>Ga0179593_1540242_pt1 | contig 13276 bp, 21 predicted proteins | sample CZODoug2_1_08_16_FD_185931 | JGI IMG/M metagenome (GOLD analysis project Ga0179593, IMG submission 185931) | Vadose zone soil fungal communities from Angelo Coast Range Reserve, California, USA - CZODoug2_1_08_16fungal (PacBio error correction) | ecosystem: Environmental > Terrestrial > Soil >... | reverse complement strand
TATTTTTATGTTTCCCAGGGAGGGGTTCCCTTTTTTCCCCCTTTTCTTTGCTGGGTGCGGTGGGATGTGGCAATCTTTTTCCTCCTTTTACAAAAAGGCAGACATTTTTTCCTTCGTTAATAATTTCAGAAACCCACTTCTTTTTTTCCTTTGTTTGGGCTGTTGCCGGGCAGCGGACGATGTGGTGAGTTTTGTTGGATTTTTTCCCTTTGTTTTTTGGGGGTTGAGTCCTTCCTCCCCACTTTTTTTCCCCCTTTTTTGCCGTACATAATGTCTGCATGTTTTTTTTTTTTTGCTGTAGGGATGGCTTTCCCTTTTTTTTTTTGTTGGAGGTTTCTTCCCTTTGGTCCGTGGCTGGGTCTCGACAGCAGGCAATAGGTGAGTTGTCCTTTTTTTCCTTTTGTGAAGATTCCCCCATAGGGAAACATTTTTCCCCCCCCCCCTTTTTCCACCCCTATCCCCAATTTCACATTTTTTTCCTCAGAATAGCCTCGTCTTCCTCTGCTTCCATATACCAAATGGTTTTCCCCTCCCCTTTTTCCCCCCCCCCGCAAAGGTGGGTTCTTTTGATGATGCAAGTAAATTTATCTTTTTTTTCCTTTTTTTTTAACTTTTTCCACAAAACACATGAGAACCATTTCTCTTTTTTTTCCCAGTCCTCTGGTGAACAGGATTGGATTCTTTTCCCTTTTTTCCCAAGGACCACACCCCTTTTTTTACCCCAACTCCACTTAAAAAAATCCAAAGAAACCTTCCCCCCCCCCCCCCCCCCCCCTCTGCCTCCCTCCAACCCAAACCCCCCCCTAGGTTGGACCACCCCCCCCCCCCGAAAGCACACCTTTCCCTTTTTTCCCTTTTTGTTCACAGTGCCCAAGCTGAAATTTATTCCCCCCTTGCAAAGGGACAGGGGGACCCCTTTTCCTCTTTTTCATTTCGCTGGTTTTCCCTTTTCTTTCCTCTTCCTTCCCCCCCACTACATACAGGCAAACTAGCATTTTTTTTTCCCCCCTTTGAAAAAAAAAAAAACCCCTTCTTGTGAACTCATAACCCATCAGCTTGACTTCCCCCTCTTCTTATTTTCATCCCCCCCCCCCTTATAAGATGAAAATTTTCCATCTCACTTTTCTCCCCCCCCTAATACACATGGAATTCCATTTTCCCCTTTTTTTTTTCATCCCCACTCAAGCCAAACATTTGAATTCATCCCCCCTTTCCCCTTTCCTCCCTTTCACAACTTAGATGGTTGTTTTTTTCAATCACTCCTTCCCCCCCCTCCCCGGTCAACAGTTTTTTGTTTTTTTTTTTTGCCCTTCCCTTCGGGTATTAGAGAAAGACTGGGGAGTTTATTTTCCTCCCTTTTTTCCTTTCTTGGGATTTTTTTTTCCCTCCACTAAACTCAGTGTTGCCTTTCCTGCCTTTGACTATAAGATTTTTTCCTTTTTTTTTTTTCCTTCCTTTTGGAAACCTAGTAACTTAGGGTTTTGGCACACTTCTTACAGGCATTGGTCAAATGTTCCTTCCTTTTGAACCGAAAGGTGAGAGGCCACCCCCCCCCCCCCCCCCCCCCCCTTTTCCCTTTCTCGCAACCAAAACACCACTGGTCCCCCCCCCCCAGGACCCAACAAGACCCAACCCCCCTTTTTTTGTGGAGTTCTTTTTTCCCCCCCCCTTTTTTTTTTTTCTTCCCTTGGCGTCCTGCACCCAGAGCTTCTTAGAGCCCTTCAATGGTCCTGTGGTTCCTGGTAATGGTCACGGGCAAGTTTTTTTTGACCTTGCCCCACCAAAACAAGAAATGGTCCCCTTTTTTTTGTCCCCCCTTCTTGGACACTGTGGCTTTTTACCAGCCTTTTTCCCATAGCAATGATGCATGCATAACACCCCCTCCCCCTCACTCCTCCCTTTTTTTCCCTGTCTTTTTTAAGATAGTTGTTGGCTGGTTGTTCTTTTTTTTTTCCTTGATGTAACTATCTACTAGATGCCTTTTCCCCTTTTCAATAGTGTCCATGCAAGTGAGGAACACTTCTTTTTTTTTTTTTTCTCCTGTTTTCCTTTTGCTTTTGCCTTGCAGTGACCCTTACCACACCCCCTCCCCCCTTTTTTGATCCCATACTGGGCTCTAAGAAATCTTTTTTTCTTTTCCCACCCATTGGGGGCCCCACTTGACTCGTGGGTGGGTTTTTTTTTTTTTTTTTTTTCTCCCCCCCGTGTGTTGGGGGTTGCTCTGGGCTGTCTGTTGGCCCACATTGGGATGTCTTTCCCCCCCCCTCTTTCACTACCCCCTCCCCAACCAAAAGGCTTCACCCTAGGGCTCTCCTCCCTTTTTTTGGGCTCCCCCACAAGAATAGCTCAAGGGAAGTTTAAACAAGGTTCCCCCCTTTTCCTCCACCTGAGTTAGTGGAAAAACTTTTTTTTTCTTTCTCCCATTACAGTCATTTATATAATACAGGGCCCTTTTTTTTCCCCCTTCCTTTCCCCCCCCTGTGTACCTGAACATGGTATTGATTTTACCCCTTCCGAAATTAAATGGATGAATTCATTTTTTTTTCTTTCTTTCTTCCCTGCCTTCCCCGGTATGGAATTTAGGTGTATTCTTCCCTCACTTTACGGATGACAATTTCATCCTTATTTTTTCTTTTGCTGATTTTAATCCCAAGATGAGGGTTTTTCTCATTTATCCCAAGTGGTTGTAAACCATTTCTTTTCCTCCCCTCCCTTTTGTTTCCTGTATGTATTTGCCTTACCTTTTTTTTCCTTTTCCCTTCTACCAGATTGGATGAGCCCTCCTTTTGTTCATGGCACTTGCCAGTTAAGGCTTTTCCCTGCCCCCCCCCCCCCTCCTTTTTTTCTTTTGAAGGTATGTGGGTTGGTCACCCCTTTTTTTTTGGGTGGAGGGATTCTCTTTGGGGTTCCCTTTTTTTTTTCGTTGGCTTTCTTATACCCCCAAAATTTTCCCCCCTTTTTTTCCCCTTTCCAGCACTCCTTCCACTCTTCCTAGTTCTCATTGGGTTTTGTTGTAATTTTCCCCTTCCCATCACCCCCCAAATAGGGAAGTGTCCATTCCCCTTTTCTTTTCATTAGGGTACAGCATCTGTCTTCTTTTTCCCTCCCTGGTAGTTTTGCTGGCTTCGTACTTCAACAAGCCCCCTGGGCCCCCCTTCCTTCCTTGGTTTTTTTGCCTGTTCCTACTTCTCCATGCTGACAGACAAATTCAATATGCTGTCTTTTTTCCCCCCCTTCCTTTTCCCCCCTCCACAACATATCCATGTCATTATCCCACCCTCCCACCAGTGATAGGCACAGGCCCTTTCTTCCCCAACCCTTTACTTTCCATTGATGTCTGCATGGTAGCTCACCTGTTCCCCCCCCCCCCCCCTTCCCCCTTCACAAGCCCACCACAAAACCTCGCCTGTTCCTTTTTCTGCAAAGACACCAGTGATCTCCCCCCACCCCAAGACCAGGACATATTTTTTTTCCCTTTTCCTTTTCCCCCCCCACCCACCATAATTTGCAACATCCCTTCTCCACCACCAGTGGACAATGTCCCCCCTTCCCCCCATCTCCCCCGGGAACAGCCACCGGTCTCCCCCCCCCTCCCCCCCCCCTGGTCCATAATGCTCCCTACTTCTTCCTTTTCCTTTTGAGAGACTTTCTTTTTTTGCTGCTCTCCCGGTGGCTGTTTTTTTTTTCTTTTTTTATTGTGCCATGGGAGGGATGGTCTTGGGTGGCTTTGCCTTGGATGTTGCAATATGTGTTTTTTTTTCCCCCCTCCCCCCCCCCCCCCTGTCATGGACATCAATTATGTCTGGTTTTTCTTCAGCCACATTAGGGTGACTGTGCCCCTTTCTCGCTTGATTGAAAAACGCGATTTTTTTTCTTTCCCCCCCAGTTTGCTTTGGGGGGGGGTTTTTTCCCGGCAGCAGACCCCCCCTTTTTTTTCCTCCCTACCCTCCATGTGCTGCCTTTTTTTTCCCTTTTTTCTGTGCTGTAAGCTGGCCTGTGTGCTTCTCACATGGTGGTGACTTTTTTTTTTTTTCATTTCATGGGACAGGGGATTATGTTGTGTTTTTCCCCTTTTTTTTGCGGGGGGAGACATTTTCTCCCTTTATGTCATGAGTCTGTGGGGCCAGCTTTTTCCACTTCACCCTGCAGGGAGGCACCTAGGGAAACCCCTCCCCCTATCTTTCAACAACTCTTTTTTCCCCCCCTTTGTCAGACTCCCTCTCCCTTTTCTTTTTTTGGATGAGTGAACCTTACTCAGGGACTATTTTCTCCCCAATGCTGACTAACATGTGTCCCCTTTGTGCCGGAAAATACTCTACTTTTTTTTTTTCTTGCAAAGTTTTACAGTCCTTCTTTTTTTCCCCCAGAAAACACCCCTTTTTTTCCCCATTCTTGGAAACAGATTGGAGTTTTTTTTCCCCTCCCTTCCCCCCACAAAATGTGAATTTGGTTTTCTTTGAAAGAGTTCCAAATTACTTCCCCCCCCCCCAGACACTATACCAAACAACCCCCCTTCCCCCCCCTCATCCCTACCCCCCAACAGGTCCCTTTTTTTGACCAACACATCCCCCCCCTTTCCTTTTTTCACACCTTTGGAGTACTTCCCTTTTTTCCCTTCCCCGGCTTTGCACTGGAACCCCTGTCACAGCCACCCTTGAACCTTTTTTTTCCCTTCACCGGTGGGGATGGCTTTTCCCCTATTTTACCCTTCCCCAAAATGACATACCGCACCTTTCCTTTCCCCATAAATTGTTTTCCCCCCCTTTTCATTCCTTTAGGTGAGCGATGTTTTTTTCCCCCCCCCCCCCTCCTCTTGGATTTAAAATTCATCCCCTGTCTTCCCCTCTGCAAAAATGTCAGTGATCTTTTTTTTCCCATATGTAATGCCATACTGGAAATGGGACCCCTTTTTCCCCCCCCTCTTTTTTTTTAATTCCTCCCCCTTTTTCAATCCACCAGAACTTCCCCCTTTCCTCCTTTAACCTTAAGATGTTTAACCCCCTTTTCCCCCAGGTTCACAGGAAAACATGTAGGAAACGATTTTTCCCCCCCCCCCCCTTCTTCTTTTCCCCCTTTCCTTTTAATTTATTGCTGTGAGACACTCTCTTTCTTCCACTAACTCCAGTGTTGAATGTGCTCCCCCTTTCGTCTTATTAGTGTTGGAGGCCCAATTTGCCCCTTTTTTTTTTTCCCCCCTTTTTTGTTGGCAAGCTTTTTGGGTTGGGTCTTTTCTTCTTTTTTCAAAATGGAAAGGACACCCCCTTTTTTTTTCTCCACATCTGTTGGAGGCCAACTCACCACTTCCCCCCCCCCCCCCCACCAACTGGTCAAGATTACCCCCCCCCGCCCCCACCATCGTTTTTTTTCCCCCCGATGGTTTTTCTCTTTTCCCCCCCCACCTTGGTGAAAAAAACCCCCCCCCCAGAGATTCTTAGAGCCCGCTTTTTTTTTTTTTCTGTTTGCCACTCCCCTTTCCCTTTTTTTACCTGGGCAACCCCGTTTTTTTTCCCACAAAAACAAGAATGGGTCCTCCCTTTTTTTCCTTTCCCCCCCTATTTTGTTTTTTCTTTGTCCCAGCATCTAGTAGAGAGTTTACCTTCCCCCTCCCCCCTTTTGCATAACACCAGCCCCCCCCCTGGTGTTTCTTGCGGAGGATAGTTGTGTCTTTTTTTTCTTTTTCCTTTTTTCTCTTTTCTCTTAAACTTCATTCTTACTTAGATGGGGCTGTTCCCTTGTGCCATGCAAGTGCTTCCCTTTCTGACCGGATGCCCTTGAAGTGAAACCATTCCCCCCTTTTCCCCCCTTTTCCTCCCCATTCCTGGGGGCTCTAAGGAATCTCGGGTGCATTACCCTTTTTTCTCCACTTCTCGGGTGGGTCTTTTTTTTTTTTTTTTTGGTTGCTAGTGCCTTGTGAAGTGGTTCCCCCCCTTTTCCCCACCCCCACTTTGTGTTGGTTCTTCCCCCATTTGGACCACTGCTTTTCCTCCCCCCCCCAAAGCTCAACCCTAGAGTACTGTTCCCTCCCTTTTTGCTTTTTTTTTTTCAATGTCCCAGGAAGTAAAAAGGACCCTCCCTTCCCTTCCCCCTTCTTCTTGGAAAGCCTAAGTGGCTGCGCTCTTCGATTTTCCCCTACCCAGGGACCATTGTGTTTCCCCCCCCTTTTTTGGCCCCTTATTTGATTTTTAACACATCTACTGTTCCCCCCTTCCCTTCCTTTGGCTTGAAGTCATTGGTGGATGAATTTTGGCTTTCCCCTGGGTTTAAGCCATTTAAGTTTTTTTTTTCTCAACTTTTCCACATATGTCAATGATGATGGAACCCCCTTTCCCTTTTCTTGTCAATACCCCTGTGTGAGAATTTTTAATCCAGATTCCCCCTCTAACATATGAATTTTGCATCACCTCTCCCTGATACCTTCTGTATGTATTTGAATTAACCTTTTCTTCTTTCTTCCTTTTTCCCCCCCCATATTGGATGAGGCCAGTCCTCAAGGGTGGCTGTGCATTGCCGTACTTCCGGGAATGGTGATGTCTCTTTTTTTTTTCCTTTTTCTTTTTTTTCCTTTCCGGGGTGGATTAGTTTTTTGGGCCTGTTGTGGTTTTTTTTTGGGTTGATGGGTTGGGATTAGTTTTTTTTTTTTTCTACACCAATTTAAACAGTTGTGGGTATTGGACCACTTGTCTCCCCCCCCCTCCCCCATCTGTTCCATAATTCTCCTTAGTTTTCTCCCCCTTTCCCCCTTCCCAATAATTACTGCATCATATCAAACCCCCCCTTTTCCCTTGACTTTGACTTTTCATTTAGGTCAGCATTGATATGTTTCCTCTCTTTTCCCCCCTTTTCCTTTTCCCTGTTTCTAGGCTGCTAGTACTTCAAAAAGCCCCCCCCTTCCCTTTTGTGTTGTTGACTGTGTCCTAGGTGGCCCTTTCCCTTCCCTTCCCATATGGAAAGAAAAACTCACCTATTTTTTTTCCCCTTCCCCCCCCTCCCGCCCCCCACGCCACACATCTCCTGTCATTCTTTTTTTTCCCCCTCCCCAACCAAGTGATAGGCACCTCCCCTCACCCCCCCCCCCCCCCCCTGCCTCCTTTCTGGTTCTTGCATTGTAAGCTCCACTGTTTCCCCCCCCCCCCACAAAAGCACTGTGTTCCCCTTCCCTTCAAATTCATCGTCGCTGCCGGCAAAATCCCCCCCTTTTCTCCCCACCTCACCTCTTGGTTGCTGATCCCCTTTTCACAAGAATATTGATGTCTTCTTCCCCCCTCAAAAAAAAATATTGCAACCCCTCCCCCCCCCTTTTTTGCACAGCCCCCCCCCCCCAGTGAAATGAACCATTCCTTTCCCCTTTCCAGGAAAAGGGAGAGGAGACAGCCCCCCTTCTTTTCTTTCTTTTTTTTTTTTTTTTTTTAATAATTCCTCTTTTTTTTGTTGGGAGAGATAGAGCCTTTCTTCTTCCTATCCGGTGGATGTGGGCTGGCTTCTTTTCTTTTTCCCCTTTGAGTGGATGGGTGGGCCTTTCTTTTTTTGTGCTGTGCTTTTTTTTTTTTTTTGTTGCCATTAGTTTAACAAATCCCCCCTTCCTTTTTTCTGGTATTGGTGTTTACTCCCCCCCCCATAGGTTTTTTGAATTCTTTTTTTTTCCTTTTTGTTGGAAGGCATCTCTCCCCCTCTCCTGCCAAAAGAGATGTTGTTTTTTTTTCTTCTTGGGTTTTTTTTTTGGGAAGACAAGCCACCCCCTTTTTTTCCCCTATTTTCCATCAATCTGTTTTTTTCCCTTGTTTTCTGTGATGTAATTTCTTTTTTCCCCCCCCACTGGTGTGCTGCAATGAGTGGTTTGATGGGGGTGAGATGACAGGGATATTGTTGTGGTTTTTTTTTCTGTATGGGGTGGTGAGCCCCCCTCCTCTTTTTGTCTTTCTCACTGTCATGAGGGTCTGTGTTTCAGGCCACCTAGGAAAAGTTCCCCCCCCCCCCCCTTTTCAACTGTTTGACTTTGAAGTCACTCCCCTCCCCTCCCTTTCCCGGTGGTGCCCCCCCTAACTCAGGAATTATGCTTCCTCCTTTCCCAAAATCAACAGTCCTCCCTTTTTTTTTTTTTTTCCCCTCTTTTCTTTTTTTTTGATGATGCAGTAATTTTCTTTTTCCTTTCTTCCCCAAAACCATGAGAAAACCTCTTTCTTTTTTCCCCCCTTTTCCAGTGTTGTCCCCAAGGACCACAACTGTTCCTTTTTTTTTCCCCCCCTCCTTTTCCCCACACATCCAAGGAAAAAAACTTCATTCCCCCCCCCCCCAAAGAGAAAAATCCTTTTCTCCCCCCCTAGTTGGTTCCCACAAAAAACACATCCTCCCCCCCTTCCCCCCTCTCCTTCTTTTTTAGTACTGGTGGACAGCCTTCTCCTTTTCACATGCACAAAAACCTTGCCCCCCCCCCCAATTTTTTTCTTTCATGGTGTTCCCATTTTGCTTTTTTCCCTTTTTTTCTCCCATGCACAAATAACATACAGCATTTTCTTTTTCTCCCAATAAATTGTTTGACCCCTTTTTATCTTGGGTTGGGAAAATCCCTCCTTTTTCCCCTTTTTTTCTTTTTCCAATCTCCCCTGTTTTCATCCCCCCCCCAAATGTGAATCTCCCCCCCCGTTTTCCCAATGAAGACACCATGGCCCTTTCCCCCCCCCCCTTTCCCAAACATGGGATGACATTTCATCCCCCCCCCCCTCCCCCTTTTAATTTTGGAAATTCACATTTTCCCCCACTACCCCGTCTGGTCACAGGCACACATGTTTCTTTTCCCTTTTTCCCCCCGCTTTATTATTATAAAAGACTGTCATTTTATTTCCTGATCTATTAGGATTTCCACCCTTTCCCCCTTTTTTTTGACTTAAAGATTCCCTTTTACTCTTTGGAGCTCATTTTTTTTTTCTTCCTTTCCCTTTTTAACTCTCGGGTTGGAAGCTTGTTGGATTTCCCCCAGCATGGTCAAATGGAGACACCCCCCCTTTTTTTTTAGGCCACCCTTTATCACAAGGCAGAGTCCCCCCCCCCCCCCCCCCCCCCCCCCCCCCTGTTTTTCACAAGATAAACCCCCCCCCCCCCGGAGAAGTGGGGCCTTCGCGACCAGGGTCAAGCAGTAAATGCAACCAGATCTTTCTTTCCCTTCCCTTTCCCCCCCCCCACCACCTGTTTGTTCAATCAGGGTTCCTTCTTCCCCCCCCGCAAAGGGGCCATCATTCCTTTCCCTTTTCCCCCCGTGTTTTCCTCACTTGCACATGGAACAATATTCTTCCCCCCTTTTTTCCCCCCATGTGCCTTTTCTCGTGTAGATGAGTACATTCACCCTTCTCTTTCACACCAGCACAAAACTACTTTTTTTTTTGTGTTTGTTTTTCTCCTTTTTTTTTGCCTTGTTTTCCTGCCTGTGCAATCATTGCTATTTTTTTTCCTCTTCCCTTGTACAATACCAGTGTCAATAACTTTCTTTTTTTCTTCCAACCCCATTACCTTGTGTGGTGTGCTTTTCCCCTTTTTTCTTTGTTTTTTTTCCCCCCCATTAACAGGCCCCTGATTTTTGGCCCCTTTTTTGCTCTAAGAAATATCTGGGTGCCCCCCCCCTCTTTTTCCCCATCTTTTTGGGCCCCTTATACGGTGGGTTCTGTTTTTTTTTCATCCTTTGCCCCCCCAGTGTGTTGGGTTGCTCTGTCCCCCATTTTTTTTGGGCCACCAATTGGGTGTCTTCCATTTTTTTTTCCTTCACTCCACAAGCTTCACCCTAGAGTTCTCTTTCCCCCCTTCCTTTTTTTCCCCCTTTCCATTTGGTCCTCAAGGAAGTAAAGGGAATCTTATTCCCCCCCACTGATGTTAGGTTGGAAACTTTTCTCAATTTCCCCCGTCTTTATAATACTAACCGGCCTTTTTTTCCCCCTCCCTTTCCCCACTGTGGGACCTGACATGGTAGTGATTTACACCCTTCTTCTTGAATGTCCTAAATTACATTCTTCCCCTCATTTTCCTTTTTTTTTCCACCATTTTTGTTTAAAGACAATGTAAAATTTCTTTCCTTTCCCCCCCCCCCCCCCCCCCTCTGTCAAATGAGATGAAAATTTCCTTCCCTACAGGGGCGATTCTTTCATTTCTTTTCCTCCTAACCTATGATTTTCATTCCCCCCCTTTTTTCCCCCCCCCCCTCCCTTTCCTTCTTTCTTTGTATGTAGTTTGCATAACCTTCCTTCTAACGAATTGGATGATCTTTTTTTTTTTGACTTTGACAACTTTTCCAGTTCCTCTTCTTTTCCCTTCCCTCCAGGAATTGTGCTGTGCCTTCTTTTGGTGGTTTGGTCAACATAGGCTTCTTTTTTGGGTGAGTGGGTTTGGGATTAGTGTATTGGATGGGTTTTCTTCTTTTTTTCCCCCCCCCCCCTTTGGTGTTTCCTTGGGACCACTTGTAAGTACTTCCCTCCCTTCATAGTGTTCTCAATGGCGGTTTGTTGTTTTTCCTTCCTTTTTTCATCTTTTTGCAAAACAAATAGGGAGTTCCTTTTTTCCCCATCTTTCCCCTTTTCATTAGGTCAGCATGTATATGTCTTCCCCCCTGGTTCTTCACTGGTCTAGGCTGCTTTTCCCCCTCCCTGTTGTTTCACGTAGTGTTTGTGTGGACATGTTTCCCCCCCCTCTTTTTCCCTTCTTTTTTTCCCCCCCACAGCCTAATGACATTATGACAATTTTTTCTGTATCACCCTCCCAAGCCCCTTCCCCCCCTTTCTTATTTTCCCCCCTGTCACCACCAGTGCAGCCCACCCCTTTTCTCCCCCTTTCCCCCGCTAACAGCACGAAAACCCCCACCCCCCCCAAACCTTTTTTTTCCCCCTTCTCCCTTTCTGGCTGCCTCACCCCCCCCCCCCCCCCCCCCCCCTTTCCCCAGCCACAAAACCAGCTGTTTGCACTTTCCCCCCCAGCCACCAAGTGATAGCCCCCCTCTCCCCCCCCAAGGACCAGACATCTTTTTTTTTTTTCCTTTTTTTGGGAAACTATGGCCCTTTTGTCAACATCCCACAGCACCTCCCTTTCCCCTTCCCCCCCCCCAGCCCTCCAACACTTTCCCCCCCCCCCCTTTCCCCCGTCCAGCCACCGGAGTGCTCCACCCCACCAGCAATAATGCTCCTTTCTCTTCTTTTTGACACGATGGGAATCTTTCCTTTCTTTTTCTCTTGTTTTTTGCCTTTTCGGCTCTATCAGGGGTGCTGTTTCTTTCCTCTTTTTTTTCTGGTGCCATTGGAGGGATGTTTTTGGTGGGCTGTTCTTTTGTTTTTTTTGGGTGGTTGCAACTCTTGGTGGCCATGAGTTCCCCCCTTTCCTTCCTCCGGGTTTTCCTTGGTTGTGTACTTTTTTCCCTTTTTTCCTTGCCCGGTGACTGTGCATCATGGTTTTGTGGCCCCCTTTTTTTTTTTTCGCGATTGATTGCACAAACCCTCCCTCTTTTTTTTTTTTTTTGTGCCAGTGGCTTTTTTTGGGTTTTTGGGGCGGGGTTGGGTTTTTCCCCCTTTCTCCCCTAACAAGGTGAGTACAATTGCACCTTTCTGCATGTTGGTGGCCCCTTTTTGGGTGGTGTTTGACTATAACTTGTTTCCTTTTTGTTTTGAGGGTGATCCTTTCTGATGTGTGGATTAGTGCTGGTTTCCAAGACAGGCAGCCCTCCCCTTTTTTTTTTTCTGCATTGTCTTTTTTTTTCCTTCTCCCCTCTTTTCCCCCCCCCCTTTCTGTGAAAACAGGCAAACCCCCCTCCCCAATGGGTGGGCTTTGAAGAGTAAATAAGCAGCATAGACACAGGTTATCCCCCCCCCTTCTCCCTTCTTTCCCATACAATGCTGACCCTTTCCCCCCTCCCTCCCCAAAACCAGTGGGTGGGTTGGAATGGACAACTCCTCTTTTTGTTTTTTCGTAATAAACCTTTCCCTGTCAGTACTTTGTCTTGTGGCAAGAAACGTCACCCCCCCCCTCCCCCCCCCCCCCTCTTAGAAATTTCTGTTGGACAACAGATTTTGCTTTTTCCCCCCCAAGGACCACCACCCCTTTCTCCTACTTGAGAGTTTTCCAAACTACTGCAAAACCCCCTCCCCCCCCCCCACTAAGCCCAAAACCCACTCCTTTTCCCCCTCACCCCAAACAGGCCCCCTTTCCCCAACCCCCTACCGTCACACCCACCTCTTTCCCCCTCCTTTTAGTAGTACTGGTTGGTCCCCTTTTTGAAAGTGCAATGCAACAATTTCCCCCCCTTTCCTTAAGGTCCCTTCTGCATTCCAATATCTGGGTATCCCCTTTTTCCCCCTTGTGGTGCCACCCTTGTCCGAGTAATCAAAATACATTACCCTCTCTCCCATAAATTGTTGAAACCCCCCCCCCCCCTTTTTTGGTTTGTTGGGTTGAGAATCAACCCCTCTTCCCTTTTTTCCCCCTCCCCCCCCCTGTCAATTTACATCCCCTATAAGACTTCCCTTTTCCCCCCCCCCCATATGGAAAATTTTTGTACCCCCCCTCCCCCCCTCCCTGGCTTTCCCCTTTGAAACACCCTTTTCTTTTTTTCCCCCCCCTCCTCCCCCATGACTTTCATTCCAGTTAATTTAGGAAATTCCCCCCCCCCCTTCCTTACTTTAAAATCACTTACCAAATTTTCCTTTTTCCCTCCCCTTTTCCTTCCACCATTTGTAAACACCATTCCTTGTAGTTAATCCTTTCCTTTCAAGCTCTCTTAGGATTGCCCCCCCCCTTCCTCCCCTTCCTAACTTCCCTTTAATTCACTTGAGCTTATTATTCCTGAACACTAGTAACCTCTAGGGTGAATTTTTTTTTTTTCTTTTTTTTTCATTAACAGCATTGGTCAACTTTCTCCCCCCCCCCTTTTCCCCCCCCCCCCCCCCAACTCGGTGAGGCCACTACAAGGCCCCCACCACTGGTCAAAAGATAAACCCCCCCCCCCCGTGATTTTTGCCCCCAAGTGGGCAAGACCCCTTTTCCGATGGTGTGGGAGCTTTCTCTACCCCTTCCACCCAAGAGATTAATTAGGTGATTTTTCCCCCCCCTTTCTGTGTTTCCAATACAGGGGCCGGTTAATGGTTTTCCCCCCCCTTTCCACCCCTCCTTTTCCTTTTTTTTCGTTGACAGGGCACACCCCCCCCCCCCCCCTTTTTCCTCACTTTGGCATGGCACCCCCCCCTCTCTTTTTTTCTAGTCTCTGTTTACATCTCACACTTTCCCTTTTTTTTTTTTTTCACACCAGCACAAT
>Ga0179593_1455739_pt1 | contig 13276 bp, 20 predicted proteins | sample CZODoug2_1_08_16_FD_185931 | JGI IMG/M metagenome (GOLD analysis project Ga0179593, IMG submission 185931) | Vadose zone soil fungal communities from Angelo Coast Range Reserve, California, USA - CZODoug2_1_08_16fungal (PacBio error correction) | ecosystem: Environmental > Terrestrial > Soil >... | reverse complement strand
TTTGATGGTTCGCTTGACACCCTCCCTCTTGATTGATAGTTTTTTTTTTTTTTTCGGCATTTTTGTCCCTTTTTCTCCGCTTCACAAAAGTGTCCCCCGTGTCCCCTGCCGTCTCTTCCTTGCTGTTTGAAAGTACAAGGCTACACCACTCGTCTGTGCACCGGCCCCGTTACGAGTCCAAGGCCCTTCCTTTTTTTGCGGTTCCTTCCCGCACTCTGAGGACATTTCGGTGGTTTACGCATCCTTATCTTGTCGAGCATGCCTGGGGGGTTTTTTTCCAAGCCTGCCGTTCCTTCCCCTTCCCCCAGATACAACCCCCACGTTTTTTGCTCTCGTTCACCCAAATACTCCAGGACCTAAATAGCTTCTTGACCTCTGTCCGTTGCCCGCGACCCCCCTTTGCTTTGCAACTCTCCGATAATGTTATCGAATTCTGTTTTGGTCTTCCCTTCCGACTTCTTGTTTTGTTTTTTTTTTCCCTTTGACCCGGTCTAGCCGGTCCCTTTTCACAGCACCCTTTCCCCCCACCGTCTGACCATTCGGCTCCATACGCCCTTGCGCAACTGCCCCAGAGTCCCTTTCTTTTAGCAGGTTCGTCTGTTCGTCTTCCCCCGGCCATTGCCGAGCACCCCACGCGCAGCTCGTCGAACTCGGGTTGTTTACTTTTTTTCGTTGTCTTGCAAATGTTTTTTTGAACCACTTCCCCTTATTGGCCCCCACCGTGGTCTTTTTTTTTGTTTAAACTGCTAATCCCCAAATGACGGATATACGTCTAAAACCCCCTCCCCTCCAAAGCCTTCATCCGTTCACCTGCCTATTCCATTTTGCAATGTTCTACTTAAACTTTACTTTTCCCGGTGTTCCTTCCCCCTTCGTATTTTCCCCCGACGACGTTCCCCGGCGTGGCGAAGGGGCGGACGCCCCATGCCTTTCATGATCTGTTTTTTGATTTTTTTGGATGATTTGTTGCGCCGCCGTCCTTGCCGCCCACCTGTTAAAGTGTTGTCCCTTGCAGAATTTATTCCCCCCCTCTTTTTCAATGATTCCGGTGCTCAGTCCCGGTGTCTTTCTGTCAACTTTATACCGGTTATTTTGGCACTTGGGGCAATTGGTTTTTTTGGTTTTCCTTTCCGCATATTTTTCGTGTAATGGTGCTTTTGAATTTACCTGACCTTCAATATGGTACTTACCATAACTCGTTTCGGCCCTTGCTGGGTGTTTTTCAAGTTTTTATCTATTTTTTTTAAGTCTCCCCTTACTGGCTATATAAATTTTGTTGGAAACGGGGTTTCTGGCTTGCCCCCAAATGCCTGTTAACGGGCCTCGCCCTTATGTTTTTCGTTCCTCCCCTTTTTCCCGACGAAGTTCCCCCTGGGGTGTCCACGTCAAACTTTTTTAAACTTCTTTTTTTTTTTTTTTTTCCCCCCCCAAAGAGGTTTTTTGTCTTTTTTTCCCGTGTCCTTAAAGGATTCCAGTGAAGCTTTTTGGTTGCGTCTTGCGCGGGTTCCTAGTGGGGTTTTAGTTGTTGTTGTGTCCGATTTTCTCATTGTCTATTTGTCCTTTGCCGATTTTTCCCCACCCCCTCCCTCCTTCCCCTAGGCCACGTGAGCGTTGTCTGTCCCAGCGCGTTCGCCCCATCTCCGGGTTTCCCGCAGCGATTGTCTTCCCTGTGACCGAAATTGTTTCCCTTGGATTCCGGTACGCCCCTTAATCTTTTCTTTTTGGACTTTCCGACGAAGTCCAGTTTTTGTGTGCACCGTTCGATCCGCATCGCTGGCCGCTTTTTGTGGCTGCCGCACCCGATTCCGTCCAAAACGATCGATTTCTTAGTATTCTTGTTTTTTCCCGTTTCTCGGCAACTGTTTGCACTTCTGCGGGTAAATGCAGATACCATTTTTTTTCCATGTCCGTGCCTTTTCGTCCTATTCCACCTCTGCCGTTCGCTCTAGTTGTTTCCGTCTCCATTTCCTGACCGCTTCCCTGCGATGTCGGTTTCCGATCGGCCGTATTCCAGCATCTCCTGCAAACTTTTCGAAGTCCTCCTCTGAGGCGGTGATAGTTTGTTTCGTGCACACTGTCTGTTGGCGATTTTTGGCTTTCTCTCTCTTCGAACACTCCTCCGCCCCCCTTTCCACGTCGTGAGGGATTTTTTTTTTTCTCTCCGGCGTTTTCCTCCCCACCCCCCCCGTTTTGGTGAGTCAAGCTTTGCGTCGCCTCACGGCCTCTCCGTCGTGGCTCCAGTTTCAACTTTGTGATTGGTGGTTGTCAGAGATTGTCCCCAATGTGGTTGGCCCCCTCCAATTTTTTTTGTTCCCTGTTTCTTGGACCCCTGGGCAGACGCTTAGGCGTAGCCTCCGCCGGACCGACGCTGGTGAAGGCGGACGGGGGCCCTCTTTTTTTTAACAAGGCCCCTCCGGAAGGGTAGATCTTGTTTTTCCCCGCACCTCACCCCCCTTGCCCGCCCGCCCCCGAAGTCGAGATTTCTCTCCCTTGGATCACTTGTTCGATGCGCAAGTCATCTTCCCCTCCCCTCGGCCTTTTCTCCTTTCCGTTTCTTCGCCTGCCCTCCCCCTTGATTTTTGCCGGCTTTCCTGCCCACTGCCTTCAGATTCCCCCCTTCCTTTTTTGTTTTGCAATTCCTGTTTCCCCCTCCGCATCCCTGCATTTGTAACCTCTTGTTCCAACACTCTTCCTTTATCCTTTTGGTATCCCCCATCCCCTTTTCCTGATGAGGCCAATTTTGTGCCTTTTCCCCTCCCTTAGTACCATCTTTGGCCAGGATGGTCTCGTGCGCCCTTTTGTTCGGTTCAGGTCATTCTGCCACAACACTCCGGACGGTCTTTTTTTTCATGGCCCGGTCCTTGCTCCGGGGTTCCATCATTACCGGCCGAGAAGTCGTTTCTTTGGCCGTCTTCTTTATTTCCTGGTTAAATCCACTGCCCCCCGACGCGTTTCGATTCGCACCCTTGCCCATGCGTGTTTTTTCTCCGAAGCTTTTTTGAGTTTTGTGCCATGTCACCACGGCCCGTAGACTTGCTTCTTCTTTCTTCCCCCTTTGCCCCCCCCCCCCCTCTCCTTTAACGGCCGCTGGTTGTTCACGCCGCGGCCCCGGGCGTCAGGTGCAAGACTGGCCTGGTCTTTAGAACCGGTCGTCCCCCTTTAGATCTCCCCTTTTTCTGACGGCTTACGCCCACCCAGTTACTGTTTTTTTTTGCCGGGATTGCAAGCACCCTTTTTCCGACGTTTCTCTTCGTTTTCTGCGGGGTTCGGCACATATCTTTCCCTTTTTTTTCACCCCACCCCCGTCTGATGTCTGTGGGACCTTCATTTTGCTGGCCTCAGCGTGGGCTCCCCACCTTCCACCCTCGGTCTGGAACATCTTTTGTGGGTCCGGTCCTTCCCCTTTCTTCAAACAGGCTACGTGGCCACCGCATTGTGACTCGATGAATTTTTTCTTTCTGTTCAGGGGCGGATCCCTGTCACAGGGGACGCGCTTCATGTCGTCTTTCCAGAATAATCAACCCCTTTTTGATGCTTCCCCGGACCCTTCTTTCCCCCTGCTACAAGTTTGTCTGTCCCTGTGCTCTCCGCGGATTGACCCCCACTGCCGCGGTCAGTATCATCCTGCCTCCTTAAATCCGGGCACCCCCCGCCTTCCCCCCAACGAACTGATAACCCCATATACCGCGCCGCCCGAAAAACCTGTGTGTCGTTTGCCTTACTCTAATCTTTTTTTTTTTCTCTCCAAGTCCCTCCCCCCGCTCGCCCCCGAGTTATACATCCTGCGGAAGTGCGTTACATGACTCTAGCCACTTAAGCTATCTGGGCCCCCCAACACGCGAGGCCGTCATTTCCCATCAAAAGGCGCTTTTTTCCGACTTCCCCCTTCCTGTTACTGGAAGCCACATTTTGACGGCCCTGTGTCTTCTTTGGCATTCTGCCCCCATTGTGTGCCCTATTTTTTGATCCGGATTTCATCCTCCTTCTGGGTTTCCCTTTCATACGGGCCTCCGGTCTCTTTTGTTGTCGATTAACACGCGATTGTTGTTTCCCCTTCTTCCCTAAAACAACCTATGACCCCATTCGATTCCAGTAGTGCTTGGTTTTTAACCCACCCTGACTCATTTTTGTTGATTCCCTTGTTCCACCTTTTTCCCCCCCGGCCCCCTCCCCCAAAACTTTACAGTCCCTTTCCATTAGTTTTTTGGGCCGCCCCTCATTGGATGCCCGGTTTTGCAAGTTTACTCCCCCAACGGTTATTTTTCCCCCCTCGATTCCCGGTTTTTTCGCCACTCGTCACCGGATTTCTTTTATTTTTCCTCCCCTCCCCTAAAGTTGTGTTTGTCATCTCTCTTTTCCCCGGGTGCGGAATAGTGTGGATCCCCCACACCGGAAATCTCTCCCGATACCTTTGTTAAGTGAAGAACCATTGCGTTTTGTCTTCCCGTGGACATTGGACTAACAGTTGGATATTCTTCCTCCTTTCCACTTTGTTTTGGGTTGGCAGTGGCCCAACTGTCGGGGAACTCTTTTGTGGTATTTTTCCTTTTTTCCACTTTGTTCTGTTTTTGACCCCCCCAGCCCCCGCATCACCTGGTCGTCTTGTCAATCACGGTAGATTTGTGCACCACCTCGGCGTGTTCTTTCGTTCCAACGCCTTCCCGCGGGGGGCTGCCCCTATTCTTCCTGCGTTCACCCCCTCTTTTCGGAGGGGCCGGTCCGATAGGCCCCCCTGGGCAACCTTCGGCCCCTTTTTGGATGGCGACCGTTTTTTTTTTCCCCATTGTGGGTCTGCCATATTCATGGTGATGGAAAAGCCGTGTGGGGACACCCGGGTTTTTTTTTTTAATGCCTTCCTTCTTTTGGGCAACGCCCCCTCCTCTATTTTTTCTTCTTCTGCCGGGGCCGTGTGTGGCTTTGCTTTCTAGGAATCGGGTGCGGCCTTTTTTTGTAGTGTCCTTAATCCCTTTTTTTCCCCTTTTTCTTTTCCCTTCCCCCCCGTCGCCAGCAAGAGTTATTGAGGGTTGGGCGCGTTTTTCTTCTTTTTGCTCTGTGGGAGAGGGTTGAACTGGCCCCGGTTTTTTTTTACGTGATTGTATTCTAATTCCAGTGATTATGGGACCTGACCTTTCTTTTTATCCCGGTTTCATTTTTCTTGACTTCTTGACCAACCCCCAGTGTCCCAAACCGCGGTCCCTCGATCCCCCCCTCCCCTTTTTTTTGACCGTCCCCCCCCGCCCGGGTTACGCCCTTGGTTTGCCGATCGACTCCCTCACCTCGCTTCCTGTGGGGACTCTCCAGACCCTATCAGAACACCATGGCCATCCGCCTTTCCATCCCCCCCTGGAGTTGGCGCGTGGTTTTAGGCATTTGAGTCCCCTGTAGGGCATGACCTTCCCCCGCACCCCATGTTTCACCCCCCACCAGACAGGTCCAGAAGGAAGGTTTCTATTTGTTCTTTTTTGTCTGCCCCCACGGGTCCCTTGACTGCCCCTGACGGAGAACTCCTTTTTCGTTATCGTGTAACATCAATCTTGTTTTCCGTGACCACCCCACTTGCCGTGTCACATTTGCCCCGCTAATATAGCGGTCGTGGACAAATCCTACACCTTAATGTTTGGGAGTCAGCGTCCGCCCGGTTTATCCCGTTGCTCGCCGGCCGGTTCGTATCCGTTTCCATTTCTAGGGCACCCCCCAGGTTGCCTCGGGTGGCTTCTTGAAAACGGATGTTGGGAAACCCCCTTCCCCCTCCTTTTTTGGCCCCCGTTCGGTTTTCCCCTCCATTTTTTTCACCATTGGGTCCTTCTTTTTTATCTTGCCGATTCTGACGGGCGTTTTCCCCCTGGGGTTACCCCCCCCCCTCCCAAGTCTTTCTCTTTACACTTAACCTTCCTTTGGTTCCTTCAAGCTCCCTCCGAACAATGCTTCCTTTACGGGTGACCCGTTAATTCATTCCTTTTCCTTCAGAAAAACTCCTCCGTCTCCCAACCAATTGGATGGGGCCCCTGTGATTCCCAGTATGGGTGGGGCCCCCTTTTCACCTTCCAAGTTTCTCTTTTTCCCCCGATTGCCTTTCCTTGGGACCACTTTACAGTGCCTACCATAATTTATGGATGGTCTTTATGTCTTCAATTGACCTCTTTTTCCTATTTTTTTCCTTTGCCCTGGCTGGTGATCTTTTCTTTTTTTCGCTTTTTTCTTTGTTTTCCGGTGTAAACTTGGTTTGAATGCGGCGGTCCTAGGGTTGGTTTCCTTCGACGCTAGCCACTTTGCAGGCCAGTCCCCCCTTCCTTTTTTTCCCTTTCTGTTTTCTTGCGTTCCCCGTCCGTGTCCGTTGACTGAGGACTCGGCTTTTTATACTTTTTTTTGTCCCGGCGGCCATTCCCTCCCCCCCCAAACCTGTGGTTCGTTTATTTTTTTTTTTCTCCCCCTTCGAGTGGGCTGGGGCGGGCCTGAGTGGGGTGCGGGTGGCGGCCACACCAACCAGAATTGAGCCCTCTATTTTTCCCCCCCGTCTTTCTGTTCCCTTTTTCCCCCGACACTTTGAATTCTCGGTTTAGAAGCGTTTTTTTTATGATTCCTGTCTCTCCAGGATAGCAACTGTACGGATTGACCTTGATCGGATGTTTTCCCTTCACCTGTTTTTTCCCTCCCCACCCCCCCCTCCACCACCTTTTTTGGCGTTCTGAACCCCCCGTTCCATTTAATTCGGGCCTATCCCCCCAACAGTGACACCTTGATTTCCGTCCCGGATCTTTAGTGCGATTCAAGTGCCCCCTTATTTTTTGTGAGTATAGCGCTTTGATCCCCCCGCGGGCCTTTTTCCCTCTTGCTGACTGACAGGGTGAGGCGTCTTTTTCTTCGACCTTCAACCGAGTGCCCAAAAAAAACCCGTCGCCTTGAACCTTTCGTTTCCTTCTTTCTTTTCACCGTTCAGACACCGTGCTTGTGGCGGCCCGTAGCGTTCTCATTCGCTTCCTTTTTTTCCTTGAAAAGGCGCCTCGCTTTGAGCTTTTTCGTTGCCGACCCCCTCTTTTTTGCTGTTGGTCTTTGCGACCCCTTCCTTGAGGCGCGCCTCTTGTTATTTTTGGGTCGGTGTGCAAAAAATCTATTCCGAAACAGTTCCAGGCCTTGATTTTTTCTCGGACATTTGGTCCCCCTTTCCGGCTTTTCCTTTTTAAGAGGGACCGGCCCACCCCCTGCGTTCAACCAGACGATATGAGCTGTTTGTTGATATTTGGGGTTTTGGTGGTAGGCAGCGCTTTCCCTCTCCCTCTCTGTGCTTTCCTAATGGGTTGCCAAAAGACAGTCCTTTTCGCTCCCCGTTGGGAGATGATGGCTTCCTCTTCTTCCCCCCCTCCTGTGAATTGCGGTCACTCCTCGCCAACTTTATTCGCCCGACCTCCCGTGTCCGATGGGGTCCGTGCTTTCTTCGTCCACGATTTTGATGAAGGTTTTTTCCAATTTTTTGAGCACTGTTTAATTGGATTTTCCTTTTTTCCCCTAAGTGGTTCTTAATCCATCTCTACCCAGGACCCCTCCATTGCGCATCGTGAAAAGTTCCTGCCCCCCCACCTCCCCGGTCTTTTTTCATCCACCGCCCATTCCCCTTTTGGTCCAAAGTACCTTACAAGTTTATTTTTTCGGAAGACCGTCCCGATCGGTCTTTCCTTTTCTGCTACCTGTACCTGAATGTTCGTTTCCCAATTTTGGTTACACCGGGTCCCGTTCCGGACTGGTCTCCCTGACACACTCTACTATGGCGTTTTTTTTCGGACTTGGTTTCCATAACCTTTTGGCCGCCCGCCGCCATTTTCGCCACAATATTCCGCTCTCTTACTGCTGTTTTATGAACCGTACTGCTCGGCTCAGTCCCCCCCAGCCTTTAATTCCCTCCCCCACCCGCTTTTTACCCCCAGAGTGCTGCACGTTCCGTCCCTGCCTTACGGAACCCCTTTAAACGGGCCTTTTTTCTTTCAATGTTAAAGTCGTCCACTTGATCGCCATGGTGACTAAGTGTTATCACCGTGTGGACGCCAGCCGGCCCTTGCTCCGCCACCCCAAAGCAGGTTTTCAATCTTGTTTCAACTTTCTTTTCCTTTTTCCCAAATTGTCCAGTTTTGGTCCCGACAAGCTTCCTTTCCCCCCCCCCCCCTCCAGGTAACTCTTCTTCCCTATTTCGGTCCTCTTTTTTTTCCGCGCCCCGGGCACGTCGGTGTCAATTACCCCTCCCTTTGTCCGACCCCTCTTACATTCCCTTCCGTTTACGAAACCATTGCAACAAGGATCTTTATTCGGGAACGGGGCCTTTTTTGAAGGTTCTTTTAGGTTGTTTTCTTTATGAGAGCTCCCGGAGTATGTCCTTTGTCTGCACCAACTCTTCGGAGTGGCAGGTTGAAGTGTACCCATTGGCCTCACGCCTTCGCCCCCCGCGTGCGGCTCGAGTTTTACATTTTTTTTTTTATATTTCGGTGCGGTCCTCGTCCCTATGCGAACCTGCGTCGAATGGCGTTGGGATCGTGTTCGTTTTTTTTTTTTTTGAGCAAGGGGGGTTTTTAGCTCTATTCATTCTTTTTTCCCCGGTTTTCCCCCCGGCATGCTTCCTCGTTGTTCACGTTTTCAAAAGGAACACCCAAAACCCAACCACGGCACGAACCAGTACTTTCCTGGGCGGGGACCCACACCTTCATTACGCTTCCAATTCTTTCTGGGTGACTCCTCATTTTTGGTGGCCCTGATCATTAAGAGATTTGGCGTTTTCTCTTTTTGCGAACTTCTCCCTGTTGTTTTTTCTTTTATTTCCCCCCCCCCTGCCCTTTATTTTTTGTCCCCCTGGGATGTTTCAATACTTCGGATTTTTTGGGGGCCCCCCGCCGAAAAAAACTGTCCCGCGTCGGGGCATCACTCCTTTTTTCACCCTTCCCTTTCCCCCCTTTGTGCTCGTTTGCGAATTTGCCGTTTCCATAGGTGGCCGCCTCTTTGGTGCAGTTTTCCTTTCCCCCAGGCTGGCAGTCTTGCACGCGCCCACTGTTGGTTCATCGGCGCCACCCGATGGTGCTGCTTTTCCACTGGCGTCTCTTCTTCAGTCCCTTTTTCCTTCCCCATCCCCCAGTTTTGGTCTAGTTCCTCCTCCGTTGTTTTTTTTTTCAGATGGAGGGATCCACTCTTGAGTGCTTGACCAAAACTCTCTTTCCTCTTTTGTGCTCGTCCGTGGTTGCTTTTTGATGTTGGCCCTTTCCCCTCCAACTCTTTTGCGTCCTTTTTCCCTGATTCTGTTGCCCAGTACCCCCTCTTGCGCTTTCTATCGGATTCGAAGATCAGTCCGCCCCCGTGTTTCCTGTTGCCCGTACTCTTGATGATCTTTCTCCCTCATCCTCTATTGTTTTTTTGATTTGTGGGATCCCCTGCGGTTCCGGGGCTCACCTTTAGTTCTTAATACCATATCAAGTTGCAACTCGTGTCCGTCCCCTTGAGCTGTTTGCTAACTGTTGTCCCCTCCGATCTGACTCCTTCGTGTCTGGTAAACTTCCTGACCCGACTTTCCCTTCCGTTTTCGTTTTTGGGACGAGAGGGCAGTTGCCCCTTTTAGTGTTCAGCCCCTGTCCAGTCCCTTTATATTCGGCGAACAATACCTTTTGGCCCCTCTTTCTAGATTCGTACTCTTTTTCCTGTTTTCTTTTGCTGAACTAAGCTTGCATGCTCCGCCACAGTGCTCCTCTGGCTTCCTGCCGATGTACTTTGACAGTATTAGTCCCCCCCGGTACACTGGCGGTTTGCTGCACCCGTTTGCCAGGCTTTGGTCTCCCTTGTGACTACCTCACATATTGCCCCCAAAGCTCACAAACATTGCCCCCCCCCCGGACAAACCCCAGCCCTTACCCGGTCTCTCATTTTGCCCCCCCTTCTGAATGCTTTTCCGTGAATTTTAGCCCCCTTTTCCTTTTCCTTGACCTGTCCCCGGCGTTCGAAGGGATGGAAGCCCCTCCTTACCTGTTCCACTGATCCTGTTATTTTTTTTTTGATGACGCCGCTTTTCTCCACACTCAATTTGCCCTGGCAAAGACCGACTCGACCAAACTTGGCTTTTTTTTCCTTGTTCGTCTGTCTTGTCACTTTTACCCGGATTTTGCACCTTGTTCCTTTTTGCATTTTTCCCTTGTTGCTTCCCTGGTTTTCCGGAGGGGGCCCCTTTTTGGCCAGGGCATCACTCTTTGTGAACTCGCCCCCTTTCGGTGGCGTCTCTTGTCTGTCTCAACCGTTCGCCGTTCACTCCTCAGAAACCCGCCTTCCTGCGCGTAGGCAAACCGTTTGCTTTAAATGTCGGCGGCCCCGAGGTTAACCAATCCTCCCTAGCTTTGTTTCGGTTGTCGACCATTCGACTTGTTTTGATGTTTTTCCACCCCTGGGGTTTCCCCTCCCTTTTGCCGACCACATTACCTCCCCGCTGCTGTTGGCGGTCTTCCGATTTGGCGGGGGGGGACTTCGGTTGTGAGGCTTGTTCTTTTTCTTTCCGGCGGGCCTGTCTTTATCTTTTTTGGGTTTTTCGACTCCCCTATCGTTATGCTCTTTTTCCCTTTTTTTTTTTTTCCCTTCTATCTTGTCACTCGTTTTAAGCGTTCACGCGCTCACAAATTTTGGTCCGCGCTTTCTCGTTACATTCCCTTTCTCCCAACCCGAACTGTGCGCCCTGCGGCCTTACCCTGTTTTGCGGGTTTTAATAAGGCGGACTGTAAGGTGCTTTTTGTGTCCTCGCTCTGGTTTTGATCGCGGTTTTTGCAAGGCCGGTGTTTTTTGCACAACGTTCGATCGCCTCTCTTGACAAGTTGGCCCCCTCAGCTGCCCGTACCCTCGGCCTCCACCGTCTTTATTATCGATTTCGAACGGCGGTGTGTAATTTTCTTCCCTGAAGTCTAGGGCACACTGCCCCAGACCATCAGGCTGTTCGTCAATATTCAATTAAAACCCTTGTTTTCTTCCTCGCCTTTACTTGTTTCGGCCCAGGTCAATAAGCGAGTTCCGTTCCCTGTTCCTTCGGCGTTCACTTTCCCAGCAGTTTCCCCTTTTTTCGCAAACGTTGCCCCCACTGACCGTCTTTGTGGCGTCTTTGGCTTATTCTTTTTAGATTTGCCCGTTCCTGTTTTTTGCGGGTTTGTTCCGCCTTCCCCCCAATACTCAGCAGACATTCCGATCTTCTCTTCGCTTCCCCCTTTTTCTTGATCCCGGCCGCCTACTTATTGAAGTCGCAGCTTGACCATCCTTCGGCTTTGCTCCCAGGGTACACCCTTTGGATCTGGCTTTTTTCTTTTTTAGGACCATTCCGGGTTCCGCCGTCCATGCGGTTTTGGCCCCGGATTTGTCCCCGTTCTTTTATGGGCGTTGATTCCCGCGCGGTATTAAGCGCCGGAGCCCCCAGAGATTGCCCCACCTTGGCGTCTTGTCCACACTCCGCACGAAAGGCAGATTTTTCTCGGTTTTGCCTCCCCCGCCCCTTCCTTGCCCGACCTTGTTTTCAGTGTTCGACTCTCGTGTTTTTTTTCCCTGTTTCCCGTTCGCGCCCCAGATCTTCCAACGCCCCCTGGAGCTTTGCGACTTTTTTTCTTTGTCCGCGTCCCGCCCGCCCCCTGCTTTGGTGCTTTTTTGCTGCTGGCTCACTGCGTTTCGCGGCCTTTTAATCGGCCCGGGGGGCCGCATCCAGTTTCCGTTTCGTTTGAAATTCCGGGAAACCCATGCGCAATGGCGATTCCATGATCCGTCCCTGTACTTTTTTTTGACTGATTTGGGCCCCCTGTTTCAGGACTTACTCACTGATGTGCCTGTGATGGTTTTGCTCCGGTCAATTTTTTTTTTTCTTTGCGTTTCATTTCGGCCACCTCTCCGGATGTTGCACATTTTTTTCTCCATCGGGACCCCTCTTTCGCGAATGCGTTTCTTTTTTTTCCCAGGTGTTTCTGGTATTTGCCTTTTAGCACGAAACAGAACGCGCTTTCGAGGTTCCGGTTGCCTACTGTTAGAAATCTCGACAGTTCCCTTAGTTTGCCATGTCCAAGCCGTTCCTTTCAGCGGTTTCCCTTCTTTGATATTTTTCCCAAAGTTGACCCACACTTTCCCCCCACAAACTTGACTCTGTGCAGGTTTGTGCCTGCTTGCTTTCCCCGGTAGTTTCCGGTGCACTTCTTTTGTTTACACTGATCGAACCGCAGTGTGCCTACCACATTGCTGACCCTCCCCTTTTCCGCCCCCCACTTTTTTTATTTTTTGATTCGTGATTTGCCCGCCCTTTTTCGTGCATCTTCGTGCCCGGCTGGGTCTGCCACAGCTTTGAACCCCATTGTCTTTTTTTCCCCCCTCCGAAATGTTCCCCCCGTTTGGAGTGTTTTTTTGATTGCCCTTCTTAGTTCTTAGTTGGGGCTGTCACTCATACCCCCCCATCAGGTCTAAAGGGATAGGGTCCTGGGGCGCCTTTCCGGCTGTCGGCACCGGCCCCCCCCCCACATTTTTCCGGGCGCCTTTGGCCTTTCTTGAGTCTTGTTCGGGGCGTTTTTCCGACAGGAATCGCGTTGAGTATTTTTTTTTCCCCACTCCACTCCGTGTCTTTGTTGTCACGCGGTTGCTCGTTGGATGTACCCCCTGGTTTCGATCCTGCTCGTCCGAGATTTTAGTTTTTCAGTTTTTCCCCCGTCCATCTTATTTTTTATCTTTGACCACTCCGGTCTTGTTCCAATCATTGCTCGCAGTACAGTGCGCCGCCCCTGATCTTCGTGTTGCTTCCCTGGAATTATTTTCGCGCCAGCGTTTTTTTTTGGCTGTCCTCGAGGTCCATCCATTCTACGCCGGCTTTGTTTTTTGGCGTTTTTTCAGCTCCGTATCTGCGTTTCACAAAGTCAGGAGGCGTACCCCCAAACACGGCCCCCCTGTCCCCAAGTTGCCCTCCGTTTTTTCCACATTGAACCGTGGCGATTTATTTCACTTACAGGGGGCCTATCTCATTTTTCATCCTCTGGGTGCCGCTGCTTCGGGCATTCGGCGATCTTTTTGGGCCCGCTTTCGTCCCACTCGCTGGTTTCCCAGCTCTAACTATTAACCATTCGTGTTCTCATGGTAGTGCTTGCGTCCAACCGTTGCACCTGTAATGAGGCCATGTCCCCGCTGTCCCCCTCCCCACTTGCCCGTGCCAATTTACCTCGTCGGGGTCAGGTCCGCATGGGGCTGTTTCATTTTTTTTTTTTCCCCCCACGGTTATCCCCTTTGAGAGGTTTTCGCACTTCCGTTCGCTCCT
>Ga0179593_1452646_pt1 | contig 13276 bp, 14 predicted proteins | sample CZODoug2_1_08_16_FD_185931 | JGI IMG/M metagenome (GOLD analysis project Ga0179593, IMG submission 185931) | Vadose zone soil fungal communities from Angelo Coast Range Reserve, California, USA - CZODoug2_1_08_16fungal (PacBio error correction) | ecosystem: Environmental > Terrestrial > Soil >... | reverse complement strand
CCGTAGTTTAATTGTTTTTTAGAGGTCTGAGCTGATTCGGCCTAGGAAAGTTTGATTCTGAGTTAGGGGTTTTTTATCGGAAGTTTTTCTTCCCAAAATAAACATCGGTTTTCCCCATTCTTGGGTAATTTGTCAAGAACACCACGCTGTTTCTTTTTGGTTTTTCCGCCCCCCTGACTACGCACAGGTCCTGGTGGCACCCAACCAACCTTAAACCATATGGATCTTTCGTAGCCCACTGCCTCACCAGCCCCCTTCAACTTTTTTTTCCACGGTTCCAACAAGTGTTGACTTCTCGCGACTTTCCGCGTTTTACGGTTTGCCTCAAAACGTGGAATGGTCCGCCACCCTTTTGTCGCTCCAAAGTTTTCACCCCTCCCAATTTTGGCCCCCTGTTCCCCTGTTTGGGAGGGTTTCCCCGTGCCAACCCGTCCAAGGGTCTGGTTCGGGTTTCGGGTCAAGGGTCCCCCGCGTCAATTTTGTCCTCCCACGACCATGACTTCGGGGGGCACAACTGGTTTTATATATTGTTCTGGACACTTTACCCACCTTTGGCCTTTTTTGTCCGTCTACGCTTGTCGGTCGCCTTGGCGGTGTCGTAGGTTTCTTTTTTTCGGGGTGGGCGCACTGCCTCAGGTCCCCATTCGTTCTCTCGCGGACCCTCCCCCTAAGGCCCTGCGCAATCCTTTCCCTTCCTTTTTTTGACCAAAAGGCATCACATCGGGGGGGAACTGTTTTGACCTTTAAAAACAAGTTCACTATTCACAGCTTTTTAGAGGAAGCTCTATGGTCTGCCCATTTCAAGAACACCTGTAAGTTGTCGCCCAGAAAAAGGACGCGGATCTCAACTCCCATTCTATGGGTAAGAGATTGCTTTGTGTTTTTTTTTTCCACCCGACATTTTCTTCCATTTAAGAGTAGGCTCCCCCTTTCTTGTGGCTTCTGACCCGAGCAGGATTCATATGCGCGACCCGTCATTCAGCAGGGTTAAGTGATTTACCCCCCCGTTTTTTAACTTCTTTGGAGGCTTTCCCTTGGGGCCTCGTTGGCGTTTGCCACCTGACCTGAAGTGTTTTTCATTTCCTCTTCCATATCCTCCTTTTTGTTGTATACCTGTAGATTCCAAGCTTTTTTTGTATGGGGTCGTTTGTTCCGATGACTTTCACGGTCAAACCCAAACCACCCAAGCCCTTGGTTCACAACGCGTTCCTGAACCGGGATTTCTTAAGCGTGCCCCCAGCCCCCTTCATCTTTTTTTAATTCCTCATCCGGGGTTGAAGTAATGAAAAGGGCCTCTTTTTTACCGCGGAATTTATCCGAAGGTTGGTGCCCTGAAGGTTTGTTGGCCCTCTTTCTGTGTCCCTGGCTCCTCCCCCTATTGTTCGGGGTTTTTCTTTTCACTATCTGGGGCGCAACCGGTTTACGTGGTTTGGGGACTTTCCCCCCCCTGCTCGTTTTTTTCTCGTTTGGTCACCCCCTGTGGGGTATTAAAATAGCCCCCTCTCAAAAACTTTCCAAAAGCCGAACGGTGTTTTTTTTTTTCGCTATTTGTTATACGTTTATTCCTGTGTGACGGTCGACCTGTTTATTTTAGGGCCCCATGTCTTTTAGATTCTCGGGGTTACCCTCCTCAGGATCGACAGACTTTCTTATCGAAATCCACCTCCGCCCCTTGGGGTCCCTTTTAATCCGGGGGGGGCACCTAACACCGCTTTACCCTCCTTGTTTCTTGTGGATGGTATTTTGTGTTTTTAGTTTCCTCTTGGACTTTTGCGTTCTTCCAATCCTCCCAGTTTCCCCAATTTAGGGAACTCCTCAGAGGCTTGGCCTCTTCCTTAACAAAATCTAAAGTGGAGAGCCGATCCGTCCCGTTTTACCCGCCATCTACGTTCCTAATTTTTTTAAAACACAACTCTTATTTTCTGTTATTGGGGGCTCTTTTCTCTTAGAAGGCCAGTCTGGGTCTCACGCCCCACTACCACACCAAGTCGTTTGGCAGTTCGCAGAGGGGGGCCTTATTTGCAAAAACCATTAAGTTTAGTGTCCGATACTTCTCCTTCCGGCGTCAGCTCCTCCGCTTGGACTTTTGGCTTGCCTCATTTACCTTGGCCCTCAGTGGGAAACCCAAAAACACGTTTTACCTCCCCAGTCCTTCCCCGGTTAGTCATCGTTCCGCGTTGGAACCTTCATCTGTTTCACACCGCTCTGGGCTGGTCCCACCTTATCAACACTGGTTGTCCAAACCCCTGTTGGGTTCCCCATGTGGGGTGTGACTTAACCAAGCGCCCCGCGTCAAAAAGCTTTGGGTGGGGCACGGTCGCCCCCGTCCGATGTTCGTGGAGTAAGCAAATCAATCGTTTTTCTTTCGAGATTCCTGGGCACAAGCATGGTTTTACCTTTCCAGTTTTTTTTCTTTTGTGTGTTGTCACCACCCGTCTTCAAAGGTATCCGGAAACAAAATTCGCTTCATATGGGGTTCTCGGATGAAGTTTTTGTGGGGGCCTCCAACTTGATACGAGATTCTTTAAGCGCTATATTCTGCCGTCCCCTAAAACATTTCGGATTTCCGATTTTTCTTCCTACCTTTTCCTTGCCCATAGTCCCCGGCCTCCCCCAACTCGTTGACTTTTCGTGGAAACAAGCTTTGTTCTTTTTGAGTTGCACCTTTCAGCCCCCTCGCGTTTGGGGTTTATTGGCTGTGTTTGGGCCACCACCGTACCACCCTTTCCCCCGCTTGCCCTGATTCCGTTTGCTGTGGGGTCCTTGTTTTTTAAGGGTTTGCCCACGTGACCCCCCCCAGCTTCGTTTTTTCCCAATGAAGTTTTTTCCCCTCTTTTTTTTCCCCGTCTTTCACTCGGAACCTCACCTTTTTTATACGATTGAGCTCTCAAAATCCTTGCTTCCGCGTTCTCGTTACTGTCACTTCGTTTTTTCTACTCCTTCCCTGTCTTGGAATTCGATTTTTCATGGCCCCCTCAGCCGGTTCAACCGTATTTTACCCCAACCGCCTTTTCCATCCAAATTGTGCTCGTAGATTCCTCACACTGAGTATAGTTTATCACTTTCCTCTGTGTGGCTCCCTACCCCGCCCTTTCCTGGACCTTTTTCTTCCTTTGGTCAAAACTTCCTCCCTCGTATTTTTCTCTGGTTTCTCTCCGCTTTTTTAGTCCTTACTCTATTTTCTCTCCGATTCTCCTCGTTTTCCTAGCGGTCAGCAGTAGTCGCTTCCCCCTCTTCTGCAGCGGCTCAAAGAGATATTTTTTCTCCTCCCTTCCCCTTATGTATCTCTCCCAGGCATCCTTCTTCTATCTTTCCCCTCTTCATTTTCCTTTCCCTTCTCTTCCGCCCTTCCCCAATTTCCAATTGCCCTTTGGGCAATTTGTTCTTTCCGTAGTTGTTTCCTTAAGGATACGGCCTTCCCTTCCCCGAACCCCCCCCCGCGCCCAATCGGTGTCTTGCCCCGGACTGATTTTCTCAAAGGCACACCCGCGCCCGCCCCCCCGGGTTTGCCTGGGGGATGTTCTTTTCTTCGATGGTCGTGGACCTAGTATCGTGCTTTGTTCCCGGAACCCTTTCTCCTGCCGTCATGGCTTTTTGTTGGTCGCCTGGGCTTATTTGCATTTCTCCACAAAGCCCTTTGCTCTGCTGCACTCTGTTTTGGGGACCCTCGCGAGGGTCCTTGGTTTTCTCGTAAACTCTTCTTCGCCCTCTCCTTGCGATTCAACGCCCCTTCCCGGTCTTCTTGTCCTAATTTTCTTTTCCGTTTCCGAGCTCTTCTGTCTCCCTTTCTCCCTCTTTGACCCTCTCTTCGGGTATTTTTCGTACCTTTCAACTTTCCTCGTGCGTTTGGCCTTTATCCCCTCTCCTCCTCGTCCGTCTCCCTCGCCTTCCTTTTCCGCGGCCCAATTGGGTCCCAGGCTCCCCTTAATTTAATCTGCTTCTTCTCTGTAAGTTCTCCTCTCCTCGGCTGCATTTCTTGTCGAAAAGCCCTTTTGGCACCATCACTCTTCCTTTAATTTTACTGTTTGGTTCTTAACCTCTTTTGCTTTTAATCCCCTCTTCTCTCTTCACTGCCTTTCGGAGCCACCTTGATCCGATCCTTTCCACATCTTTCTCGGGGTCGTTCCGCTCAGCTCCCCCTCTTCTACTTTTCTTCCCATCTTAAAAAACACCTTCTTGTTTATTTTCTATAGGTCTCCTCTTATCACCGTTCCGCTTTTTCCTCTCCTCTCTTTCCCCTCTTCCTCTCTTCTGTGGACTCTCAACACTTCCTCTTCGGGCTCTTGCGCCGTACGACCGCTCCCTAACCCTACCGGTTGTTTGGACCGGGCTCTCCTTAGCCCGTTGCTTGGCAATGGTGTTCTCTCTTCCTTTGCTGGGAGACCACTCCTGTTTCGGGGGTCCCGCCATATTGTGTTTAACGTTTCTTCCTCTCATCTATTTACCTTGTCCTAGAAACGAGAGTCCAAAAATTCGGGTGGCCCCATTCGGTGTGGAATGTTTTTGGCTTTAGGTCCACGTTGAGTTCTAGTATCCGGACCGTTTACCACACGTCCACGAATACCTAGGGGAAACACCCCTTTTTCTGCCCTCGCCCCGGTAGCTCCCACGTCTCGTCCTTGTTATACCTCCTGGACCTTCCCTATCTTTTTCTCTTCAACCCCCCCTTTGCCACAGAATCTTTTTTTTTTTCCACTTGTTTTAAACTGGGTTTTTACCATTGGGGTGTTTGTTGACGTCCTGGGGTTGAGTTGCCTTTGGGGGTTTTCCTGTGCACGGTTTGCCTCCCCCCAAGTTTGGGACAAAATAATCAACATACGTCGAGTTCCCGTGGGCTGCCGTCTATCCGACGTTTGATATGCCCAATGGTCTTGGTCTTTCCCGCTGCAGGGCTAGGCCGCCGGGCTTCCTTCCCCTGTTTTACCTCTCTACCAAACCAAACCCACTCCCTTCTTTAGTCTTCGTGCCGCCATCATCCTCCCCTGGGACTCCTTTCTTTCCTCCCCAAAGAACAAACAAACTAAAAAGATTTACAGGCGGGGCAGTTCTTCACTACATGCAACATGGCTCGGATCGAGGAACCCGGTCAAGCTTCCGGCGAAGACCAGCAGTCTGAACCGGGGAGTCCCATGTTCAAGTCGAAGCTCACCCCCAGGTATCAATAAGACGATTGCTTTTGGGGGTTGCACCAGGTCTGGATTCCCCACACGGGCCCTACCTATGCTCACTCTTTAGGCGGTCTCTTTTGCCCAGGAACCGTTAGTGTGTTTTTTCCAAGTTTGTTGGGGGGCGTGACCCTTCCCCCCCCCACTGTAGTGTTGAGTGCTGCACTTGCGGGTTCGCCAAAGGGCCCGTGGTTTGTCCAAACCAACATGTCTGCAAAGATTCAATTCCCTACCCCCCAGCATTAGTCTGGTGTTTTTCTTGGAGTAAATTTTATTTTATTTTCCCATTATGGGTTCGGTTGCGGACTCCACCCAATTCAGGTGCGCACCCTTAAGGATCCTTAGCGACACGGCGGTCAAACCTTTTTTCGCGCCCCTTCGAGCCTTGACCCCAGGGCCCGAACCCTTGTGTGCATCTCTATAAAAGGGTGTCAAAAAAATCTTTCAGGTGTTCCTGACCCCGCGCTGTCCAGGCCTTTTGTCCCAGTTGGACGTCGGACCCATGAGCGCGTGGATGCACGAAGGGCTGCAGGCTTGGGGGAGGGGGTCGCGGGGGCCCTCTCCTTCAGTAGGACCGTAGTCATGGGTGCGGTTCCTCCGCCGGGCGCTCGCTCCGTTGCGGGGACACCCATTATGTTTAAATTGTTTTTTCGGGCGTCTCTTTTTTTCCGCAGGTTAACCCAAATCGGGGAGTTTTCAAAGCTCCGTTTTGTCTCCCCAGTCCCGAGGTTGCCTTGGATGGTCGCCCTTCGAAAGTACCCGTTAAATCTCGTGCCAAAAGTTCCCTCCTTCTAGTAACTTTCCCTTTTCCGGTCCCGTTGCTTGGTCTGTCCCTGGACTTTCCCTCCTCCTTCTTCCTTGCTGATCACCCGTATTTCCTGGTTCACCGTGTGTTATCAAACCCAGGTTGTTCAACAATTTGTAGTCGGGCTGTCCCCTGGCCCCTGCCTCAGGATCAATGCCAACTGTTTCTATTCTCCTTCGGCTGAGGCATTTTTCTGCAGTTCATTAGCATTCGTTCTTCGGCAATTTATTTTGTCGTGTTGTTTTCTGTTTCCTCTTTCTTCGTCGTTCCCTGCTCTTCTCTCTACCATTTTTTTTTCCAAATTTCCCCGGGGCCCAGAAGGAGTACCGTTCAGTCTCACTTTGTCCATGGGGGCAATGATTCTTTTTCCTTGCCGCCATGGGTTTCCGAAGGTTTTTTTCCGATCCCCGCCAAAACATACTCCTTTCCCAACCACTGAGCATTTGGCCCGTCGGCGAATCAACGCTTCGGCAAGACGTGCTTGGGTCGTGGCGGGGTAGGTGGGACCGCGTAACAAAAATGTGCTCTTTCGACGGTAGGTCTTGAGGACGTGTTTCTTTCCTACGGTTATTAGTTCAGGCCCAAGTTTCTTGGGGGACCTGCCAAACCGACACCCCCAACCCCAATCCCAGAAAAATTGGATCTCCGGGATGTTCTCTCTCTCTGGGTCGACCCTTTTTCTACAATCTCCTACCCAAGAAACCGTTAGACTAATTATCTTTTCTCTTAAGCAAGACGGGACCTTTTTTTGACCCCTTCTCTCAGGGTTTTGGCGCTGCAACGTGTTTCTCCCGGTGGACTGGGATGGCTGGCCGTGGTTTCCCGGTTGTTTGCTCAGAAACACCACTTTTCTTCCACCCTTGTGGGGTCGCCATGGTTTGGACCCGCAACTGAAGGTTTCCATCTTCACTGCGGCCGCGCCAGTTTCGGGCCTTGGACTGTGGCTATTTGCGGGCCCTGATAGGTCTTTGGGCGACTGGCGTCTCCCCGTCGCCCTAATCTTATCGTTGGCCATTAGGCTGGACCGGCCCCGTTTCACGCACGGATCACACACAACCGTCCCTTGTTGCCGGACGCAGGCACCCCACCCTCCAAATAAAATTTTTAGAACAAGTCCGATGCTTTTGCTTTTCGCCCTTGTTTGGTGCCTTCGGGTTCCCGAACTCTCCACCTTTCCGTACCGTTGTGCTTTGCGTTTTTGCTGTGCCGCCTTTGCCGCATGGATAGGGGGATTTCCAACAATGGCTGGTCAGGATGGTCCCAGGCCACTTCTTTGGCCCAACCCAATAAACAACAGTATATGCAAAAAAAAAAAAAAAAAAAAACCCCCGCCACAACTAACACAAACAAAAAAAAACTCTCTGCGACTCCCTGACCCCCGACTTCTTACGCGGGTGCCCCCCCCTGTTTTCAAAATCTTGGTGAAGGGACAAAGAAAGGGAGAGTTCACCTTCTTCAATTACCCATAAGCCAACATTGGGGGCACAACAAAATTGGACGTCGGCCTGCAAGCTGTAAATCGTCCTTGCCTACCCCTCAAGGGGCCCAAATTTTTTTTCTGCGCTAATGTTGGCAACTTTTTTTCACCGTGGCCATTTCGAGAAATCAGGAAATGCGTGCGTTGCAGCTTCTTATGGAGGCGATGAAGTTCGGGTCAAGAGTGTTTTTGTTTTTGTTATTGGACCTTGCCGCGTAGTCCTGGTCAGGGCGGGGGGTTGGGCAAGGTACCGGTGGCGGAAGATAACACACATTGGTCCTTAAACCCAAGCCCCCTATACCCAACCTAGAACATCTACGTAGAACAAACCTTAAGCCGAAACGCCAAAAGAAACCGCAAGACAATCACAACCATACGACCTACGCGAAGGAGCGTTCGGCCCCCCCCATGGGTTCTAGTTTAGGTGACGCAATCCGCGGTGACTTGAAAAGGAGACACCTCTTCTCGAAACGGGGTAATCCCGGGTCCACTTGGACAGGTGGAAAGGCGAGGTTATTGTGTAGGGAGTTGTGGTTCACAGGTTCAATCAGGTTTTTGTGTCCCCCCCCGACCAAAACACGCGCGATTCCAAAAGAGTAACCATAAACAACGGCCCGATTTGACGACCCCTCAAAATAAAAAAGAGAAGCAGAAAATAGAGGTGCCTGGAAAGAACAACCAAAACTGGGGAAATCTTAAGCGTTGACCGGGCAAGAGTGTCTTTTTTTTCGCCTTTGTCGGTTTTACACATGTTTGGGGGACCCCCCCCCCCTATGGTTGTCGCGACGCAAGGCTGTCCACTACCATTTTTGTGTGGCCGGCGGGGCTTTGATTGTGTTTTTTCAAGCGTGTTTGCTGGGGGGGCTTTGTTGTCGGAAAAGCATGCGTCCGATTTTCCCCGGGAAAAACGAGTCCATGAGGCTAGCACATTCTAGGCTTTTCCCGTTGCCCGGGAAAGGCCCCCAAAGGTGCCCCCCGGATTGGATTTCATTTGTGGTCCCGGGAGGGATTCACAAAACCTCTGCCAATGCAATTTGCTTAAAAAAACAACCCTGGCCTCTTTCTTATGATGCCACGGAATTTGGGGAGGGTAGTTTTTTAGGTAAAATCTTAGCGGAAAGGGGGTCCGTGAAAAGTTTTTGAAACGTTTTTTCTTTCAGTGGAAATTGTTTAGTTGGGTCATGTTGCCCTTAAACCAGTTTCCTTCCCATGTTAGCGCTGTTTTGCTGCTTAGTTAGGACCCGTGAGCGGGGGTTTCTTATCGTGTAAGGTCTCCATAAGGCCTCCTTGAGGACGGGAAGGTTTCCGGGGTTGGCTTTGGCCGACTTTTTCTCCCATCGGTGCGCCGCTCCCGGTCCCTTGGTTTGGCTAGGGGGGCTTCCGCCTCGCCACCGCCCCCACGGACCAGGTCTTGGTCATCAGATTCCTTCTCCCGGCGTCGTTATACCCACAGGTTGGCCGTTCCCTCTGGCCGCCGTGCTTTCCGTTTTGTTTTTTTCCAATATGCCCGAGTGCCGTTTGCCCCTTTGGAACTGGGTTGTCCCGCCCCCTTTCCACGGTTCCTTCAGCACCTCACACCCGAAGGCGTTTGGGGGACCCCCGGTACCGGCTTGCCTTAGACCCCTTGGACCAATTTTTTTTTTTTTCGAGTTTTTTTTGAGTTTTGTTACCGGTCGGTAGGGTCCGGGTTTGCGGTCGGACGTACGCTCATTTGAACAATTGTTCTGGCCCGGCCCGCGATAACTCCGAGGAAGTGGGCCTCCTTGGCTTGTTGATAGAAGTTGGTTTTTCTTTCCCTTTCGGCCAACGTTTCCGGGTCGGTTTTTCTATATTTCCGCATTGGAGGGGTTTCCTATCCCCAGACCACAAGGACCACTGCGTGTTGGGGACCCTCAACGAAATAATCTTTGCAAGAACCTCCGGTGGTACAAAAGGAAATTCAGGTTTTGGCGGGAACCCAATTGGGGAGTCCTAATTCTCGAAGGCCACTTTTTAGGGGATGTCCTTCGATGGTGCCGATCCGTTTTTACCCGAACTTTCGGGTAGGGGTCAGCTGTCCCCTTTGGACGTTTGGTCCCCCCAGGCGTTGATTTTTTTTACCCGGCGTGTTTTTTTTTTTTCGAAATTGGCGCTCTTATATTTTCCCTTTTCCTTCTTTGTTTGCCTCCCCCCTGAGGCACAGACGACCCATCTTTTTTTCTTGTTGGTGCCACGGTGCCACTGTCTGGACTTTCACTAAAAAACCGGATTTTTTACCAACATTTATGCTCTTACTTACGCCGCGTGCCCAATTTTAGTCTTTTCTTACCCTTGGGGGAACGGGCCTAGAACTCCCCCCCCCAATGGCCCCCTTTCGTGAGCCGGTCCCTTTTCGGGGGGAATCCGTGGGGCCGCTTGGCGGGTCGTTGGACAACGGCTTTTTGTGGGTGACCCAGGACCCTCTCACCCCTTCCCCCCTCTCTTCTTACAGTGACTTTAGTCTGCGTTCCGAATCCCCTTATTTTTCCAAACGGTCCCGAGGAGTCTCGTCGATCGCGCCTGGGCCGTCGCAACTGGGTTGTTTTTGATTTGGAGCACAAGTTAGTCGACTTAAGCCCTCCCCTCCCGCGGTCGTTAAAAAACACAAACCAACCACGGCGTGGCCCCCCACTGGTCCCCTAAAGCTTGCTACGGTGTCCTCCTGTTTTTTCTTTGGGGGCTGGTCCCAGCCGTAAACGTTGGCTTTAGTTTCCCCTTTTCAACTCTTGGCCTTTTTGGCCAGTGGTCAAATTGGGGTTATGACAAAACCCGTGCTTCCGGAAGGTCCCTTGTTCCGCGATCCTTTTTCCACCCCTTTGGCTGTGCGCTTTGGGCGGCTGTTCATTGCCACCCAAAACAACACTTTTTTAGCTTTCGTCAGTGCTGATCCGTCAAAACTACCCTTTCCCAAGTGGCAGAATTTCTTTGTTGGGACAGGTGCCGTCGTCTGAAACAAACAACGACTATTCACGGTCCGTAAGGTCCAAGCTGCGCTTCGGGGCCCCAACACCGCTGGGTCCCAGTTTGACTTTCTTATTTCACCTGGAAGCCCCCCCACCCCCCCCTGGTTTCTTTGGACCACATGGGGAAAAGTCTCCTCCTACTATGTGGGTGGAACTTAGTTGCGCCCAAGCGTCTGTCTAGGTTTTTTTTGCCTTGGATTGGCTCTGTGGACAATGTTTTGTTTGGGATAGGTTTTTACAAATCCGGGGTGTTAATGTTTTTTTACCAGGAATCCGATCTGGGGGGATGCGGGTTTACCACGGTAAAGAGCTTCTGGTCACTTTTGTCTCTAGGATCTTTGTGCCGGCAAGCCATAGTCAATGATGATATCCCTTTCACTGTTCCCCCCTTGTTGCGACTCGTTCTTTTCCCACCCTGACCAACACCTTTGTGGGGACCGACTGTGAGTCCTTATTGCACACCAACTCGAGTTTTTGTGCCGTGAAGTCACATCGGTGCCCAACCTGATCTGGAAGGTTCTAAGGATGGATGTTTTGTGTTTCCCGAACAGCACTCTGCCCAAACAACACTCTTAGTTTTGGGACGTGAAGTTACCCAAACTTTTGGGGGTTTGTGGGGTCTTCCAAGGGCCCTGGAAACCGACCTGGGGGGTAGTGTTTTTGTCGCTCAGATCCACCCGCAGTGTTTTGCGAGTTTTGGTTGTCCCAGAGCCCCAGGGGACGTGACCCACCAGGTGGGGACCCCCCAACCCGTTTGGTCCCCCCAGACGGTTTTCAAAGTTGACCTCTGGGGCATCGTCCAATGGTTTTTTGCCGTGCATGTCCCCTAGTATTCGGAGTCCTTTGGGTTTTGTCCAAAGAGATTACTGTAACCCCCCCCTTTGAAACCACTATCCCCCTCGTGACAGAATTCACTGTTAGCAGTTGGATTTTTCTAGCCGGGACTTTTCACCCCGATGGGCCCCTTCTGCACCTTGCAAACTGGGTCTTTTCCCTTGAGTTTGCGCGGAGAAATAGAAGTGCCCCCCTCTGTAAGTGTAGTTTCGTCCCTTCCCTGATTTTTTACCGGAGACCACGACACCGCTGGAATGGAGTTACTTACGACGCCGACAAGTGAATTTCGTTTTCCCGTAGCTTGGTCCTTGGATTGGTTGTTGTGCTCCCTTCCTGGTTTGGGGGGGTTTTTTTTGGAAACCCGATGCATTTTCGAAAGCTTTGCCCGGCCCCGGTTGGGGGGCCCGGTCGGTTTGTTGCTATTTTTTCGTGCAACCCCGCGCGTTACGTTGGTTCGGGGCAAACCCGTCATTGCCAGCTGGGGTCCGCCCCTTTTTACTTTGCCACGAAGTGGGGCGCATTTCCACAGCTTTGGGTCAACCACGGGGGGCGGACGTCCTCGTACTGTCACCAAACAAGTGGCCCTTTGGTGGCACTTGTGGAACCACCAAAAATACGGTTTTCAGTGGACGGATGTCGCAGTGGTTCATACCCGCCCACACCCCTCGTTGTGTGAGCCCCCCGGCCTGCCCACCACCTGGGAACCTCCGTGTTTTTGTCAAGGGCCACCTTATTGGCACTTTAGGAACGGGGTTGCAGCCAGTACCCCCCCTCAAAGTGGTCATTTTGTGCTAATTTTTTTCAGGGTGGGGGTGCAGTTTTCTTCCGCTTTCTTTTTCTCCTGAGAGTCTGGGTTCCGCAGTTGCCACCCGCGGGATTATTTGCTGTACTTGATGTTCGCCTGCAAACTTTGGGTTTTTAACCCAGATTTCCTTCCCTCCACTTCAACCCAAAAAAAGGTGGGTCCTTCTGAACTTTTTGGGGGGCGCGGGCCCTCGACCTCGGGACGCTTTCCGCAAACGCATAGGGTTGTTCGATTTCAAAAACCACCCAGCTTGTTAACAACCAAGTTTCGGCCCCCCCCTGGTTCCACACAGGTGTAATGCGGTCTTCCTATTTTTGTCGTATTTTATGTTGGCCCTTGCCTCCCAAGTCCAAAAAATGTCTTTCCGGCTTAGACAATCTTGGTCCCTCGTGCAAGATTCCAATTTTTTCCTGTTTCTGGTTTCGAAAATTGGGGCCAGGCTGATCCCTGCCGATTCTTCCCTGTTCCAACCCAACTTCGGTTTTTTTCAACAGCTTCATAAACGGACCAAATTTTGAAGGTTTTTGTGGCCCCTCATTCCGAATGGGTCCCGGGTTTCGCGGTACCCCTTGCCCATCGACTTGCTTCCTGTGAACCAAAATACGCTTTTTTTTCTGAAGGAGGTTTCCAATTGTTGCCGCCGTATTGGTATTTCGGCCCCCGTGGTATTGGTGCTGGTTTTTGACCCCCCCTCTTACCCCCACCGCGAATCTTGAAAGTATTTCATTTTGTTGCAATGGGACAGTATCATGAGTTGGCCGTCGCCTCCCGTTAAAACTGGGCCTTTTATTGCCCCGTGCGGGCGCTACCCCAATTTCGGTCTTTTTCTACGGACTTTTTAGCCCCCCAACTAGAGTGTTTTTAATAAGCGAAATAGTGGTCTGGGGTCCTCCCTCTCTTGCCTCCCCACTTTTCCGGTGTGTTTTTTCTTGTATCGGTTGCCACTAGTCTTCTTCCTTGGGAAAGGCCTTTGCTAACACCGTGTTGGGACCAGCGACATTTTCTTTTGTCTCCCGCAGTGCAAATTTTTCCCAGTGTGTGGGAAATTCGCGCCCCTCTCTTTTTGGCAACCGGGAAAATTAAGGCCCTACCCCCTGTCTTTCGGTTGACATCTTCTCCTTTTAGGGTGGGGGTACCCACGTCATTTGCGTTCCACTTAAACCTTTGCGTAGCCCTTGTAAACTACGGGAACCCAAACCGACGCGCGGC
>Ga0179593_1313463_pt1 | contig 13276 bp, 12 predicted proteins | sample CZODoug2_1_08_16_FD_185931 | JGI IMG/M metagenome (GOLD analysis project Ga0179593, IMG submission 185931) | Vadose zone soil fungal communities from Angelo Coast Range Reserve, California, USA - CZODoug2_1_08_16fungal (PacBio error correction) | ecosystem: Environmental > Terrestrial > Soil >... | reverse complement strand
TGTCTTTTCGTATATCTTCGGCTGGGCCTGTATTTTATTGTTTTACTCTGTTTTTCGTTTTTCTTTGGTTTTGGTGGTGCACGGTTCCTTTGCTGGCGCTGGTGAGCCACAAGTTATTTTTTCTTCATGAACCACTGTCGCTCGGATCTCTTACGTTTGGCTGTCAAAGGGTTTTTCTTTGGGGCTTTTTCCTTCTTTCAAAGTCTTTGCTTCTTTAGGCTCTTTTTCGTCCGGTGATGCGATACCCCCCCCGCTACTCACTTTTTGCGAAGGTCTCCCTTCCATGGGGCTTTTCTTTAGCTCAAGTTTTTTTGCCCGTCGTGATCGGCATTCTTTCGTTTGCTTTCGTTGCTGGGCAGATTTTTCTGTATTCGCGCTGACCCTACGGCATTGTCACCCGTCCTCCTCTAGGACTGATCTTTGCATGTCCCCTCCGTTCCTCGAAGCCTTCAACTAATTGGTACTAATAGTTTTTGTTGAGAGAGATTTAAGGGCGCTTTTTGTGCAGGTCCCTACTGCCCTACGTCCGGATTTTTCTTTCAGTGACATTGTACAGCTCGCGCCTCATAGTTGACCTTTTGTTTTACAAGAACTAGTCTCTCCCCTGGTCCTTGCCGAGCCACCGATTTTGAAGATGATATTTCCATTCGCCCCCTCCCCAGGTCATCGCCTTCTAGTGGGCGGCTTGAGATCCCGGTGTCGAATCCCAGTCGAGTTGAATTTTTTTTTTTTCTTTCTCTATCTCTATTCGCCTTTTGACAAGAAGTCACCATACCCCCCACCCACGCACTGTGTCCGCGAGCGAAGACCTCGACACGGCAGTCACCCTTTTTTATTTTTTTATTACTTCTTTCCGTTGGTGAGACAGGCTTTAGCACCTTTAAGATTGTCTCCCACCCGGAAACTTCCCATTCATCACGTCGCGGTGCCGAGTTTTCTTCCACCCTACCCCAGAACCACCCCCTGCGCCCTTGATATATGCGAACATTTTAAGCTCTTTCCCACCAGGAGGCTCTTTCAACCTCTTCAGTCGGCGACCGCCAAATTGTCAGGTGATTGACAGTATATTGTTTTCTCATGTCACCAGCCTTCCGGATTAGTCTTCTTGACTGCTTTCTCCGTCCCCATCTCGCAAGCAACACCGCGATCGTCGGTGCGAGTCAGGACCGTAGCCGTCGCCCACAGTGATTTTCCGACCTTCCACCCATTTCTGGTCTTCCCGGCCGGACCCCTCTTCTTTTGTCCATTTGCCCCTCCTTTCTGTAGCCCCCTTCCGGAATAGACCAGCCGCCAGGCCCTTTCTCGTCATCTCAGCAAGGCCCAGTAGAACCAGCATACCTTCTTTTTCCGGCTGTTGATCCTGGGTTTCTCCAAAGACGGCGTGTCCTCCGTTGCTAGAAGACTTTGGAGACCTGTTCGCTGCCTCTGGACACGAATTGTCCCCCCATGTTTTTCAAATGACAATCGCTTGCCTTTTCCTATGAACGGTTGCGTAGTTCCCCTTTTCGACGTCCTTCAATCTAGAGCGAGATCTTCCCTTTTTTCGCGGTCGATCTCTTCGTTCTATCAGGGGTCACGTTTTCCGTTCCCCCCGTCTGGCTTTTGAGTTTCGATTTTTTTTCGAATTCTTTCGTGTTTTTCCTTTGATTATATTCGGAAGCTTTTTGCAGAAAGTCCTCCCCTTCTTCGGCGAAGCGGTATATTTAGTTGTGGCAATTTTTTTGAGCCCCTTGACTCTTTTTACTTTTCTCCCCCTTCAGCCGATGGCGGGTTAGCTTGCCCACTTCTTCCCTCCTTTGTTTTTCTTATGGCGACCTCTCTTATTTTTTCATTCCTTCCGACTTCGTGGGGTCCTCGTCTTCGCACCCGCCCCCATTAATTTTTCTTCTATTGAACAAAAAGTTTCAGTGTCCCAGCGCAAAACTTTTCTGTTAAAATTACCTTCGGGTTAGATTCCTCCCTTTTGTTTTTTAAAATTTTAAAACCCCTTTCCCTTGACATGGTCTTGTGGCCCGTATCGCGTTTTTGAAACTGGCATGACAAGGTCCCCGTTGACCAGAGATTGGCCCGTTTCTTCCTTCCTTTCGCCGTCCCTTTCTACTCCACGGGAAGTGACTTTTTTTTTTTGCTGTCTTTTCCCACGAGTTTTTCCTTCGTTTCGTTCCGCGGTGTCTTTCCCTTGTGTGGTTTTGCCCTCCCTGGACTTTTAACATCTCTCTCTCCCTCACGTTGTTGGTGTTGAGTTTTTTGCTCCATGTGTTGCATCTCCTTGTCCTTCCCCCCTTCCCGGGACATCCCGGCGCCTCAATTCCTCTTTCCTACCCTTTGGGTCAATTCGGTTCCTTTTTGCCCAACCTCTTCGAAATCAGCTGCTGCCTTTTTCCAATAACAGTTCTTATGTTATCTCTCCCCAGCTGATGCGGTTTTGCGGGTTTTTCCCCCCCTCTCTTTTTCTGCCTTCTGGATTAGTGAAATTTCCCCACACTTTCTTTCTTCTTCTAACCTTTCATTCCTTTCTCCTTCGTTTTCGGTGTCCCCAAACTTTTTGTCTTTTTCGTACGAGTACATCGTTGGGCTGTTTTTTTCCCATCTAGTTGACTACCCACAGGAATTCGCCGCGACCTTTGACAATCCAAGACATGAAGCTTTGTCGAAATAAAACCCCCCTCCAAGCTGTCTTTTTTCCCCTGGTTCTTAGCTGTCCTTCATCGTTATGACGTTCACACCAGATTTGCAATTTGTAGTGTTTGCTCTTCCCCCCCTATAAAGCGTAGTCTACTAAGTCGTTCCCCTGCCGTTTTTTCTCGAATTCGCCTTTTTTTCCGCGCCTTCCCCTCGCGTCATCAACGTTGCCCGAAGCCTGTTTTTCTTTTTTTTTCCATAGGTTAGGGAAAATTATCGGTTCACTCGCTTTGTCGGATCAGTTTACCGCCGACAGCTCCCCGCTCTTTTCATCTTGTCGTCTCTTTCCCCCCTCCTCCTGAATGCGATTCCGAAAATTTGCTGGTAACATCCCAGGGGTTTTCAGTGCTCGTCTGCTCAGCGAAGTGATGCTTTCTCCGTTGGCGGCGTCACGTGGTTGTGCCCCCGCCGGTCTTTCCCTGCCCTTTCTTAACTCCGCATCACCGCATGGACGTTGACGCTCTTTTTTCTTTCTCTCACGATACGGGCCTTGTGCTGGTTGCTCGCAGAACGACCCTTGATGGCGGAATGCTCCCAATGGGAATCGTGGAAGTGGCAAGTCTCTCCATACTTTCCGGTTTCGTTTCTGTTGTTCTTTTTTTCGTTCAGGCGGTCCGTCTGCACGCATTCGTTCTGAGTTTCTGCTGCATTGACTTCTGAATTTTAACCCTGAGGTGCCCTGGAGAGTCTCTCCGGAAGTTTTGTTTCCTGCCTTCTAACAAGTTTGTTTTAACCTTTTCCCTTTTTGCGGGTTTTCGCCGCTCGGATGCGGTTCGGCGTACATCCTGTTTGACTCGGGCATTCGTCATATTTTCCGCTGGAGCCTTTGGTCTGGGTCATTTTTAATAGGATCTTTATTGATGGATTTTGCCGTGGGCTGGTGTCCTTTTCCTTCCACCCATGTTGCTGGCGCTTTTTATGGCTTCAGACCCCCCTTGTCTTTTCCCTCCTGAATGGACCCTCACGAAAACCGTCGCCGTTCGATCTTTTGTCGCTCGCTTTGTGGTCGTCAAACCCACCACCCATTTACTTCTTGTGTTTTCCGTCTTCAGGATTCCCCTTTTCGTTTTGACTTATGCGTGTGCTTCTATTCAAGCCGATGGAGATTTTTCCCTCTCCTCCTCTTCGTGCTTGGTTCGCGCTGTTGTGGTTGCCGCGTAGAATTCTCCAGGAACGGGAAGTACGGTTGACGGGCCCTTGATTCCCTTTCTGGTTTTGGGTCGCGGTACTCCCCCTGGTCTTCCTCATTTATTCGCGTTATTTTTTTCATCGGCTCTCTTCTGATGCTTATTGGACTGTCCCTGGTTAGAGCCGACTGAACCACCTAATCTCCTTCCTCCTCTTTGTGTTGTTGAGGTTTAGTTGCCTTCTTGACCGTTTCGGTTGCATTTTTCACTGATGATTCAGTCCGGGCGATGCCGCTGACAATTTTCGGGAAATTGTCTTTTTCATAACTTTGACGACGTTTCTTTTCCCTACACGAGATGTTAGGCAAATCCTTTTTCCGAGATGATTCCTTCGTTTCCGGATCCTACGACTCGAACCATGTCAGCAATGAGGTTTTCGGATGCTCTAGGTGCTCCATCACCCCTCCCTGCGTTCAATTAGTCCGCATCTCCCCTCGCCGTTGAAAGCCGAACCATCCACCCAGCTTTGCCGACCACCGCTTTTCCTGCCGTCCCGATTCCCCGGAGTCACTTTCAGGTGCCCTGAAGTTCTTCCCCCTTCACTTGGTTGTTGACCAGGTCCGCTCACAGGATTGACAGATGACCCCAGGAACCGGCACAATCCAGCACACGTGTGAACCCGCCCCCAGAACCAAAGGCGCCAGTTCTCCTAGACGAACATGGACCTCCCCCTCTTGAAAACTTTTGACCGGTCACCGATCCGCTCTGGCGGGACTAACCCGGCCCACCCTTTGTCTGTTTGATCGCAATTCATCTGTAGATCCTACCCCGTTCTCCGGCTATGTTTCCTCGAAGTATTGAGTATCCCTCGTCATTCCTCAGTGCCCCCCCCTGCTCTAGAGCGTGCCGACCCGCCCTCCTCACCTCTGCATCCGAGCACCCATGTTATTTTTTTCGATCCCGGCCGCTCCTTTGTCGCCATGGTCTCAGTAACTTTATTATTTCCTCAGTGATAGAACCATCCCCAAGGCCCTCCGGTATCGTAATCAAAGCACTGCGCCTTCTCCCAACCGATCATCTTTTTTGGCGGAGTTTTGATCTGTTAACAGCCGGCTTGCCCACCGCCGTTACGCACGACATGTTTGTCTGCTTTTTTCAAAGAAAGTGCCACACATGGTCTTTCCACGCCCAATTTTTCGGCTACTTCCTCCTTTCCGGAGTCTATTCGACTTCCTTTCTTTCAGAGTTTGATTATAGCCTTTCTTTCGCTTGCTGCGTCCGGTTCTCAAGCTTTTTTGATAGGTTTCACAGAAGATATTGTCTCTCCGCCTTGGACGGTGGGGTCTTGCGTTTTTCTTTATGACGTCTCTTCTTGCGGCGTCTTTCCGATAATGCGATTCGATTCCTCTTTGGGCAGGATTACGAATAGCCTTTCTGATTTAGGTGGGTCCCCTTCTTTTCCCCTAACCTTACATCCGGTTTGCCCGTCATGTCCCTGAAGCAGATGGGGACATTTCCTCTCTTTGGCACTCATCTTGCCGGGCTTGATGATGCTACCTGCATTCTTGTCTGGCTTTCATTTCTGTTTTCCCTGTTCGACCCCCGAGAATTGACCATCCAAACTTCTCTTTTTCCTCCCCAATTGATTGCCGTCCTCTACCCAACCCCCCTTTGCTCGTAAATTACATCGGTTTTTAGGCTTCATCCTTGGGGCTCCCCTTCACCCTCCCCAATCCGATCTAACGACCGGGTTTGTTGAACCCTCCCGCCCTTTGGTTTTTACCATCTCCTCTCCCTGGTTCTTTGTTCCAGGGCAGCAGCAGTGCCCTTACTTCATGTTGATCCTCATTTTTGTTTTTTAGTCACGTTCCCCAATTTTCCCTTGAGACGCTGGTTTGGATTATTTTCCTTTTTCCCCCTTTCGGCGCGTGTCCGGGCCTGGGGTGGCAGTTTCCTTCCCTCTGCCCACACCATCTCTATCTTTTTTCTCCTTTTTTTTGTCTAGAGATGGTTTGTCCGCCAGGGGACTGGCCTCCCCCAAATGGCCTTTATCGGCTTTAATCGCCCTTGTCCCCTCTTTCCCCCTCCCCGCGATCCGGTTCCCTTTCCCGGTGTTCAGTCGCGCCCCCTGCGCTTCCCCGAACGTTGTTGCTGCTTCCCTTGGGACTCCAAGTCCCCAGGAGCGGTTCGTTTTTTCTTTGACCTCAGAAACGAGGATGCTGCTTTTGGCACCTCCTTGTGGGGGGTTGTTTTTTCTTGGGCTGTTCTTTTCTTTTTTTTTTTTTTTTTTTTTTGGGGTTGTGGGGTTTGTGTTTGTGTTTGATGGTATGATTTATTTAGGTTCTTTCCATTTTCCGTCCAATTTCTCTTCTTCAATTCAGTTACCGCTTCGGCTGGCTTGCAAACTTTTTGTGTCAATTTTTTTCTACCTTTTTTTGGTTTTTCCCCTTGGTCCCACCTTCTTCTCCATTTTAGCAAGACCGTGGTCGAATCATCAACCCTTTTTCCCTCTGGTCGAATTTAGTTTCTCCCCGCACGGCGGAATGGCATGTGCCGGTTCACCAGGTTCTTCAGGTTTATGGGCCCCTAAGGGCAAACCCTAATCTACCGCTGTCTGCAGAATACGTCGGGGATCCCTGAACCCTCCCTCATCTCAAATCGCCTTCTTCTTCCTCGCCTCCAGGCACCGTCGATCTACGGCAGCGCAAGAACCCTTTTCAGATCGGCCCCTCGCTATCTTAGTGAACCCGATCCCTCCCTCTTTCTCTTCGGCCCGCGTTAACCCGACCCGCCCTCCGCGCTCTGACATCTATTGGACCTTTGTTTTTTTTTCGGACACTCTAACCTCGGAACAGGCGCTTTCTCATCGAAAATTTGCGGCCCCCCCCCCCATGGGGGCTTGTGTTAGCGTCTCCCGAAGTTCTCTGCTCCAATCCGTCTTGCGGCGATCACTGCGTTTTTTCCCTTTTTGATTTAGTGTTCCACCTAACTGGGCTACTCGACGACACCGTCCATGGTCTTGATCGTTTGCGAGGGTGGTTTGAGATTTTGTACCGGTCCTTCTGTTTTACTTCCTTTCATTTTACTCTTTTCCTGAGGCTACCCTTGGGCAGTTTCCCCTAGATTGCCGTGGTTTCTCTCACCCTCTGTTGGCGTTCGTTTCTTTTTCTGGTGTTGTCTTTTGCTAGACCCTGGTCTGCACGCCTCCGCCTCTTCTGGTTTCTTGGGCATGACGATGGCGTCAATTGGCGGCTGAGTCTCCTGGACGGCTTTACGACTTTATAACTTGTTTTTTTTTCTGGTTCGTTCGCCCTCCTCTTGGAGCGGTTTTCCGTCGTATCTCCTTTCCATCGTCTTGTGTTCTTCTACTTTCGCGGTGCATGGGTGGCTTTTTCCTCCTGCAACACTCGTTCTTCTTTTACGGTGGCCGGTTTGAACTGTCGGCCGGTGTTTCTTTGGTTCCTGACTGCCAAGTGCTGGCAGAACTTTGCTATGGCACGAACCTTCGTTTCGATCTGTCCCTTTTTTTCGGACGGTGTTGTGGGTGGGGGTTTTCTAGGCTTGGTCGGCTCCACTGGTCTCTTCCTTTTTTATAAAGCGCGGTGATGGGCATCCCGCTCTCTTTTTTTTTTTCCCATTTTTTTTGCGCTTTTGTTTTGGTTCGGTTCGGAACTTTTCTAGTGCAATAGTTGTTTTTTGTTTTTCATTTAAGGCCGAGTTTGGTTTTCCCTCTCACTTGTTACCTTATTGATCCCTTTCTCCCCTCTTTCCATCGGTGCTTTTCTGAGTTGGCCCGCCGCACTCGTAAGAGCGGCCCTCCATAACTCTATCTATTTTCATTTTTTTTTCGTAGATGTAGTGAAGTTTTGTTGACGGGTGCCGGCCCCCAATCTCTCTTCAGGAGGCGATTGCCGTCTGCAGTTGCAGGGCGCCCTCGAATCGTTCTCTGCGTTCTCTTGCATGGCCCCGCGCCCGCTCCTTCACTAATGCCCGCCGCCCAGAAGGCGCTGTATCCGTCCCCTTTCGCCCCCCGCGCCACCTTTGCGCCTAGCCTGCAGCCCTCTCTAGCTTTGTGTATCCGCCATTTTTATGTCGCCTCCAGCGCTATCCGCGTTGCCTCGAAACCAGCCCACCCCACCGCCCCCCCCCCGGTGCGACCACCGTTCCAGATTGAACGGCGACTTTTTTTGGCCACTCTCCCATTACTTTTTCCCTTCCTTTTTTTCTGCGTCAGCGACAGATGCCACCCCTTCCGGTCCAACACTTCTCGGTGTCGGACTTTTTGACCAACATCCCCCCCAATGCTTTTTGGCCTCCTTCTTAGAGACGAATGTGAAACATATGGACAACTATCTCCTTCCCCCGCCTCCCTGGCGGCGAACCCCACCTTTGCTTTTGATTTTCGCCAAAAGTCCATTGGCCTCTTTGAAAGCACTTGGTATTTTTGCACGCTTCGTGAGCCGCATTGTCATGTCCTGGACCCCAGTTTAGCCATATAGCGCCCCTCACCCCCCTCGCATAACCGAATCACGAAGGATTTCTACGGCCACACGATTTCGCTTTTTTGTCAGAAGCCCTTCTGCTCCCGGACCCGTGGACTGGAACTCCTAACATCGCGTCCCTTTACTAGTAATAATCAGCCTTTTCGTCTCCACCTCTCATCCGGCGGTGTCGGCGGCGTTTTTATTGTGGCCAAAGCCGTTTCCCAGCCGGACTCTTTCAAGATATGGCGCCCGCGCTCCTTTCCCCCTCGCACGAACGTGGGGTTTTTTCCCCTCCCCTTTCTGCTTTGACTCGCATTTGTTTTGTGTTTTGATGGCGACGGTCAGTGCCAGAGATTATTTTCTTTAGCGTTTTGTCGGGCGATGGGCTGTACCGAAGACGCGTGACCTTGCGTTTCCCGAAGTCTTGTTCTCTTTTGTTTTTCGAATGTTGTGACGTCGACTTTCTGCGTCAGACTGCCCTTCGCTTCTTCTGACCTTTGGAACAGGAAACTTTTCTAGTATGAGGCTTTGGTATCTTCCCCCCGTTTGGCCCCCTGGTTTTTCCAACCCTTGCCCTTTAGGGCCCCGTTCGCAATGGATTTTTTGTCCAAGCGCATGGCTATCTTCAGCTTGCCTGTTTTTCTGCTTTTCTCACACTATCTGTGAGTTCCTTTCGTCGAATTCTTTGTGCGCCGATTGATTGCCAGCCCAACTCTTCCATCTTATTCGCCCAAATGGCACAAATTTTCCCCCGTTTAAAAGCCGACCAAAACCGATTGTTTTACACCTTTCGTTTGGCTAGTTCCCCTTTTCAGCCCCTTGGTTAACCCTTTACTCCCATTCCGCTCTCTCTTGTCTTGTGTTCCACCCGCCAGCACCATCCCTTTCTGAGGGGTCACCTTTTGAAGATACTGGTTTTTTGTCCACTTTCTCCCATCCCCTTGGTTTTGCATTGCGTGCACTTGATATCCGGGAACCTCTAGACGCTGGTTTTTCCGAGGTCTTGGTCGATTGTGCAACCCTGGCCCGGCTCTTTTGCTTTGTTTTTTCCTGTAACCTGGAGATTAACAATTCTTTTCTCTTTGTGTTGTTGCTTCTCGATTGTGTGGCATCGGACTTCCCCCCCCCCCCCCCATGACGGGAATCGTTTTTCTTTTTTCCATCCCAGCGTCTCGGGTGTTTTCCCGTGGCTCCCCAAGTCGCGCACCACTTATTCACTTTTCTTTTTTGTTTGTTTTTTTTTTTTTTTTTTTTTTTTTGATGTTGCACTTTACTGCAAATCAACCGGCTTCTTTCTTTCCTCAGACCTCTTGCTTCTTTTTGTGGTCCCATGGCGCTGGCGATGAGATGATTTAGTGAAATGTTCAGGCCCCCCCAGGATCTTCCAACTACCCCATTCCCGTTTTGCGGATGGTTACTTGCACCTTTTGTTTCCTTGTTTCCCCTCGCCAGAGTTTTGCTGGTGCAATCTGTTCGCCCCACCGTTTGGCATTTCCGAAATGAAAGCCATTTCCCCCAGGCCTTTTGCTCTTTTTTCCCATCATAACCTCCGGGCGTCCTCCAATTGCCTCCAGGCGGCCTGCCATCGGTCCATGTGACCGGTCACTGGTTTCAAGGGTATGGGCTTCAGAGGGAGCAACCGAAATTCCTCCTCCGTTAGTCGTCCATACGTGTCCTCCTGCCCAAGCTTCGAAGCCCCCTAACTCGCGAGTTTGACCTCGCCGTCCCCCTTCGTCTCTTTTGAGTATTCTCGTACCCCCCGCACCGTCCAGTTATAGGTTGAAATATTTTTCGTGACCCTCTACGATCCCGCGCTCTTGGTCCTCGTACGTTACAACCGACCCTCGCAGCCCGCTTTGAAATATCTTACGCTTGGAACCAGATGTGTTTGCGCCGGACATGCGCTTTCTTCCCCTGGAGCCTATTTCTTTACAAACCCCCCCTTTTGGGCACGTTCGTTGTGCTCAGCGCCCGCTCGCTCGCCATTGTCTTGTGGTCTCCCGGGTTTGCCCGCCTTCTTTTCGACCTCCTTTATAAAAAACGACGCATCCCCCACTTTGGTCTTCTCCTTGAGGACGGTTTTTATGTTTTCTTGATTTTCTTCCCTGATCCGGGCTGGTCGTTTCTACTATCCGGATGTTGCGCCCAAGTCCCTTTGCTCCATGGCGTCAAAAGCCTCGTGCCGTTTTTTTTCATATACATACTTTGTGGCGTTCGGTATTCGTTTTTAGTCGGCTGACTTTTCCTTCTCTGCCCGCCTCGTTCTTCATGTGTTTTATTGCGGGTACGTTTCGGTCTCCATTGCGGTCTACTATCCTGTAAGTGTATTATATACCAGATGGACTCTCGAACTCATCACCTTTTTACCTGGTGGGGGTTCGGTCGCAGTGCTGCGTTTTCCGGTGGTATCTGTAATTTTCTGTTTTTTTTGTTCGTATTTCTTTTCTTCCTCTTTTCTGTCCTTTTGTAGACTGGGGCGGTGGTTTCTCAGAGGAGTGTCGTGACTGGGGCCTTTTCCTGTTGGGGCCGGGCTGTCATGTCGGCTGTGCTTTCACCTTCCCTGTCGATCCAAAGTGATTTAGAAGTAATGGCCATTTTCACGACCACTTTCTCTTTCCGATCTGTAGCCGACTTTTTCGTTTTAACGCGGTTTTTGGTGGGTTGTCTTGTTCCAGGCTCCCAAGGCGTTTCATTTCCCCTATGGAGGCCTCATTCCCTCCTCTGTGACTGGCGATACCGTCCCACTCATTTCTCCGATTTCCGGCGCGCTGACCTGTGGTCTTTCTTTCATGGTCTCCCCGATTTCAAGCCGCTTTTTAGATGATTTTCTTTCCCCCCCCCGTACTCCGAAGAGCTATAGTTTGCTTCCTTTTTGTTTACCGTTGCCTTCTTTTTTTTCGCGCTGGCACGGCGTAGTATATTATCGCCGCCGGACTGATGGCTTTGGGCCTGTCCAACTCTTGGTCAAGGACCGATTAAACTTTTTTTCAACTTTCTCATACGATCTGCCCATCCCCTCCGTGTTTGTTTTTCGCTTTAAGTTATGCGGTCCTCGTTGGAGGGGAAGGCCCAGAAAGAAGTCCTCTAGTATTCCGATGCCGATTTTCGAAACTTGTTGTCCCTGGCGGTACGACTCCGGAAGCCGGAGTTCTCTTGCCCAGAACCCGCGGACCCGCGGAACTGAATCATTCCCCAGGGCCACCGACGGCTGGCGATTTGGTTCTTCTACCTTACGACCGCTCCCCAGGTCAGCGCGGATCCGGCGTAGGCATCTCATGGAGTTAGCTTCTGAAGATCCCATAATTTGTTTTGAATTTCTCCTCCAGCGCCGATAAGTTTTTTGAAGGGCAGCACCCCAGCCCCCAAAAAGTGTTGCAGACCAAAGCTTTTAATCCTCCGCTAGCACGTCTGACAGGTTTTCGGTTTCCCCCATCCCTGCCATCCGTGCGGCATAACTGGCATATACCCCCGGGCCCAGCAGCCACTGTCCTCTTCCCACCCAGGCCACCGGTTTTTTTTTTAATCACGCACTCCTCGGTGCCTGATTCACCCACCGTTTGACCAGACAAATTCCGCGGCTTCCCTATGACCTTCCCCCTTCTAGTTTTACCCCCCTTGATAAGAATCAACCCGCCTCGATCGTCCTCCCCTAACATAGGGCAGTTGCTGATTCGCAAAACTGTCCCTTCTGGTAGAGCCCTGAAAAGAACCTAAGGTATTCGTCTTCTTCCGTGTTTTGACCAGTCTTTATTCCCCTCCCTCAAACCCACGGTCGATCGTCCGTGCCGTAGCCAGGGAATTCTCCTTACCCTCCCCCAATCGACTAACAGAACGAACCGTTCTATTGGCCGTGAGACGACACTTCCCCTAGGCTTCGCATGTACGCCCCCAGCACGTTCTTCTTGCGCACACTTCCTTAAGATCCCGTTCTCTGAAGTCCCCGTTCGGATATCTAAGAAAGAGCAAGCGTATTTGACAAGCACCATCAATTCTTTTTTCTGTTGAGTTGATTTCCCTTCGGTCGCCCAAAGCCGGCGTTTTGCACCTGACTTGATTCCGCAGATGCTCTGGCCCTCGATTCGCTGCGACACGAGTGTCCCACCAATGGTATTTACAGCCCGAGGTGTCCTCTCCTTTTCCCTTGCGTCGTTTAGACGTTGAATGACTTCTATGCCCGAGCGCCTCCCCTCCTTTCTTTTTTCGCCACGTTCTTTTTTCGACAGCCATCCCTCTTTATAGAATACTGGGGGACCTCAAGATTGCCGTTCCCTCTTTCTTCCTGGTGCGGGCGCTTCATGGTGATGAGTCCGGTTCCTGGGGAGGATGAGTTTAGAAGCACCACCCCCGGTTTTGATTTTCTTTCTCAGCTGGGGCAGGAACTAATAATGTTTTTATTCGGCGCCGCGTTAATTTCTGTGTTGTACAGTTGGCAGCCAATAAAAATTTCTCGGTGAACCTTCATTCCCACCTTTTTGACGCGATGGCCCCCCGTTCCCCTCCCTTTTGCCACTTGTCCTCTTGAAGGGTTTCTTTTCAAACCTCCTTGCTCATGTTTGCTTTCTTCTGTCGAATTTTCCCTTTGTTCGCGAGATTTGTTAAAAGTCCCCCCTCTTTCCATTTTGACGGAAAATGCACCACCCACCCCGTTCCCCCCTTTGCCGAACAAAGCTTTCTTTCCCTCGTTTTTTATCGCCTATCCCTTTTTTTTTGACCCGAAACCCCCTCCCCTCCACCGTCTCTCATCGCCCTTCTTTGTGCCCACTTTGCAGCAAGCTTTTGTCTTTTGATAACATTGCGACGATCCTGGTTTGCTCAATGTTTTTTTTGCACGGGCCTTTTCTTGACTCGCAAGTGCGCGATATAGACCCCCGGGTCCTTTTTTTTTCCCACCGGATCCTCTGGGTGGACCTAGGGCTTAGCATTGGCAAAAGTCGGCTCTTTCCCGGTTTTTTTTGGGGGGTGGCAGTTCCATGAGACTCCACA
>Ga0179593_1596131_pt1 | contig 13277 bp, 23 predicted proteins | sample CZODoug2_1_08_16_FD_185931 | JGI IMG/M metagenome (GOLD analysis project Ga0179593, IMG submission 185931) | Vadose zone soil fungal communities from Angelo Coast Range Reserve, California, USA - CZODoug2_1_08_16fungal (PacBio error correction) | ecosystem: Environmental > Terrestrial > Soil >... | reverse complement strand
TTTTTTTCCCTTCATTCCCTGCTACGCGGTCTTCTAGCTTCTTCTTTCTTTTCATGGGGAATCCCTCTGGTTGTTGTGTTAAAACTACTTCATCCTTTCCCGAACTTTTTTTTTCCCTAGGTCCCTTTTTCTCGAGTTTCTTCTCTTTTTTCTCTTTGTTCCTCGAATTACTGCATTTCCCGATTGTTTTTATTTTGTGGAACCTTACTTGTGTAAGAGCGACAACCACGCCCAACACGGTTACCCCCACTCCATTTGTGCGCATTGGGGGGTCCCTTTTTGTTGCGGGTCTTGGATGTGTTGTCCCCAGGTCTGTTAACTTTGTGGTTCTTTCTTGGGTCCCCCCCCCTTTTCAGGGCTTGTCCTTCAAAGGGGGTTTGTTTCCCCACCCCCCTTCCTCTCAACCTTGGCGTCATGTTTTCCCAGCCCAACGTTTTTTCCTGTGACCAACCCTGAACTTTTCACCCCCCCCCCCCCCGGTTCTTTCTTTTTTCATTTTCTGGCTCTTTTTCCGATTGTGAGTCAAGTTTTTTTCCCTCAACTTTTTTTTGTTCGTTTATTCAGCTTTTGCTTCTTTTTCTTCATTCGGATTTTCACCCTCCGATGATTTTTGCCATCATTTTTTTTTACCCCTTACAACGCACGCGTTTCTCCCCAGCCCCTCTTCTGTTAACCCAATTGTTCCGGCACACCCCCCCCTTGGTCCGGCCAATCCCCGTTTAATCTTTCCCTTTTGTTTAGTTTTTTTTGGAGTGCTTTTTTTTTGGGAGTTTTCCCCATCCACACCCCCCCTTCCCCCCCCTTTAATTTTTGCTTTTAGTTGTCATCCCCCCCGATGGTCACCTCATGGGCCACAGACTTGCCCCCGTGGCCTAACCTTTGGGATTTTTTTTTTTGTAGCTCTTAATTGAGATGGTTTTCCCAATCACTTCCTCCCCAGGGGGATGAGTGAGGTGATACTTCTGTTAGGCCTTTAATTTATTTCTCCCCATGTCTTTTCTGCTCGTTGAGTTTCTTTCTTTTTTTGTTGTCCCAGCTTGGCTCTATCTTTTCCTTTTCAATAATTTTGTTTTGTGTTTTTTTATCTTCGTGTTGAAAGATTGTGTCGAATTTCACTGACCCCCCCCTCCCCTGCTTCCGGCCTCCTCAACCCTTCCCCATTCTTCCCACGTCCCGAGGATATTCTTGTATCAGTCCCCCCCCCCTTTGGCCTCGTCCTATTTTTCACTTTCTCAAACCACAACCCCCCTCCTTACCCCCCCTTTTTCCTTGATTAACTTGCTTACCTGGATCCTTTGTTTTTTTCTGTGACCTTTTTTTTTTGTTTGGCCTTCCCCTCATGGCACACCCCTCCCACTTGTTGTTGGTGTGCCCCTTCCAAAAACTTGGACCTGAACACCACCGTACGCTCACGCACCCCTCTTCTATGCACCCTTCCCCCTTCCCACTTTTAGGGGAAGATAGACCTTTTCTTCCTTCCCCTTTACCTTTCCTTTTTCGTTTTTTGTTTTCTTTGAACCACCTTTTCCCCCCCCCTTCCCTCCCTAGACCAAAACGCTTTTTTTTTTTTTTTTTCCATCTTGAGTTAATACCCCCAGCGCCCCACCGGTCCAAACAAGGCTTCCCCTGAGTTTTTTTTTCTGTTTCCCTCTGGGATTTTTCCCTCACTTTTTTCCGTCATCATCCCTTCTTGTGATTTTTGATTGGTGCCCTTTCACCTTTTTTTTCCCTTGCCCTCTTTGGTCCTTCGCCCTCTTTTCACTGTTTGGTTCAAGGTGACGTAACCCGTGTTTTTGACCCTCCAACAGTTTTTCCCCCCCCACCTACCACTGGGTTCCCCTAACCCGAAAGTGAAATGCCGGTCACATACCGAAAAGTGCTCCACCTCCCCAAAGCCGATTCCAAAACCTCCACTATCGGCCCCCCCTGGTATATTTTTTTTTTTAAAGTTCGACGTTTATTTTTTTTTTTCCCTTTCAAACCCTTCCGTTTCCTTTCCCAATCCCACCCCCTTTTTAAGGTCCCTTTTTCTCCCCAAACCGCGACCCCCCCCCGCCACCACCTTTTTAAACATCGATTTTTAAGTTCCAACTTTTGGCTATTCGTTTTCTGCATGGTTTTTCTTTTTCGTGGGTCCTTCACGCCACTCCTGGTTCCCCGCACACTCGGTAATTCTTTTTTGGGTCAAAGCGTCATGTCCATTTCACGTAGTCCCCTCGTCTTTTCCCTTTGCCCTCACCCCCCTCAAACTCCCAGTTTCCCCCCTCCCAGGGGGTTGTCTGGGCTACAATGCTTTGATCTTCAACAATTCAAGACCACACCCCCCCTTTTCTCCCCTTTTTTTTCTGTTGCTTCTCCCCCCCCCGACAAGTTTGCTACCCGTTGCAAGTGTCCAACTTTGTGCCCCCCAACCTCAATACCTAGGAGAACCCCCATTGGCAACCCTTGTCACGCCTCCCTTAAAGTTTGCTTCCCCTTTATTCGATCCTTGTTTTCAGGACTTCCACACAGAAAGACCCCCCACGTAGAATACATTCTACTTAGACCAAAACGGGTGCATTTTTTTTTCTACCCTTGGGCCCATAGGGGTCCTTGCTTTCCCTTTTTTCACCCCTTCCCCCCTTTCCCTTCCTAGATGGCCTGTTCACTTTTTTAGAGCGTAATGTTCTGCGATCGAACATGTCCCGTAGGTCCCCTTTTTTTGCTTTTTTAACGCGTTTACAGAGCCCTAACCCCCTTTTTTCCTCATTTCCCCCTCCCGTTGTAAGCCTCACGCTTCTTAATTCTCTTTTTTTCGCGTTACCTTCAGGAAATTCTTTTGGGGCCCTTGGTTCCCAATTTTGGCATGTTTGCATTGTTCCAAAACTCCCAAACGGCTGACTTTTTTGATTGCCTCCCCCTATGTTTTCCTCCACTAGTATTCCGCTGAGATCGACCCTCAAGTTCTGTTCTGACTTTCAATGGATGATACCACCCAATGCTTTTTTTCAGTTTCCCTTCTGTCTTGGCTTTTTCTCCTTCCCTTGTGTCATCGGTGACACCCCCTCCTGGGCATTGACTTCTTCAAAGGGAGTGTATTTGCATTGTCAGGCCTTTTTTTTCTGGATAATTATGTTTTTGGTTGGCCTCCTGATTGGCCGAGAACCAAGAACAGTTTCTGTGCTGTGGTTGTCGTTTTAGAGTTTGTTTTAGGTGGATGTTCTCCCGTTTCAGGGTGCTTCCCATGGCCCTTTTTTTTTTTTTTTTCTTCTTCCCTCTTCCTCCTTTACGTTTTTTTTTTGAGAGAGTTTTCTGAAAACACCCCCCCGCAAACTGGCAGCCGTTATTTTTTTCGGTTGTATAATCACCGGCCGCTCCTCCGACGGCCCCAAGTCCAAAAAATGGGTTCTTTACCCCCCCCCTTTGACGTCGAAGCTTTTCTCAGAAGTTGTAAAACCCCTTCCCCTTCTCAAAACCTTCCATTTCTGGCCGCCCTCCCAAAATTTTGAAACCCCACTTCATTTTTGAAGGGCGTTGTGACGCGTGTTACCACTCCCCTCTGACGTCTTTTTTCCCCCCCCCTGATTCCTGACCTTCCCCGAGCGCCCCATTTTTTTGGAACCCTTGACAAAATCTTTTCACTCCCTGCGTTGGTTTTTCCCAAGTTTTGCCGAGGTTTCTTCTTTGAACTCTTTTTTAAACTTCCCCCCAGATTGGTCGTGTTTGAAGATACAAGAAGTTTTTGATTTTGACAAGTTCCCCATCTTTACGGTACTTGGACCCTTGGGTTCCCCCTAAGAAGGTCCCTTTCAAACAGCTTGACCGGATCTCCCCGTGCTTCCTACCTTTCTGATTTTCCAACCTCTTTTGACCCTTTTCCCAGTCAAGAAAAGAAATTAGTCCTTCCCTTTCTTCTCCTTAGTCCTCCAGTGGAACGCAGGGGGCCTGCCTGACCCCTTTTTCTTCCAAGTTCACCCCTTTTCAACGGCCCCGGTTTTTTTTCAAAAAGTGTTTTTGATTCAGTTCTTTATGCTCCGGTTCGTTTGGCCCGGTTACCAAAGGAATGTATTAAAACCCCCCACTTTGTTGGTCGTCTTTGGCCGAATTTTTTTTCCTCTCTTTAGGGGCACTTTTTAGTATTCCTTTTTTCCCGACTTGGTCTGAGCTTCAGGGCAAAAAACTCCCCAGATTATGTTTCTCCCCCTCTTTTTGGGCGCCCCCCTAATAAATTTAGGGGGCTTTGGGGTTCACTTTTTTAGCCCAGGTTTGAAAGTCTTTCCCCCCTTGGCCGTTTTGCCACTTGTTTAGGCCATTTCCCCTCCGCCAGGTTGTTTGATCAATGTGTACCCTTGTAGCACTTTCATTTTACGTGTTGAGGGGTTTTTCTTCTTGATGTTTGATTTTTCCCCTTTTTTACCTTTTCCCTTTACGAGGTTGTTGTAGCCACACTTGGGGGTTTCTTTTTTTTCAAATGTCCCTCATTGACCAGTTTTTCCCTAAGAGTTACTGGATTTCAGTTTTTTCCTAATGGGTGTTTTTTGTTTTCCGGGGAATCGATTCCCCCGCGCCCGAGAAAAACCTTTCGCGAAAGTGGAACATCCTTTTCTTTTTTTTTCCCTTTTTGGTTTTGTTAATTTGACGAGTTAGCCCCTTTTTTCAATTCCCTTCTCCTTCAAAAAAGCGTCTTGGATTTGGATACGGTACAAGTGGACGGGAATTTCTTGTTCACCCCCCCCACCCCCCAAAAAAGTCCACACCCACTAGAGAATTTTAGGCTTTTTTTCACCATTGAACTGACCCGGTCTTTGGAATTCTTTGCTGTTGGGGGATTTTGGCTTTCTTGGTGGTCCGTTTGTACGGGGGGATTTTTGGTTTCCAGGTATGTTCCAACTTTTTCGTTTTTTCGCTTGGTCCCCCCCCTTATGCTTTTTTCCGCTTTTTTCCGGGTTTATGGACCTCAACTCTATATAAAACCGACAGGGGAACCCCCTTCATGTCCCCCCCCATCAACCCCTTCAATCCCCCAACCACAGACCCCCAATGGTCTATTAAGTTGGTTTTTTTTTTTTTTATTTGCCTTTCTTCGTGGTTCGATTCGGTGGTAAACCCCACTTTTTTCCTGTGTTTTCAGAGTTGGTGTCGTCTTCCCCCTTCACTTTTCCCTGTCTTTTCCAACCTGCGACATTTTTGTATTCTTATTCGTGTTGGGCATTGGAGTTTTCAACACCCCCCACCCTCCTGCCCGCCTTTTTTTAAACCCCCCCTTTTTTTTTTTTTTTAAACCTCCGGGGTCCCAGAAGTGGACAAATTTGCCTTGAATCCACAGGGCCCGAGGGTCCTGGATGTTGCTTTAAGGCACTGGGCCCCGCAGGGTTGTTCGAGGGTTTGGGGTCTGGCCACTTTTAACGGTCCCCCAAAAGAAAAGTGGTACTCCATTCGGGAAATTTTCCTTCCTTTCTTGTATTTTACTCCCATTTTGGAACATATGTTCCCCCCCTCTCAACAGTTCCAGGTTAATACCCCTTTAACTCACCAAGTTGCTTGGTTTCAGACACCGTTCTTTCCCCTATGAATTTTCTTCCACTCCCCCCCCACTTTTACATTTTTTCTGATTTTTATCACCCTGAGGCTCGTTTTTTTTTTTCCATGGGGGGGGCCTCGTTCGTTGATTCAGCCTTTGCTTCCTTTCCGTTGTTTGGACCTCTTTTTCCTTTATGTTTTTTTGCTCCGCTCCCCATTCTTTTCCTACGCCTTTCAAGTTGTTGGGTTTTTTTTTCGTCGGTCCTCTTTCTTCCCCCCCTTTCGCCCTCCCCCTTACCTAACATCCTATACAACCCTTATTTCCGGAATCAGAGCTCTGTATCACACTACCCACATTACCACTTTCCCCCGTCAGTTTTTCCCTTTCCCTTCGTCTAAAATGAGCTTTTCCTTTTGATGAAACCCCCAAAACTTGGACACCCTTGGATTAACTTTGTCTTTTTTCTCATTCCCATTCCCTTTCTTGACATCTTTTTCTCTAGACAAAACTTCTGATTTGGTTTTGTTTCCGGGACCAAAAATTGGAACTGTCCACCCCCACCACCCCCCCCTTCCTTTTTCTTTTTCCCCTTCCAAACCCCTCCCCCCCGCTTTGGCTTCCCCCTTTCTCACCCCTTTATTTTTTCCCATGGTGGCCCCGGTAAAGAACCGGTGTTCCCGTTTCCCTTTCCTCCCTTACTGATTCCGAGGTTACCCCATGGCCCCCATTCCGGAATCAACCTCCAAACATCCCCCCCCCTTTGCCTTAGTCTGTGAACCACACTTTTCGAACCCCCCCCGAACCCCCGATTTTAAGGGCTTTTTTTTCCAGTTGCCGATTTCTTTTCCCCCCTCAGTGACTTCGTACTCCCCCCCTCCCTTTTTGGGGTCCTGGATTGACCCTTTTGGGACTTGGTAATTTGGAATTGGTCACTCCTTTCTTTTTTATTGTTCCTTTTGTCCCTCCCCAAAAACCCCCTCGTCACCTCCCTTTTTTTCTCCAACCCATTAGGTACACCACACCGGGCCCCGAACCTCTTACCACTTCCCCCCTTTACCCCAACATTCCCCCCTTTGACCCGAACCCCCCCCAGAGACCCTTTTGATTTCCGTGATCCAATTTAAAGAACCCACCCGCGGTTCTCCGTTTTTTTCACCCTGTCCATGAGTCATTTTGTGGTGCGTTGATGGGCCATTTCTTTTTTTTTGTGGTTAAAATTTTCCCCCCCCGGTCGTCCCAAATCCAATTTTCCTTTGCTTTTGAACTGAATGCGAGTTCCCCCCCTGCGACTACTGCCCCCGCCGAACCCGTCCGGGTCGTGCTCCTTCCACTTTCTTCCGCCATATTTTCGCGGGTTAACCCTCTTCTCTTCCCGTCACTTCGTTCTTTCCTCGCCTTTTATGGCCCTTTAACTGCGGTCACTTCCTCCCCTCACAACCTTTTTTGGCCGTGTGTTCTTTCGTAATTTTTAAAATTTGCCAGGCCCCTTTCCACCCCTCCCCCTTTTTTTTTTTTCCTCCAAACCCCCTTTTTCCCCTTTGTTGTCAAGTTTCTTGTGTTCTCACCAGTTTTTTCAAAACCCGGAAAAGCCCCGTTGCTACACCCCCCAAGGTTTTTCCAATCCCTTTTTTTTTGCCACACTCACCACATTCACCCCTGTCCCCCCTCTTCCCCCCCCCAAGTATCTGAGGCGTCACCGCCTCTCTTTCCTTAAAGGCTTTTCCCCCCCCCCTTTATCAAGCCTCTTGCACCCTCTCCCCCCCCCCCCGAAATTGACATGCTCTCCGGACGCTTCCCTTTGTTTTATACAATTCCCCCTGTTTTTTCCTAGGCCGCAAACACCCACAACCCCCCCCCCCCAGTGCCCCTTTCTGATTCCCGCACCCCTTTTTGTCATTGCCTTGAATGTTTGTGTCCCTCCAGAACTGGGATTCCCCCCTTGCCAGTTCTTTTCTACCCTTGAGTGCCCGGCCATTCATCTTCCCTCCTTCTCAAGTCGCTGGTGGCATACCAGCTTTCTCACGCTTACATCACTTTAGTTTAATTCTTCCCCTTTTTGGGCGTTTTGGGGACAATTGGTGTGAGTCCTTTTCCCATCGCCCAAGGCCCATAGGATTGTAGTCCTCGTTTAAGGTTTCCACATTTGTCTTCTTTTTCGGCGAGCTCTCGCCATTTCGTTCTCGATTTCTGATCTGGATTGCTCCTCCTTTGGCTCCTTCAGGGTTTCCCTGGCTACCTTTCTTTGCTCTTTCCGTCCTTTTCCTTATCGGGGAACCTCATGGTTTTTTTCTCCCTTCGGTCCCCACGGGTGTCGCATGGTTGGGTCATTTTTAGGTTTTTTTTCTTTTGTCTTCAAAGATCTTTTCTTCTTGAGATAATTTTTTTTTTTTGTCCTACTGCTTGTGCTCGCAACCCTTTCCGTCACTGGGCTTGGCCCTCTCTTTTGGCGAGGATTGGATGATTTTTTCCCTTCCAGTGCGTTTTTTCGGTTTGCCCCCTCCCTGTTCTGTTTCTCTTTCCCATCTCCTCCTCCTTCCTTTTTTTTTTTGTGGAGAGTCTTCTCTAAACAACTGTCCCCTGGTCCTCCCCTTTCCCTGTTTTGAAATCACTGGCCGTCCCTGGCGCGTCCCACACAACCTTTTTGTGACCCCCTTTTTCCCGGGCTCCCTCTTGTTCCTGCAGGGATGTCCAGCCAAGTCTCAACCCAGGAAGTTTCACGCCATGAACCACAACCTGGTTGTGTCAACACACCTTTTTTCTTTTCAGGGCTTTCTTGCGCCCGGGTTCCCCTGATGCAACCTGGTCCTTCGGCATCCCCCTATGGATTTTTCCCCCGCTGTCCCTTTTTCTTTGCCTATGTTGTGTCCTTCACAGGGATTTTTTATTCGTCCCCTTTCAAATTGCACGTGTCTTTTTCCCAGGTTACTACTCCCCCGTTTTTACACCAGATTGGCGCCCCCTCCCCTATCAAGCCGGGTTTCCCAATTTTGACATTCATCAAACCCCTACCTCAAACTTTCTTCTGCACGGCCCCTTTGAAATGAACCCTCCCGGAGGGATTCCCTTTTTGGAATCTTTTTTGAGAATATCTTACCTCTCTTTTCTAAACTCCCCCCTCTCCGTTCTTCCTCTTCTCACCCGGACTTTCTTTACTCGGTATTTCCCAGTTTCTTCTTTACGACCAAACTCCTTTTGCAAGGCGCGTGGTTCTTTCCGTATTGCCATTGATCTTCCCCGGTGCATTTTCCCCCATTTTGCTTCTTCCCCGGAAATTTATTAATCCCCCAAATGCAGCGTACGTGTCCCATGTCTTCGATCTTTTGGCGAGGGCTCCTCGCGGCCTTCCTAGTCAATTGAAGCCCTTTAAGAGGCGTTGCCCGCTGCTAATTTCGCAACCTGGACGGTTTGGTGTTTTTTTTGTAGACACTTGTCCGGAATTGTATGTTTCCACCTTTCTTTGAGCACACTTTCTGGCACTTGGGCTTGTCCTCAGTTTTCCAGATCCAACTGTCACATTGTATGCCCACACACAATGAAGGGGTTGGGGGAGAGTTTTCCTTTTGAGTTTGCTCAACCATTTTCGACTTTTCGTTGTCCATCCCCCGGCCACCGGTGAGGGGAATGCTTTTGACGCCCATTGTTCAAGTTCTCCGAAGTGCCTTTTTCCTGTCTTTTTTTCCCGAGTAACGAAATATTGCCGAACTCCAGAGACCAGGGGCCCTTCCAGGTAACATTCTTTTTGAGTGTTTTTTTTTTATTTCTTTCTCTCTTCCTTCCCCCAAAGCGGATTGGGATTTTTGGTTTCAACCCGGTTCCCTCTTCAGGGCCCTTTCGTGGGGAAGGTTTTCCCCTCTACCCGGCCAAAATCCTTGGGAACGGGTCCCCCAATGCGACACGGTGGGGGGTTTCTTTTGCGCACGGTATTTTTTTGGGTTTCTCGGCTTTGTTTCTGTTCTGGTGTGTAGGTTGTTCCCCCGTTTTCTTGATGTTTTTTACTGGTTCCCTTGTTGATTTGGGACCAATTTCTGGCTTGTTGTACGCTTCCGGGTCTGGCCAACAAATAATCATTCTACCACCATTGCGTACCATTTTCCCTTCACCTGACCAGAAATTCCCAAGAACCAAATGTTTTTTGATTAAGTATTTCTCTTTTCCCATACGCTTTCAGGCGTCCCCATCCCCCCCTCCCCTTTTCGCGGTTACGCGTGGTTTCCTTTTTGTCTTTCCTATTTTCCCACCGAATTTGGATTTTTTTGTGATTCCGGATCATGGGGTAACGCGACCCCCCCCCCTCCCAAAATACGAGGAAGGGGTGCCAGGGTTGTCTTTTTTTTCCCCGGCGACTTTTTTTTAATAAGGTTGACCATCCAGTCTCAGGTGTCTTTGTGGAAATCGGGTTTCTTCTTTTTTTTGGGGGGGGAAATTGTTCAGTTCCCAAGTTCTGTTCCACACCCCCCCCCCTTCTGTTAATTCCACGGTGCTGCGGCAACAGTTTGTCTCACAATGCAACAAGATTGGGTCCAACCCAGATCAATTAAGGCTGTAAAGGTTAATCCCTCCCCCCCGGGTGGGACGTGGTTATGTTTCTTTGACCCCGGGGCTCCTGAGATGACCTTCCCCCCTCCCAACTTACTTTAACAGTTGTGTTGAGGGTGATCCTCCCCTGATTGATACCCCCGGGGTTTTTTTTTTTCTAATGGGCGGTTTTTGCTTTCGTCTCGGGCAGGTGGAGCTGTTTGTTGTAGCATTGTGCTCCCTGTCCTTAAATCTCTCTCTTTTCCCCCTCCGTTTGGTGTTTTTTTCTCTCTCTCCTTTTTCCACCACTCAGCAACAGTCTTGGCACTCTGGCGAATCAACCGTCCCTCCCCAGGAAATTCCCGAGCTCTTTTTGTTATTTTTTCTTTTTTTCCCTGCCCCCGTTTCACCCCTTTTCCGTTCCTTTCCCTCAGTCATTTTCAACCTTTGCCAAGGGATGAACCCCCCAAACCCCAAACTTGGAATTCCTTGGATTAAAACTGTCAGCCTTTAATTGGATTTCTTTATTTTGATCTGTGGCTGCTCCCCCTTTTGCCCCCCCCCCCCCCCAAACCCCTTGATTATAAATTGGGGTTTGGTGAACCCTCCCAAAAAAACTTGGACCTCTCCCCCAAATCAATTCACTCTCATTCCACACTCCGCACCCTTCAACTTGGATTAACCTTTCCCCCATGGTGTGCCCTTTGAAAAAGGACCGTTGTTTCTAACACTTTTTTCCCCTTTCCGTACTTTTTCGTTTGTTTTTTTTTCTCCTACCCATGCCCCCCCCCCCCCTTGAAATCCAACGATCCCAACCCATATAGCTTTAATCAGGGAATTACTGTCACCGCAACCTCCTGCGAACCCCCTCCCCGGGTCCTCCAAACTTGTTCTTGGGGAAACTGTGTCCGGTTCGGCGGATGTTCAGAATTTTGAAAGAAATGAATCCACTCCCCCTTTCCTGCCAACACATTGTGGTCTTTTTATTGGGACCACATTCTTTGGTGAACTTTTGGCATTTGGGGGTGAATTGGGTCAATTTTTTCCTTTTGTATATATGATTAGGGTGGGTCCAGGACCCCTTCAACCAAAGTCTTCCACCCCCCCTTATAAACATTGGTCCCAATCCCTGTTCACAACCCCTTTAAACAAGGGGACCTGTAAACATTTGACTGTTAACCCCCTCCCACGTTACACCCGCACCACACCCCGAGAAAACCCCGAATCACTTTTTGTCACCCTTCACCGCCACCCCCCACAGTGGTCGCTTTTGGTTTCCTTCGTCGTATTTTTTTGCGTGGTTTTCTTGTCCCCCCCCCTTTCCCCCTCTGGGGTTCCGGAATCCACTCCACATCGCTTTTGTCAGGATGAATCAAGAACTGCACACCGGACACTCCGCGACCCGCGAACCACAAAAGGGACCGGTTTTTTTGAGCTAGTTCCAACTCGTCTTTTTTTTCGCATTTATTCGCGGGTGTCCCCTCGGGATTCCTCCGCACCAGAAATCGCCCTCTTCAGCACTTGGTCCCAATGCGTTTTGGACATTAACCCTCCCGGTGGGCGCTGTTTCACACTTAGTTCCTTCTATTGGGCCACCCCCCAAAATCTCACCCTCCCACCCCTCCGTTTGGGTTTTGTACACTTTTCTCCAAGTGTCCCCTTGATCTTTCAACAATTTGCGGAAAGGCCTTTGCTAACACAAAGTTTTTCAAAAATCTTTCAGGGCTACACTTCCTTTTTCCAGTGGCCCCCCCCCATCCCACCCCCCTTCCCCGATGCGCCCCCCCCCAGTAGCAGCGGTTTTTCGCCTTCAGTAAGTTCAATTTGGATATACGTTTCCCCACCGACTGCCAACTACAATCGCAACAACCCCCTTCCTACAGACCTGCTCGAAACGATGCTGCATTGGTTTTTCCCAATTCCGGGTATAGGCCGGTTCCCACACCCGTTAAACCCAGCCGGCCTCGCCTTGTCCAAGTTCGCACCTCCAGGCTGTGCCTTGCTTTTGGCGATTCCACTGGGATTCCTGATTTCGTTCCCCCGAGGTCTTGGCTTCTGATTTTTTGAAGTCCGGAAGTAAATTTCTTTCCCCCTCTCCCAAGGAGAGTTTGAAATCAGATATTCTCCACGCTTGGTTGGGGGGGAAAAAAACAACTTTCTTCCATTCTTTCTAGTTTTAATTTCTTCCCCCGCTTCCGTTGGGCGGGTGGGGCTTTTTTTTGGGCCTTGTCACCCATCCGTTTTGCCCCGGCTTGATTTTTTTGGCGCACTTTTTTCCCTTGGTGTTAAAAACTTTTTTTCGTTTCCTCGGGCGCTGTTGCCTTCGCCAATTTTTCTCTTTTCCCATTGATGATCAAAAAATGGGGCGCTCCGTTCAGGGTCCAGGTGTCCCAGTTGAGGTTGTTGGTGAATTCCTCCCCTGCATGTGCATGGACCCCCGTGCATGGGTCCCTTCCCTGCCCAAAAACCTTCTTTATGTTTCAACAGGTGTTCAGGTGGCCAAGGCTCTCATGGGGCTCAATTTTATTGGCGGTTTTGGACATCCCTGCTTGGTCTTTTCCCCCGCCCGAGTGTTTTTCTCTCCTTTGGGCCTTTTTTTGCTTTGGCGGTTGTGGGATGATTTTTTCCGCCGGGTCTTCCTGTGATGACGTCCTCCGTGCATTTTTGTTCGCACAGTATGATCTTTTTTTTCCCTCATTTCCGTGGTTGTCGCTTTTTTGGATGGTTTACCCCCTTTTTCCACCTTCCCTGCGGGGCTATTGTAACCTTGCGCGCGACTGGCTGGGACGGACCCATCCCTTCCCCGGCGGCCGGTGACTCAGCTTCCTTCAATCCATTTCTTGTCCCAAACTGTGCGTTGGCGCGACTCTCCTGCAGTGAGTGCTTTTGCCCCCCCTCCCGAATCTTCTTTCTTCCCCTTTGAAAGTTGTAATGTGACAGCCCTACCATCAAACTGGTTGTCGAAACAAACCCTTTTTGCCGACATGCGGTCCTTCCCCTCGGCCGTTCCAGACCCTTTTTCGGACTGTGATCTACCTTCTCCCCCCCTCTTCTGTGATTTACTGACTCTCCCGTGATTTTTTTTTTGCGCCTTATGTTGAGTGGATCAGCTACATTATTTGTTGACTCTTCTCGCACTGATCTCCTGTTTCCTTAATTGTTCGCTGCGTCCTTTCCTTTCGGAAATACTATCACTTCACCGTTTTACCCGTTCCATCCCTCCACAGTATCTTCCGCCCGGATTTTCCTTTTTTTGGTTTGC
>Ga0179593_1561322_pt1 | contig 13277 bp, 11 predicted proteins | sample CZODoug2_1_08_16_FD_185931 | JGI IMG/M metagenome (GOLD analysis project Ga0179593, IMG submission 185931) | Vadose zone soil fungal communities from Angelo Coast Range Reserve, California, USA - CZODoug2_1_08_16fungal (PacBio error correction) | ecosystem: Environmental > Terrestrial > Soil >... | reverse complement strand
GCAGGCGGTGAGAAGCCAGCCTCTCCCTTCCCCCCTTTTCTTTTTTTCTTTCTGCGGCATCGATGCTCGGATACTGCCATCCCTTCCAGTGAGCGACTGCGTTGTATCCGGCGGGGCTCCTCCCCTTCTCTTTTTCTTTTCCGCACGATGCGAGAGGGAGCGAAATACTTTCTCAGGATCCTCCCTTTTTTTTCCGATCCAGGATAAGAAGTGCAACAGCTTTCGCATCTCCTTTTTTTTCCTTTCCCCTTCCCTCGCGCCTCAAGCATTGGAGCTAGGGCGCGCTATCCCTTTTGAGAATCTCGGTATCCCGCCAAGCTTGATAAATTTTTCTTCCCTTCCCCCTCTTCCCATGCTGTAAGAAGGGAAGCAAACGACCGCTCGGAATAAATGGTCCTTCCCCCTCCCGGAGAGGAAGAGCGTTAGGAGTTTTTGATTTTTGGGTCACGTAAGGAAAGGGGAGAGAGCGACCCTTTTCTTTCCTTTTTTTTCTCCTTTAAGGCATCAAAAAAGGAATGTCCGAACCTGGTTCTCTGCGAGGAAGAAACTCTTCCTTTCTCCCCCCTTCGAGAGGAAAGGAAAGAACCATAACTCATATGGCGACGAAATGGTTCCTCTCCTTCCTACCGAAAAGGAAAGGCCCCCCGACCGAAGTTTAAGTGATGATAGCCTCTTTTCCTTCCCCTCTCAAGTTTCAACCTTGCTGCCAGGAAGAGTAAGAAAAAGTAGAGGGCTCTTTCTCGCGAAGTCATCTCTAAGCTCACACCCTCCCATGAGAAGGACCATCCCTCCCTTCGGCAGGCGGCAAGAATCGGACGGTGCCTTCAGTCCGTCCTCCGTCAGGGGGAAGATGAAGCGATTCTGTCCTCCCCGTCAGCCGCGAAACGGTAGCGCCCCCACTTTTCCTAGCTTTGTCCCATAAGAGAAAGAAACGATAGTCATCCTTTCCCCCCCCCCGACGCGTTAAAAGAGCGACAAGAAAATATCCTCCCCTCCTCTCGGATTCTTTCCCCCCCCTTTGAGTCAGTGGGATAAAAAGATAATAGATCTCCTCCTTTTCCCTTCCCCCCCGGCACTTTTTAAAGGAGTCGATTCCCCCCCCCGGGATTCTTGTCCCCATCCAGGGGGCGGCGTTTCCCTCTTTTCCTTCTTTGCCGATGTCGTGAAGCAGCCTTCCCCCTCTTGTTTAAATTCCTCGCTGCCGCCAAATCCGAAGACCCTCCCCCCCCCCTTTGTTTTGTTGAGAGAGATATGGTCGTCTTCCTCCTCTTTTGAACCCACCGTCAGGCTTTGTAGTTCGCCTTTCTGCAAAGCCAGGATTCCGGTTTTTTCCCCCCCTCTGATGTTGCCTCGCTCAGTGTATGAACCTCCCTCCTTTTTTCCCCCCGAGATTGAAAACTTCTGGCTTTCCGAAATGATCGATATGGTGGTGAATCAAAAACGGAATATCTCTCCTTTTTTTCCCAGATAAAATGTATCCCCCTCTTCTTTTTTCTTTCACGATTTGGTTTTTAAAAGGATATTTTTTCTCTCTTTAAAAACCCCTTTCGGCCTGAAGCTGAATACGGGTATGACCATTCTCCTTTCCCCCTCTCCCGTTTTCGAGCAGGTTTTAGAGAAGTGGAGCGTCCTTAGACCTACCTTTTATTTAGAGGAAGCTTCCCCCTTGAATTTCGATTCTTCCGCAGGAAAGAGGATCACCTTTTCCCCCTCTGAATGTCTTCTGAATGGAGGGTGTAGAGGAGAACCTCCTCTTTCGCCTCCTAAGAAAGAGACTTTTTTCCTTCCCCCCCTGGCATTCAAGGTGAAGAGTGCCTCCTAAGCTCCCCAGGAAAGATTAAGGGCTATCCCTTTTCCTTCCCTCCGGTGCTGGAGATCTACTCCTCTTTCAGCCTTATGTTCGCAATATAGTATATGTTAGATGTCGGTTTTTTTCGAGCAGAATAGGAAGAGACCCTCCCTCCCTTTCCCGGCCCCCTTTTAAGAGAAGAGAGGAGAGGGCCTCGGCTTCCTCAAAAAAATGAAAAGAACGGCATGAATTTTCTTCCTCTCTTACGAGCAGAGATAACGGAGCTCCTCTACGCGCCTTTGCGGAGCTTCTTAGAGGAAAATTGGTATGCCTCTTGAGAGAATTAGTGTGAGGAACGTCCCTTTTCAACCCCTGCTTGTTTGGACGGTGGGATTTAGCAAAAATGGATAAGCTTCCCTCCCCCTCCCTCCTTTTCACGCCGACAAGTCGTCGAGGCGCTTGCTATTTTAAGGGACGAAGTGTCATCTTCCTCTTTTACCCCCCTTTATGATCGAGGATCGTTACAAATGCTGGAGACTGAACTTTCTTTTGTCTTCCAGGTATTTCGATCACGCTAAATAAGGGGATAAAGAGCTTTCCCTCCCTCCTCTCTGCCCCATGGAGCAGATGCGAAAAGAAGGACCTCCGCGCCGGCATTGCCGGCCGATTGGTTCAACAGAACGGTTTTCCTTCCCTTCTATCGAGGCGCAGGCTCAGGAGAGGCTGCGGGCAGCCCTTTTCCCCGAACATGGCCTTCCCCCTCAGCTCGGGAAGACACTATAAGTTTTTCTTTTCCCTTCCCCCTTCCTCTCGGATCCGAGACCACGTAGAGTTTTTTTCCTTTGCGCTCCTCCCCCTGTCAAAAGAGGAAACGCAGCCCCCTCTCCCTTCTCTTTCCTGCCAGAACGTTAAGGTGAACCAACCCTTTCGTGTCTCCGGCGGGCGAAGCTCCATGGGCCTTCTCTCCCCTTCTTTTTAGCGAAATCCGGGAAAAACTTTCCCGGCCTTGTCCGTTCCCCACGATACCCTCTATTTTTTCTCCTTGTCAAGCTTAGAAAGAGATTAGAGCTTCCTCCTTTCTTTCCCTCTCCCCTTGGCGATCGGGCGCGCCGAGGACATAGGAGTGAAAGCGTTCTTTTCCCCGCTATCCCTTTGCGAAATAAAAAGTCACAGAGTGTTCTTCCCTTCCCCCCGCCTTCTCTCAAACGAAGGAGAGCAAGGCGGCTTCCGAAGACCACCTCGCGCGGAAGAGTTCGGCTTCTCTTTCCTCCTGCCCGGGGAGCGAGAGAAAATTCATGCAGGGAGTTTCCCTTCCCCGGCTTGCCAGGCCTTCCTCTTCCCGCGCGTTCTGCGATTCCCCCCCTCCTTTCGGTCGCGGCAAATAGGCGGCGCCTTCAAATATCCCAGATGGCGACCGCATCGGTGTGTCTTCTCTTTCTTTCTCTCCAGCACAGGCACGGTGCTTCCCCGTGAGCTGCTCGCCGTTGAGCATTCCTCTTTTGGCCACCGTGAGGACATTTGAGGCCTCTCCTCCTCGTCTCTCCTCTCAGTCATAGAGTTCATTCTTCCCCCCCCGCCAGCAGAAGACATTCCCTCCCTGCTGGTCGGCGGGAAAGCATCGAATTTTTGTCACGAAGCCGTCAGGGGGGCCGCTGCCTGCTCCCTCCCGAATCCCCTGCTCGAAAATCGCGAACGAGGGTTTTTTTCCTCTCGCGTTGGCCAAAAGATCGAGCCATCCTCAATGTTTGTTCTCAGAGCGGCGTTCAAAGAGCTCCCTCCCCCCTCTCTTCCTGCGTCGAGATCGGATATTTTGCTCCCTTTGAGTCCTTCCGAACCCCCCCCCATAAGATCATGTCCGAAGAACCCCTGGCACTTTTTTTCTTTTATAGCGGAGTGGTTCATGACACGGAATCTCTCCCCCCCCAACCTGACTTCCTGGGTTTGCAGATGTCGTGAAATCCTTCCCCTCCCCCTCCTTCTTCTTCCCTCTTGGAAAGGCCGAGATGCAGACCAATACGACTCTGTGTTGTAGCGATATATTGTCGTCGGATTTGGCGGCAGCTAGGCTTTTTTCCCTTTTCTCAGGCTGTCGTTCGCCGGACTGATTAACACGACTCGGCAAAGCCCGTCTCCCCTGGATTTGGTACGTCGCTCAGTGTATGAAAAGAAATACGATATTTTCCTTTTTTCCCCTTTTTTTGGGTTCCTGCGGAAATGAGAGATATGGGGGTTAATCACCAAGCCTCAAGTTTGCTGCAAACCTCTTTTCCGATATCGTAAGAATTATAAAGATCTCTTTCTTCTTGAAAGAAGAAGATATGATACCCCCCTTGTCTTAATCCCTCTATTTGACCAAAGATAGACACTCCCCTCTTTTTTCCCTCTTCCCCCCTTCTTTTTGGAGACGGCTGAAGGTGATGAGACCTTCGACTCCTTTTTCTCTGACTCCTCTTTTTTTTGTTTTCGCGGGCCCAGGCAGGAGAACTCTTTCACACTTTTCCTGGCGGGGTCGAGGGACAGAAATGAAGCTCTCTTTTCCTAGCGCTCCTCGAAGAGAAGGGTTGCGTATCTTTCCTTCCCTCCCCCCCTTTCCCCGGCTGAAGACAGTGCCTTCCTCAGAGTCACGGCAACGCTTCAGGGACGATAAATAAAGACTTGCACCGTTGCCCTCTTTTTTCAGAGACATCAAACGAGAGGTAGAAATCTGCGTCCCCCTTCGGGTGCCTCGAAGATAATGTTTCATCTTCCCCAGAAGGAAGTAGTGATTTCCGAGAGTCTTTCCGGCTTCCATGCAAGTGGTGAGGGGAGGAATTCCTCAATTTCCCTCCCTCTTGCGATAGCTCAAAAGGGAAGGAAGGATACTTCCTTCACTCACCTCGGTCCAGAGAGGGGTGAGGCTCTTCTTCTATACCCTCTTCGGCTCCCGGGCGCGCCTTTTTCCAATCCTTCCCCTCCATCCACCCGCTGGTGACGGTGTCTTTTCCCTCCCCCCCTTCTCGACATTCGCCAATCTGCGCCGCTGACACTTTTCTCCCAAAGGCGTGAAAGGCGTCTTTCCTCTTTTTTCCTTCCTTTCCTTTTTCCAGCGGTTGCACTGCTGAGCCGGATCGTTTACAACTTCTTTCTTCAGGGACCGTTTCTTCCCTTCTTTCGATCACGCTCCATAAGGATAAAGAGTTTTCTCCCCCCCTCCTTCTCTGCGCACCGCCGGATCCACGACTGTCGTCCTTTTCCAGGTTGGTCTTCTCCGATAATAGAGGAGCCTTCTCCTTTTTTTTCTCGGGCGGGGAGAGAGAAAAAAGGGCATACCCCCTTTTTCGGGAGCTTGAGTCTAGTTTCCTCCTCAAGAAGGGGGGGGTGTTGAGAGATCTTCCCTCTCTCTTTTCTTTTCTCTTGATGGGTATGCCAGAGGTGCGCGCGAAAGACTCGCATTTTTTTCGGGAGCTTCCTCCCCGATGATAGGATCATGCCCCTCCCCTTTCTTTTCTTTCCCCTTCGGGCGCCGACAGGAGGGGATCCTTTTTGTTCCTTCCTCCCTTTTCCCCTGTTTTTTTTTTCGCATCATATGTAGAAAGGATGTATCTTTATCTCCCCTCTTTTTTCTCCGGGCGCTTCCAGGCTAAGAATTGGTAAAGATCCCGGCTCTCCCCCTATCCCTGCTTCCTTTCCCAGGCTGGCAAGAGCCTCACGCCTTGAGATCGTTCTCTCCTCTGCCCCCCTCTTTTTTTCTAGGTATCGGGGATCGCAGATTGATACATTTGGGAACCTTCCTTCCAAACTTCTTCATCCGTGCAGCAAAAGAAGGAGCGCCCCTTCTCGAGATAGGCCCCCCCCCGAAGCTCCTGCAAAGAGAGAGGAAGAGTTCTTCCTCTTTCCCTTTCGTCGCCGTCAGGAAAGGGGAGAGAGAGACCCTTTTTTCCTCCTTTTCGTTCTGCCTCCAAAAGGAAATTTCCTCCTTCCCGTGAGGAACAGAAAGAAGGCATTTCTTCTTTGCGGTCTTCGGAGAAGAAAGCCACCTCCTCCCCCCCCCTTTCCGAGATGGCGAACGTTTGCTGCGTTCGTCATCGAGATCAAGCACCTTCACTTCGGGATTGATCGCACGGAAGCTTTAAGTGATCCCGGATATCCTCCCCCTTCCCGCGTAGGAAAGTGATCAGGAAGATACGCAAAAGTTTTTTTTTTCCTTTTCTCTGAAGGTCATTTTATCTTCATTGAGAGTATAAGAGAAACCCCCCTTTCCCTTTTCTATTTTTTATAGTGCTCAGGGAAGGAAGGAGGCCCTCCTTTCAGTAGTAACAGAAGACGTCATTTCTCTTCGGAAGAGATTTTATCCAAGTCATCCTCTCCCCCCCCCTCGAAGAAAGAGGGAGGGTCTCCCCCCTAGCAGACCCCGATAGGCAAGATTCGTCCTGTCTATAAAGAGGCGGCGTTCACCTTATATTTCCGCGATATGAGAATGGTACGAGATCGGATCTTTTTCTTCCCCTCTTTTTATACCCCGATCCATGAGATATTCGTGGTTCTTTCCCCCCCCCTTCACTTTCACGCGCTTCTAGTCCCCTATGAGATGTAGGATTAATTCCCCTTTCTCTCTTTTCCAGCCAGGGCAACAGGAATCCTGCTTGGCCGATTTTCTCTTCTTCCTGGACCTCCCTTCTTCCCTACCAAATCCGAAGACAATCCCCCCCCCTCTATGAGAGAGATATGGTAGTCGGATTTGGTCGTTCCCCCAAAGTCCCTTTTCGTTTTTTTCGGCCGACTGCTTCAAGACATCGGCACCTCCCCTTCTTTCTTTTTCCCGGCCCACATGGATGGGGACCCCCCCCGACACGGCTTTCTTTCCTCGGACAGATTGAAAAACTTGCCTTTTTCTCTTTTGTTCATCACACAATATATCGATGGATCGGGTGTCTTCTTCCACTTTCGCAAGACAAAAATATACGATATAGTACGAATTCTTCCCCTCTTTTCCGCTAGTTGAAAAGACGCCCAACCCATTCCCCCCCCCGTCACGAAGCTGAAATCGTTTTTCTCTCTCCCCAAAGATGAGACACGACTCTTTTCTGGCTCTTCTGACGGTTTGAGCTCCCCTGACGGAAGCGGCCCCCCCTTCCGGCTTAGGGAATAGGAAACGGTCTCTCTTTCCTGAGAGAACTAGCACTATACCCCCTCTTTTTTGTGCTTCGAGACCTCCCCTTTCCTCCTCCTGCGCGTCTTTTAACGGGTTTTGAGTATATTCATGGCCGCCCCTTTTTTCGGACCGTGCAGTCGATATTGCCTTCCTCCCTGAAATTTTCCCTGTCCGATCAATCACGGAATGCACCGTGCCTTTCTTTCTTTTTCAAGCGCATCACCCCCCCCTCGACACCTTTCCCTTCTATTTCAGAGGAGGGTGCGGGGAGTCCTCATTGTGCCAGCGGACCCGAAACAGCCTCCCTTTTTTCCCCCCGCGCAGAGACGAGCGGGAGCGTCCTTCCCGTCCGTCCCATTGCCCCGCACAGGAATGACTTTTTTCTGGCCGGACGGCTAAGAGAAAGATCCCTTTATTCCGCTCTGGTTGAGGAGATTATTAGAGACCATTTCCTAGACGGTCCTGCCCCTCTTTCCCAGCCATTGCCGGACATCACCAACGATTTTTTTTCTTTCGCCAAGGGATAAAGGCTGGCTTCCCCCTTTTCTTCCCCCTCCCGCCGCTTATCTTTCTGCCCGAGCGCCAAGGCGTGAGGCTTTTTCTTCTCTCTTTTTCTTTTCCTCGGTGCACTGATGATCCGGGGATTAGTACAAATGCTGTCTCCTTTTCACGCGTTTCACAAGTGTGATCCAGGATTCGGCTAACGCTCCCCCTTTCCCCTCTTTCCCCCTGCCCATGGAGCTGCGCCCAGCCGGAAGTAGAGAAGAAGGACGCCTCTTTTTTCCTTCTCGATCATCGAGGCGCAGATAAGGAGGGTTTGATTGCTCTGAGGACGAGCAAAGCATGCCTACCCCTTCTCTTTTCTGGTCTCGGGATCAGAGATATTTACTAACTAACCGTTTTTTTTCTTCCGTAGTTGTTCTGGCCGAGCGGATGGGTATGAAAGGCGGGCTCTCTCCCTCCTTCTCCTTCTTCCTGAGCCGGATAGATGATCGTCCCTCCTCAACTGCCTTTCCCTGCTGGCGCGAAGGGAGTGGATAAGGCGGGGTCTCCTCCCCCGTTTTTTTCTTTTTTCTTTTCTGTCATCCTATGTAGACGGAGGAGCGTGATCGTCCCTTGAACGCACTTCTCCCCCCTCTTTTTAACGATAACGGATAAGCAGTGCACCTTTCGCCCCTCTCTTTTTCCCCCCCCTTTTTCCCTTTTCCAGCGCCTCACGCATTGGAGAAGAGGGCGCGCCTATCTTTCATGTCTCTGTCTTTCCATCTTTTGATCAATTTGGAGGAATTCCCCCTTTTTTTCTTTTCTTCTTGTAAGCCGGGAAGAAAAAGAAGGAGCGACCGTCCCTTCTACTGCAACTCCTCACCCGAGAGAGGAAGAGTTCGGTCTCTCTTTTCCCCCTCCGGCCAGGGGATCCTTTTTTCTAGTGTCCTTGCTGAAGGCTCCAAAAGGACATTTTCCTCCTTCCCTCCTTCCTGCGCGGCCGCAACGAGGCCTCTTTTCTTGTAGCTTCGTGAGCAGAAGACAACCTCCCTCCTCTTTTTCGACCGCATGCGGATGAGAGTGACGTCATTCCCTTTCATTCCCTTGTGGAGATCTCTTTTCCTCGAAGTTTTGCTCCGCTCGACCTGCAAGGTCGGCAACTTCTTTCCTCCCCTTCGATACGCACCCGTTTTGCGAAGTTATCTCTCTTTGCTGTCTCGCGAAAACCCGCCATGCCTCCTCCTGAGATTTTTTATAGTGCTACGACTGTCCTCTATCCCCGGTGCCGAGTAAAGAATCCTCCCTCTGCCGCGACTTCTTTACGCGGCCCTCCACGGCTAAAACTCTCTACCTCTTCGAGCTTTGGGAAAACCCACCCCTATAGGAAGCTTTTCCCTTCCTGGGGTTATAAGAGGCGTCCCCCCCGCCCTCCATCTCAGAGATCGTAGAATGCGTCCTCTTCCTTCGTCCGTGGGATACCCGATACATCGTCGACTTTCCTCTTTCATGTCCCCTGGGCCCCCCTTCATTTTTCAAGCGCGTCGATTTCCCCCCCCTTCTTTTTTCCTCCTCTTCGTCCCAATCCCAGGGGGGTCCTCTCCCCCTCCCTTTTCTTTGCCGCCTTTCTTTCCTCCTTCCGGCCCCCGCTGACGTTGGATCCTCTGGAAAGGCAGAGATGAAGAACCCCCCCCTCCCTTTCATACCTTCCTCCTTTTTTGTTTTGATTCTCTTTTTCATCTCTTCCTTTTACAAGATGGAAACAAACTTCCAAGACACTGCCCCCTCATTATTTTAAGGTTTTAACGAATGTCCCTCCTTCCCTTTTCGAGATAAGTGGTAATGGAAACGCCTCTCTTGACCTCCCTTAGAGATTTGAACCCTTTCCTTTCCCTTTTGGTTCATCACCACGAGAGATAGATGGATCGTTTCCCTCCCAAGGTCGTCCACTATAAGATATCGTAAGCATTTCTCCTCCTCCCTATCGTGAAAGAAGATATTATAAACCCCCCCACAGACTCCTTCCGACAGAAGATGAATATAGGGTCTTGCTCTCCTTTCTCTCCTAGTTCGCGGAGAGGTTAGAGAAGTGGCGCTTTTTTTCTCCCCACTCTCGTTTTCTCGTCATCTTCCCCCACCTGAAGGATTAGGAGGACTATTTCTATTGATTGAAGAATCCTCCTTCCAGAACTATAAAAAAATAGAATTGACCTTCCTTTTTGCTTACTCAAATTGAAGATATATGAAGGAGATGATCCTCTCCCCCCGTTGAGTATATAATGGCAAGAACCCTTCTTTTTACTTTCAGGTCGATATGAGAAAAGGAGTAGTCCTCTTTAACTTCCTTTCCCCATTCCCCACGACTGCAAAGTGAAGGGATGGATCCTCCACTAGTCCCCTCCACTATGCGGTCGCAATATGCGGTTTATTCCTCGTCTTCCCTCCGCTCATGGGAAGAGAAAAGAAACCTTTTGATCGCCTCTCCTCTCCTCTCTGAAGGGACGGATTAAATTGACGTGGTTTCTTCTTCCTTCATGAAGGGGCGATAGAATAAACGGGCTTTTTCCCTCTTTCTCCCGGTGTCCTCAAAGAGGACGCGCGAGGTGCTCTCCTTCCTCCCCTGGAGAGAAGATTTTCTGGACTAGTTTTCTTCCCGGCTTTAAAGAATTGCGACCTCCCCCCCCGTTGGTGACGGTTTTTTTCTGGCCTTCCCCGGAGAATTGAGAAAATCTGCCCCTTTTGTCTCGGGCGACGCAGAGCTCCCCCCCTTTTTTCTGAAGTGCATCTCCTCCGTCTGCGAAGACGGCATGCTGATCCTTCTCGTCCCCCCCCCCCCCTTAAACGGTCCCGGCTGAAAGGACGGGAAAAGTTTTTTTCCCCCTGGTGCTTCCCTTTTGATGCGAAAAAAACGAAGAGAGAAGTTCCCCCCCTTTTTTTTCGCTCCACGCGGTCGAGAAAGGATGTAAGCCCCTTTTTTTCCCTCCTCCTGATAAGAGAATCGAGGCGCCTTCTCCCCTTTTTTTTCTCCCTGGTGAAATTAGAGGACGGGAGAGAGACCACTTCCCCCCCCCATAGTTTCTCTTTCTCCTATCCTTTCCTAATAATAAGTTTTTTTTTTTTTCTCTCTCTCCCTTTCCCTAGCGGATGGGTATTGCCAGGAGGTGAGAGCGCCCGCCTTCTCTCCTTTCAGGCCCCCTCTCTTTATCTTTCTGCTCAGGAAAGACCGTTCCGTGTTCCCCCTTCCGCGGACGGCGTGGATAAGGAGGGGAGCAGGCTCCTTTTTTCGTCCCCTTCCTTTAGCCCGGATGGAGAGTGAGCTCCCTCCTTTCCTTGACCTTCCAGGTCAAGATTTGGAACGATCCCTTCTCTTCGCGTGCCTCTCCGTTGTACAAGAAGCAAGAGAATAACGCCCTTTTTTCTCCTTTCTTCCTTTCCAGGGCGCAGATTGGCGCAGGGTCTCGGGGGATAGCCCAGCTTCCCCCTCCCCCACGCCCCCCTCTTTTTTGTATTCGTCTTCAATGATGTAAAGCCCGTGTCTCCCCCCTTCGCCTCGGCCTCATGGTCTTTTTTTTTCCCCCCCCCCCCGCGTCTCCTTCCTATGTCGGCGAGCGCCGGGATCTGCTCTTTTCTCCCCCCCTTCCTTTTCTTTCTCGCCCCTTCATGCAGGGAGTGCCTTTTTTCCCACGGTCCTTTTCCTCCGTCCAGACTCAGCGCGTCTCTCTCCCCCGTCCGGCCTTAGGTTGAGGTCGTTCCCGGCCGCCCCTCCCCTCCCGCAAAAATAGAAATGACTCCCTCTTTTTTATGCGCGGTGCGTAATAGAGCCCATCCCCTTTTTTCTATTAGCCCCGGCCTCTTTCAAGTAGATGACTCGCCGTTCCCCCTCCCTAACAGGTTTTTCTTTCCCCCTTTCGGACCCTTCCGATAAGAAAAGTCGTCGGTCTTCCTGCGCATCATAGGATTCATTCCCCCTTTTCTACACCCGCAAGGAAGACGCATTCCCCCGTGCTCCGGCCTGGCCGGAGGAAAGAATCTCCCTCTCTTCCAAAGAAGTTTCATTGTTTCCCCATCAGGTCGGTCTAAAGTCAAGACCTCCTTCTCGCCTTCGGGGTCTCTCTTTTGGGCCCATATAGAGCAAGACCGCTCTTCCCCCCCAATTTTTTTTTTATAAGAAGAGGAGTTCAACTCTTTCCCCATATCCGCGATGTGAGACCTGGTCTCTTCTGCTATTTTGATACATTGAGTAAGTGGGCTCCCCCTCTCCCTTCCCTCCCCCATATCGATTCATTTAAGAAGGAAAAACCTCCCCCTTTTTTCCCCCACTAGTTTCTTCTTCGTTTCCTGACACGGCGTCCCATAAAGGGGGGGATGATTTTCCAGCAGTTTCCCCCCCCTTTCCCTCTGTAGTGCCGAATTCCTTCTCCCTCCAGGCTACGTTGGTCAATATTGGAAAAGGACGAGCTTTTGCCTCCCCCCCGACCATATCTCTAGATGTGGAGAGAATCCGTTGTTTTTTTTTTTTCTTTTGGTCGTCTTCTCCCCCCCTTTCCCCCCGATGGAAAAAGTAAGATGTAGGTTCGCCGGACTTCCACAGCCAGGATCCGGTTGCCCCCCTTTTCCCTGCCCCTGTTCCTTTTCCTCGCATCCGTGTCAGAACAGACATCCTGCTCTCTTTTTCTCAAATTGCCGGGGTTCATGCAGGAAATGATCTCTTTTTTTTTCCCTTTGATCTTTTTCCCCCCTGACGGCAAAGGGCGGTTCCTCCCCTTTCTTCTCACGATCGTTTTTTTCCCCCCCTAGATTCTCTGAAAAGCCCCCTACCCCCAGTCGGCAAGAAGATGAATATCTTTTCTGGGCCACCTCCTCTCACACCGATAATAGTTTAGAGGAATTTTTTCTTTCTTAAGGTGAGAAAGAAATGATGCTCCCCTTCCCCCCCTGAAGGATTTAGGGACCCCCCGCTTTTACGAAGAAAGGAAGGACTTTTCCCCCCCCTAATGTATTTCTTCACTTGTGTCCGTAGAGGATACCTCCCCTTTTTCTTGACTGCGATCTTTGTTCGTATCTTAATGGAAGAAACTCATTCCCGGTTGCCAGAAGTGCATTTCCCGACCACCTTTCGCAGCTCAAGGGAAAGATTACGGGCTCTCCCTTCCTTCCGGGTTGCTGGGATAGATTGGACCCCCCCTTTCCCTGGCTTTTTTCCTCCATCTGCGTAATTAGAGGCGTTTCCTTTTTCAGCGAAAAGCAAAAAGAAGGCCTTTCTTTTTTTTTTTTTTCCGAGCCCCCCAGCGAGGAGGCGGGTGCCCCCATTTTCTGCAGGAAGACACTCTTCTCCTCCAGGGGACTCTCCTCTCCCCGGGAACCGGACGCCCTTCCTTCCCCTTTTTCTTTTTTAAGAGAGAGGGGGAGGCGGCTCTTTCCCTTCTGACTAGAAGGTCCTACAGCCCTTCCCCTACCTTCACCACGCTTTTTTCCCCTCTGCTCAAGCTGGCGATACCAGAGCTTCTGAGCTCTTTTCCGCGAGGTCCCTTCTCTCCCTTCGGCGCTTGCTCTTTTCCGGAAGAAGGCAAGAGCTCTTTTTTCTTGACCTGATTACCCCTGTCTCGTTACAAAAGATGGAGTCCTTCCTTTCCCCCCCCAAGTGTGATCCCGGATTTCGATAAAGATAAAGAAGGGCTACAGCTTTTCTTCCTTCTTTCCCCCAAATGGCCCTTTCTCGTCTCCCCCCTCCGGCAATTCCACGCTTCCCGCCGATTGGTTCACAGGAAAGGTCTGGCCTTCCCTCAGGCCTTCCCCTTCCTTCTGGGGAAGACCTTTTCCCTCCTTTCTTTTTCTCACCGCCTGGGCAGTACCAATCCGCTCGGCCAGGCCTTCTTT
>Ga0179593_1409402_pt1 | contig 13277 bp, 11 predicted proteins | sample CZODoug2_1_08_16_FD_185931 | JGI IMG/M metagenome (GOLD analysis project Ga0179593, IMG submission 185931) | Vadose zone soil fungal communities from Angelo Coast Range Reserve, California, USA - CZODoug2_1_08_16fungal (PacBio error correction) | ecosystem: Environmental > Terrestrial > Soil >... | reverse complement strand
CTTTGTGAGAAAACAGGATCCGTTCCTCGGGCTTTGTGCTCCCATTCCTTGACGTGCTTCCCAGCGGCCCCTCACGGATCTAGGGCGTGTTGGTCCACCGCCCCCCGGTTCCACATCTTGTCGAATAAGGGCGGTTTTCAAGGCCTGAGCAGAAAAGCGGGAAGAGCATCTTTCTTGGCTTTTCATTTGCTATCACTGTCCTGCCGCAGTCCCCCCGCCCTCGTCAACCCTGTTTTTTAGGAAACTGAACGAGTTTCCCGGCCGAGAATAGGCCCCGGCAAGTCAGATCCTGCGCCTCCTCCCAGTTCCGGCTCCCCCCCCCCCAACCCCCCAAGGATCTTTCCCCCCAAAACAGTTTTTATCAGCGGCCTAGGTTTTTTTCACGAGGTCGCTTTCCCTCTGTCCCCGTCAAGGAGCAAAATCTCTCCTTTAGTTGGCTGAGTGTTGGAGTTCCAGACTCACAATTATTCCTCCGTACCTTCCTTTTTTCTTCCTCACCTTATATCTGTTCAGGACTTTTTTCACCCCTCCAGATCTTTACCACCTTTCCTTCCGCTTTCCTTTGTCCTATGAAACTCATTTTCATCGACCCCCCCACATAGAGGCGCGGCAAATCGCCTTCTGGAGGCCCAAGGACCTCCCCCCCCTACTGCCCCGGACTGCATAGAAGATCCTTCTTTGAGTACCAAGATCCCCAGCTAGCGTTTGCCTATCCCTTCCCCCCCTATTAGGTCTTTTGGTCTCACGGTTCTTACTACCCCTGTAGAGGCCCGGACAGCCTGCGTTGTCCTGCCCTGTCCATACTCCCCCCTTCTCCACAGCAGGGCCCTTCCTTCATCTTGCGACTTTTTGCTTTACAAAGAACTTGATATTCGGCGTGCCTCCCTTTTCGAGCTCTTTTTCCTCCCGTTACTCGTTTCTCCCCGCACTTTAAAACTTTATTGCAGCCACCCAGAAGGTGATGTCGCCCCTTTACTTTTTCCTAACTAGTTTCCTTCTTCAAGCCTTTGTTTCCCTTAGCCCCTCGGCCTTGTTTACTTTTACTCCTTAGACTGTGATGAGATGGCGCAGGGATTGGTTTTTCGCCTTTTGCATGTTCTTTTGTCTTCCGCAGCCGGCCATGACCCCCTGATGGGGCCGCTAGGCTTTGGTGTACTAAAGGCGTACTTTCCTCCTTAGAGTACTCTGCCCTCCATTTACCCAAACAGATTCTTTGGTTAATTCACCCATCTGAAAGACTAGCCCTTTTTTACACTCGTCCCCCCCAGATGTCTTTTCCTCCCTGGCCACTCTGCCACCTTAAGGACTTTCCCGCTTGGTGAAGGAAGATAAGAGTAATCCTCTCCGCTTTTTTTTTCCCATAAGAAACGGATGCTCCTTTGTCCTTTCCCTACAGCAAACTTCCTTCTTTCCGTCGGCAGGCACCCCCATTACGACTCCCAAAGGGCCCCCACCCCTCGTTGTAGTGGAATGAGTTGTCACGACTTTTTTCCGGATCAGTTCCGTCAACGCTATCCTGTTCCCCTACAAAAGCATCCTTTTTTTCTGAGTCAGATAGAGAAGAGAAGTCGTTAAGCATGTTTGGGGCTCACAACCTCTCTCCATTAGTCGCCTGCTTCATGCCCCCCCTTTGCAGTCCCCCCAACTTACCCTTTCCCTTTTTTTTGAGTACCACCCCCCCATTCTCTCCAGTGCAGCATGAGCACCCTCTGGTGTCCTCCCGGCTTTCCCCCTTCAGGCGGTTTCAGTGATTTTTGGACGGGAGAATCCAATCCTTTATGCACCTTAAACGACGATGTGCGCCATAAGTCTCCCGTACCCTCAACTACGCAGCGGCTCGTCCTCTTGACCAATACCTTTCTGACCTCCCCGCTATCTTTATCCCACCGAAAATATTGATTCCCTCGGCATAGGTAAGCATTTCCAGGTCTGGCCCCCAGAGCGCCCTCTTGCCCATCCCATAGGGACCTCCCCTTTTCCCCCCTTCGCGCTCCTAGGAAATCTTCGCCCCCGCTTCTTACTCTTCTATCCGGCTTTGACTCAATTCTGCTCAACACTTATGACACCCCCCCTGAAAGCCGATAGCCCTCACTGCCCCCATTCCCCTTCTTCTATTTTCTTCACCTCATCCTTTTCCCGTCGCCCGCACCTCCTAAATCGGGTAGGGCACTTGGGTATCCCCGTGGCTCGTACAGGGCCCGGCAGACGGCGTTTCCTCATTGGTCCCCCCACCAGTCTTCGTTCTCTTCACTTCCTTCTATCCCCAAATCGCCCCGTACTTTCGAGACTTTCATTCCTTTGCGAAAAGGTACCATCCCGCACGGTTTTTCGAATCGACCCCTTTGCCTGCCCTGGCTTCGGCTGTTTTTGAGTCCTGTCCTTGTCTGTCATTTACTCCCGGTTCATCGTTCTCTTCCTGTCCAGCAAAGAAAGACGGTCTACGGACGTGGTGCTTTCCCCCGACGTGTTCGCTTGAACGTCCTTCGGCTGTCCACTCGTACCTCTCCCATCCCCCGATATCGGTTAGGTTTCTTGCGGACCCTGCCTAACTACAGAATCGTGACTTCAAGCGGCGTCCCGCACCATTTTCCACTGTCTACGGTCAATTCCCTTCGTTCCCACCCGACTTTGCCCCGCCGTTGATATGAAAGGAAATCAGCTTCCCCCCCCTCTTTTTTTTTCCGAGCAGGAGTAGAATAATTAACCATGCCCCCCAAGGACCTTGTCACCCCTGTAGCCCTCCCTTCATACTATGTCCTCCTCCTCCGTTTTTTTTGCTGCTCTCTCCTTCTTCCGACTGCCGGGGACCTGGTTTTTACGGCAGAAAATTCATTTTTCCTTTTTCTTTCGCCCCCCCCCCCCCAAACCCACCCCCCCCAATTTTACGTACATCCAGGGACGAGGAGGTGTTTGTTCCGTCTCCTTTAAGTTTCATGCCAGGTTGGCTCACCGGAACTGGCGTTTACTCCTGAGGTACTAAGGGGTTTTTCCATTCCCCCCCCCCCGTAATTCTCCCCCTTATCTCTGTAGATTTTTCACTTCCTTAAGAGAGACCTGCCATCGAAAGTCAGACCAAGTCACCGTTGCACCCCCGCTTCTCTATTCGGTTTTTTCTATGAGGTTTCTCCCTCATGAGTCTTCCCTCGATTGTCCGCCCCCAAGTCCTCCTAAGGGAAACCGGACGAAGTTCCATTTTTCTTAGCCCACTCCCTTATCTGAAGACAGGTGGTGATCGTTCCCCCTTGTAGGCACTCTCTCCTTACAATACTCTTGGGAGTTATCTAAACGATATTGTGATAATCCTCACTGGTGGGTCTGGTTCCCTTCGCCTCCCTTAATTACTGTGAAATTCCTCATGGGATGTCCCCCCCCCTAAACCCAAACCTTGTTAGATATTTTTCCTTTTCAACGGAATGGGAGACCCCTTTCTGGGCGAGCACTTTTATGGGGGCCTATTTTCTTGGGTAGTTTTTCTTTTTTTTTTTGTTGGTTCGAAACTGGCCCCCCGTTTACCTGAGCGTGCCTTTCTCGCTCTTCTTGATCCTATTCGGCTTTCGCACCCCCCCTTTCGGAGAGACTCGTGTCGTACGGCCTGCTGGTGATTTTTCCCGGGCGATGCTTTAAGCCTCCTTTTGCCGAGTAATTTTCCTTCTCTTGATTTCTTGGGATACTGCTTCTTTTTGACCGTTGGGATTTCCTCCCCTTTTTAGTGGTCCCGCATCTTTCTTTTCTTTAGGGGCGTCTTTTGAATCCCCTTAGTAGTACTTTTCCGTTGCCTCCAGGAGTGGGAGGCTGTTGTGATGGGCTAAATGCTTCACCCCCCCCTCCGATCGTTGGTCTTTCCCTTTTCTTTTTCCCTTAGTTTTCATCTTCCCTGTTTTGTCGACACCATGGATTGGCAACCTCTTTTTGGTGTTGGTCCATGCCCCAATTTTTTATTGTTTTTCGGTCTCTTTATTCCCGCCTTTTTATGCCCCCCTACTTTGATTCTTTTTTTTTTCTTCCTTTGTTTTGGGAGATCACTTTATGTTTCACCGTACCTTCCCTAATTAGTAGTTCAACCCCTGGCCACCCTCCCGTTACCTGCGGTAAAGGCTCTCTGGGGGTTTTGGCTGCAGAGCCTGACGATTTTCTTTTCCGGTGAAGGGATGCCCGTCTTTGAATACCTTTCTTCCCCCCCCCGTCTTATTTTCATAGGAGCATTTCACAGATGCCACATTTTAGTTACCTGTTTCAGGTTCCCTCTCCAGCTTGGGTTTTTAAGTTTTCCTCCCCTCTCTCTCTGGAAGCTTGTTAATGATCCCAACAGTCCTTTTGGTTTTTCGTAGGTTCTTTTTTTCTCCTCCCCGCTTAAGGCTTGGAAGGGAACGAAGGTGCAACCCTACTTTCTTCTAGTCTTCCCAGCCCCTTTCTCACAAAAAACCCAAACGTTCAAGGATTGGTTCCCCGAAAACTCTATTTACTCCCGACCCCCCCCCCCACTCCTGCGCTCACTCCCTCTATCGACTCCGTCCGAGAGGAGTTTTTGTTAGGCTCCATCCATCTGGAACCTCCACTCTTTTTTCCTTATGCCCCCCTGGTCTCTATAACATGATGATTAGACTAATAGGTTGAAGGCGGGGACTCCCCAATGAACTTTTTCTCCCCTCCCCCCCCCCCCCCCTTTTTCTGCACATGCCGCGACTTTTTTAGTCTTACCACGATTTTTCCGATTTTCTCACTCCTTCCCTCTCCTTTTTCCCGTTCATGTTTTCTTTTGTTTTTTCTTTTTTGCGCTTTTCTTTTCCGTTCCTTGAGGGTACTTTTTTTCTCGACGCTGTTTTAGTTCCCCCCTCATTGTATTCACCTTTTCGTGCTTCTGATTTCAGTTTCCCTCCCGTGCTCCAACAGCAGGACCGTGAGAGGATGTCAGTCGTGATTTTGCCCTTCGCCGCCCGCCGCTTAGTTCTATTATTTGGTTATGTTTTGAGTTCCCACCGGCGTAGAAGCGATATCCGACCTCCCCTAGATGCCGTCTTTTCAAGATAAGGTGCGACACTACCCTTAACAGGCCAGTTGGGGTCATTTCCGCCTTTCCTCCACTATATCGGAATCATGTGGAGGAGACAGAACCCCCCCAAGATCCCTCAACGAGGTCCTCTTTTTTGTCGCCAAAAGAAGGAAAGCGATTAACCGATCCCCAGGCGTCTCCCCTGGTTTGTCATTCTCCGCATTTTTTTTTCTTCTTTCTCGGAGCGAATTTTTCCCCTCCCTTCAGTTATTGGCCGCGCTAGTAACGCCTTTTTTTGTTCTTCCCCGGTGTCGCTCGCGGCCTGGATGGGGTTTTTGAGGCTCCCCTTGTCCAGTATCCTCCCTTCTGGCTCTTGCCCCCTTGGATTGCCTAGCGTGTTTTTACCCTTCTATTGGTACTTGACCCACTTTTTTAGACCTGTAGCCGAGGCCTAGTTCCCATTTCTCCTCTAGCCCCGTTTCCCGTCTGACTAGAGCATACCTTTCTCTAGGTCCATCCCCTCGGAAGTCCAGTTTTCTCCCTTCGACTCCCCACTCTTCCTCCCTTGTTTTTTTTTCTGGCTCTTAGCGTAGCTGTCTTCACACCAGTTTCCTTTCCTAGGAGTGGTCCCCCTAGGCCCTTTTTCTGCTGGGAAGTCTTTTACTTTCCGGTCGAGAGGGTTGCCTTTTGAATAAAAATAGAAAGCTCTCAAATTTCTTTTGCCCCCCCCCTTACCTAAACGTCCAAGTTTTCAGGGGTTGCGGCTCTCCCCAGATTCCAGCTATTGTCCTTTCTGAGTCTCACTGAGCGCCATCCAAAAATCGTCCGTCCAGTCCCACAGACCTTCGGTTTCGGAAAGGTCCAGTCGGAAACTTGCCCCGTTCCTCTGAATATATGAGTCCTCCCCTGCCCAGAACTTTCCCGACAGAATTTTTACCCAAAAGGGTCCCCCCCGTCTCTGGCCTTTGCTGGAGTGTGAAGTGTTTTCTTTCCCTAGGATTCCCATTCCCTACGCCTTCGTTGGATTGCTTTTCTTTTCCTATGCCTTTTCATGAAGTTCCTTTGCGCACGGTTCGTTAAGACAAGATAATCACTCTATCCCTCCTTCACCCCCTTCCCGCGTCATGTAACTGACTCTACCAAGAAGTATACGGTTGTTCGGTACTCCCGAGCCGACATACTTGGAATACCCCTTTTAAAACAATATGAGGTCTCTCCCAATTTAGCCCTTCTCGAAAAATCACATTACCTCCTAGAACGCCAAGTGTTTTCTTAAAACTTCAACTTCTTTTTTCCCTTTCTTCGTTCCCCAGATTCGTTTCAATCCCACCGTGTCCAATGCCAGCGTCTGAAAATGCCAAGCCGGGCTTTCCGTTTCTCAAACCTTCCCCCAACAGAAAGTCGTTAACCCATTCCTTTGCCCAGGCCGAAGGAGATAGTCCAGGAACTATTCCTCGGTTCTGCCCTCCGACCGTTCCCGACTCCCCCTCTCTTCCTCCCGTAGAGGAACAGTGTCTGGTCTAACTCCCAAGAGGTCTATCCATTTGCGAGGCGACCGGCCGTCCTCATTTGTTTACTGTCACAAGTCTTTTTTCCTTCCATTTGCCCTAACCTTGAGTACCGATTTTTTCCGTTATGTGCTCTGGCTGGTTCTTTTTATACTTCATAGAGGGGGACTCCCCACGCCCTGGCTTCCCGAAAATTTTCTTTTTTTCCGCCAAGGGTTTTCATCCAGGAGTTAGGATCAGTCATTCTCCCCGATAAGAACGTAAGTAAAGCCCCTCCCCCTCTATTCTTGTGTTTGACAACCTTCCCGAGCTCATCACCGAGGCCCCAAGTTGCTGATCTAATCCGGCTCTTCGGAAATTTTTATGAGATAATTCCCGTAGATCCTTCTCCGAGTTGTTTTCCTTCCATGCCCTCCAGGTTCCATTGGCATCCATAAGAAAGTTGTAAGGTACCCTTTTGACACCCCCATTGGTCCCCGAGGCCTCTTACAACTCTAGCTGTTTTTTTCTGTAATAGGATTAGGATAATTTTTATGCTCATCGATCACTAACCCGATAGGAATTAAATAGTCCGAGAAGACTACTGCCATTCTGGAGAAAGCTCATAGAGTCTTTCCTCCCCCCCCCAGCCCTTCCATGAGAAGTCCTGAAGTCTTTCCCCCCTGGGAACCACCCGACCTCGTGATTACCAAGAAGGGGGAGACCCCCCCCGTGTATCCCTACTCATCGACTTTTTGGTAATTTACTTCTAATAAGCTCTCTTTTTACTTATGCCCAAACCGACCCCGCGGTCGGAAAAAAGTCGATGATTTCGCTCAGCTTCCCCTCGCACCCGACATTTCTCCTGTCGTCCCAGCTGGTCACTCTCTACAAAGGTAACTTCCCCCCTCCCTAAAGATACGCCCCTCCCGCAAGTTTAATCCCTGAAGCGCCCGTTTAGTCCCGGCACCCCAGAAGCGCCAGTCTCCCCCCTCCCCTTCAATTACGATCTTCTTCAATCATCTCGTCGGGAAGGAGAACGAGCGTCTCCCGCGCCCCACGCTATTTCCACTCAGGGAATCCCCCCCCGACCCCCCGGGCTTAACGAGTAACTCAGAATGTGAGGATTTTTCTATCAGCCCGTTTCTGCTATTGCCTTGGAGTTTTTCCGAAACCTCCCTTTTTACAGTAGTCCCATCAGGACAGTGTCCTTGCCCGGTCCGCTTTCTTTCCCCCCCCCCATTCTCGGAGTCCTCCCACTTTTATCTCAACCCCCCCGTTTGAAGCCTAACCCTTCTACGAGGAACTACCTTATCGAAATAACGACGATAGAAGGTACCTTGCCAATTTCCCGTCCTGGAATGGCGTATGTTAATTGTGACTCCGATGGACAGCGCATCGCAATCTCTATCCCTACGAAGAGAGAGGAGAACGTGTTTTTTTTGTAACTATGACTTGTCGAGGTGCATTTTCCTCCCGGCTATCTTAACATCTTTCAATCTTCAGGTTCGTAGTGAGATAACAGATTTTCCATCAGGCACACGCTGCTTAAATTCTTTCCTTCCCCTTTTTAAACCTTCTTCCCGGTGTACTCCGGGGCCCTGCCGTAAGGATAGATACCGTCGAGGCCCCCCCCTCTGGATGACTCCCCTTCTTTCCTTTTTTCTTTTTACAAGATCTTTACCTTTCTAGTACCTTTTTTAGGTCCTCTCCATCCCAGGCCGTTTTTCCTCGACAAGGCATTTCTTTTATACCCGCGCGACTTTTTCCTCTGCCCGCCTTTAAAGGCAGTGGGAATTTTTGGCGGGTCCTTCGTTCTCTTCCCTTCTTCTCTGACAAGAGTCCCCGAAGTAACTTTCCCTTTTCATTCTCGGCTTTGAAGTCCGACCCGTACTCTTGACCCTTCTTGCCTCGAAGTAGATCAGTATTATGGACCTCTGTCCCCTGCCCCCCCCTTCATCCCCCCCCCTTCTCCCTCTCCGTTACTTCCCCCTTTCTCCAGCCTGTTCGTTTCCCTGAATCAACTTTCGAGCCTTTCACCACGCTTTCCGATGGCTTTTTTTCTTTTACCGCTTTTTTCTTTCACCTTTCGTCCCTTTTTCGGCTTGAATACACATGAAAAGGAACCTAACGTTTCCCCCACCTTCCCTCCTTCCAACCTTCCGTAGACGTATATAGAAGAAGAACCCCCAACTCAACCCACCCCCCCCCACCACCCCCCCAAAAACCCACAAACACCCCCCCCCCCCCCACCCCCCCCCCCCCCCCCACCCCCATCATTATAAGGCCGCGACGTTTTTAACTTATAGGACCAGTAATTCTCGTGTTTTCTTTTTTTTTTTTTTCTGTGATTATCTGTCTTGAACCTTTTTGGTTCCCATAGCTTAAGTCTTAAGAAATGGCCTTCTAGGTCTCCCCCGTGAAGAAAAATTTTATTTTCGATTAGGAGACTTGCCCTGGAGCATCCTTCTTCGAGACAAGGACCTATGGGGGCAGACTTGTCTATGTTTCTGGGCTTGGAGACCTATTGGTCATTTTAAGATGCCCTTTGATACCTTCTTCTTTCAATACTGGGTTAGCCCGGATTACTGATGAGTGCGTCTCTACCGGAACGGCTTTATTGGTCCACACCCCAGTTCTTTGGCCTCCCCCCTGGTCAAAGAGAGACTGAAGGTACTTCATGCTCCTTTGGCTCGGGGCCTCTTCGGAGAAGGTTTCGAGCTTGCTAAAGGGTATGCTGCTTCTTTCTTAGGAGTCCTCTCTCCCCTCTTCTTCTTACACTTGTTTTCGGCTGGTCCCCCAGCGCGAAGCTGGAGCCCGAAGGTAGACCCTCAACGTTCTACCTTCTCACCGGGTTTCTATTTTTCTTTGCGAATGGGATCTCCCTTTGTGGTGGTCCTTCTTTTCCTTATTAGCTGTTGATGATTTATCTCCTTTTTGTTCCCCGATTTTGTGCATGGCCTTTGATTTTTTTTCGGCGTCTTTTTTTCGAGGTCTTTGGAGAGTCCTGCTTTGAGTTCCACACTGAGCACGTCAGATCGCGGTCACCTCCTCACTTCAAGCGGGGAAAGGATCTTTTCATTTGTTTTTCGACTTTGGGCGGGCCGTTTTCCTGCCCGGCGTCATCGTTTATTCCCCCACCCCCCCTCTTGAATCGATTAGAGGCATTCGCGTTCCCTCTATGTAAGTGGCAAGAGTCTTTGCCCCCGCCAATTCTTGTTCTTCTTAGGATTTTGCTTCGACTCGGTCAGTATGGGTCTAACCCTCCTCGCCCCCCAGGGCTGTGTAGGAGGGGAAGTCGGGATGTTCCCTCTCGCTCCCGTTTTTCTCCTATTCCGGCCCCAGCGATTCCGTCTTTGTGGGTGTGTGTGTTTTCCTCACCCCGCGCCGCAACCCTTAACCGCGCCCCCCTCCATCTATAAAGAGATAATGAGACAGATCGATCCCGCGCACTGGCAGTCACCCAGGCATATGGCCGAAGCCACTCTTTCGTTCACCGTTTTTCCCTGTATGGAGGTTACTATGGGTGCCCTTCTGGCCCCATCGTGAATAGGCCTTCCCTTCTCAAGGTAGGATGGCAGGTCCTACGTAGATTGACCCCCAGATGCTTCCCTCGTCCCAAATCCTTGCTTGTCCTAGTTGGAAGGAACGCCCGGATGTAAGTTTCATTTCTAGAGTACTGAACTGTGGTTTTGAAGTAATAGTGAATATTTCCCGTCGCTTGCATCTCCCGACTTATGGGCACACGTCCTAGTATTCGGTACATTTTTTTATGAATCCTCTGTGTCTCAAGTCTCTTGATGGTTTATGGCTTAACAGTTGTCCCTGCTGGCCCCTAATAGAAGCAATTTTTTTCTCTGCCAGTATCTTTTGAGATACCCTGAAAAGCGTTGAGTCTGCTCAGAGCCCCATCTTTCTTTATCTATAGTGGAGGAGTTCCTGCATTACCGTCCCCGATGAGTCGCTAACTCCGGCAATCTGCTCTTCCCGAAGATTTCTTTTTTTTTTTTTTGGTATATTTTTTTTCTTGGCTTTTTGTCTATCCGGCCTCGACGCGTGTGTCCTATCTTGTCCCCCTGCCAGGCTTTTCCCACGTTTTGATACATATGTAAAGTGATCTGGCTGGTTGGCCCCTGCGCAGGATATACCCCGCAGATCAGCACGTCCAGCGTACTCCGGGTCCGCCCCACTTCTTGAGAAGGTACTGAAGCACCGGCTTTGGACCTGCGAGAAAACCCGATCTTCTTGCCGGCTCTGATCACGTTCCCCCCCATCATTTCTCCCATGTCTTTCGAGTTTCTCAGCGACGCCTCTATCTATCATCCCGTTTTTTTTGTTGTAGATAGTCTTCGCTTATAAATGAGATCCCCTTTCTTTGCGCAGATGACTGTTCCCTTTCTCTTCATACGGCGCCCCTTGAGGTTGCGTGATCGGGGTACCAACCTTCCCCTCTCCCATTGTTCCAACAAGTAGTCCAGCCGGTCCCAACTGTCTGCCAGGCCCTGTTCAAGATGTCCTAGCTCGTTTTCTGAGGTTAAAATGAATCAGCATCAACAGTCATTTTCTTTCCCCCACCCGTGCTAGTTCCCCCCATTAGGCAAAGCTTTCGGCGCACTCCAGAGGCCACATTCTCGATATAAGATATGACTCCTCCCTAGACACCAATGCCAGGCTACCCGGGGTCTTCCCCCTGATAGGGAAGTTACTCCTTGCTCTTTTTCCCCCTTCCAAAGTCGTTATTTTTTTTGTTGGCGTAACTATTAAGCTATGAAGTACAGTTTCTCTGATCGAATAAATAAAGATTGTAAGTGGGAGACACTAACCTGATCTGGCCAATACTGTCCGCTTGTTAGTTCCTGGACCGTGGAATTTCAAGACCCCCAATACTATTAGAGTGACCCCTTTAGTTTCAGATCACAATTTTCCATGACTCCTTCTCGAAATTTATCCCAGTCGCACCTGAGAGATGCTTAGCGGCCCTCTCTATTGTGCCCCTTCAACGTTGCACTAAGCTCTAGGCTGCAAAGGGTTGGTTCTTCAACTACGGCAAAGAACAATTGCCATCCTTATCAAGCCAGGGTCCTCTTCGTCCAGCACTTCGAGAATTTCTGAGGTTTCGAATAAGGTGGAGAAGAAGACCTCTTTCGCGTTTACCTCATGTATGGATCCAAGAAGTAACCCCTTACTCTTCCCGCGGGTTTATAGAAACTTTCCCCTCTCCGTCGCGGGCTGCCCTGTCCTCCTTTCTCCATTCTACTTTATATATGATGTCGCAGTGGGGGTGTTTCCCCAATCTCTCCGTGTGGGACTGCACCAGCGGGCCGTAGCTGGTCCTCGTCGCACGCTGGTTCCTTTCTCCCTTGCAGTTCTTCCTACATAGTATCTTTCATCCTTTCCCTCCCAACCCTCTGAGGTTGTTTGATCCTTAAAAAGCTGAGCGTCACGTTCGCAGTCTTTTCTTTTTTTCCTCTCCACTCTTCACCTTGTCTTAACTATGAGGAAATCGTTTCTCGCTTCGCCCGGTTTCCAGAACCAAAAGATGAACTTTTCGATTTGCCCCCCTCCATCACGAATTCTCCAGGCTCTTCTACCTTTTGGCAACCCCATGGCAAAATCAGCTCTTCTTTTCCCGAGTTTGACTTCCTTCTGAAGGCTGGTAAGTGCACCGTCGCCGTTTCCCCAATCCAATAGGAACCTCCTAGCACCATTCATATACAGCTAATCGAGGGGTTGCAGCCCCCCGGTTTAGAACTCCCCACCAAACTTTGAACCAAAACGCACCTCCTGGCGTACAAAGACACAGGTTGGCCACAACAAGTAGCATTCCTGCGTCTGCCCCGATGGTGCTGAGAAAGAGTTATCCCACGCCTTCTTTAAGGTCGGGTAGACCTCCTCCCCCTCCTCACTCCCGTTTTCCAGCCTCTCTAGGCTATCATATCTCCCGCATTTAAGAGCTCGTCTTTCTCAACATAAAAATGAGAAATCCCCTCTCCCATCTAGGTCTCCAGTCAATCGTTACTAGCCACCGCGTTTACCGGGCACCATAAGAGAAGTATAACTCCCATGTGTCACAGACAGCCCCTCGGTCCTGCGCCCGTCTGGAATTGATCCTATTTGCAAAACGCTAATCCCCAAAATAGGAACACACTCCCCCCCCCCGCCCGGTTACGTAGAACGACCATATAAACAAGTTCACTCTGCTCTAGTTGCTACCCCCTATTTTTCATTCTCCGTCATCTACCATAATTTTGTTAGGGTGTTTTTTTCTGCCTGCGAGTAAGGGTGCCTTCATCCCTGAGATAATGGTCCAACCCCACACGTGTGAGGGAGCGATATCGTGTATATTCCAACCAAATCGACATGGATCTTTTCACCTTCTAATTCCCTAACCTTCAGAGTCTCCAGCAGTTAGTCGATATAGAAGGTAATCCCTACCTTGTCACGGACTCCAGGCGTGAGTAATGTTCATTTTTGCCCTCCCCCCATAGAAGGGACAATCGAATAGGTAACCATACCAAGAACCCGAGGACTCACTTGTTTGTAGCTCGACTTTTCGTTAGTGCTCCTGCGTTATACTCAAATTTCCTAGTCAAAAACTCCCTCTTTCAGGTTGCTGAGAAGTCCCAGCCTTCCCCTGATGAAGCGTCTACCGCCCACGCTGCCAGTCCAGGGTCAATACGTCGACTTTTCCCACACAGCACCCAGATTTTACGACGGGGGGTTCTCTTAGTATTTTTTCTCTATTTCTCCGCTTCACTTTAATTCACAATTCCTGGGTCCTTTTTTCTTTCTCAGCAGCC
>Ga0179593_1343753_pt1 | contig 13277 bp, 11 predicted proteins | sample CZODoug2_1_08_16_FD_185931 | JGI IMG/M metagenome (GOLD analysis project Ga0179593, IMG submission 185931) | Vadose zone soil fungal communities from Angelo Coast Range Reserve, California, USA - CZODoug2_1_08_16fungal (PacBio error correction) | ecosystem: Environmental > Terrestrial > Soil >... | reverse complement strand
CCGGTTCCCCCCCCCTGCCGGTTCCCAAATGCAGACCTAGCAAAACTGTCTCGCTATTGACGCGATCGCGGTGGGCGCTCTTTCCCTTCCGAGGCCGTCATTTTTGCGCTGTTCGATTCATGTTCCCGATTCCTGCCCTCTGTTGGGTGTTCTCTTTCCCCCTTCCCGTTCTACTTTTCATTTCTAGACCTGTGGTGGTAGGCTTACACAGAAAAGGGGCCAAGTCTGCGCGACATCGTCCTTCCCCTTGCTTCCCTCCTCTGTGCAGGATTAATTCCTTTGTGTGGGGCAGCTACTCCTTCCCTCTTCCCCGACGATCGGCAACTCGCAGAGCGAGGCTCCACCCCGCGTTCGGAGTCCTGCCCAACCCCTCTTTTCTGGTCTTGCGTGACGGTCTTCGTTTCCTCTCTGGCCGATCACGACACCCTCCCTGCAGTCTTTTTTTTTTTTTTTCTTTTTCAACCGATTCTCCCCTCTTGAAGAAAGGAATGGTTAGAAAAACCCCACACCTAATTTTGCTTTCCCGAAGCAGCATCGTCGCTTTCCGATCGCCCTTTCTTCCTTTCCCCCAGGATGGCCACAGACACATGTTTCTCTTTTTTCTTTCAAGATCTCCTCCTTTTCTCCTTGGATGATCCTGACTTCTCCCTTGAAATCTAGAAGCCATCATGGCCACTGACCCCCCCCTTAGTCTACGTTATCGAGCGAGTTCGACCTGATCGTGAGCATGTCTCCCCGATTGCCAATCCACCCTTTTCTCTTTGGCTCCCCTTCCTGAGAACTTCCTTCTCCCGCGGTAATATGGCCTCTCCCAGATCCCCCTTTCCCCCTTTACTAACGGGAGAGTCAATGATCGATCCCTATGACCAGGTTTCGTAAGCAATTAACTTACCTATCGGCTCGTCTTTAGTCTCCCACCAGCAGCGCCTACCCCACCGAAGTCGTCTTTTGGGCCTGACGTCCTCCAAAAACCGATCACCAGCCACTCCCCTGAAAGGACCCCCGTGCACGACCGGACATGGTCCCCAATACTCCCTTTTTTGAGTTTTTTGCCCGCTGCTTTTGATTTTTCTCGCGGACTGGGAAAGAGAGTAACTGCGCTTCTCGCGGACTCTGACCCAGCCCATGCAGATGCTGCCGGGCCTTTCCACACTCCACTTCTACGTTTGGGCCTGTTCGAAACTCTCTGAGACAAAAAGTGAGATGGCCCACCCATGCCGACTGCCGGACCCTCTCCGGACAACGACTCCGTCACCCCATCTCGCGCCATTAACATGACCTTACCCCCCCCTGCTTTCGTGCTTTTTTTCCTCCCCCTGCCGCCCTTTTCCAAATCGTGCAGGATGGTGAGGTCTGTTCTCCCTCTTCCTCTTTCCCTCGCTCCAATCGCCCGATTTTTTTCCTTTTTCCTTTGTGTTATCCCCATGAAAGTCCAGTGTAAGATTGATAACCACCCCCTTACGGGCCCATTTCTTCCGAGTCGCCACTGCAACGTCTCCCCCCGGAGGCGTTTCAAAATTTCTCCTAGTGTTAACGGCGTTGCGTGGTCCGAGTTTTCCCCCAAAGATCTGGTCCTTGAAGATATGAAAAAGACCACCTCTCCTCTCCCCCCCCCCCCCTGCGTCCCTATGTCTGCCCCCGAAACTGTCACGCGTGAGTCAGTTCTCCCTGTCTGACACGTCTCTCTAGCCTCTCTGTAACATTGCCTCCTACATTCAAGTACCTCTTTCGGCCTATGTCTTTACTTATCCCTGTTCCCTCAGCGTTCGTCCCTCCATTTCTCTACTCGGCCTCTTCGTTATGAGTAAGTACCCAAAGACGAACCCCTCTTTCCAACGACTAGACTCCGCGCCGTTCCTCGCGTCCCAGTCTCCATTAGAGGCATGGCCCTACTAGCAGCTGACTCTTTTTGGATTTACCTCCCTTCCTCGCTTTTGATGGAAGAACCCCCGAAGGTCTGATTTTCCAGGTCTTCTCGCATCCTGCCCACAGCAGAGGTCGATGGCCTATTCTCTTCATCATTTTTTCTGTCCTGGGGCCTTGTCCCCCTTTTTTTGGTCGCCCATCTTCGGTCGGTTGCAACTTCCACTTCACCCCCTCCTTGTCGAGCGGCAGGGATCAAGAGACTCGCCAATTCCCCGAGATCGAGGACTCTTTCCAGAGGCGGTGGTCTAGTTCAGGCCTTGTTCTATGCCCCCCCCTCCCCCGGACTTTTGCATGCCCGCTGCCCGCTTCCGTTCCCTTCATTTTAAGCTGTTTTCCTCAAGCAGTGGTAGTTCTGCCAGTGTTATGTTTGAGAATTCCTTGCCTTTTTCGGCAATTCGCGCTGGCCTAACTTATCGACCCCGATGATTATGTCTTCCGCGCGCCTTCCTGTGCCTCTTTGGTGTCCCTGCCTTCTTTTTTTTCTATCCCCGCTCGGTGAAAGGACCGTAGATCGGTTGAATCTTCCTCCCCTTTCTTTCTTAGGGTGATGCCTTCCTTCGTTACTTTTCACTCTTCAATCTGGCTTTTCCGTGCTTTCTCTCCCTTCTTCCCGAGCGATCGAGTTGCTTTTAATTGGGCTAGTTTTTGTTCCCCTTTCCAGCGGTTTGGGAGGCGAGTTGCGAAAAGGCTCGGCCTTCCCCCGGATGTTCCCCCCTTTCGGCTTTACCTCGTTCTATCATCTTGGTTAAAGGACGGCTTTTCGCGGTTCCCTGCTTGCCTCTGCTGTTTCTGGCGTTCCTGCGCGCTGAGTACGGCCACGGCCTTTTTTTTTTTGACCGTCTCTCCGTTATCCTAGTCTGTCTTTCCCCGCAAACGGGCTTCTCGTATTGTTTCTTGGGAGGAGATAAGAAGCCCAATCACGAGCAAGACTTCGCCTCCTTCCCTCATCTCCCCGGCGCTGACTTTCCTCTGCGCTTAAGATCCCAGCGGCTGCCTCGCGATCATGTTTCTCCCCCTTCAACGGTGCTTAAAGAAGTGGCGACTGATTTCTACGCGCTGTCCTTAGGGCCTGCCGCATCCCCGATCCGAGTTCTTTTCCACACAGGCCCTCCACCTTCCTCTGACATCATGACGGTCGGGTCCCTCTCGACCCTTTTTTCTGATGGCACGCAGAATAGTAATAGAAACTCGTATTGGTCTGGGTTCGTTTTCCTCTGTGCGATACTTTTAGTTTCGATCCCCACCCCGACTACACAGCGGTCGTCTCCTGCTTCCCCCCTCCGGGCATCCCCTCTCCGCGACGGACTGGTCTCTTTACATATAGAGGCGTTTGCACGAGACTCGCCCAGGCCTTTTCCTTTGCACTCGCGGGCGCCTTGTTGATTTCTTTAGTTCACTCGTATCTCCTACGCCCTCGTCCAACTTTCTCTTCCTTCGCGAGGCGTTGGACGACGCCCCCGTTCCCTCCCGCCAAGATGTTTTCCCGTCCGGCTGTTCCTTCTTTTTTGCCTTTTTCGAAGATCAGGGGCCGAATTTTTTTGTTAGTCCCTCGATGAATACATAGACTGACTCCCAACTCCTGAGTTTGATCTTCCCTCCCCGACCGACTGCGTCCTTTCGCCCATTGGCCCCTTCCCCTGAACTGCCACGGTGAAGAAACCCACACGACTTTTCTGCAGCCTTTTTTTTCGCGCCCTCCATCTACCTCCGGCCGCTGGTCTGAGTGAGGTGTTATCGCGTTCTCTTCGCTTCCGCGGACGCGGACGTTTGTGTCCCTAGTCGGGACATGATGAGGTTAGGGTGACGGAAATAGACACGTTTGCTTTCTCGCCTCCTATCCCTCCCCCCTACCGTTTGTTTTATCTTATGACTGTCCCTTCCCTTTAATTGTGTCTAGGTCGTTTCCCTTCCAAATCATCACATTAGAGTCAAGCTAATAAAAGTACTCCTTCCTTTTGCTTCTCTATTCGCGACAGAGATAACCCTATTCATCCATAGTTCCCTATGTAGCTCGGAGTATCGCTTTTCTCCGCCAGTATTGGTTTTCTCCCTTTTCCCGTTCCGGGCATTGCCCTCGAGCAAGGGTCGGCGTGTTCTTTCTTTTTCCCGGTCCTTTCTTCTCACTTCTTCTTTCCTTTAATTATTCTGGGACTTCAGTCCTGCATGTGAGAGTCGCTTTTTGCTCTGCTCCCCCCCCCCCAATTTTTCTTCCTTCCGAGCCGTCAAAAACCATACACTCTCTGAAGAATTTTCAGGCCAGCTCCGGCCAGCTGAGGGTGCACTTGTCTCCCCCGGTCTCCGCTGTTCCGAAAATATTCCCCCCTTTCCGCCATTTTTTTTGCGCATTGCTTAGCTTTCTTTGCGATAGCGGGACCACGCGCTGATGGAACCCCCGAGTGGAAGCTTTATTTCTCTGCCATTCGGCCCCTACCTTGCAACTAATCTTTATTCCTCTATCTGCCAGCAGTTTCACCTCCAGTATTACCCCCCCTTCAAATCAGACGTTTTTTGTGCTCTTCCTATCGCTTGCCAGCTCCGAGCCGTGCGATTCTTTCCCCTCCAATTAAGAGCGATCGCCATGATAGTCCTTTTTTTCCCTCGCACGGATCTTTGCTGGCGGTCATCCTTTTGCAAGATGCGCGCCCCAAATTTTTTTTCCACAAATTCCAGTAGATGCCCATCCTCTAGCTTGGGCCCACATCTCTTTATGCAAGCCCGACAGGATAGACCCCCCCGGTAGCCGGCACCTTTTTTTTGAGTTAGACTCGGCTGGGCGCTCTCGGTTCGTTTTTCTTGTTTTTCTTGCATTCTCTCCCCAAGATACCTCCCAACTCCCTAACGACCCTTCTGCGCTAGCAACCCCTCGCCAGTCGCAGGTTACGATGCGGTGCACACCCAGTGGCCGCCCCGGTATTTAAAATGGCACCTGCCCCTTTAGCTCCTGCTCAGGAATATCCCAGGCCTCTGCAAGCTCCCCTCAGTCCCATCTGATTGATTTTCCGAGTTTCAGTCCCTGCTTACGCCCGTTCGGACTCGCCGCGGTCTTTCTTACAGCCTCCCCCACCTCTCTTTTTCGCACTTGAAAAGAAAAGGTGTCTACCCCATTCGGCCACTTTCCGGCTCGGGTCGGGGCCTCTCTCAAGTCCGTTCCGATTTGAGTTCTAACTAATAAAGCTTGAGTCCTCACTCCGATCGAAGCGACCTCTGGCTAAATCCTCTAGATCTACTCCTGGTTCCTTTCAGAGATCTGGTCCAGTAGCTTTTACCCCCCCTCCCGCTACCATGCGCGAGTTCGGCATTTTTTAGACCCCGGCAGATCCTGCGTGATAAGTCTCCGTAATGCGGAGCCCTCCTCCCGCCCGTATCGAACTTTCTTTTTTTTTGCTTGGTTGTAGCTGAAACGGGACCCATGTATTTTTAGCCCGCATGCGCGCGGCCCCCTTGATGATAGCAGCCTGGAATACTCACCCAACCGCCTCTTTTGAAGGGTCAGAGAGATCTCCCTGGTATCATCGCTTGAAGCATTCCGGCAGGTTTTTTTTCCCGGCGTTGTCTGGCATTGCTTTAACAAAGTTACTCAGAGGCACTTTAAGTTTCCGCAAGAACCGTTTTCGTCAAGCGGGGCCCCCCGTCAACTTCTGCAATTTGATCTTTTTGCTTGAAGGATGTACTCTCCCCCGCGACCACGCGTCGGATTTCAGCCACCAGCGCGCGTGCGGGATTTATTGGAATCCAAGATTGAAAGATTCCCGCTCTTCCCATTTCCTCTCCGATATGCGTAGTGGGCTCGCGGGCGCCCTTTTTGTGCCTGTCTCGTCGTTTTCTGGCGATTTGACGGCTCCCGTTCCTCGACTGATATCCCCTTCTTCCTCGGCGAAGCTGATTTCCTGAAGTCCGATGGAGAGGCAGTGCTCCCTCCTTTTTCCTCGGAATTTTGCGGCTTGGTCAGTCGTGATCTTTTGTCGTCATCTCGATTTTTTTTGCCCCGTACCTCGGAAAGGGAGGATGCAGTCTTTGCATTTCCCTTTTTGGCGCGTCTTTGTTGTCGAGTCTTACGCGTGAACATCGCGGTTTCCTTCAACTCTTCCCCCTCCGGCCAGTTGACCCGATCAGATCTTCCTTGTTTTCCTCAGGAATCTTTTGTTTCTCTTTGAAAGTCCGCACCCGTCGAAATGGGATCCGGCGTTTTTTTTTTTAGTCAATTCTTCATACCGGCATGCTTCACCCCAAGTCCCCTGATTGCTTCGGCCCTCCCGCATATAAACCCCCGTCCTCGCCCACTGCATTCTTCACAGTTCTCCTTGGCGGAAGACCCCTCCAGAGCCTTCGCCAAGAATTGACGGGCGACGTATGGGATTCCCCCCTGTTTCTCTTCGATTTCCGGACTTTCTGCGGCCGTCTGTGTGGGCCTCTTCTCGCTGTCTTATTCTGGTTCTACCAACGCCTCCCGGTGCTGGATGCACTGCAGCATCTTATGGTTCCTTGTTTTCGTGATCCTCGCCCCCACTCTCTGGATCAATGAAGCTATCCCCCTCAGCTGGCCACGTCCCTCGGCCCCCCGGGTCCATGCTCCTGTTTGTTCTCCCTGGTTGTTGTGGGTGATCTTTTATTGCGTTGTGGCACAACGATCTGATGTCAGGATTATTTACCCGCTCCCGTGCGCCGGAAACCGGCTTTTCCCGCAGGAGCAAGAGGATTTCTGCATGTATAGGCTTTCGAGCCGGTCCGGACGTGAAAAACGTCCCGCCTTTTCTTCTGGGCTTGCAATCGACCTCGTTTTCGCCGAGTGCGTCCACTTCCCTTCTCACCTGTGATGTGCATAGGGCGCCCCCCCTCGACCCGCGACCTAGGATAGACGTTTCTTAGAATTTCATGATGGCCGCGCCGATCCGGACCTTAGCGAGCACGGCCACGGCTAACGGCGAGCTCGCTTGTTTCTGTCACCGCCACCGATTAGAAAGGTATGAATCTGGATCTCCCCTTTTCCTCGGCCTCGGTCATGCTTCGCCTATTGTGCTGGCGAACAGCAGGATGGGAGTCACATTTTACTTTTGCTCATCCTTCATTCCGTTTATGTTGACAGTTTTTAAGATCAGTGTGAAAAAGTCGGGTTCGGTTTCTTCCTCCTCCTTCCCGCGATCTTTCTGCAAGCTCCGTCCCCCTCGTTGTGCAGTGCCGCGACGTTCACATGTCATTGCGTCGGGGCCGAGCTTTCTTGCCCTAGCTAGCTCCCGACTCCACAAAGGCACTTACATTAAAGATATAGTTCCTTTTGTTTCTTTTTTTCCAGACGATGTTTTCTTAGATTTGGCGTCTGTCGGTCGCTTGTACCGAACACCATCGGTCTCGAATTGATTCACCGGTAGGTTCCGGATCGCACCGTCCAGCAGAAATAGTTCTCTCCCCAGGAGACGTCCGGCCCACTGACGATCCCTGTCTTGGTCGCTTTTGCACCGATCGCGTCCCTCCATTTTTGTCCGATACTCCTCGCTCTTCTCCGGTTTCCGGCATGGGGTCAGCCTCCCTTCGTGGAGCCCGTCCTTTTCCTCATAATTTGTTTTTGAGTGAGTCCGGTTAGTTTAAGAGGATGCTCCCTCGGCCCCTTTTTTTTCGTATCGCGCCCTTAAGACGCGTCGTTTTTTCTCCTTTTTTTCGGTCTGATGATTCGGTGGCGTTTCTATTCCTAGGAGAACGATTTTTTTCCCTCGCTGTCTTTCTCTGGCCAAGTACCCTGTGTTTGCCCTCAGTAACCGGTTGTTCGAGGACACCTCCTTCCCTCGCTGACCTGACTGTAGCCGCCCTTTCAGTTTCAAGATCGTGAAGTTTGATGACTTCCGGGGGTGCATACGTCCGCCCCCCGATTCAGAAGTCGTTCCCTCGCAGATCCAGGAGCTTGCCTGGGCCGCCCTGGATCCCAAATGGTGCTCGTCCCTGTGGAACGGCTTTTGGAGACCGTCTCTACGAGCACGCAGCCGCTCTTTAGGTCCCCACCATCACGGTCCCCTTTGACGATGAGCACCCTAACCCAAAGTTCCTCCAGGTTGGGGGGGGTCCTTGTGAGACCGGACTGCATTGAGTGATCTGCCGATTTTTTTTTCCCCGCGTAATTGCAATTTAGTACATGTAGACTCTTTGCCATCCCCCTGAGTTCTCTGACCTCTTAAGTGGCGTTTCGATCCCCAGTTGATTCGCCCGATTGCGCGTTTGCAGCCTTCGACCTTCCCTCCGAGCATTAGACCTGTGCGCTCTTTTTGCCCGAGGCCCCCCTACGGAATCGTGGCACTCTGCGATTTGTCGTACTTACTGGACGACCGTCTCACATGTCTCGTCGCTGAGACAGGATAGAAGCATCCGGTGAGCCTTCTCACTGTCTGGCTCAAGGGCGCCTTCTGTCCAACCGAGCGTACTACATGAAAGCCCGTTTTTCCTCTCCCCCGGCCGACAGAGACCCCCTTACAGACAAGGCCGACACCTGCCCCCCCCTGAACAGGAGCCTGCCAGAATCCCCTGTTTGAATCCAGGAGTGGCCGTTCTTCTGACGCCATTGTATCAAGCGCACCGGACCAGGCAGGGATCCGATCGACCGCAAGCACATAGGCTTGGCATCCACTCCCACCTGCAGCCTTTCTCCATTTTTTGGTAGTAGGGTTTGTTCCTCTCTGCCCATCCCGTCTGAGCTGAACACCCGATCTGCCGCGTTCGATCCGGACCCGACAGCGAACTCCCCTGCCCTCTCTTCTTTACCCGTTTTTCTCGCCCCTCTGAAGGTTTCAAAGGTCTCTTCGTTTTTTTCTGCGGCCTTCGACGCCATCGTCCCCCGACCGTTGGACGGGTTTGCGTTCCGCGCTAATCTTGCCTCGCCTAGCCCCCCCTCTTTACCTCCCACTTCCGATCCAACGTTTGCCTGGCACTGACTATTTCCCCGAGCTAACTTCTTTCTGGGTCCCGAGTTGCTGCCCAAAGCATTATGTTACGCGTCTCCCAAACGACCACACCCCCATCTCGCCCCATTTTGAAGATGCGCAGAAGCATTGCCTCTATTGCAGGATTCCCTTACCTAAAGCCCCTACTTAAAAAGGGCCTCATCAACTTATAGGCCTTGCCTCTTTCCCTGTGACTTTCCTCTGCAGCTGATTCTTCGATTGCAGCGCCTTTCCAAGGTCGATCCCGAAACCTCGACGACAGAGACCTGCCGCCTCGAATCCGTCTATACCGGCAGTCCGTCCTGAAGTTCGCTCTGTAGTCGCGAAAGTGACGCTGGTCCGTCCATCGTTGTGTCGTCTTCAGCATCTCCAGGCCCGAGAGGAGTTCGAGGCGCGGCCCGGACCCTTTTTTGCTGTCGGGCAGTTGCCTTGTCCATCTTTGTAAACACTAACGCCTGTCTGGACCTTCTGTGCTCTTCCAAAGTGGATAGACTCGATATCCTAGTGCCAGATCGATTGGAAGGGACGGCTATTCAAAAGGGGCATGACTTCCCCGAATTTTTCTCCTCCTTTTCCTTTCTTTTTTTTCCCCGTGGTCGGCTTCTCTGTTTTTTCTAGAAGGCGCGCCCGGTCCCTTCTCTCTTCCGGTCCATATCTCCCCGCGCTGTTCCTCTCGGTTCAGACGATTTTTTTCGAGGGCCGCTAGTAAGACTCCTTCCTGCGCTATCTCCTCCTCGGCATCTTCCTGTAGCTGGAGCGTGCCGGGAACTCCCTCGCCTCTTTATTCTTATCGGCATAGGCTTGGCTTCCTCCGCATTTGACCCTTTTCCTTGTTTTCCTCCCTTGGGCGCGCCGAGCTTTTCTAACACCGTAAGGTGTTGGTATTACTAGGGCGTATAAAGCCCGTGCCATGTTAGTCCGGCTAGGGTTACTCTTTTATAATACGATGGATCTGGCTTTCGCGGCGACATCGAGGTCCTCTTCCGCTGAGCGCGCTGGGCGTTGCCCGTGCCGCCTTTCTTCTCCTGGTGTTTTTTAAACAGCTGCTCCCTTGAGCGGTGAGCTTTTTTTCACGTATCCCTTTGTGCGATCGACTCCCATGTTCCGAGGCGATTCCGGCATGCTTCTTATCGCCGAGAAGTCGCGGCTGCCTTGATTGAGATTGTGCCAAAGTCTCTGGTTTGATATCGAGATCGATGATGGTAGAGCCGCTTCCGATTTCCCCGCCAGGAACCTTTCCTCGTGCGAGGTTAACAAGCAATAAAGGAACATCGATGATTGTTCGACCCTGACTCAAGTCCTCCTGGCCTACTACCCCCCCGTCCTTTCGAGGTATTGACTCGTACGATTGTCTACTACCAAAAGCGCTCGGAGGCCTCGAATAAGGCCTTCGGAGGAATCTTCCGGTGCCCTCTCTACGTCAGCGTGCATCCGGCGCCCCTTTTGATCTCTTCGTAACCCTGAGCGCCCCGCTACCCGGTGTGGCTCCTTTTGACGATTTTTGCCCCCTCTGACTTTGCCCTACGCAGGTATGGTTCTTTCGTCTTTACGAATTGAGTTCGGCGCGACTCTTGGGACGAAATGGTTTCCTCCTGACAGACGTCCTCCCCACGAAGCGTGACCTCGCCTGAAGCCGTCCTTCGTCCCCTTTCTCACTCGCCCTTTCCCCTAAGACTTTTGTTCGACCCACCTACTTACTTCTGCCAAAGCGATTGGCCGCCCTTAATTGGCTGCATGATTTTCGATTGTTTCTAGGTCCGCTCTTAGGTACTGGACGTTTTTTGACCGCGGTCCCTTTTCCTTTTGACTGGCGGGACGACAGACCCTGCGATCCTTTCATTTTTTCCTCTATATACTATGTTCTCTTGTGTGGGATTCAGCTCCTTGATTTGCGTCGCTCGCCGTGTGTTGGTCTTTGCCCTATCAATCCGGTCTCCCCTTCCCTATAGGTCCGCTCCGAAAGCGACTTATCTCAGGTCCCCTCTTTCGCGGTCTTCCCCTCCTTTGTTGTCACCCTTGTACTTGTTGGTTTTCTTCCCGTCTGGTGTTGATTTTCCTTTCGCCCGATTCTCACTGTTTGTTTTTTGTCCCGGTCGCTTCCATCGTCACTCCTTCGTTTTTTTTTGTTTCTTCGGAGGCTCGAGGGACTTCCACTTTCGGCCATGCTCGTCTCTCACTTTTTTGCTCCTTTTTTTCCCCAATTGACCAGGCTTCTACTGTGTACCCCATCCTTTTGAACAGGATCGCTTTCCCCCTAGCCTGAAGCTTTGAATGTCCTTTTCTCCGTGTAGCGAGCGTCCTTTTGATTCTTTCACTTTTTTTCCGCGTTTGCGCAAGGAGCTTTTTTCGTCCGTGCCCAGAATCTGCTTGACCTTTTCGAGTAGAGGTTCCATTTGGTCAATGAATACTCCCGTGGCCTTCCCCCTAATTGACGTCTTTTCACATAGATTCGCCAAGCCCTTGCGTATAGTGAAGGCCCGTCCCCCCCCGACCCTCCTACGTTGGCCTATTTTTTTTTTTCCGATGTGCCGGAGTCCGTGTCGTCCTTCGCCTTCATAGACGCGCGGCTTCGATAGGAGTTTAACATCGCCCCGGGTTCTTGCCGTTTCCCCCCCTGTTGACACTCTCGCTCCCCTTAGCTCTTCTAGGTTCCACTTCGCGCGTTGCCACCCTTTCTCGTTAGCAGCTCCAGTTCTCTGGACTGATCTAGGACCGTCTTCTTAGTCCGCAGTCAGTCTCCCCCGGAGGCGGTATTCGAGTCAGACGAATGGCTTTTAGACACCCCTAACGCTCGACTACGCTAAGACGTCTCCCCAGAACCTTAGACTTCGGATAAGGCGCCCCGGGTCTCACCCCACCATTTAATCCTTCCCTGGTACGCCCCGTTCTAACCTCCTAGCTTCTGCCCGCCCAGATGAGAGTCGACAATCCGAATGAAGTTCTCAGGTATGATTTCCGTTAACGTCCCTTCGCCGAACCGGAGATAAGTTTGTCCTTACAATCGCACTCCCCCTTCGTCCTTGCAACAGCCCCTGGCGCCGAACTGGAGGAACGCCCTCTATGAAGCCATAGGTACGCAGTAGAACCCCAGAAGCCCATCCATAGCCGACACCGCGGTCTGAGCTCTTCCGGTCCCCAACCGCTCCATCCGATAGGATTTTTCCATAGCTGACTAGACCCGTAGCTCCTCAGATTTCTGAGTCCTCGACCGCGGAAACTCCGGAGTAACCCATTTTTCTGCGGAACCTGTGTTCCAGATTTTCCTTCCCCCGGTCGTAAGGGCTGTCCTCGCAATTGACCGGTTTTGGCCTGCGCCGCCGTCTCTAAAAGCGAAGTCTCCACGTTGCCTTATCCTCAAAACTTGAACTCCGCGTCGGAATTCCCTTTATTTCTAGAATCCCGGCCCCTTACTCAGCCTCTAAGTAGACTATCTCGGAACGTTCGAGCCCCTCTGGCAGCTCCCCGCTCATAGCAGGTCTTTTTCTTGGCTCATTTGCCACCCGACCGTCACTCCAGCAAATTTTTCCTTCGGTCAAGACCTCCTTCCGGAATTTCCCCTTCATCGTCCTCGCTTCGGCCTTTTGCACGGCGACTCACGCGCCCCACAGGGCGTGCGGACAGCCACAGCCGCTCAGGTCTCCTACTAGACAGCCACCGCTTAAGAGTCCTCTCTTCGGCTCCTCCTCAGGCGCGAGGAGCTCTCCGTGCGCTGGTATGTTTTTCCTTCTGGATCGCCCTTATCCATTTTTTCCCTCTATCTCTGGATCCAGGCTGGAGCGTCTCCTCTGAGTCCTTTTCCTAGCCACTATCCCAGGCCCTACTTGAAGATTCTGTTTGAGACGCCTTTAGGAGTTATTATTTCGTCATGACTTTTTCCGAGATCGGCATAGACTGCTTTTTCTTTCTCCTTTTTCTTTCGAACTTGTTTCCTCTGGATGGTGGCCGTCCGCTCTTCCCTCGACCCTGTGGGCGTGCAATAGGCCCCGACCTCCCCGGGCCTCCTCTCTCCTTCCCCTCCTTCGGGTGGAGTTTGCCATGACTTTTGTAAATTTCCCTTCAGTGTTAGTCACTTTCTACCTTTTGTTCGCCCCCCCTTTTTTTCCTGGATTCCGAAGTGGTATCTGCCCCTTCCCCCGCGAGAACCTCCCTCATCCCCCTGTCACGTCTTCCCCCGTGCGGTGACCCAGACCAACCGCAAAACTTTTATCCCTGGGCGAAGTCCGGCGGTCGATGTGAGATATTGTTCCGGCCTTTTTCCTTTCATTCGGCTCCCCCAGGTTAGAGTACTCTTATTTTGTAAAGTTCTTTGCCTCGGATTTTCTTACATTTTCCCCTTTCCCCTTTTAAAAGTTTTTTTTATAGTGTGTTGATTCCCGAGAATATTAATGGGCCTTACTCTGTGTAGACCCGTATAAATATCCCTTTCCA
>Ga0179593_1719653_pt1 | contig 13278 bp, 11 predicted proteins | sample CZODoug2_1_08_16_FD_185931 | JGI IMG/M metagenome (GOLD analysis project Ga0179593, IMG submission 185931) | Vadose zone soil fungal communities from Angelo Coast Range Reserve, California, USA - CZODoug2_1_08_16fungal (PacBio error correction) | ecosystem: Environmental > Terrestrial > Soil >... | reverse complement strand
GAAACACACCCCCTTCCTTTTTTCCGGTAAGCACCTCGCATTTCTTGTTTTTTTCTTTTTTTTTTTGTTTTACTAAATAGTTATGTTCCCGGAGCGTCATACTTTTTTTGCGGTCCGTTTTCCTTGTCTTTCGCACTGTGGCGAATTTCTCAGGGGAACTGTCCGCCTTTTTTTTCCCCTCCACGAAGCATTTTTCCTCTCTTCCCGTCTGAAGTGACACGTCACGACGCTAATTTTCTCTCTCCTCCCCTCGCAGAAAAATTTGTTTTCTAAGGCAGGTGTAGGTTTCCTTTCGATCTTTCTTTCAGGACTTTACAAGAGTCATTCCGTGAAGATATCTCACCATCTTTTTCTTGATACATTCAAGAGAATGGATTTTAACCTGATAGAAGGCGTATTTTTTCCCCTTTCCTTCTCCACAAGTCACATCTATTGCTCCCCCCTTTTTTCGCAGGTAGAAGGCGAGGCAGGACCCTTCCCGTGCTCACGTCAGCCCCATCGAAGGGCAGCGGCCACCTGCTTCCCCTTCCCTTCCTGCTTCGATGTAATTTTCCCCGGGAGAGCAACACAATGTCCCCATTTTCTCCCCTTTTCCTTTTTTCTTTCCACGGCCGCTTTGGTAAAAAAGAACTACCCCCTTTCTTTTCCCCCCTTTCGGTGGCTTACGTCCCTGAGTTTGGTCGATAGTTGTTGGTGTTTCCCGTGTGGCTTGACCTGTTTTTAGTCCCCCCCCCCTTTTTGCGGGGGCACCCCCCCCCCTATGAATAAACCCCAGTGACCCTTACTGTTCCCCCCCCGGACCTTCTTTTTCGCAGTGGACACGTTGAATGGTGACGCAGTTCTGTAACTTTTTCCCCCCCCTAGTAAAGCTAGTTACCTTTTGTTAACGCACCCTTCCCAACTCGAAAAGAAGGGCATTTAGTAGGTTCGGTTCTGCTTGGTTTATTTCTATGATCCGTCTGGTTCTGAATACCCCCGCTGTAGTTCCTCTCCCCCCTCTTTTCGGAGTATGCCAGTTGACCCCTCCTTTTTTCTCATGCGTTTTCTCAGTCTTCGAGGGACTTTCATGAATCGGTTCCCCCCCTTCTTCCCTCTCCTAGCGTGACAATTCATCCTTTCCCAAATTGGAGATAACGCCTCTTTACGCAAGCGGGACATCATTCTTTTCATCTCTCGCGTTCTCTTTCAGTCAAAGCCTTGCCATTCCATGTGAACGTTTTTCTCTGATTTTTGCTCTTATCGCCACCAGAGGCGCCCGTTTCTTTCCCTCCCTTCCCCCCCGTTTTCCGATTCAGCATGTTCGCTATTCATTAGGGTCTTGATGAAAAGCATCCTGTATTCCCTCTTGCATCGGACCCCGACGAATTTCCTGTGACCCTCCCCTCTCTTCTGCGCCGTCTTCCTGCGAGGATTTTTCATTAATAAAGCGGCGCTCTCTTCTTCTCCCCTTTATTATATATGTCCCCAATGAGCTGGAGATCAGAGCGCTGTTCCGTGTCATTTTTCCCTTTCATCACTAACGTTTCGTCAGTACCTTTCTCTTCTTGATAACTTTCGCGGCTCAGCCTGCGCCCCAGCCTCCCCCTTTTTTTTTCCTCTTCCTTTCGTTGATGCGGACGAGCCCCCCTTCCGAGATCTCCCCTTTTTAGGCGATCTCACATTCTTCTGCTCTAGTTCCTTTTCCCCCCACGGTCACACCTTCGACTTCCCCCCCATCGAACACTATTTTTTGCTCTTTCCTCGAAGAATACAGGAATACCTCTCTTTTTTCTTCTTCTGCCCTGATTCTCTTCCTCCCCAAGGCGCGTTTGATTTTTTTTGACCGGGAACCGTTTTTTTGGTCGAATCCGCCAGCAGCGCCCCCCGCTTCCTTTCCCCCTCTTCTTCGTAGATAATCTTTGTATCGTCAAAACCTTGTCCTCTTTTTTCAGATTGTGCCCTAGGGACAGATGAAAGCTTTCCCTAGGCGCTTCCACTCAATCGGGAACGACCTCTGTGCAATTCGTTTTCTCTTTTTGTGATGCAACCGCACATACTCTCCGTGATTCTAGGCAAGCCTTCTACTACGAGTATTTTACTCCTTTGATCTTTTCGGACTTCCCCCTCCTCTCCTTGATGACCATTTCTTTATCCTCGGTGAGTCGTGCGTACCCCTCGCTTCTCTTCTTGCAAACGTCTCTCCATAGACTCAAGCCAATTGGCCGGCCCCCTTCGCCCATTTGCCTATCATCGTGGCAGTTTTCCCATCCGAACTCGCATGCCGGATTTGTCCTCAGCCCCTATGCTTTTTACTAGGGACTTTGTGGGGGCATCCAGTTCGTCCCCTCCCCCTGAGGAAACCTGGTTTTCGCTCCCCCCCAGAATTTTTCGAAAAGACAGAAAAACACCCTCTAAGGGTTGCTCCCCTCTCATAAGATTTTTTCGGGGACCGTGATCAATCTTCCTTTTTTTTTTTGAGAGAGATGCCTGTTCCCTTCCCGTCCTCCTGAGAAGTGAAACCAGAATCTTCTTCTCCCTTTTCCTGCAATTGTTTCGAAATTCTTCCTAGAAGGCTACGTGTTATACTTTTTTTTTTTCCCCTTGAACAATACCCAACGCAACCTTCTCTATTAACCAATCAATATTTTTCCCCCTCCCCCCCCCTTCTTCTTGCACGGCGATTTTGCTGAGATATGGCGAAGTCGTTCCTTCCATGGGCTTTCCTGAAGCGTCTTTCCTTTTTCGACTTTGCATTACAGATTTTTTGAAATCTTTCCGTTTCTCCCCCCTCCCCCTCTTTACAGAATGGGCCCCCCCTCAGGGAGAGCATGCTTACTCTTCCCCCCCAAACGTGCAGGTTTCCGCGTCTCCTCCTTTTCCTTTCCTCGAGCCAAGCTGTCCCAAGAAACAACGGCCTTATTCTTGCGTTGAATAGTGTGTTCCCATACGGTTCGTTCATTCTCGCAAAAGCTTGATTGACTTCCCCTCTCATCCAAACGACTTAGGCACCCCATAACCCGGCTCTTCCTCCACAGGTTATCGGGAGAACCCGACAGCGTCAGATATGTTCCTTTCTTGATCGCTGCTTCTGATTCCACCCACTGTTTTCCCCGGTACAGCCCCGCCCCCCACAACTTCTGTCCTTCATCGAAGAGATCCCCCTTTCAAAGGACGCATCCTCGTTTTTGCTTCTTCGTTTCCCTCGCCTGACACCCAATCTTTTCGATGTTCCTTTCGATCGAAAGGTTCTCTTTGAAGAAGGTGGAAGATTTTCTCCGGCTGGGCTATCTCGACATTTCCCTTCTTCGGCGCATCAAAGACACCAATAGTCTTTCTTTCCTTAAGTCGTTTCGGGTATTTTTTGGCTGAGCCGCGCGCCCTTTTTCCCTTCCCTGGCGACTCAGATTACCAGGACTCCCGATCTGAAGAAGGATACCTTAGTTCCTCTTCCTGGTCCCGAGAGAGCTCCCCTTTGTTTAATAGATAAGCATTCTCCCTCTGAGAAGCTCTCTTGCTTCTTTCCCCTCCTCCTGCAGGTCCGACATTAGCATCATGTCGCCCCTTTCGTCCGTGCCCTTTTTTTCTTCCCCGGCGAGTCGGATGCTTGACGAACCACCTCGACCCTTTTTTTTTTTGACCTCCCTTTTTCTCTCCCTGGATGGCGATCCTCGCCTCGGTTTACTACGGGCCCTCCCCCTCTTTTTTTTCATTGATGATTCAGGCTTTGCCTCACAGTACGCGAGCGAAATTCTTTCCGAGGTATTCGTTCCCCTTTCCCACATTAATAGCGTTAGCTTCCAATGGAACCCCGTGTCTTTCTTATCTTTTGTCCTCCCTCTGGTCACCCCCTTTCGAGAAGACTTCCTTACTCCCTCATTGTGTGCAATGGGACGAAGAATCTTTTCCCCAGAGCTTTTTTCCACTCAAGCGATTTATTAATCCCCCCCCACGCACCGTGACCCCCCTCAGAAAATATCAAAGGCAATGCTCTTTGTTTGCCGTTTCCCCCCGCTGCCCTCTCTTACTAGTGATGCACCCCTCCCTCCTGAGAAAAAATTCTGTCGTCCATCCTTTTCCTCTTTGTTGGTTGTTGCCCCCCGCCCCCCCCTTCCTTTTTCACCCTCTCCTGTTCCAGACACGAACCCAAAAAAACTCTTAACAACCTTTTTCTCTGGCTTTGTTCTCCTCCAGTAGTTATGGGTACATTTTCTGTGTTAAGGGAAGTAGAGATGGCTCTCTTTCCCCTTGGGTGCTCGCCGGCGCTTGACCTCTCAGCTTTTGACTGAAATAAAAGAAGACTTTTGCAGTCCCTGTCCCTCTTCTTTCTCACACTGAGAGACGAAAGATGCGAAATGCTCCTTGCATCGATGTGATTGTTCCCCCCCTTTTTTTAGTTGGAACAAAACTACCCGCCGTCGATCCTGAGTAAAATTTCTTTTTTCCCCGTATCTCGCTCTTTGCCTACCTTGTGAGAGAGACCCCTGGTAAACACACGTCCTTTTCTTCCCCCCTCCTACTTCGTAGGTGGTGACCCCCCCTAAACAGGAATTCTCCCCCCAAGACCTTTCTCCACCTCGCAGTTGCATGTTAGCGGTTTTCCGCCGGCAGCGCAAGGTGCCCCCTCTTTCGTTGTGAGTTATTCCACAGATTGCTTTCTTTCGTCTTCTCCTGTTTCACTTTCTCGCCACGTCGCGCCCGGCCAGATGCGGATGAAGCGCCGTTTCCCCCCTTAGACCAATCCTTCGCTTTCTTCCCCGCCTTAGTGGGCGATCTTTTTTTTTTGTTTTTACAGTTTTTTTTCAGTGGCGAGGCTAAATCAGCGTGGGGGCAACAACCAACCTTTCCCTCCTCCCCTTTGCCTGTGCGACAGGAACTTGTTCGCAGTTCCTTTGAGCCTCAAGACCACGACATGATTGCCCCCCCCACCCCCCACCCCCCCTGCCACTCGTAAACTTCCCAGCAAGCGGCCTTTCCTCGGGCCTTTAGATTTTTTCTTCCTGATGGGTGTGATCTTTTTGTTCATCCGGTCTGTTCGAATACCTTTTTTCCAATACTTATGTGAGAACGATTTCGTTTCCCCATGAGGCTTGGCGAATGCTCCCTTCTGTCTTCGCGTGATGATGAATTTGGTTTCATCGATTTTCCGCAGACCCCTGGACGACAGTTTCAAATTGGACCTCCCCCTTTCTAATGGTTTACGACCAGGCTTGTTTTCGTATTCCATATTATTTAGATCTTTCTTTCCTCTTCCTCCAAAAGCCAATGAAAGTGCGTCTGATTTCCTCTCCCCCCCCCGAGGCGAGCTCGCCACCCTTTTCCCCATCTCCGTTTCGATTCAGGAATGATTCTTCCTATTTTCCTCGGTGGTTCTTTTCACAAACCCTACAGAATAGGTAATAGGTTTTTCCTTCACGACGAATTCGGAACCCCCCTTTTTCTTCTTTTATGTCTTCCTGCTGAGGAGTGGCTGTCCAACTTCCCCCCTCTTTGCTCCCGGGCCTTTCTTTTAGATCTGGACCCCCCTTTTTTTTTTTCCTATGCGCGCAAGAGAGTCACCCGTCTCTCTTCTCTAGTCAGTACATTGTACTTCTTGATCTTTCCTTTCAACGCGTCTCCCGAGAGGTGAGAACCAGTCACAAGACCCCGGTCCTGGCATACGCCTTTTTTTTTTCTTCTTGACCGAGCATCCATAATTCCCTAGATACCCCCTTTCCGGGCCATCTCCACATTTTCGAACCAAGCACGACACCTTCTTCTTGCTGGGACACAGCGAAACTCTTGCATGCTCTTTCCCCAGGGGCCGCAAAGTCTCGTGAGTAATTGTGATTTCCCTAATGACGGGTATCTTCCTCGTTATGATGGAGGGCTTTTGGTGACGTGGTTTTCCCCCGCCATCACTCCAGCCCTACGAGGCTTAGTCTCCTCTAAACAGCCGTTTCCCCCCCTTTAATCGCCGGTGTGTAATGATTTTACGGGCTTTTTGTCTCCCCTCCTCCCTTTCCAATTAAAAGCTGTGCGATGCTCTTCCTTGAACGAAACCGATTTCTCCTTGAGCGTTTAGACGCCACCCCGGCTTTCCCTTCTTTAAACGATTCTTGTAAGATGCATTAGGCCAGTGCCAGTCTATGCAGACGCGTAACCTGCCTTCCTCAGGCCTTTTTTACTTCCCCGCGCGCAGAGGGTGATTTCCTTTTTCCCCTGCGGTAAGAATGAGCTTGATGTAGTCCTGCTTTTTAAACTCTTCGAGGATCCCCTCTCCAAACGTCGACGCCCCTGGAAGCTCGCTTAAGGCCGCCCCTTTTCTGAGAAATGAGAATATAGTCGTTTTTGCAGTTATCCCGAAATCGACGAGTCCTCTTTTTTTTTTTTTCATGAGTTAGCCACTATCCCGCCTCCTGGTGTTTCGTGGTATTTTTTCACGAGTGCTCTTCCCTTACCCTCCCCTCTGCCCATTGCGAGGAACCTGTTCCCCCCTCATTCGAAAAAAAAACCCTCTTCCACTCTTGTTTCCATTCTCAGAGCGTCTGAGGGACCGTTCAGCCCCTCTTTTCCCCCTCCTCCTCCCCTTTTTTTTTTTGCGCGCGCTTGATCACGGTCCGACTCTTATGCCAAGTGGGAAGGTCCGTTTCCTCCTTCCCTTAAGTTCCATTTGGCGCGCCCCCCCCCTTCCCTGTCTACTTGTTATACTGTCTCACTGAGCCATCGTCCATACCCCTCCCCTTTTAACCACTCAATAGTTCCTATTACAATCGGAGGATAGGCGAGTTCTTTCTTTGATGCGATATTGGGCCCTCCCCATTCTCGATGCGGGCATGGGCTTCCTTTCGACTCGTCTTCTTCCTCTCTTTCCCTCTTTTGAAATACTCGCTTTTTCACCCTCACAGAAAAGCGATCATTCTTCCTTGCCGATTCCTTCCCTGCTTCCCTCCGTCCTGAAAAAAGATTCCTTGAATGGCGGCGTCCTGCCCTTCCCTTGTCCCCTCTATCACGCTGAATCCCTATTTTAAATGATGTGTCTAGCCACGCGGACTTCGTCACCTTTTCGTCCCCGATTGAGTTAAGAAGAGAATCGTCCCCAGCTGCCCTTGACTTTCCCTTTTCAAACTCCCGTCGGAAAAACCAGGTTGAAGAGCCCTTTTCCCTGATTGACTACGATTCCCCTCGCTCTGGCCAGTAAGGGCTGTGCTCTTCTTCTTCTCCCCCCACTGTTCCCGTGAAAGCCCCTTCATCCCTTCCTTTTCCTTCCGCAAAAGGAAGCATCATTTGGATCCCCTTTTCTTCCTCCGCCTGAATTTTTTTCCTTCCACGATCTGTACTTTTTTGGGTCGCTCGATTGCAAGAATCTTCTCTTTCCTATCGGATGGGATATTACGACCTACTCGTTCTTTCTTTCCTTCCCCCTGACCACCAGCGTATCCCTTTCGTTTTTCTGGTGACTTTCTCCGAGCGCGGCGCCCTCCTTTTCCTCCCCTCTTTACACTGGATGACGCGAATCAGGCTCCCTTCTTTGCCTTCCTTCCTGTGAACGAGCGCGCGCTCTAAGAAGGCGAGAATATCTCGCCTTTCATGTCATCGCACGCCCTTTCGCCATCGCATATGCCCGAGCGGTGTCGTCCGACTTTCTTGCCGCTTTTCACTTTGTCTGCTGTTTCGTCACAAGATTTTCCTTGACGAAGACGCCCTTTCTCGAAAACGGTCTCCCCTCTTATTGGCGATGAGCGCCTCTTTCCTTCATCCCTCGCAAGTTTTCTTGATGATCCAATAGAGTAGGAAACCTTTTTCCTTTCAGAAGATGGCCTACGACCTCCTTTCACCCGATGGTCGTAACACACTGCATTTAGCGTCCCCCCCCCCCTTCTCCGCGAACTTGTCGACGGAATAGATTCCCCAAGTCGCGCAGACGCCTTTACCTCCCTTTTCTCCAAAGCATACAGTGGTGAAACTGGTGGTGGATCTTCCCCCCTCCCTCTGTGTCACCTCAAGATTCCCGGATAACGCCCTCCCCCCCCCCCCCTCAGTCAGAACCCCCCCCATTCACTGACTTTTATTTGCTCTTCCCCTTCCCTTTCTGTAAATATCTGGAAATCTGTCTTTTTTGCCGTCACACTGCTCCCCATTCGTCGCACATCACGGGTCTTTATTCCTAATTTTTTTGTCGGTTTTTTCCAAACGCCAAACCCGCACTCGCAGTAAAGACCCCCTCCCCCCCACGAAGCACAACTTCCTTCCGCCCCACCTCTATTTTTCTCCATCCAGTAGTTCTGGGTACAGGCTTCCCCTTTCCCGTCGACTGGCTCGGACGTGGCCTCCCCCGGCGACGGGACCTGCTCTGACTTTCCCCCCCCTTCATTCAACGAAAGAAGTGTGGCGCGTCAGGTCTGTTTTTCCTTTTTCCCGATCCAGGTGTCGCGCCGCATTTTCTCTACATCGATGTGATGGGGCGCTTTTTTATCACCCCTCCCCTTCTCTCTTTGCTTCCCTTTTCTTCGCGTGAATGTATCTCCTCTCTTTTCGGGAGAGATCATTCACTTCCTTGGTCGGTCCTTTTCTCACGACCCCTGCTTAGGTGGTGCCACCTCCATAGATGTAGACAAATTTTCTGTCGCTTGCTGCGGACCTCACCTGATAGGCTTGCGCAAGTCCTCCTTCCCCTTTTTGCGCTCCCCATGCTTAGGGCTTCCGGTACCGGAGAAGGTTTTCTTTTTCCCAAATGCTGCGCCCCCGTTCCGCGCCAGCTCGACTGAAAGTCCCCGGCCGTATGGGCTTTCTGGTAACCAGAAACGAGGTGATTACCGCCTGCTTTTTTTTGGTTCGTTTTTCCCCGGTTTGCTTTGACTGAGAGTTGCTCTTACCTAGCGCTTCTCTTTTTCCCCCCCCAAATCAGAATACACTTTTGAAGTCGCGACATTTTTTTTCCCCCGTGTGACGGCCATGGTGAGCAGTCAAGCCTTATTTCCCCCGTAAAGCTATTTAACAGCCTTGAAGAGCCCCCCCCCTCAGGGGCATTTCTTCATTTTCATTATGGGTGTGATCAAGGGTGGTTCCGGTTTCCTCAAGACTTGAGTTCCAGTTATACCTGAGCAACGAGTCGTTTTCTGCACCCTTCGTTTGGCGAATGCGTGGTCCCTTTTCATTCTTTCCTCTTCTTTCCTTTTTTTTGCCATCGCTTTTCACTTCGCGACAATCGTTCTAGCAGTTTTCCTCTCACCGCTAATAATTGTTACTCCTGTGTCCTCCTCTTTCATCTTCTTTCGCTCTCTTAAAAGTCCTGAACTTTTTCTGATTTTCGCGATTATCTTCCCTCTGGTTCGCTCGCACCGAAAGTTCTCCAATTCCCCCGTTTTTTAGAGGAAGATAGTCCGTGGTCTTTGTTGGGTTCTTCACAAACTTCTTTTTCCCTCCATCCTTTCCTCGCCGTGAATAGGTCTTTTCTTTTCCCGAACAACGTTAGGTCATGATGCGACTTTTTCTGCATGAATCAAGAGGCGCTTCTTCTTAGATTCTTCCCTTTCTTTTCTATTGAAAACAATGAGCTGGGACTCTCTCCTGCTTTTTTTTCTTCATGATTCGCGCAGGAGATCCCTTCGAGTTCGTTCCCTTCCTCGTAGCCAGTTTACCCTCCGCGAGAGGATAAGACTACCTTCCCCCCCTTCCCCAACCGTCTTCATGAGTCCTCCTTTGTCGTGTTGATGATGACGAGAATCAAATTTCTCCCAGCCGATCTGCCCTCTTCCTCTAGAGATTGGCAACACCCTCCCCTCTTTTGCCACATCAAAACTTGATGCTTTCCTGATTAATCGCAAGACGCCCGGCCAGACCCGTTTCTTTTCCAAAGATCTCTGAGCTGGATCACGGCTTCTTCTGGGCGTGCAGACCGGGAACCAGTGGAGTGTCGAACTTCCCTGCCTTCGCCCTTCATGTTCTCTAGACAAAATCTTTTCCCGGTGGTCTCGTCAACCTTCCCTCCCCCCTTTTTGCATGATTGTGCCGACGGGCTGTTTGATGGCTTACCATTTTCCCTCCCGCTCTCTGCGGCTTGAAATAAATCGTGAACGACCTTAGCGGGTTACCCTCTCTGTGCCACCATGCAATAATCCCCTTCTTAGCCTTGATATAGGGCCAGTGCTCCGAGTAAACCGGCAAGTGCTCCCCTGACGTAGGAAGCCCTGCCTCCTCTTAGTGAAAAGAGTAAGACTCTCGGTGATGTCGTGGCGAAACTCTTCTCTTTTTACAAAATTTCCTCCCCCCTTTTCCCTCCTCCTAGACGCTCTCTTTTCCATTTTCATAGAGAATGAGGCATCTCCCTTCGCATCAGCGTGATTCATTCCCGTTTTTTTTCTGCCTCAGAGGGGAATAATTAACCAGTAGCCCCTCTTTACTCCTCTGACTCCGGGTGGAGTTCTTTTTCAGTGCGAAAGTTCTCCCCTTTTCTTCCCTGGGTTTTCGCGCACATGGAACTTAATTTTGCCCCAAATTGTTTTCCCCTTTCTCCTTTTTTTCATATCGTCATTCCCTTTCTTCCCGTGATCAATTCTCTCTTTTTTTGGGGAGAGAGATTGATCACGTTTCCCCCCCCCCTCCTCTTTCTCCAGTGCCACGATCTTATCTCAAGTGGAAGCCGTTTTTTATCATCTTTTTTTTCCTACCTTTTTTTCCCCTTTTCCCCCTGTTCTCGCATGGCTACGTCCCCTTTCGTGAACAATTACACGCAAACCGTCTTCCCGTGGCTAACGTCCTGTTGCCTCTTTTCCTTTCCCTCGTTCGGGCTTCAAACTGCCCCGATGGATATGGGGCGACTCATTTTCCCTGCCGGCCTTGGCTTTCCTGAAGATTCTTTTTCTCGATGTGAAATCATCGAAGAGTTTCTCCCCCTCTGCCATTCTCTCGGCACCTCAGATTTCATCTCGGCGCGCTTTATTCTGACAAAATTCTCACTTTTTTTTGCACTGGCAGAGAGCACTTTTCTTTAATGGATGTGCTTTTTTTTTCTCTCCCCTGCGACGTCGTAACCATCTCCGTTCGCTCTGTTTCTCGCTCGTGAACAGCTTTTTCTCTCTCCATAAAAACGAAATGGTCGGGCACCCTCCCCTTTTCCGAGAAACCGGTTATCGGCTCTCTTCTTTTCTACGAAGCCTTGCGCGATATGGACCCTGGTGTTCTCTTCTCTTTCTTCGTGAAAAACCGAAAGGTCCCTCCCCTTAAGAACATGCGGGATCCCTGCCTTCGCAGAGTCCGCACTCCCAAAGGACGCATCTGTGCGGCCTTTCGTCTTCTCTCCCCTCCCCCCTTCAAATCGTTTCCCCCCCAGACAATTCGACCGGGGTGCGTGCTGGGTCGTCTTTTGGAGATTGCCGATCTGTTCATCTCGACCTTTTTATAGTCAGTCATAACGCCCCTTTTTTCCCATGAAGTCGTTTTTATGTTTTTTTTTAGCCGCGCGCTTTCCTCTCTCCGTCCGCCTCAGGTTACAAGGGACTGTCCATCGCCTCCCCTTCGTGCTTCCTCCAGGGAACGAGCGCGGCGACTTCATATATAAGACCCCCAGCTTATCATCGACGAGAAGCCCGCTATTCATGTCAGCGGTCCCCCCTCGCATTCCCCTCCCATTGCCTCCCTCCCTTTTTTCGTCCCTCCCTTCGTCGTGCCGATTCTTTTTTTTCTTGTTGTAGGCACAAAGAGTTTGTGTTCCGGAAGAGCGACTCCATTCCCTTTTTCGAAAACTTTCTGAGGGAGAAGCGCTTTTTCTTTAAGCGACGAAATCCCTCCCTTTTCATTGCTGCTTTCAGATTGAAGAACTTAGTCCCACCCTTCCTCTTAAAGCTTCCGAGGTATAGTAAAAGCTTTCACCCATTAATCCCTTGTTCTTCCCCCCCCCCCCTTGTCCCCCTTATAAGAGTCTGGGTGCGAGAATCGATCTATTCATTCCACTCCGTACTTCTGTTACCAACGAATTTCGCCCAGCCTCTTCCCCTTTTTCCCCTTTCCTCCCTACTCGTTGCTTCTTCTCATGGAACTAAAGCGAGACCGGATCCCGACTAACACCCATCCCTTTCCTGCCCCTTTCCTCCTTTCTTTTCGATTTTTTTTTCTGTGAACCTCCGCTACGAGTGCTTGCAATCATGTTTTCCTTTCCTTCTTTCCCCCTGCTTTTGAAAACATTACTTGTCTTCTTATAGATTTGATGTTTTCCTTCATAGCTTGAGTTAGCCCTCCTCCCTTCCCCCTCCCCCCCTTCACCCACCAAAAAAACGATCCGCCCCCAACAGGCGTTAAGTCCCCTCTTTTTTCTACTCCACTTAGTTTGGTTAAAGGTCTTTTCTTTTCCTTTTGTCGAGATGGAGCGACGTGGCGTCCTCCGTCGCAGGGACCTGCCTCGCCTCCTTCCCTCCCTCCCTCAGCAGGTGCGCGACTTGCTCCCCTTTCTACGTGTCCTTCTCTCTCCTTTTTCTTTTTTCTGAAACTGAGCAGGAAACTTCTTTTCTGGTGGCGACTTTCTTTTTTTCCCCCCCTACGCCGTCGATGCTCCCTCTTCCCATCTTTCCTTTTTTTTCTTTTTTTCTCTCTCTTTCCTCCTCCCCTTGAGATACAGTCACGCGCTTTTTTGACGTCCTTTCGCCCCCCCCTTCCGTAGGTTGGTGCCACCTACAACGGCATCTGGCCCCATCGCTTTTCTCACATTTCCTCCCCCCTTTCTGCGCGCACCTGATCGCCCTTCCCTTCAGAGCAAGTTTCTCTTGGCCGTTGATTTCGTCAACAGCGCTTTCCATTCCGGCCGCCGGTGAGAAAACAACTGATGAGCCACTTCTGCCAGTCCACGGCCGATGCCGGATGACCTTTTCCCCCGAATACTTTATTATGACCAATCCGCGGGGCTTCCCCTCGCTCTTTCTTTTTTGGTTATTCAGTTTTTTTTCCTTTTAAACAAGCGATGAAGTTTTTCCCACAACCACATCCCCCCCTCTGACAACAGTGACGTGCCTTGTTTCCCCTTTCCTTTTTTCCGGCATTTCTTTATTGCAAGCACTAGTAAAGTTGGTGTTACCACCCCCCCTCCTCCTTGCCAAATCGAACTTTAGGGTCCTCCCCCTCTTCTCTTTTTTTCCTTCTTTGTGGTGTCACCTTAGTTGCCTCCCCCTTTCTTGTATTCCTCCCCTTTTTTCCTCCCAGGCGCAAATCTCTTTTCTGCCAGTTGCACCCTTTTCCTTTGCGAATGCGTTGGTCAGGCGGCTGTCTTTGAATCCCTTTGGTGCCTTTTCAATAGCCCCCACGAGCGGAACTTTCCGCAATAGTGCCACTGTC
>Ga0179593_1493027_pt1 | contig 13278 bp, 17 predicted proteins | sample CZODoug2_1_08_16_FD_185931 | JGI IMG/M metagenome (GOLD analysis project Ga0179593, IMG submission 185931) | Vadose zone soil fungal communities from Angelo Coast Range Reserve, California, USA - CZODoug2_1_08_16fungal (PacBio error correction) | ecosystem: Environmental > Terrestrial > Soil >... | reverse complement strand
TTTGCTGGTTTTCCGGCCCTGCTGGAAATAGTATGCGCTCTCCCCCTCTCTTAATGGTTTCTTTCACGACGGCTATCTTTTTCTTTTGGCCATCCTCTGCCCCCTGCATACCGACATCGAGACGGAATATCTGCCTTTCGCCTCCGCTTCAAGTTTCTCGAGCTGGCTGAAGTCCGTCCGTCCGACGAAATAACAGTGTCTTTTTTTGGATGTTTCCCCTTGCACTGCCAGCATGTCCGCTTTCTTCTCCTTCTTCTACAGACTCATAAATATTGTAGTAACAGGTCCTCCTTTTCCCGCGAGGGGACCGTCTTCCTTCGCCCTGGTATTACCTCTTGTCTCGATTTGTTACAGCAACCAAGTGTCCCACACCTCGATCTGCGACGTTTGCCCTTGATCCTCCTTCTTTCCGAAGTTGGAACGAAAGCATGGGGCTGCAGGCCCCTCTTTTTAACGGCCCTTTCGATGACGTCCTCCCTACTCCCGCTTTCTTTCTTCCCCCTCGTATCTTTGAGATGGTTGATAATGTCTCCTCACGCCGGCCCCCCTTATTTTGTTTTGCCGGTTCTCCTTGCTCCCCGACGACTTTGCAGAGGTTCAACACTTTCTCTTCACAGGACATCTGGCAAGGGATCTCCTGCGACCCTCAGCTATTCTTTTCTATTCTTTTGGCGTGCACGGCCCCCTTTCCTTCCTCACCCATCTTCGTTCCAAGAAGCTTTTCTGAAGGGAAGCGTTTCACGCCGACCTTCCCATCGGGTTGCACGTTTGGTTCTTGGAATACTGAGCCTAGACGTGACTTCTCGCGTGATCCGGATCTGCCGTCAGCTCCCTACCTGACCCTCGTTTGCCTCCCTTTCACGAAACTTTGAATGGACCCTACCCCCCCTTTCCAGCACCGAGCGCCAACTTTCGTATCGCGTTTCTTTTCCGTCGAGGGCTAGATTGAGCTCTTTTTTGGCGTCCCCTTCTCTGCCGGGCTACGGCAACCCCCGGCGAGTTTCTCCTTTCTTGGTTCCATACTCGTTGCGAGAGAAAAAATGGCCCAGCCTTGTCCCTGTTGACCCTCTCCTCGAACCCCGTCTCCGTTTTCTCTTTCGCCGCCAGCTTGCAGCTTTTTTTAGGGTTTCCCCTTCGGATCTTTTTCCTTTTGCGCCACTCTCTTCAGGAGTCCCCCTGTGTTTTTTTCCTCAGCAAACCTATGATTAAATAACCCGCTGTTTCTCCCTTTCCAAACCGCAGGCTCATAGACATTTTTGACCGAACTCTTTCCTTTTACACGCCAAGTTCTCCGGAAAGTCCCTTCCTCTAGTCATCCGGCTAAACGCTCGAGGAGCGCATGTCCCCACCTTTTCCCACCCATAGGGCACGCCTCCTATCTTTTCCCAACGATGTGGACCATCTCCATCTAAGAGGTGCGTTTTTCCCCCCCCCTCTGAGCTTTGTCTCTGTAGTTCTCTTTTGCTAATAGATGGCGAGTAGCTTCCTTCCGCTATGAATGGTGAGTTCGTGACTGTTTCCCTCCCTGTGCGGGCCCTCCCTGTTCCCTTTGTTTTTTCAACCCTTCGCTCGCCACTTTTTTGCTTTCTGAATCTTTGCGGGCGAGCGCCCCTTCCATTTTGCCCTTGCACGAGCCCGTCTCTTTGTCCTCCCTTCGTAGCTGCGGGCCCCCTTTAGCGTCACCCGTCAACTTTCCTTTCCGATGGCTTTTTATTCGGGGTTTTTATTTTTCTTTTTCCCTTTTTTCCTGGAGTTTGACCGCGAGACCAGGGCGCGCCCCCTTTCCTTCTCCTTTCTCTCTATTCTCGTCTCCCAGTCAGTCTTCTTCTCCTATCTTTTCTCATCTCAGTGAGGTCTATCCCGTCCCCTTTTCCTTCCTACTCGGAGATTAAGGCAGTTTTTTTCTCCTTTTTAGCGACATTTTCTGTCTCCACTTAGCTCCGGACTCCTGTCCACCAGTCATGGGGACAAGCCCCTTCCCTTGTCGGTTAGACGTCCGGCCGCTTCGGGTACTTCTCCACGGATAGGAGAGGATTTGCTTCCCTTTTCCCCCCCCCCTTTTCCTGTCGTTTGGCTCTTCTACCTCAAGCTGCATTCGAAATTTCTTTTCAGCTCTGAGCTTCACTGACGTTTCTTTTCGCCGTCTCTTTTCACGCGAATTAACCCACGGTCCCCCCCCCCCTTTTCCCCCACTCCCCCTCCAGATCCTCGCTCCAGATTAGTGAAGCCGACCTCCTTGCTCGCGATCGAAAGCTTTTTGACGGGAGTTCTGATCCCCCGTAGACCGGCGAGCGCCCGGAGAGTCTATTTCACTTCAGATCGATAACCGCTTCTCGATTTCCCCTGCCTAGGTAAGTCTTTGGATTACCCCTTCTGTAGTATTTGAGCATGAAGTCTCCTTTTCTGTCTGCGTGGTTTTATTAGAGATTGTTTTTTCCCCTTGACGACTCTATGTCCTGTCTGGCTGAAAGGCTTCTTTCTATCAGTAGGTTTGCTTCCACAACATTCTGTGAGACTTATAGTAACGCACGGCTATTAACTTCCCTTAATGGTGACTCTCGCAGTCTCTCTGATGCTTCCTTTCTCCCGAGGCCTTTGGGTTATTGCTAGCGTTGCCGTTTTCTTCCCGATCAGGGCGACTTTTTTGGTGTCCCCTTCTCTCCCGACCGTAGTCTCCCACACTTTCAACCTCCCGAATCGATCCTTTTTTCATTTTCCTTTCGTCACGGAAGGCCCGCTTTTCCCTTTCCCCTCTCGCCAAAGGCTAACGTCCACCACGAGACTGAGCTCTTGATTCCTCTGCTGGAGCTCTGTTGCGAGGGGGCTGCCTTTTTTCCCCTCTGTTTTTTTTCCGTCCCGGTCGTCGCGGGTCCGGTTCTCCACGGCTTCTTGCGGATAACATCTTCTTTTCGCCCTTGCCCGTTGCATTTCCCCCTCTTTTCACGCCCCTTTCCCTCTTCGTCTTTTTTTCTCTTCCAATTTCCTGTCTCAAGCAGACTTTTTCTGATACGCGTGGCAGCCACGCTTAGCCCATAGCTATAGATGAGGGTGAGTTTCCTTTTTTCCGCTACCCTCTATGTTATTGATCCGTTTCCTGTGCTCATTGCTTTTTCCTTCGCCCGGCCCTCATATCCTTTTCCTTGAACTCCTCAAGGAACCCTTCTTAGGCGCCTTTTTCTCTCAACCTCCCCTCTCTCCCTCCTTCTATTCTACTTGTCCCCGTTTAGCGGTAGTTAGACTTTTCTACCCAAAGGGCCTCTGCTCCCCTATTGCGTCTCGTGACCCTGGCTCCCCCTATTTTCTTTTTCCCCCCAATAGCGGTCAGCTATCATTCACATGTCTCGATATCGTAATCGCGGTCGCCTTATCCTTGTCCCACCGACCAAGGGGATAGCTTTTTTCCCCCACATGTTTGCCCGCGATCTGCGGTCCCCTTTGATTCTTTCTGTTCGACCATGATCCTTTTGACTCACGAATTTTTCCTTGAGGTTTCTCCATCCCGGTGCGCCCTGATTAGTTGCTGTTTTGGACATATCCCCTTTTCTCGACACCAGGCCTCATGACAACCCCGAGGTTTCCTCCTCTTACTCTGCCTTCTCGTGCAGATCCCACGCAACGCTTTTTTATTCCTCTATTGCGATTCGTCCCCCCGTGGATTGGCGTATGGAAGTCACCTTTTTTTCTGTTATGATTTGATGGTGAGGGCCCTTTTTTTCGAGCACCCGTACCACCCTCTTTACATTTTCCATCTCTACACCATTCTGCTTACAGGCATCGAGCTACGCTATACGCTGGTTCCGTCCCTGTCCCACCCTTCCCCCGAATAATCTATACTCGTTGATTAAGTTGTTTTTTTTTCTAGAGATTATTCGGGTTTTTAGGTGTCCCCTTCTCGTTCGTATTGGCCTGCTACGATTGTCTTAACGCTTCCCTTCCGTCATAGTAGGTCGTTTTTTGCCACTAGCATCACAGAAGACGGTGAAGGAATCGGCCTGGACCCTTTTTGATCGCCTTCATCGCGTTTTTGGGTGAGCTTTTTTTTTTTTGTGGCCCCTATGTAACTCCTCGCAGTACTCGACGACCAAACCTCTATTGTACTCTTTCCCCCTGTATGGTCGGCCATGCCCGCTGGTTCTCGGTCCACCCCCCCTCCCGAGGACTTCCACCCTCCTCCCCAATCTTTTTCCTTGCCTTCCTGGGACTGATTTGCTTTTTTCCCTTTCTTTCGCCACATTTTGTTTTGATTAAGTTTTTATTCCACAAGGGGACGTCCGTCACGTCGTGCATTCGGCCTTTTCTTCCCCCTTTTTGAATTTGATAGACTGTCGGTTAGTTTGAAACTTCCCTCCTGGGTTTCCGTCGACATAAGCCCCGGACGCAATTATGAGTCGCAGGACTTTTCTTTTCGTAGAGAGCTCTACCCGAATGTTCTCCCCTCCTCGAGCTTTTTTAGGTTGCGGCCCTCCAGACGACTTTCTTGATTTTTTTTTCCGCCTTGATGGACTTTAGATTCCACTCAGGTAAACGGAGCAAGAACAGAATGCGGGGGTTCTCCCCCTGCCCCCCCCCGTTGTCCCTATGGGTGTGGTTCTTTTTTTTTTTTTTTTTTTGTTGTTTTTTGGGGTGGGGTTCCGGCAGCTATTATTTTACTTTGGCGTGCCCCTCGTCGTCGACCCTGACCTCGGTCCACTCCGTCGAATTGGTTAGTGAGCAGCAGACGCGGCCCGACCGCTTTTGGGCTTCCCTGGACATTCGGAATCTACTTCCGTCGACCAGCCGGTTCAGACGCGAGTCCTCTTCTTATGCCCATAATGCAGCCGGGCGACCTTTTCCCTCAAACTAGTGGCAATTAAAAATGCTCCCTCTTCCCAGCAAATCGTCATCGCCTCTTCGCCCTTGGTCTTTTCTGTTCGCTCTGGTATCTCGGTATCAGTGAATCATCAGGTTCGTCCGCGGCTGCAACTATGAGGTTCGCGTGTTCCGTCCCTCCTGGTCGTTCTCGGCGCCAACTGGCGGCCTTCTCTTTGCTCCGATCGACCTCTTTCCCAACGGTTTTCCCCATGCCCTTTTCCTCTGTCTCGCCACTTAGTACGGTTTTGCGAATACTCTTGTGTCACCAGGCCGTCGCCGTGGCCTAATTAGTTCACCAGGTGTTTCGCACCCTTCCGATTCCATCCCCGCTGTTTTCCTGCGTTGCCTTCCCCGCAGTCCCTTTCTTCTCATAGAATCCCTTGTTCCTGACCAAGTCCCTAAAAAGGCCATCCAGATTCGCCGCACGACGTGCAAAAGCGGCCTCCTCCCTCTCGTGAGCGTCACCTGCCCTATTACCATCTACGCGCAGTTTTCTTTTCCGAGTCGAGCGGGAGGTAGTCTCTTCCCCTGCTCGACGCGCTCAACGTCTGCTTCCCTGTTATGGATTCATTAGATTTTATGAGAGCTTCCTTTTGATTCCCCTTGAAGGTGGGTCCTTTTCCGGTGCGCGATCCCCAGCACCTCCCACGATGGAGCCGCTCCAGTTGTGCGACTTGCAAGGTGGTGGCGGAAGCTGCCCACCGGCGTTTACCTGCGCACGTTTTCTCCTCCCTATACTGTCCAGACCCCTTATCCGACTTCTTCCGAAGTAGGTAAATGGAGTATGATTCGTCGTCCGGCCCCTGTCGTTTTTCGTTCGTCAGGATCCTTATTCCCCGGGGGAAAGGGCATCTGCTGACGGAAGCGTGTGGTGGCAGGAACTACTGATGACTGCGTCGGAATTTCCAGAAGGTGCTATTTTCTTCCGTCTGAAGCCTGTGTACTGAAGACGGCCTTTTCTGACCTTCCCCCCCACTCGTTTTTTTTCCGATTTTTTTCCGGTTCTACCAGCGCCGTTAATCCCTCCCTGCGCTTCTGGTTGTCTCCCCCATGTCTCGAAGCTCCATTCTTCTCCTTCTCGTTTCTTACCACCTTTTTTCGTTTTCCCCTTTCACTAGGTCTCAGGGCTCCGCCTCTCTCAGTCCAGCTTGCATTCGTCATTTATGCTTCCCTTTCGTCCCCTAGTCGTCTTGCTTTTCAACGAGCACCCCCTACACCCGGGTCACCCCGGTCCCCCGATTCCCTTGAAGGATCAAGTGACAAGCTTCTCCTATTATCGATGGACCAGCGGGTTCTCCGAAATCTCAAGGCTACTGCATTGTAGAACCTGTCTCCCGCCCGGCGCGTTAGTTTCTTTCACGATCTCTGAACTATTCAGTAGGGCTTTTCCCTTTTCTTGACGCCGTCTTCTTCTCTCCTCGTTGCTGTTGGAATCCTTCTTCGTATTGATGCATGCTAGTCGCCCTTTTGGTTCTCTTCTTGTCCTTTTTCCTATTTCTCCTGCTTGATTCTTGGAAGCCTCGTCACCAGCGGTATGTCCGATCTTTCTTTTTTTGCCCCTCCCCCCACCTTTAATGACTTTCGCCCTTTTCTTCCCGTCTTCTCTCCTCTCGCCCTCTCTTTGAGAATCTTGATTGACTCTTTTGCCGTGTTTTTCCTTCTCTTCTCTTTGTAAGCACTGAGGCAGCCCGGGTTTTTTCTCGACAAGAGTCCCCAAGCCGTTCGCTCACTCCCTTTTCGTGAATAGAGTTCTTCCTACAGCATTTTCCGCCCCTTGGCCTACCTATCGTCCTTTCCACGTTTTTGACTTCCCGTGTTTTACGATTTGCTGTCTAGAGTGCGCTTTCTTCTTCTTTCCGAGGTTAATCTTTGCAGAGGATCTTCGGTCCCCTGGACGACTTTCCACGCTCGTTTTTTTTCCCCCCCGTCCAATGTCAGGTTTTGCATTCCTTTTTCCCTCCACGATTCAGGACGAGTCCTTCTGTATTCAAGCGAATCAACCTTTATTTTTCCGCCTTTCTCTTGTTATCTCCGTCTTCCGATGGTTAATTCTTTTAATGCCTGTCATTCGCGTGGCATCCTTTCTCCCCTCTTTGTTCTTGCTCTTGCGTGAGAAGGGCGCGTTTTCTGACCCTTCGGTTACGATTCGCCGGTTTCTCACGGCCCCGCGAAATGACCCAATCCCCTTCTTCTTTTCGCTGAATGAACGATACACTCTTCCCCTCTTCTTCGGAACATCCCAACGTTATCTTTCGCTGAGCGCCTTACCCAATGGCTGCGCAGCCAGATAACGTCTTCGTTTTCTCCTCTTGACTGTCCAGCCCAAGATGATTTCCTTTTTCCCCTTCTTTGAAGATATCTACACTTTCAACGTCGACTCTACGGAACGGGGTTTTACAGTTAACAGTTGGTAAAACTGTCTCCTCCCAATCTTATGATTCCCCTCTTTTATTCCCCGTTTTCCAGCTTTCCCATCTCTTATACCTCCCCCCCGACAGGCTTTTTTTTTCGGCGGTTAGAAGGAAAGGTGAGCCCCAATCAGATGGTGAGTTTTGTGGACCTCTCCTCGTTCAATCAAAACTTTACTAACCAACTCCGAGGTTTATTTACTTTTTTGAGCGGCTCCGTCAGCCATTCTACCCCTCCAATTCCCTTCTTCTTTTGATCGTTTCCATCTTTCCGTCGACTCACCGTTTTTTGATGGTGTCATTGGACAGCTACCGCGGGGAATGCACCTCACTACGTATTCGTAATCCCATTTTTCCTCCTTACCTTCTCTGCCCTTCGGAGATAGCCTATCGATGGTCTTGGCTTTCCGCCTCCACAAATCCGCCTCTTTTTTTCCTTCCGTTGTTTTGACTTCTTCGCGGTATTTGTAATCTGTATAGGCGTATTCCTGACTGATCCGTCCTCTCGTAATTTTCAAGGTCCATACGGCACTATTTCTTTACTCGGCCTAAATCAAAGCCCATAAAGCTCTGGTCCGACTGACTACTTTGTCTTTTTCGAGCTGGCTGAGTGAAGTAATTCCCGACAAAACACCATAGTAGTTATTCATTTCCTGCTGTCTATGCACGTCCCCTCTTCTTCCTTGTCCCTTTTTTCCGACAGCCCACTTTCGTCCCAGGACTTCTGTAGGAAAGATTCGGATGGGGTCCAGAGGTAGTACAGACGCCTATCTTTCCCCAAGGTTGCGACTTTAAATTATCTACGGTTGACAGCACCCGTTGACTTCCCTTCACCTCTTTTTTCCTCTCTTAGGCCTTTCTTTTTCTGATTATTCTCATCTTTCTAGAAACTTAAGCTTCTTCTCTGAACTTCATCCCTCCTAAAAGTCAATATCTGGGCCTCCCTGAAATTTCCCTTTCTCTGACGCATTCCGGGACGTCACGTTGGATTTTTCTCCTGTTTACTAAGCCCCTTTTCGGTGACTTTCTTGTTTTTTTTTACGTTTTCTTTTTTTTCTTTGAATTCGTGCCTTTGCTAAAAACTCTTCCCCTTCGCAAGAGGCCCAACCTTTGAGCCAAGACCCCTCCACTTTCTCTCACGGCCCCCCTGAGATCCTTTAATTTTCTTTCTTATTTCCCTGGTGCCCTGCGTCCCAGTCATTTCCCCCTAGAGGGTATCATTAAGAGCCCTCCTACTCCCTTCGTCCTTGGGCGTGCTTCACGGACATGTGGTTTCATCCGACTTCCCCCCTTTTCTCCCCCGCTTTGTGTTTTGATCCGCGTTTGCCGCCGATTTTCGTTGCCCCGGACCCGACCGGGATGGACTTCCCATACAAAAGAGCTTCAACATCGTACTCCTTCTTTTTTCCTTTGCCTTAGCCTGTTGTCCTTTTCTTTTTACGGTCCTTTGAGAAGTATTGCCCCCCCTTTTTTATCGATCCTCTTGCCGGAGAGTCTTTTCGGCGCTTTCCCCTTGAGGAGTTTTTCGCTTTTTTCTCCCCTCTTCCCCCTCCCCTTCACCAACGGTCACCCTGACATCAGATTCCTTCGCCGCACCTCTCCCCTTAGAAGCGGCTAGCTCGTGAATTAGCGCTGGTCCCCACGTTCTCATCCTTTTCAGGCGAATCAAGGCGAAGTCACCTTGTTTCCGAATACACACCTAGCTTGGTTTCCATCCCCCCCCCAGCTACTACATTACTTTTGCCTGCGATCCTTGACCAGCTCAAGAAATGAATTCCCAAGTCGACGAACGATCATAAAGTTTTTCCCCGCTTAGGCGCTCACGTATCTCCCTCCCAAGGGCCCCAAACTCCTTTGGTCCATTCTTCCTTTCCCATCAAAAGATGTTATGCCGCCTTTTTTCTCTTGGGTGATGACTTTCTCTTTTTCTTCCCCGGAGTCTCTTTTTTTTTACTAGAAAGTCATTCCGGTCTGGATAACTCCTCTCTTCTCGATGATCTTTAGGACATTGACGGTGGGTACCGTTTCCTTGGTTGCTTTCAATTCCCAGAGCCACCACTTCTCTTTCCTTCTCACGGACCATGCATGAAGCCACCGGCCTCTTCTCCCTTTTAAGCTTTCGTAATCCGCCTACATTTTTCAAGTGCCAGACGTCTTCGATGAGCGTCTTATTACTGGCTGGTTTTTGAGTCTGGACCTTTTTTTGTGTCTTCTCTATTTTCCCTGGACCGGTTCGGTGAAGGATGAACTGATCTTCTCTGCAGATGTTTGGACTCAATTTCCTTTTTTTTCTCCCTTCAGCATGTAATTATCTATTCTCGATATACTTCGTGTTTGAGAGATTTCAATTTCCCCCCTTCTGCCTGATGAGGCTTCACTCCCTTAAAGGAGAACTAGTTTCGCGCCCCTTTCGAGAGTGAAACCTCTCCTCAACTACTCTCCCAAACCACTTCCTTTCCACCCGTCCTTTTCCTTTTCTATCTATGAAGCCTTTTTTTGAGCTGGCACTTCTTCCACCTATCGGCGCCATCATTCTCGTTCTGAATTCTCCGTGGCTTCTCTCCCTTCCCGCCCACCAGATTGCATATAGACCATTCTCGATGAGATTCCCCTTCCCTTCATTCTGCTAGGAGGGATTCTATCCCCCCCCCTTAACTGCCAACAACCCGGTCTACATCTCGTCCTCGATCGAAGTGTGACAGAGCGAGATACTTCTCGACAACCTTGGCATCTCGAGGAGATTTACCTCCCTCCCGTTCCCACTTTTGATTTCGACCTGAGACGCGACCGGGATTCTATGGTCATTTTAGATTGATAAGTCGGCCTCGATTGTTGACAGTTCGGCCTGCTCTAATAGACTTATCGTTGACTTCGATTCTGACTTGGCGTCCAGAAAGCTTTTCATTTTCTGAGCCTTGTCCTCTTCTCTCACCTTTCCTTCTTGGTTCATGGAGGCTGCGAAAGCATTTTTCCCTCTCGTTTTTTTTTGGCGACAACCATATCCTTCTCTTTCTTTTCTTCTCCGAGAAAGGTGGTGACATTTTCTACTTCTCCTATCTTCTCCTGTTAGACCGGCGATCCCATTTTTTTTCTATGTAATATTTGACGAATATTGCCATCCCTCGTGGCCTCCAGGTTTTTTCCGCTTTGCACTACACGCTTTTTTCCCACCTCTCACGTTCAGAGCTATTTTTCTTTTTACTTCCCCCATCACTAGCGGGAGCAGTCTTGATTACCTACTTGAAGGGAAAAGGAGCCCGATTCTCTGGTCCTTTTCTTTTCTCTGTTGCGATTGTTTCTTCTTTCCCTTTCCCTGGTCTCCTTTCTTCGTTTTTTTCCCCGTTTTTTTTTTTTTCAGCCCATGGCTAAGACGGATAGTTAGCAAGCTTTGCCTAGTTCATTCGGATTTCCTAGGCTTCGTCACGATTAGGACGTCGTTTCGTTTTCTCTTTTTCGAGACCCGCTTTTTTCTTCTTATTTCTTTCCGATGAGCCCCCTCCTTAGTCCCCCTTTTAAGTTTCTATGCTTTTTGTCGCTTTGAAAACGCTTTTTTCTTGCGCTCGAGTCTTTTTCTTTCCCGCGTGGCTTTTTTTTTTTTTTCGGGAAGGCCTGGACCTCTCATTCGCAAGGGCTGCCTCCCCTTCCTAAGGTTGAAATAACTCTTCTTCTGGAGGTTCTCTTTTTTAGACAGTACTCCCCTTTGGTCTTTCTTTACACTTTCCTCTCGCTTTTTAAGGGTGCTCTGACGCCCGATAAGTCGTTCCCTCCTATGTTCATTCAGCCCAAGATTGTGTCCCCTTTCCCCACCTTCGACAGGCAGGCTATCTCCCGTCCGAGTCTTCTTTCTTGGTTTTTCGTTCGTCAAGTGGTCGTCCACTTCGCAAGGTGCCTGTCCCTCCTTCCTCTTTCCCTTTCTTTGAAAAGTTCCCAGCTAGAGTTAGTCCCCTTTTCTTTCCTTTTCTGGACGACAGGTACTTTAGGTAGAACGGCGAAGACTTTTCTTGTGTGAACTGTTCGTTCACCGTCCCCTCCTAAGAGGTTTATGTTCGATTACTGTTGCTTTCCTTCATCCCGCCTCGACCCTACCCCCCCTCTCATGAAGCGGATCTTCCTTTTCCCTCTCTGAGCGTCACCTAGTTGTCTCTCTTTTTTTTCTGTTTCCTAGCTGCTTGTTATCTGATGCAGTATTTCATTCATCAATTAAGTTGATCACTTTAGTCGGCGTCGATCCATCTCCTTTTGATTCCTTAGGACTCTTCCCCAAACTGCCTATCCTCTCTCTATTTTTTTTTTTTTGAGAGTTATTAGCTGTGCACATGATATCCCTGAAGACGGTAGTCATTTTTCTTTTCCCCTCTAGCCCTTGCATTCAGTAGTGGTCTCCTTTGACCAGCTTTCTGCCACCTCCCCCGCCAATGTCTTCTTCAGTCATCTTTTTCCGACTCCTTCATCTCTTTGTCGTTTGGTAGCTTTCTTCTCTAAGCAGTAAAACCTTCGTAAGGTCATGTCCCCCCATTCCCTTCCGGTAAACCAGACACACGATATTTCTTTCCCCTTTCTTCTACACCGCCTCCACGTTATTTCTTCGTCCAGGATTTTTTTCCACGTTCGTTTTTTCCCTCTTATTGAGCCTCTGACGGTGCAAATTTTTCCTACGCCTTGGTTCTCTACTTTCCCCTCAACCAGGGTCGAAAACCGCCGTATCCTTTTTCGCCTTCCGTGAAGTTGATGCGACCCTTCAGTGAGTTGTAAACGCAGACCACCCCCTTTCATTTTTTCTAACTCCGAGCCTTTCGTACTCTTCAACTCCTTCCGCTTTTTCCCGAGCGACCGCTCCGGTTGGCCTTTCTTCGATCGTAAGACGTACTTTTCTAACCCTCCTCTCCTTTCTTTTTGCGTTAGTCAGACGTGGGATGCTTCTCTTCGACAGCTACATCGCAGCTCAACAAGGAGCAAGTCCCATTAATCGAGCGCCTGGCCTCCCTTCATCTCCGTGCAGCTATTCTTCTTCTTTTTTTCTTCATTTCTCCCCCCCTCCCTACGCGCCCGACCGCTTCCGAAGCGGGGGACGTCACTCACTGCGGAATCGAATGGACTCTTTTCCCCATAGGTGCGACTCTCTTTTAGTGCCTCGTCTTCCGGCCGACGTTTTCCCTTTATCTTTTTCACTTGATCACTGGTCCGAACAGCTTTTTTTGCACTCCCTTCACGAGCGCAAGCCATCCAGCGTTCGGTCCCCGGTTATGTCCCTGATCTCGCATAAGGCGAAACTTAGCTTGCTTTCTCCTTTGATGCAACGGTCTCGACTTCTTTTTTTTTTGGTCGACTTTTTTTCGTGTGCCTTTCGTGGCGCTCTGGAAAACCTGTTGTTCCGGCCCGTGCTGATCAATCTCAATCAACCCTTCCCCTTCGATTGCAAGAGAGTCTCCCCCCCCTCTCGCCCCGCTCTCTAATATCGATGCGGTCCTTTTTTCTGATTCTGTCTTGATACCTCTCCCCTGCTGCCCCTGTTTTTTGGGAACCATATCATAGGACATACCCATATGTTTGTTCTCAGCTTGCCTTCCTGCCTGTCGATCGTCCCCGCCCAGTCTGACTAGCCCACATTCCAAGTCGCATCAGAGTCATCCTCCCGGCTACACTTCGCTTCTTCCAGTTATTTCCTCCCCCCCCAAAAGTAAAGCGGTCTCCCGCCATTCTGATCTGATTTGACCTCCCTTTCACGCGCCGGTCTTCCCTCCTGTACATCCTCACCCTTTTTTGTTCATTTTCGTTCGTCTCCGTGTTTTCGCATCTATCTCGTCTCTTTTCTTCGCTCGCTTCTCGGTTTTTAAAGTGAAGGTGGTTTTCAGGCTTCCGTTCGTTTCGCCCTCGTTCCCTTTCCTGCACCTTCGGCCGGAGTCCCCACCTCCTACCCAAGGGCGACTAGGGTGGGAGAGAAGACACCGGCGAAATTACCCTCGTAGAGATACGCTCCTCTTTGTTGACGAAGTTCCCCGTCTTTATTCACTTTCCGACG
>Ga0179593_1732976_pt1 | contig 13279 bp, 12 predicted proteins | sample CZODoug2_1_08_16_FD_185931 | JGI IMG/M metagenome (GOLD analysis project Ga0179593, IMG submission 185931) | Vadose zone soil fungal communities from Angelo Coast Range Reserve, California, USA - CZODoug2_1_08_16fungal (PacBio error correction) | ecosystem: Environmental > Terrestrial > Soil >... | reverse complement strand
CTCTTTTTCTTCCCCAGATTTTCAACTTTGATATCGCCATTCTTCTCGAAGAACCTCCTCTTAACGCGCCCCCCTTCCCGTGTAGGAATCGGATTCCCCCGTTTTCCCTCTTGATCCCTGTCGCCAAGACGCGTTTTTCTTTTGAAAATCTCTCCTCCCGTTCCAAAGGCCCTCTTGGTCTTAGCCCCTCACCATTATGAAATCCCCTCGGTCGAGTTCACTTTTTTCCTGTTGTGGTTGCTCCCAGCCAACTCCCCTTTGTATGAGCTGTCTGATTTTTTCTCCCCTTTAGAAAGGTTTGGCCCTCTGTGAAGATCGCCTTTTTCGTACTTCCCCGTGTCCGATGGATTCCCTGAACCTCTCCTTTAGGGTTTGTTTTTTGGGGGAGCTGTAATCATCTTTTCTTGGGAGTTTTCTTCCGTTTGCCACTTGAATTTTTCCCTGACATAAATTTGCTCCTCTTGACGGTTCGCTTTCGAGCCTCCTATTGTTTTCTCCCATTATTTTCTGCGCCGTCGACGACCCAACTCTCTAGAGACTTCCTTTCCCTCCCAACTCGGTTTTTCCCCCCCCTCTTCTTCCGTGATCTTTTTTCCTGCGCGTTTCACGATCTCCACTTTTAACAGGAAAAGCGCAACCTTTGCCTCGAGCGGTCCTTTCCTCCATTACCCCCCTCTGCTCCTTTGAGAATGACTCCCTCGTTTAAACCCCTTTTCAAACCCCAAGAAGAGGGCTTTCCCTTTTTTGAATCCCTCTTCTCTTTTGCAGGAATTGTACCTTCTTAAAAAATCTTCATACCCCAACATAGGCACCTTTCCTTGTGACCTTTGGACCCCACCAAATATGACCCTTCTCCTTAGTTATCGCCTCCTCGCGACGTTACTTTTTGTCGAGAGTCTTGAAATTCTTCGAGTTTTTTCTCATTCTTTTGGCCATAAGCGTGAGAGCCCCTCTTTCCCAAATGGTTGGTTCCTTTTCCCCCCTTCCTACATCAGCGAGCTTTTTTTCCTCCCTCCGTGATGGAAGCTTCTTTCCAGTTTCTTTAACCTACCAGAAATTTCCGATTCGAGAGTTTTTCTCAAGTTGGCAACTATCGACCTTTCTCTCTCATTTCGGCACATCTTTTACCCCTTTCAACCGTGCGATTTCTTCCCCACCTTTTCCTAAAAAGTTCCCCTCCCCAAGGATTTTTTTTCCTTGTCCCCTTCCTCTTTCTCGTTTGATATTCTCGGAGTCCCCTTTCTTTACGTCCAGAATCCCACTTCTCTTTGTTTCGCGTTCCGGGCCTTCGCTGTGTCTCTCATCTCTGCAGTCGGCAGGTCTCCCCTTTCTTAGGTTTTCTGCTTCTTTCCCTTTTTGCAGACTTTTTCGGCCTTGCTGCGGATGAAGAAACTGCGTGCCTTTGCTTTTTTTTTGAATGAGGGTCCTTTCCTATCTTTTCAGCTTGGTCTAGAATCCTTTTGAGCCTTTGTACCGGAACCTTTTGGACTTTTTCCCCTCTGGGTAAGAGCCGTGCAGTTCCTCTTTGATGCCTGCTTTCTTTGCTCGCGAATCTGGTCTAGAATTGTTTTCTTTGCGGTCTTCTTTTTCACGAATTCGGTTGGCGGATGTGAGGACCTTTCTGAGTTTCGACGAGTCTGGGCGTTCCCTTTCTCCTTTTGGAGAATTTCCTCTCTCTCGTTTCTTTTTTTTCGTGAGATGTTTTCCAGAGTGGATTTTTCCCCCCCCTTTTTTCGACACTTCCATCTCACCATCGCCACGTAAAGATCGCCCTCTTCTTTCGTCCCCCTGCACAGTCCGCCCTTTTCTGCAAGAGTCTTTTCCATTCTTTTCGCGCGAACTCGTCTTTCCCCCACCTATTTTCCCGGCTTCCCTTACGGTTCTGCCCCGCGGTTCCACACAATGCGTAAAGATTTTTAACCAGATACAAACCGCCCACCCCACACCCCCCCCTCTTCCCCGAAGCATTTCTGTCGGGTGAATTCTTTTTTCTCCAACCCTTTCTCTCTGCGTATGCCGCGCTGATACTTCCCTTCTTCAACACGTTTCCCCGCTTCTTTATCAAGCCCTTTCCTCTCGACCCTCTTCAGAGAGCCTTTTTCCCAGCCCTCTGGATTTTCTTTTCCTTTCGTGAACTTTCCTTTTTTCTTGGGGGTCCCGTTTTCCCTGTTATAAACTCAATTAGTTCCTTTTCCCCCCATCGCCCCTTTGCGATGACTTTTCCTCTAAAAGCGTTAGTTTTTGCCGTATGCTAATCCCTTTAGTAACGGTCGCTCTCCAACTTGAGACCTTTTTTCAACGCAGGTCTCTGAACCTTAGGACTCTTTCTGAACGTCCTTTATTTTCCCCGTTACGGACCACGCGCGCCTGACTTCCTCTACCTCAACACCCCCCTACCTTTAATTTGAGCTTTTGGTTCGAGAGTTTTTTCGCTGGAGTTCTTTAGCTAAACTGACTGTCATTGCTAGTCAATCTTAGGGATACTTTCCCTTATTGAGACTTCTTTTCCCTCTCAATACTTCTTTTACGAACGGGAGATAGTGCCTGTTATCATTTCTCCCCCCCTTTCGGCGAAAGATTTCTACAAGCCGTAAATCCAAAACTTGAAAAAGCACAAATTTTTCCCCTAGAAAAACTTTTATTCTTGGTTCTTTTTTCCTAGATATTCTTTATTGCGGCAACTCGATCGCCGCACCCCTTGGAGGGGTATTTGACCTTCCCCTCCGGTACCGGACTTCTTTCAGCCTCTGTCGTTCTTTTTTTTTTCTTCCCCAAGTCTTTTCCGGCAGTCCCCTCCCCGCTCGGCAAGTCCAAACGAATATTTCCTTTAAAGTCTGTTTCGCTGCCTCCCTTTTAGAAGTGGAGACTCCGACCCCCTTACGTCCGCGGCTCCCTTCCCTCTCCACTTTCTGTCATTGAGGTCCCTTTCCGAAAGAGTTTTTTTTTCCGTAGACCTCCCCTCGGGCGTGATGTCATAATGTGACCCTTTTCTCAAACACGCCAGTTTTTCTGATTGCTTCGACTTCCTGTCAAAAACCTTTTTGCCTCAGAATTACTTTCCAACTCTTCACAACCGTCTTCTTCTATTTCTGATAGTAACTTCCCCCCCGAATTTGCTAATACCCCCCACATTTCCAGCATGCTTTTCTGACCAACTCGATCTTTTATTTTTCCCTGTTTTACAGGGCGCTCTTTTGGCTTGTGATTTTTACTTCTTCTTTTCCGTTGTCTACCTTGGCTCTGCTCCTACCTCATTCATCCCTCAGTAGTTTGAATCGTCTTCCGCATTTAGTTTTTTTCTCACATTCAGGTATTCTTTTTCTCTGTTTTTTTTTTTGTGTTTCTTTTTTTTGTGTTTTTTTTTTTTTTCTTTTGGTTTTCTCCCTCTTGGGTTTTTTTTTGTTCTTCGCTTGTGTTTTTTGTTCTTTTTTTTTTTTTTTTTCTTTTTTTCCTTTTTTTCCTTTTGTTGGTTTTTTTTTTCTTTTTTGGTTTTTTTCTTTTTCTTTTTTTTTTTTTTTTTTTTTTCGTCCATCCCCTCCTTTTTTACTCCCTCTTTGTATCTGACAAGCTGTAAGTGCTCCTCTGAACCCGCCCTCTCTACTTCAGCGGATGAATCTTTCGTATGGCCTTCCACGACCCCACCTGGAGCCCTTATTGTACCGTAAAAGCCCCTCTGCCCCTCTCTCACGTCCCTTTTTGATGAAACCTTTTTTTTTCTTTTCCCTGTTTTATTTTCTAGTTCCCCCCTCAGTCGAGTTGTTCGCGGAGTTGAAATACCTTCGAAATTTTTTCGAGTTGAAGATCCCCTTACGTCATTGAAATCACGACGCGGTGCTGGATTTCCCCGAGTTCGGTTAGTTATTGAATCTTCTCCAGCACGCTTTATCAGTGGGAGAGCTCTTTTTCTTCTTGGCCCAGACGTTTTTCTTTTTTCTCCATAAATTTTGTGGTAGCCTTTTTTTTTCTGTGAACTCCCTTCTTACGGTCATTTAACTGCGCCGCGCCGGACCTATCCTTTCCCCCCACTATTCCAAACTCTTTCTTTTCTTCATCGCTGTCCTGCAGCTCAGTCAATCATTTCCCCCTGTCGCGATCACGACTTCTCCGTCACCTTTTTTTTCCCTGGATTAGGCCCTTTTTTCTTCCCAGACCCTGAGAGTTCCAAGTTCTTGATGAGAATTCTCCCCCCCACAGCGCTTCTTTCCAACTTTTCCCTATTGCCCCTTGTTGGATGGTTGCTCCCTGTGATTTTTTCTGGACCCTCTCTCTACTGGTTCATTATTCCCACTCTCCCAACCATCTTTCTCCCAGATTGGGACATTTTGTGAAAACTCCTCAAGGTAGTTGCCTTCTTCGCTCTTTCTTAAAAGCAGACTTTGAGTCTGCAGGTGTCTTGTTTTTTTTCGTTTTACCGTTTATCTTCCTCTTAGGCTTTTCCGACCTGGTTAGTTTGCCTTCCCTCGTGTTTTTCCCTTTTGCTCCGCTCTTTTTTTATGGTCCCTCTCTTGGGGCTGTAAAATTCCCTTTTTTTCATACGATTAGCTTTTTTTTACGAACTCTTTCAACGTACTATTACTTTTCCCCCCTTGGCAAATAACCTGCGATTTCCAAACGGGTTAACCAAGGCGACGTTAAGCGACAATTTTTCCTTTGCTTTGATTGTCGACTTCTCTTCGTCCTTTCTTTGGGATACTTCGGCCGATCCTTTTAGCGTTGAAGGTTTCTCTTTCCTATTTCAGCTCTGAATTGTTTTGCAGGTCCCTTTCGGTGATTTTTTTGTGTATCATTAGTTTCTACACATGCCGCTTCTTTTTTTTCGGCGAAGCTTTTTCTTTTCGCCCTTGCGGAGTCTTCTTTCCCTTCTGACGTATTTCCGCGGCCAAAAATTTCCCTCCGCGGTTCTTGGTTAATCTTCTTTTCCCCGAAACTTTTTTTTTTAGTGAGCTGGGTAAAGTTTTTTCCCGGCCTCCGCGACTCTTATATGGGTCTGCTCGCTTTTTTTTTTGAATTCTCACTTCTATTGCTTTTTGCGGGGACCTTTCTGGTATTTTTTCTTCTCTTTCCCCCTTTTGCGACTGGAGATTGGTTCCCCTCCGCCAATCTGGAAGAAGTTGACTTTTTTTTCCTCCGCAGGTGTTTTTTCTCTCGTAGTCACTTTCCCAGCGCTTCGGCAAAAATCTCCTTAACCTTCTCCCCCCTCTCGATCTTCACAGTTCCCTCCCCACGTCAGCTTTCACCTTTTTTTCAAGTCGCATTTCTTCCCCCCCCTTCTCGATCCCGTCAGGCCATTTTTTTTAGAAGGCTTCCTGTTTCCCGTCCCAAACCATCCTCTTAACCAGCTCAACCTTTTCGAAGAATTTGTCTTTCAGTCTGTTGCGTAATGATGAAAACCCGTGTCCATAAGGCCTCTGGTTCAGATTCCTTCCTGATGTGCTTTCCACTCGGCAAACCACTCGGAACATGCCCACTCCGCCGCTTTTCATCATCCTTCCTCCCTTTACTTCTGAAACACTCGGCAGTTTTTACCCTTCGCCACTCTACACGATCGAGCTCCCCCAGTTCGCGACTTTACCAGCACTTCTTTTTTGTTCGTGATTTTTTCTGAATCCTCCGCTCCCTTCTCCCGGTTCTCTTACAATCGCTTTTTGTTGGATTTCTTTCTCCGCGAATCTCACTTATGGTTTTTGGAGGGTCACGGACCCTCTTTTTAGTAACTTTTTTTTTTGAAGCGATGGTGGATTTTCATCCCCACAAACATTTTGGAATTTCTTTCATCGCTATGTCTAGAATGTCTTGATGTTTAGACCCGAATCTTTTCCCCTGGCGCAATGCTTCCTTGTCTTCGGAACCACCCCCCTGAGAGGATTCCACTCTAAGGTCCCCCCTTTTCCGCTCCTCTAGTGTATTCATCATGGAAAACCGTTTCTTTCGGTTTAAAGATCGTATTCCCCCCCTTTGATGGGCCCCTCGCAAAATGTGGCTTGGTACTTTTCTACATCAGCTTGGAGTTTGCTTCCCCCTCATCCTAAGTGTGTCGTTTGTCTTTTCCGTAACTTTTCTCCAGGCAGTCTTTGGATTTTTGACTTTTGACCTGCAAGTTTTTCCAGTCCCTCTCTCTATTGAAGTTTTTGCCAAGACTTTTCTCTATTCGACCTTTTTTTCCCTCGGCTATCACAACCTTCCTTTCTCCGCTTTTTTTGGGTAAACATTGCTTTGTCAATCCGAATTTCGCTTGGCACCCCTTTTCAGTCTTTCCACGATTGCCCTTTTGGACCACATATTCCTTTTCTATCCTAATTTCAGCCGGATGGTTCTCCTAACTTCCCCGCGACAGTTTATGTTTTCTGATGCGGAACTTTTCTCAACTCTGTGAGACCTTCTTCTCTTTCTTGAGGGGTGTGGGTGTTCTTTTGGGGGGTTTTTAAGCGCATTTCAAGGTCTTTTGTGCCTATCCAAACAGTTTCTTCCCGCTCTTTTTTCCAACGCTTTATTTCACGAACTCTCCTCCCCGCAGCCCTTTTTTAGCCTAATCGGCGTCTTTGGAAAGGACCGGGACTGAGCTTCGATTTTCCTTTTGGCCGATTTCTTCCCTTCGCTTACGGTCAATTCAGGCCACCAAGGGGTCAATTTTCTCTGCGGTTCTTTTTTTGTGGATCCGCCCTTTCTTTCCTGTCCACCCATTGGGTTTGACTTCCCTATACGATGCGCCCCCTTGTACTATTCTTTTCATAGTTTGCACGCCAGATTTGATCTCTTCTCCAACGACCCTCTGAAAATCTTCAGTAACCCCCTTTTCCCAGATATCCATCTGATTTTTCTCAAACCAGGTGTGAGACCCCTTCACTTTTGTGGGGATTCCTTTTGCAACTTGTGAGAGACATAGACTCTTTGGCCTCCGTGGCAGCTCCTCTCGTACCTTTTCCATATCATTTCTCCCCGGTGATTTTTTCGAAGCGTGCTGAACGTCTTTTAATTTTCTCGGTCATCATGTTCGAGAGCAGATTCTCCGTTTTCAAAGTCTTTTTGGGCATTCCCCTCCGCAGAAGTTGGAGTGAATTTGTTTTCTCTCGCTCCCTTGGAACCCCGCACCCCTCCCGAACCTTTTTTCACCGTGCATTTTTCCAAAGCCACCTCTGGGTTTCATCGATGCCTCTTCTCTTCCTCTAGATTCACCCGAGTACTTATGAAGTTATCTAGGATTTGATCTCACCCTTTCCCAAGCTTTTTGTTTATTCTGAGAGGGTAGTTTCGCAGTCCGCGGGCTGCCCAAGACTTTTTCCTTTTTACTCTTTTAAACAGATTTTGGGGCTTGTTTTTTAGTTGATTGGCGTCTCTTTATCCTCCTTATGTTCGCTTTCACGATCGAACAAACCATCCTTGCCTTAGTCTCAGTTTGTACTTTCTTGACCGATTTCTCAAGATTTACGTTATTTTAGATTTTCCAGTATCTTGTTCCTATTCATGTTCGTTAAGTCTCTTTAAGCCCTTCTCTGTCGGACCCCATCAGCTACCTTTTTCCAAACTTGTTTCGTCTACGAATTTTCGGTCTTTGAGATTTCCAATACCATTATCTTTTGTACCCCTTCATGTCACCTGTTATTATTACGATGTATTTTTTCAAACGTCGGAATCGAACCAGTTTCCCTTACCTCTTTCCCAAAACTTGTTTTTCCTCTTCTCTGTCAGTGGAGGGGACGTTTTCAGCGAGAATTTAATTTCTTTTTATAGCCGTTTTTCAATCCTTCCTTATTACAAGAAACAAGTCTCTCTTGTTCTTCTCTAGTTTTCCTTTTTTTCTTCGATTTTTACTGGGTTCTCATTAGTGTTGCTGCCCCTAAGTGACTTCCTATATTGTCGTCTCTGGACTGAGCGACCGGCGTTTCCTTCTCTTTTGAATAATCTTCTTTCCGGCTTCTGAGGATCCTTCCAAAAGTCCCTTAGCTTTGATCTTTTTTTCTTAAGTTAACCGTGGGTGTTAGCAAGAGGGGTAAGTCCCCCCTGATACCCAGGTCATTCTCATGAGATTTTTTATTTTATCAGTTTCGAGTAATTTCTGAGGATGACCCGTAAGTGGGTTCTGGTCTCTTTTTCGGCGTAGCCTTTAGTGTCTTGAGAGCTTTTTTGGCGAGGGCCCCTCCTTCTTTGATCTATATTCTTCCCTCCTCCTTTGTTGTTGTTTGATTCTTAGTAACCTTCTGAGGGTTAACAGTCTTTCTTCGGGGCTCCAGAATCCAGCTCTGCCTTCTTCCTCCAAGTCTAACGTCAGCCGCAAGCGCATTGAATTCGCTCGAGTGAGTAGAATTTCCTACTTCAAAACATCCTGCCTGAGGCGTGAGCTAACTTGACAGTTTTCCCCGTTCCATTTTTTTATATTTTACCGCTCCCCGCCGCCGTGTCCTTTTCAAAGTTTCTTCGTTTGCGCTGTCCAAGCACTTCATAAGTTTCCTCCTTCCGTCTCATTACATTATTCCCAAATTGAGGAGTCCTCCGAAATTCTCAACGAATCCGGATCCCCCTGCCAAAGCTTCTTCTCGCCTTTCACCTGCAAACTTCGATGGAGGTTTCGCAAGGGAGCTTTTTAGTTAGCAAATTCTACCCTTTCTGTTTAGTTTCCATGTCACCTCTCAAGAGACCGCTGACTCGCTGGGTATTTTAGGCCCTGCCTAGTGTTTTTATGTATTTCATTTCCCTTCTCTCATCGCTTCCTTTAGGTTACCGCAGGTCTCTCTGACCCCCTTTCTGCCTGAGATTCTTCAAGACTTTTTCACAGATCCCCCTCCATTCTCAGTATTCCCCCGCGCTTTCGAGAATCCTCCCCTTTCCACTTTTTTTTTCCTCTTTGGTCTTTTTTCTAAGAGAGTTTTGGAGTTTCTCCAACTCTCTCTTGAGAGCCCCTTTTTTAGACTCGCTTCCCCGCAGCGTTTTTCCAGACCGCTGAGGAAGCCCTACTTTTCAAGCGTGGCCGCCGATTGGTCCTCTCGGAACCTCGTTCTTCTCGTTATTTTCTCAAAGATCCCCCTTTCAAAGCCTTCTGTGGGACCCCCGCCCCAATTTGGCGGAGGCTAACGTGCCTCATAGAGAGTGTTCCTTCCCTCTCATCCGCCCCCTCTTGTATTTTTCCCTTCAGTTCATTTATGTCCCTCGTGCCGAGCCGTCGGTTTTTTCGAAGGCTTCCTATTTCTCCGCCGACTGCCAGATTTCTCATTTGCCACTTTTTGATTTCCTTTTATAGCTTCGTAGGTTATCAGCTCAAAGCCTTTCTTTTTTAGCCGAATCCCCCATATTCATCCGAAGGCCGTCTTTTATGCTTTCACCCCCCCTGCCTTCTCATGTGAACGTGACTTTGTCGATTTTTCCGACTTGTTCTTTCTTCCTATTCCGTTTCGACTAAAGCATGTCTGATTGATTCCTTTTCACACACCCGTGAAGGACCTTTGACCTCATGATTCTTCTTCCCTAGGGCTTCCCCCCACCCCCCCACGAAACGGAGATCCTGCAACCTCCCACCCCCCCCCTCCCCCACCCTCTCCCCTTATCCCCCCTTCCCCCCACCGTGTTTTTCTTGGTTTTTGGTTTTTTTGTTTTTTTTTCCATCAACCTGGTTAAGCACTGCGACACTTTTTTTCCCCCTTTTTCTCTTCCCACACCCCCCCCCCCCCATTTCTCATTTTCAATTCCAAATAGAGTTATGGTTCCCTTTCAGCGTGTCTTCTCTACCCCCGGACTTTTACTTTCTTTTTTACTTCTTTTTCCCTTCTCCCTTATTCGCTCCCCACGGTTTTTCTTGGGATTCTTCACTTCCTTATGCTTCCTCGAGGGTTTCGTTCTCTAGTTGCTTCCACCTTTCAGTTCCAGGATCTTGACCCTGATCTCTTACTTTTGTCTAGACAGGTACTATTTTGCATTCCGGTTTCCTCCTCCCTGCGCGTCTTCCCGGCCCATCTCTCTCTTCCAGATTCCTAGGCGGCGACACTCCAGAACACCTCGACCCACGAAGCTTGAGGTCTTTTGACTTCCTTCGATACCTGGAAAATTTTCCCCTCCCCTCCAGCGGACTTAAAATTCGAGGGGTCCAACCTTCTTTTTAAATCCCGTTTTTGAACTTTCTCTGCAAACCCCCCTACACACTGTTCTGCGAGTCGTGCACGGTCCCCCCCCCCCTGAAAATCTCGAAGGCTCAATTGTGCCCTATTTTCATCGAGTCCCCCTCCCCTTTCAAGAGCCTCAGTTTCTTTAGATTGTTTGATCTAATGTTCCTAACCTGAGTGTTTATTCTTAGTTTCTCCTTGGCTCCCCTTGGGTTCCAGTGGGAGAGCTACGATGGTTTTGTTATTAGTAACTCCCTCGAAATGAGCATTCCTTTTTCGCGGTGTTTTCTCTTATTGTTCTTGTTCAAAGCTAGAACGGTTTAACTTCCCCTCCTCTACTCTTCTGCCCCCTCTTTGACAAAATCAGATCTTTCTATCCTGCTGCCCTTCCTGGAACCCTCTCTTCCGCGTCCGCTGTAATGATCGGGTTTCTGTTGAACAAGTTACGGTTGTTTTATCGGTAGTGGCTTCCTCACTCCTTGTCTTTCCGGAACAACAAACGTTACCCGTTTCCCTAAACTCCTTCTTTCCCCCCTTTTCTTGGGTTTGTTGAATTTCTTCTGATACTCTTTCTCAGTTTTTTTGACCTACTCTCAAAAACGGTTCACCCTTATAGTTTCCCCCCTAGGCTTTTCCAGATTTTCCCTCTGAACCTTCAGTGCATCCTTCCTCTCCGAACTTCGCCGAAATCGATCTCTTGTCCTTAGTTTCTCAAGACCCTCCCTGTGACTAAGATTTCCCCCCCTGTTGGTTCAGTCATCCTGCTATTGTCTAATACCTTCAGGACTTCTTTCTGTTCTTTCCTAGATATTTTTTTCCTTTTTACTCCAATGGGTCATTTCTTTTCTTAGAGAGGGGAATTTTTCCTCTCTTTCTTCAAATAGCCCCCAGTCCTCCAGGACCCCTTTTCCTTTCATTTTACGTAACTTCGAAGGGCTGTTTCCCGGCCATTTGAGCTTGTGCGGAATCGGGTTTCTAACCCCTGCTCTTCTTCCTTTCCGACCCCCCCCCAATCGAAGTGTTTTTGTGTGCGTTTGATATTCCGTGTTCTTTGGCTGACCTTTGATTTTTTTTGACCGTTCGTGGACAGTTCCTTATACATTTTCCCTTCGACTTTGTTTTCACTGCTTCCCGCTTTTTGGCATCTTCTGAGAATAGGGTTCCTTGCACTGTATTTTTAATCCCCCTTCTCCGAAGCTTAATCTGGTATCTTCCTTTCCCAGCGAGTCCCGCACGCTTTTTCCGTTTCTGACGTCGAACCTCTCCTGATGACTGCGATACTTCGTCTTGGTTAATTTTGGGGTCAACTCTTACCTTCCCTAACTCTCCCTTTCTGTTTGCTTTTTTTAGATGGATACGCGCTCGCTTTAGGCTGGTCTAACCCCTTTTTAGAAGTCTTCTTTTTTACTCTTTCCGATGCGCCTCTCTGCAACTTGTTCTCCCGCGACCCGACTTTCCTCCCCTGTTAGTCGGGACTCCATCCCTTTAGAGATCTGCCGAATCCCCCTCCCCTGAAGTCAAAGCTCTTTGCATTCGCGAGCCATCGCGAGCCATACAATTGTGGGCACTGCCGCTTTTTCTCTGCATGGATCTTCTTTTCTGAATTCTTCAACAAACTTCCGATCATGCCTCCCCTTCAACCGCAGCCGTTTTTCCGAAGCATTTGTTTTCCCATTTCCGTTTGCTTACCTCTTTGTACCAAGCAATCCCTCAGTCCCCCCTTTTTTCCGCGCGTGGTCTTTTCCATGTATTACAATTTCCGTATGTAAAGCATGACCCCCATGTCCAAACTGTTTCCCCAGTATTCACCTCTTTTTCACGCGCAACACTTTACGTATTTTTTTTTGAAGAAAGTTCTCCTCTCTTAAAGGGAGAAGCCCTACTGCCACTGATCGTCCCTTCTCTCCTACAGCCTTTGGCGTCTTCATGGTTAGTCCCTCTTTTTCAAATCGCCTTTGATTTGACGTTCGCAAGAGTATTGAGTTGCCCCTTTCCCGTGGAACTCCGAGTCCTCGCTTTTTATGAACATGGCCCCAGAAACAGATCTCCTGGAGTTTTTAAGAACTGAAAATCCTCTGACCTTTTACGCGTCCCCCGAGAGGATTCGTCTATCTGAATCCAATTTGACTTCTCTTAGAGATTCTTTTTCTATGGCCTATCCCTTTACCTCTTAACCTTTCCTTCTCAAGACACCTGTTTCTCGCGCCCTTCTCCATCGAAATCGTTTCTGCTCTAATTCTCCGTTGTCTTTCTTCGAGTCATCTTTTCTTCACCCATTTTTTCGACGAACTCATCCTGGTTGGACGATTCTCCCCCCATCAGGGACCGTTGTCTCCCTTGCTGCGACTCTAACAAACTTCCCCCAATCCCCCCTCTTGCCAAAAATCGACTCATTCGGAGCGCTTCTTTGTTGGCAGACTTCTCTCGCTGCTCTTTTTCGTCCCTCGTGTCGTGGTCCCCGCCGCCCTTCTACGGCAAGTGACCTCAGATTCTCTGTGACTCGTCGAAGCGATTGCGCGCGCCTTACCTTCCTAAAGATCGTCCTCCTTTTCACCGGACTTATCCTGTCTTCCCTTTTCCCTTTTCCTAGCCGGTCCCGTGAACGTAAGCCTTAAAGGTGGGAACAACAGAGGAAGTCCTCCCTTCCGCTGTTCTAAAGTCCTCGCTGTGCCCAACTTCCTTCTTTCCCGTCTTTCAAAGTGAATCAGCTTCCTCACAAGGCCGCGCGCGGGCGTTCCCTCAGTAATCTCTTCCCACCTTTTGATTTCTTTTTGATTGTCCCTTTCACCTGGCCCCTATAAAAGAGCCTCCCCTCTCCTGTTGAACCCCAGTACTCATTCATGGCGTATCCCCTGCGGAACAAACAATTCGAACGTGTCTTATTGATTAGTCCCCTTCTCCTCCCCAGAGACCTCCAGAAGGTTTACAGCCAACCACCACCGTTTTTTCCATTGTCCCAGCATTGATTTCATTCCTTTTTCCGGCCCTTTGATTTTCGGGGGGATTTGAGGTTTGGTACTGATTTTCAATTTTCTTGCGGCGGTTTTGCGCACAGTTTTTTTCGACCTTTTCTGCGTGGCTGCTACCTCCTTCGCTGAAGTAGATAGAGGGTCGTCCGCTGGATGTCGATAGGGTAAAAATACGTTGTTCCCCAGTCTGTGGAAAGACATTTTCTAGGAGGGTCACTCTCC
>Ga0179593_1716617_pt1 | contig 13279 bp, 17 predicted proteins | sample CZODoug2_1_08_16_FD_185931 | JGI IMG/M metagenome (GOLD analysis project Ga0179593, IMG submission 185931) | Vadose zone soil fungal communities from Angelo Coast Range Reserve, California, USA - CZODoug2_1_08_16fungal (PacBio error correction) | ecosystem: Environmental > Terrestrial > Soil >... | reverse complement strand
TTTCTCCTTCGGGGTCCTCCATTGATCCCCTCGGCGGGGACTCGTCTTCGAACAAAGAGATTTATCTCCCCTTTTATGGACATGGGCAGGGCTTTTCCTTTACCGCTTCCACACAGCCTGTTTCCCTTCCAGCTTGCTAGAGATTCGATTTGAAGGAACCCCTCACTTCTTTTCCCCTTCGCCTCGCTCCGAGACAGCTTCACGGCAACCGCAGGAGAGTACCCCTCCCCTTTTTCACCCCCCCTTCTTTCTCTCCAACGAGGAAAGGGAATTCCTTCCCATCACGACGCCGTAGTAGGATTTTTTTCTTTCCCTTCGACCACATTGACGTTGACCCGTCCTTCTCCGGGTACCTCCTTTTCTACCCTTCTGCTCGAATCTGCTGTCTTAAGCTGAATGATCTTTGTGGTTGAGAGAGATCCTTCCCTCCTTTTTCTCCCCTTTTACTGCATTCCTCTTTCCTTTCTTCTTTCAGGTCATCCCGATTTCGGGCCGGGCTCCTTTTTTTTCCGTGGTCGAAGGCACGCGCCCTTTCCTACGAAGGCGTCGTGCTCCCTTTTTTTTTTCCCTTCTCCTTCGTGCCCCCTCTCTTATGGGTTGAGAGAGTTCCAGCTGTACTCGACCGTCCCTTTTCCCCTTAAGCGGCGCGCGAGATGTACTTTTCTCTCGCCCGGCAAATCTTTTTTCCTCTTCCACAGCTGACAGGCTGCGGTGGACCCGGGAAAGGACAGTACAAAAGTCTTCCCCTAGGGCCTCCAGTCCTCTTTTTTTAAAGCCGCTTTCAATTGACGCCCGAACTTTTTATGAGGAAGGGTTGATCTACTTCTCCTCCTTTGCGCAAGCAAGAAGGCCCCCCCTCTTCCCAGAATGGTGAGATGGTTTTAAGGGTTTTCTTTCTTTTAACGTCTCCCCCCCCCCCCCCCCCCCCTCATTTGAAGGCCAGGGAAGATAAGATTTCCCCTTTTACCTTTCTTCTGCCCTCCTTCCCCCTTCGAAGCTTGAGCCATGCCGAGAGACTTTCGATACTGGGTCTCTACCCTTTCCCTTTACCGGTCTTGTGAATACGGTTTTTTCTCTCCGATCGATTCTTCTCTTCTGAAGTCAGAAGACGACGGTTCGAATTTTCCTTTCCCACCCTTCCCCTCGGCGTTTCCCTACGGACGGGGCTCTTTTTTCTACACGATGCCCTTTGATGAGTGAGCTTTTCTTTTTTACTTTTTCTAGTTTCCATCTTCTGGATTTCTTTTTGAAGTTGGGGTCCCCTGGACCTGGATGAAGATTCCCCTGCGTTTCTTTTTCCGGGCGCGTCCCCCCTCTTTGCACTGGCCTTCCTCTTGAAGGGCACGATACTGGCCTCGAAACGGGGTCTACTCTTTTTCTTCTTCTGACGTCTTTTTTTTTCTTTAGCGCGCTCGATAGAACCCTGTTCTGTGATCGAAGTGGCCCTGGGCCCTTTCCCCCTCCAGCCTCTAACGGACCATTTTCTTGACGTCAGCGCAGCGCTACCTGAAGCGGAGCAACCGACCCTTTCCTTGATTCTGTTTGAGTTCCACTCAGGTTTACCTTTTTCCCTGCCCTAAAGGAGAACCTCCCCTTTCCCTGGTTATGGTTAGTAGTTGCTTTTTTTCGGTGATGTATATTCAACCGAGTTCCCTCCGCCGTGCGCAGCGCGGACTTTCCTTCTTTTAAGATTAGAAGAGAGGATTCCCTGGGTTAAGGAAAGGCCCTTCCCTTCCGGCTCTTGGGAATCGTCTTCTTTTTTCTGAAGAAGCAAAACCCCCCCCCCCCCCACCCCACCCACCCCCCCCCCCCAAAAAACCCCCCCCCCCGTGCTCTTATTGATCTTGTCTCTCCTTGGTCTCTCGTGCTTACGGTTTGAGAGCGTAGGCTTTAAAGGGAAAGAAGTTTTTCTTCTGCCCTCCCTGTCTTCTTTGTGGATGCGAGCGATGATATGATGCTGTTTCCCCAACAGAAAAGTTTATCTTCCTCCTTGACCTTTTTTCTAAATGAAAGTTGACCTCCCTTCCTTTTTTCCTCACCCGGAGCATAGAAGGGTTTCCCGAAAGTTCTCAGAGCAGGGAGACGGCCGTAAAGAAATGTACGAAGCCCTTTTTCATTTTACTTCTCCCTCTTTTCCGTACAGGGAGGAAGGCTCTTTCCCCCGATTGAGAGAAGACCACCTTTGATAGGAATGAAGAGGGTTCTTTTTCTTCTTTCTCTTCCCGTGTTTTTTTTTCGCCCGACCTCCACCCCCCCACATTTTTTCTGCCTACTCTTCTTGAGCCAATCCTCCTCCCTCTTAGACTCTTGTCTGGGCGGTTGTCTTTTGGTTCCGGTGTCAGTGTGGTTTGCATGGTAAAGCTTGATCATTCCTCTCTCTTTCTTTTTGAATTCGCTCCTCCTTCCCCCTTTTCTTCTGGCGACGCGACAGCATCTTCCCCCTCTCCCGAAAGGAAAGACCCCCACCAGGAAGACAGCCTTTTTTTCGCTCCCTAGCCCTTTTCCCTCCTTGATAGAACAGGTTTCAGCGCAGCTCCCTAAACTCAAGCACCAGACGCTTTTTTCCCCTTTCGCTCTCTTTTTGCCCCTCCTCCCCGCAGCCGTGGCAGCCAGTCCCTTTTTGCGGCGCCCAGACCCGTGAAGTAGGTTCCGCGATCAGTCCATCTTTTTTTCCGCACCTCTCCCTCCCCCCCCCCTGATGCTGCAGAAGCTCCCCTTTTTTTTGGAGTGAAGCGATTGTTTTCTGACCGGGAAACTTCTTTTTCTCCTCCTCCATCAGTCCTTCTCCGTAGGAGCCCGCGAATATCCCTTGGGAAACCATCGCCTTCTTAGATCGAGACTTCCTCCTTCGTCCCTTCCCTTGGGCGTCATCAGACTTGTAGATTGGCGTCGACCTTTCTTTACCCTTCTATCCTGTCCCCATTTTTTTCCGCACGACTCCCCGAAAGAGAGCTTAACGGAAGAACAACGATTACGAGCAGTAGAAAATAAGAACTCCTCCCTCTTCCGGGGGTTTCCCTCCCTTTTTTCGCTACCGCATCTTCCCTTCTTTTCTTCCCAGCCGAATTCTCAGTTTCCCCGTAGGCCTGGCTTTTCCTTGTCCATCCCTTCAGGCCGAGATTCCTCTGCGCACGAAAAGTCCCCCGAGGGCGGCTTCCGCACGCTCATTCTTGCTCTCCCCTCTTCCTGTACAAGAAGGGCCAGGGACGAAAAGAGGTTATTTCCCCCCCCTGCCCCCTAGCTTCTACTTCCCTCTTTCGCTCGACGATAACCGGCTGCTGTGGGTCTCTCCTTCGGATACGATAGATATCTCTTTTGTTGAGAGATCTTCCCTTCATAACCGGCCCTCCCCCCGGTCCCCAAATCCTTTTTTTTTTTCTGAGCGAAGGCGCCGATAGGAGTTGCATTTTTTCCCTAATTGGTTTTTCTGCCTTGATGGGGACGTTTCTTTTTAAATGACTGAAGGCGATCTTTTCTGAGAGATCGGCCTCCCCCCCTTTCCTTTCTTTTCCTTGTTTTTTGAATCTCGGCCTTCTTCCACGCGGCAGATCCTCCTTCGCCGGGCCGACTTTTTCTGAGCAAGTTCGCAGTCTCCCCTAAGACCACCGCCCAATCCCGGTTTTTCCCTTCCGCACGTTCTTTTTTCTTTTCCCTCTCCGGCTGCCATCGTGTGCTTTTCTCCTTGTGAGGAGGATTCAGGAGCTGTCCTCGCTGTTCTTCTTCTTTTCCTTTAGGCTCGCTCTGGCCCTCTTTCGTCGTAAGCTCTCCGATCGAATGGGACTAACCCTTTAGCGATCCCCCTTGGTCCTGCCAAAGCTGGTTCTTTCCTCTGAAAGCGGACCCTTTTGGTTTTCCTCCGTTTTCTGTTCCCTTGCCTTCCCTTCTTTTCGGGAGGCTCCTTCCTTTTTTTTTTTAAGACATGGTGAATTGGTGTCCTGCTGGATGACTTTTCGCCCTCTTTCAATCCTCCTCTTTCGCTGGACGAAACCCTTCTTCCTTGCAAGAGAATAAGGGCATAAGAGGAGGGCTCTTTTTTTCCCTTTGCTATGGTCGCTCGGCCGGCAACGCCTAATAAAGGGTTTTTCTCTTTTTTTTCTTCGACAAGAGGATCTCGCGAGAGAGAGGTTTTTCTCCCACTTTTCTTCCGTTCCCTTCTTGCGAACGTTCGAACCGCGTTTTTTTAGGGCTTACCCTTTGGGGCTGGTGAGCGACTGCTTCAATGGTTCTATAAAGGACTTTCCATCCTGATATTTTCCATGCTCCGTGATGTTGCTTCATGGTGGTTCCGGTATTAAGGTGCATGTTAGCGCGCTGTTCGCCCTGAATTCTTCCTTTTTCTTGGGCGCGCTCCCTCTTTACAACACACACAATCCCCCCCCCCCCCCACCCCCCCCTCGCGCAGCTTGATCGGCTTTCTCCAGCTGTACAAGGAAACTCCCCTGACACGAGTTCACTCGCTTCCCTCCCCCTCCGACTCTGATTGCTCCAAGGCATGGAGATTCTTCTTTTCCCTTTTTCTTGAAGCGTGAGGCTTTTGATTCTGAGCTGTTAATGCCTTCAGGCCTCCTGCCAACGTGCTGCGCGCCTCCCCTTTTTTCGACTGCGAAGTGCCTTTTCGCAGAGTGGGAGAATCCCGTTTCCATTCTTCTCGCGTACACGGATGGCTCTTCTCTTTTTCGCATGCTAGAGGAAAACTTCTTGGGGAACCCTGGAAGAGGCTCTTTCTCTTTCGCCCTTCTGATATTTGCGTTTCTGCCGTTTTCCTTCCCCGTGCGGTGTAGAAGCAAGACCCCCTTAACAGCTCTTTCCACCACCAGACCAACTGGTCCGAGCGAATCAGAGATGGGGTCCCTTCCTGGAAAGGTTCTTCCACCGTTTTTTTTCTCCCTTTTCTCGGTGAGCAAACCTTTCCTCTTCTCCCTCCGGCCGGAGAAACAGATCCCTGAGATCCTGGCCCCCCTTCGTTCAGTCAGTAAGAGCTTTCCCTCCCCCCCCGAAGCAAGCGTCCTTCCTTCTGTCTTTCACCTTCCCTCCCTCCCCGGCGACTCTTCCAGAAAAAAGTCTTTTTTTCCTTCTTTCCAAAGGCGAGATTAAAGAGGCCCTTTACGAATCGGCCCCCTCTCATCACGATCTTTTAAACTAACCCCGGTACCCCCCCAACACTTGGCTTTTCCCCACGCGATTTTCCAATGGCGGGTTTCGCTTCCCCTTACTCCCCCGGCCCCGAAACGCGGCCCGGGCGCCGCTTAAGGCTTTTGACTCCCTGCGCCGTCGTCCTTCACAAAGCAGCCTGGATCCGTTTTTCTTCTCCGGCTGACTTAAGCGAAATACAGACTTTTTTTTGTATAACCAGCTCTTCCCCCGCCCCAGTGGATCGATCTCTCTCTTAAAAGACGGAAGACTTGCAAGAAAGACCCCCCAGCATTTCTTTCAAGAGTCTCCGTGGCCGAGGTCTCCAGGTAGAGTGCTTCTTAAGTGCCTTCCTCGTTCCTCTTCCCGGAGTGAGATCCTCCTTACATGTAGAGGAGAAGCTCCTCCCTCCCTTGACCTGGCCCCCCCCCTCAATTGCACATAAGAAAATTTCTCATCCTTTTTCCCAGGATCATCCAGATCCCTCCTACGTAGTATTTCTTTGTAGCGGTTCTTTAGAACCCGGCGCTTTTTCCCTTTTCCCTCATTCTCCCCCCCGAAAGAGTAGTAGCTTTCAGGAGTGGAGCTCTCTCTCCCCTTCTGAGTCCCCCTTTCCCCTAGAACCTGGGTCACCGTCAGGTTCCCTTAACCCTTCCGAGAGAGAGGAACTCTCCTCCCTTCGCAGTCCGAAGTCCTCCAGGTTCGGATGGAGAGAGTGTCTTCCAAAGCGATAGGCACTTTTTATGAAAAGGAATTTCTTTTCCCTCCCTCTCAGCTCGTCTTCCGAACCAGCTTCAGAAATTCAGGAAGGATTGTTACAAAAGGAAGGGCTCTATCACGGCTCTCCTTCCGCATCCTTCGCACCGCGGAGGGGCCATTGATAAGGCTCTCCCCCCGGTCGCACCCCGCTATCCTGAGCGGCAAACTAACTTGTTTTTTTCCATGGGAAGGGATGAAAAAGGATTCCCCCCACCCAGACCTGTCAGCTTTAGTTCCTTGTCTTCGTCTCGAGAATTTTTCTTGCCTTCTCCTGATAAGTCCCCCCCTTATTCCCACGCGAGAGTCTTCCCCTACTCGCCGCTTCAATTAAGAAAAAAGCCTGCCCGCATTCAACCCTCTCCTTCTTGCGAACGATTACCTTCCCCCTCGGTTGCGCCGGAAAGATTCCCTTCCATGGAAGAGAGGAGAGTGCTTTCCTCTTGTCCCCTTCCCCGTTTCTTACCCCCTTGCTGGCGCTGAGCCCTCCGACCTTTATGCTGGATAAAATCATTTACTTTCTTCATGATCTCTATATGTGCTCTGAGCTCCTCCCCTTGATGAATCTCAACTGGAATCCAGCAGTCTCTAGTCCAGGTAGAGGTAGATCGTTCACTTTTGCAGCCCGATTTCGGGCAGGAGACACTCCAATGTGGTAGAAGGCCGCTCCCGCGACTTCCCCCTTCTTCCGTTATCGGCCGGCTTCCCCGTTTCCAGTTGCAAGATCTCAAGGGCTTTTTTCCTCTGTAATAGAAGGAACGGGTGTCCTCCGGTCTCTTTGTACTGCGCTCACTTGCGTGATCGCTACGGAAATTATTTAGAGACTTCCCTTCCCAAGCTGACCTTTCTTTCCCTGCGGTGGCGCCGGGGCCAGTTTTCCATCGACCCAAGTCTTTTTTGCGGGTTGGAAGATAGTTTTTCCTATTTTTTTTTCTAATTGACTCCCCTTTTCGGCAGCGATTCCTGCTTCCGTGTGCATGGATCCCTCCTGCTCCGACGCCTTTTAATCTTCCCCTCTTCCGCCATGCTTTTGGTTACAAGACTGCCTGAAGCTGTACGGTTCCTTTCCAGGCCCAAGTTTTCCTCCTCTTTCCAGGAGGGCGTTAAGACCCCCTTCCTAATTTTTTCTGAGAAGCTTTCCCTCTACGGGCCTGCCGCTCCTAGCGGATTCAGATAATGGGGACTCTCCCCCCTCCCCCGCGTTCGAGGTGGATCCTTACCTGGACCCCGACCTCTTTGCTTGCTTCCTTCCTCGAAGAAGCTTTTCGACTTTTTTTGTCGTTCCTGATGTTTCCCCAAGAGAAGGTTCTCGGTCATCGCTCATTTTGTCCACGATTGTTTCCCATCTACGGGTGATGAGGATATGGGGGCTTTCTGGGTCTTTCTTTTCCAATTTAAGTTGGGGGGAACCCTCCTATCCCTTTCTGGAGAAGATGATCATTTAGAAATGAAGGCGCTTTTTCTTTTCTTTTAGACTCGACTTGCACTTACCTTAACGCCGGGAGGCCTTTCCCCCCTCTACGCGTGCGATAAAGATGGTCGTTCCCCCGTCTTCTTTCGACTCCGCGCTCCCTCATTTCTGGTCGCGCTGGTTATCCTTTTTCTTCTATTTCGCCTTAGGGTTCCCTTTTTTCCCCGATCAAGGATCCTTTCCTTCTTTCGCCTCTTTTCCGTTCTATCGATTTCTTTCACTGACCCAGAGTTTTGGAGCTGAGTAAGGGGGAGATCGCCCCCTCCCCCTCTTCCGTCTCCCATCCCTTGTTCTTCTTGTGTTATGTCCCTTCCTTGGTCAGATAGGAGATTTTTTCCTGCCGAATTCGTAAAAGCAGCTGTCTCCTTGGGACAGAGCTTTTTTCCTACGGTTTCAGGTCCTCTTTTTTGGCAATTTAGAGGTGCCCCCGGGCTTCATGCTCCTTGGCGCGATTCTCTGCGATTTAGACTCCCCTCCGATTTACTGATGGAGGCGTCTTTCCTTTTGATGGAAACAGCCCCTATTTTTCTGATCATGAGGCGTCCTCCCCTCTTTTTTACTATCAGTGTTCCCATCATAGCGCTTCTTCCTCTTTTCCTGAAGAACTTGCCCTTTTCTCCGGAATGGATTCTCCTTTTTATGAGATCGGCGTGGGTCGTTCTGTTGGTTCCTTCTTGCTTCGAACAACCGCCACTCCGCCCGTCAAGTTCTCAACGACAGCAGTTCCCTTTTCAGACGTCTCTTCGTCCCAGTCTCCTTGGGTCCCCAACGCGGTTTCCCCAGTTAATAGAGAAGGCGCTTTTCCTCTCAAGTTTTTTCTCGCTTCGTGCCACGTTTTTTTTTTCCCCCCCCTCTCGTAAAGGAGGCGCTTCCTCACACACACACCAAGATGAGAGCAGAACTTCTCTTTGGGTTAGCCGCCCCCTTCATCCGAGTAGGCGTTGGCCTCAGATGGCCTTAGCTCCCCTTTTGCTTTCTGTTTTTTCTTGAGGTTTTATTCTTGTTTGAAACGAGGTACTTTTTCCGTTTTTTCCTTTTCCCTGCTTGATCAGAACGGCCTCTCTCGGGATGATAGAGCTTTCCTTTTTCTTCTGCGCCGCTGTCCTCTCGACATCTTTCCACAGGAACCTTCGGCACCAAAAGGCCCCCCACAGTCAGCGCCCCCCGTCTGTTTTTTTTCTTTCCTCCATCTTCTCGACGCCTCTGATAGACAAGGATTTTTCGCCAGTTAGAGAAGAAAAGCCCCCTTGTCCCCCCGCACTTTTTCAGCCCTCTTTCGAACGTGTCGTCCCCCCGCCTTTTTGCCGAGCTCGTGAGCCCCTTTCTTTTTAGATCGAATCGGATAGCATCTTTCCCTCACTCCACGATCCGCCTTTTCCCCTTCTGAAGTAGGAGTTGTCCTGGATCTTCTCTTCTTCCCCATCGTGTAGATAAAGAAGAGAATGACCCGGGCGTTCCCCCATCCTCTTTTCTTCCATCCCTGAGTTCCTCTGCTTCCACGTCGCGATCAGGCTTCCACGGTAATATCAGCCCCCCTCACTCAGCCAGGCGTATACCCCCCCTTTATGATCCCGCGACTTTTCCAGACATAGACAGCATTCCTGTTATTTTTGACCCCTTTCCTTCCAGGAAACAGCTTGGGCGTCATCCTCTGAACCCTGTTAGATATGGTTTTTTCCCGGTAAAACTTCTTTGGGTAGCCAACAGTTTTTTTTCTCCCCGCACGAAGAAAGCTTTTTCTAGCTGGAAACAGGCTTTCCCCTTCCGCGGCAGCTTCCCTCCAGTCCAGTGCCAGTTTCCCATGTTCGACGCAGTTTCCCCATCTCCAGAAGTGTCTTTGTAGGAGAGGAATTGCCCCTTCTTTTATTACGGCGACTGCTTCCTTTTCGGACAGGTCGCTTCTATTATCTGCATTTTTCCTTCAGGAAGAGATAAGAGCCCTTGCTTATATTTAGGAGGTTCCCCTATTCTAGCATTCTTACTCGCCGGAAGTCTCTCCTCAGAGTCAAAATTCCTTTTTTCTACAGCAGTTCCCGCCCCCTTTCTCCTGCCCCGCGAGAGCTCGACGATACCTTGGGTCGATATGGAATGTCGGTCCCTATTCCCTTTTGGATCTATCGATGTACTAATTTTTTTTTCCAGATCTGTCTTCCTTCTCCCTCCTTTTCCTATAGCCCCAGCCCTCTTTTCTTTCGAGAGACGGAGCGGGGAAGGCTTCCTCCCTCGGTGAGAATGGACTCGGTTTGCCAATTTTTGGGGATTTCCTTCCTGTCTGTAAGAATGACTGACCGGTTCTTCGCACGGCAATGAGCTCCCCTCACCTCCGCCCCTAGTAACCTGTCTTTTTTTTTTTCTTTTTACCGACTTCCTTTTTCCACGAGGAAGTCGTCACGCCTTTCCGGGCCCCTCTTTTTCGTTCGCGGAGAAGTCTTCTTTTAATTTTATTTGCTCCACCTTTTCTTCACGCTGGCAGGATGGTTTAGAGATTTTCTTCCCTGACTTTTGTTTCTGAGGACTCCTTCTCCGACTGCTCGGAAGCTGTCTTTTTGCCGTTCCAGCTCTTGGCTGCTTTTCCTTTTTTGCCCCCTGCCGTATCGAATTTTTCCCCGTTCCAGCTCGAACAGGGACTTCCTTCTTCCTTTCCCAAGAGGTGCCTGTATTTTTCTAATCTATCACCCCGCAAGTCTCTCCTTTTTTTCTTCCCTTTTCTTTCCTGGCTCTTTTGGCCTACTGGGGGTCTTCGGTATACTCCCTTGGCGATATGGTGCTTCCTTGGATGACAGTCCTGGGCCTTCCCCCTTTTTAATCGATTCCTTTCCTCTTCCCTCTTATAGCTGCTGAAGAGCTCCGTCTTTTTCGCCTTATCGGAGAGTTTGTTGGGGATTCTACATGCTGATCGAGCCGTCTTCTTCTTGGGCAAACGCCTTACTTCTTTTTTTCTTTTTTCAGAGGATCGTTTATAGACAACCTTTTTCTTCCCTCTAGAGGAGGTGCTGTCTCCGAGCTAGGAAATTTCTATTTCGCCCTTGTCTGGTGATGATTTTCTTTTCCATCCCGGTGGGGATGTCTGATCCCAACTTATTTCTCTATCTTCTGTCTTTTTCTTATGCCCTTTAATGGACTTCGATCCCTTCTGAAGGCGACCCACTTTTCTGGAGCTGGTGATGTTATTCCCTTTTTCTTCACGTTCCCTGTTCGCGCCTTCTATTATGATGTAGAGTCGCCCTTACTCGATTCTTCCTTCAGCGCTCTTATGAAATCTCTTTTTTGATCCTTGTAAACTTTTCCAGAAACCCCCTGCCGGACCCGGTTCAACTAGCTTCCCCCCCCGCCAGAGTCCTTTCCTTCCCATTTTTGCCAAGCATTGGAGCTTCCTTTTCCCTCTGAGCTGTCCCAAACGACGACCTTGCTTTTTTTTTCTCTTATTCTGCGCTGAGCTCCCCTATGGAAGCAGCAAACGCAACGTTCTTCTTTTTTTTTGGTTACGACTGCTGCTCCCCTCCTGCCAGTTACTTCTTTTTTCTATATACCGTTTTTCCCCTTTTTACTGAGATCCTTTTTTTTTTCTTTCTGGTTCTTCAGATTGTGACCTTTATTTCCCCTTCGATTAGTAAACAAGACTTTTCCTTGGCGCCTTTTCTAATCTCTCGAACGCAAGTCGTCTGAGATGGAAGGTTCTCCCCGGTCTACAGACTTCTTTTTTTTTCCGGTGGTCCTCCCCCCCAGCATCCTTTCATCCCTCCCCCCCAGCGCCCGCCACACCAGACCCACGGCCTCTCCTCATAGCCGCTGGTTTCTCCTCTCATGACGGCCCAGTTAAGTCCCTTTTTTTCCGACGGGACGGACTTCTTTTGTGAGCCAAAGGACTCCTCTCCTCCTTCTGCGCCAGGAATCCTTTTGCGTCGCTCAGCCTTTTTAAAGTGCCATCCGCACTCCCCTGAGTAAAGCGCATCCTCCCCCTTCCCTCTATAGCAATCCATTTTTCTCCTTTCCGGACCCCCCCATTGCCCTTCAGGGAAGAATCGCCGAAACAGTACTTGCAATTCCTCTTTTTCCCGAGGGCGCGTTGCCTTTCTTGTGGAAGATTTTCCATCGGACATCCATCCACCCCGCTAGTCCTCCCCCTCTATTAAATAAGACGGAACATTTTGAGACTTTCTCCCTCCTCTTTTCTAGCCTTTTCCCCGATATACCAAGTTGACTTAGTTCAGAAACGCGGGGTCGGTGAGCCTGTCTTCCCTATTCAGAAATGACGCGCTTCCTCCCCTCCAGAATTCCCACCTTTGTCTGGAGCCCAGGAAACAGAATTTCCCCCCTCAGGCCACTTTCCCCTCCCCCTCTCCGCACCAGTGGATCGATGCGTCCCATCAGGACAGACTTCCTCTCCCCCCCCTTCCGGAACTTTTCTGGGAGCGATTTCCCCCCTTTCAGGTAAGCGTGTTTCCCGCGAGGCCGCCAGTGCTTCTTTCGCCTCCGGCATTTCCCTCCTCCCCCCGAGTCGACAGAAGCGCCCTCTTTGTGCCCCCACCGTCAATTTTCCTTCCTTTCCCTCCATACAGATTTCCTCCTTCTCGAGTCGTTACAGAACAATCATTTAAAGAAGCCCGTTCGTTTTCTCCCCCCTAGCGATTCGCCGGTCCTCCTCCCCCCCCACCGGCTCTGGTTTCCCTATGGACGGACAACGGCACTTTTCCCCCCTTTCGCCGGCGTGGCCCCTCTCGGAGCCGCGCTCCTCCCACGGACCTTTGGGCCCCCTCAGGTAACTTTTCTGTCCCAGTATCTGAATCCGCTCTTTAGTCCCCCCCTCAGAAATGGAGTTTAGAAAGAAAAGCAGTGAAGAGTTTTTTTTGCGCAATAAGGGCACTTCTATGAAAGAGCTCTTGAAGAAGAGGACCTTCCGATAGTAGTAGTGCTCAAACAGACCAGCATGCGGCAGGCTTTTTTACAAAGGATTCGTTGCGTCTGGCCCTGCCCTTTTCCCCCTTCAAAAGGACAGCATTACCCAAGGAGGGGTCACGACAGATTCCAAACGCTTCCCCCTCCGAGCTTTCCCCTTGGGTCGATGGAAATGGGACTTCCCAGATTTAAAAACCCCCCCTTCTTTGTAAGATTTAGGCCTTTCTACAGCTCTCTCTCCTTTTCTCGCGATTGAAAGAGAAGTCCGCTTTTAAGCAATTACTTATTAGCGGGGCGCCGGAACAATCTAGGATCTCTACCTGCTGGGAACGTCCTTTCCCCCTTTTCTTTTGACGAAGCTGATTCCGGTTTGAGAAGCCCGCCTGGACGCGATGCGCGTGCCCCTTGCCGCTGACAACGACTGTGTCGTCCCCCCCCTGACAATGCGGGATGACCTTGCTGGAGCTGTTCGATCTGGGGATCAAAGTAATTACTCTTTTCTCTCTATTTAAGACTACTCCGTGTTGTTTTTCTCTTTTTCTTTTCACGAAGTTGATGCCAGCAGATCGAGCACCCCCCCCCCCCCCCCCTTTTTTCGATCGGCAGCGCAAGCAAGGTCATCCCCTTTTTTTTGACAAAGTAGTGGTCCTGTCCCCTTTTTTCCTTCCCTCTCAAGCGCTCCGGGTTCTCTGAGGCGTCGTGATCGGCCGGCGCAACCGCGTCTTCTCAAGATCTCCAGCGGAGAGTTTAATAGAAGGCGGTTGCCTCTTTTGAGATCGGTAAGTATGCGCGACTTTTTCTTTATTCATTTTGTTCTCTCCAATATTCAGGAGTCGCATTCGCGAGCCTTTTCCCCTGCCGAACGGGAAAGTCCTCAGGGGCAGCCGTCCCCCCCAAGTCGGGTGCAGCTAGATCGCGGGTTGCTCTTTCCTCCTTTGAGCCTTTGCGCCTGAGCACATTGACGCCCGCCTCCTTCTTCAGGGTGCCTGGGGAATCCTTCCCCTTTCCCGACGACTTTGGAGCCGC
>Ga0179593_1595380_pt1 | contig 13279 bp, 12 predicted proteins | sample CZODoug2_1_08_16_FD_185931 | JGI IMG/M metagenome (GOLD analysis project Ga0179593, IMG submission 185931) | Vadose zone soil fungal communities from Angelo Coast Range Reserve, California, USA - CZODoug2_1_08_16fungal (PacBio error correction) | ecosystem: Environmental > Terrestrial > Soil >... | reverse complement strand
CTTCCCTCTGTGAGCAATGCGGTTTTCCCATCAATGCACCGAGCGGATCCTACGTCCGTCGCGGCGGTTTTTTGCGGAAGATAAAGCCGAAGATTTCGTCCGCCTCCCTTTTCCTTCCTGCTTCTTTCCGAGACCCATTCCCTTTTTTACTAAAGGGGTACGAACTGAGCTCTGTCAGACCCCATTTTTTTTCCTGCGATTTAAAGACTGTCCTAAAATTAACTTGACTTCACAGCTGTTCGAGGGCACCGTCACCTGTAAGCCGCCGCACTTTAGTACCTTATTCCCCCCACGCTGGTGAAGCTCCCTCTCTGATGAATCATCGAAACCCCGTCTCGTTCCCCCCGCCCACCCCCCCTTGGAGGCAATTCGAGCAAGCGCGAATCCACCGACTCCTTTTTTTTTTTGTAAAAAAAACAAAACCTTTTTTTTCCCTTGCAAGGCCCTTTCTCCTTCCGGGAGACGGAAGTACCGCTTGGAAGCACGACGGCCCCTTCTGAACGGGATGGATCCGACACTTCACCTTTTTACAGCCGCGTTTTTCCATCGTCAACCGGCGCACCTCCCTCACCCCACCAAAATATTGGATGCCCTGAACGCCTTTCCCTATCAATCTTTTTTTTGACTGATTCCTACTTTTCCCGAGAAAGGCTGGCAAGAGCAACTCCCTCCCGGATTACCTTTTTTCTTCCAAGTTCCCTTCAAAAAAGTTCCTCCCCAGGACTTGGGCAAACGCATACAGTCCGTATCGAGCTCCCCCCATTTCCACAACGTAAAGTCATTCTTTGATATCCCTGAGAGTTCACGGAAGATTCTTTCTCCAGGTGATGCTGAGGCTCTTCACGCCCTTGGCTAATTCTTTCAGATCCGAAGAGTGATAAGAAGTTGTCGTCCGAACTTGGTCCGGCGTCCCCCCCTTCTGTGCTTCTTCCCCACAGACCCTTTCCCTTAAGTGTTTTTTTTTTAGGCCCCTTGGGATGCTTTGGTTTTTGTATGCCTGCCAAGTGGCCGAGTACTAACTCTTTCAGTGTTTCCTCAAATCATCCACATCAGCAATGTACCAATAAGTATTCGTTCGTTCTTTTGACAGACTCTTCGTCCGAAGTTGGGCGGCCACCACGTCACTCGTGTTCCCCCCAGCCCCCCTTTTTGTATTTTGCCGCTAAGCGGGCAAGGCCGCCCCTTTTAGCCTTGGACGAGCGTTGCCAAAGCTCCCTGATCGACGTCGGGAGGAGACTTCTTTTCCTTTTTTTCTACACACAGGTCAGTCTTTCTTCGTTTTTCCAAACCTTTCGTTTTACCTTGCCCGTTTTCGATTTGGGCTGCTGGAGACGAGTTTAACTCCCGCTAGCCCCAATTCCCGGAGTCGAAGCAACCACAAGATGCGGCTTCAGGTCCAAAGCGACCTACTCTGCGGCCCCCTTTTCATTTTCTTATGTTCGCCCAGTTAATCTCGTTGATTTCCCCACTTCAGATGCACAAGCTTCCTCCTGTTTTACCCGTACAGCCCAGGACCCACCGCACCGCAACGCTGTCATCCTTGAGGGGCCGCGACATCGGACTCGACCAGGGAAGGCAAATTCCTTCACTTTGGTAATTGCAATCTCCCCCACTTGACAGTTTTTCTGTTTAAGAGAAGGCGCTAGATCAGGCCTTCCCCCCCTCTGCTTTCCGTGGTCCGTTGGACGGCCCGATGACGGCGACCTTTTGCCATCCCACGTACCAATTCATTTATTCCATCCCGAGTGCATGCCATAGTTAGTCATCAGATGCTAGAAACTTCGCTCGCGTTCTTCGCTTTTTTTGGTCAGGTTCCTCTAGAAACTTTTCCCTATCTCTTGTCCTCCCTCCTTGTGTTTCAGACCCCCCCCTGTTTCTGGTCTACCGACGGGCAAAACGAGCGTCTCCCGCGCCCTCCGCACTATCGCCAAAGCGGCCATTCTCTTTCCGATGCGATTACCATTCATTTTCCGTTGGGATTCCCTGCTTTCAGCAGAATCTTAGTACCGAGAAATTTTCAAGTGCAAATTTGAATTCCGGTGATAGGCGCTTCGGCTTCCTTTCTGTCACACCGCGTTGGATTGTCGCACAAAGTGTGATGACGTTTTTTTCAGTTCGGTTTCGAAGCGCGAGTGTCCGGCAACTGCGTCTTGAGGAAATTCTTTCTCTTTTGAATTTATCCGACTTTAGTCTACGTTACGCGTTCTCCGCTGGTTTTCCTCCCGATCAGTCCGCGATCTTCCCGTCGGGACCCTTAAACCCACTGATTGTGTGCGCCGGAAATAAAATAACTACTTTGGAGCTCCCTGAAGACTTTTATGACCCGAGATTCCCGCGAGCCGCTTTTTTGTTTCTCACCCGTGCCACTCCCCCATCTTTGAAAAAAGGACCCATTTCCCGCCCTTGGCAACCGGGACGTCGTATCCCGTTTTTGTTAGCGCCAAATAAAAAGGATCCTCTCCCGTACTTTTTTACTTATAGCGCAGGTGAGATCCAGCTCCACATTTCCTTGAAACTTCAAGGTGCTGGCATCCGCTTTATACCCCCTAGCTGGGGTTTACCTCCCCCAAAAACTCATTTTTCTGGGGGGACTCCCGACTTCACCTTCGGTGTCCCCTTAGACGGGTTCTCGTCCCCGACCTTAGATGAAATTTTCTTGTATTGATGGGTAGTTCCCCCCGCTCATCTGGAGGAAAGATAGGAAGGAGTCTCTATCCCAATTTTGATTCCCCCCCAAAACGAAAATGCTAGTAATCGTCTGCTTTTCATAAGCACCCTTAGATTTTCAGTCGCTTCAAACGAATTATTCTCCTTGTTATATTAATGCATACAGGATTCTGCCCTTATAGTCATCACAGACTTAATCCTCAATTCCCTTAGCGTTAATAGAGGATTACCCTTCTTTTTAAGGCCTTGAAAGGCTTTATGATCATAATCACGTGATTCCCCCCCGAATCTCCCTGGCCCCAAAAAAAGTAACCGTGACCGGTCAGTGGTTTTCCACTGAACTCCCAGATCCTGTGATTCGGTACCCGAGGTTGTCCCCTCTTTTTGACCAACAGCAGTTATCGAGCCCCCGTCATTCTTTCTCACCCCTCGAGTACAGTTATTTGAGCTCTAGTACTCAGAGTATTTGGAGGTCTTTCTCCTTTCGTTTGTAAATCCATGGAACGAGTCACTCCTACGACCTCTTGTATGTGTTCCATAAAGTCCCCACGAATCTAGTGCGGGAAAAATCTTTTAGCACTTCCCCGTATAACGTTTTTTAGATGGACGCAGCCCTCTCTGAACCCCCCCCCCTATTTTATTCCTTCTGTGATTCTCCTATGATATCGTTCGTAACATCGGTTGGATTCCTTTTTTCAAGTCGTCAGGGTTTTTTCTATAATTCCAGTCAGAGTAGACCTCACCGCCGCTTGGTGGCCAGAAAGTGAAAATTTTTGGCTTCTCAACAAAGGTTGTGGTCCCCGGTATCTCTTTCCTGTTTTTTTCCATTTTTAACAGGACTCCATAGAATGCCAGATGCTCCTCTTCCGACTCTTAACCACTTTTCCCTACAAATCCCTTTCCATTCGAAATCCCCCGATTTTTAAGCCCCCCTCCCCCAGAGGTCCCCCTCTTCCATATTCTTTCGTATTAGAGAAGTTCCTTTCGAATTTTTAGGTCCCCTTCTGTGCTTTTTTCGTGGGGGGGGGATGTAGACGTCTTTTTTATCCCCTTCTATCTATTTTACTCATCGTGTGGTTGATCTCTTCCGTTGAGCCTTCCTCACAAGAGGCCCCTCCTCGTTCACACCTGCCCACAGTCGCGCTGCTTAGCCCTCTCCCCTCGCTCTTTCTCCAAGCCGAAGATTTTCGTGCAACATGTTTTACTGCGCACAGCTACTGTTAAGGTTTTTTAGAGGTTTTCCTTGCTAATGTTAGAAGCCCGTAGGCTTGTGCTTTCGCAATTGAGAGTCCAGCCTTTTTGTAAAATTCCCAGGTCCTCACCCCTTACCTCTTTGTTTCTCCCTTCAAAATAAGAAGCGACCCAGTTCGTCTTTCTCACCAAGAGGGCGAAAGGTGACCGCCATTAGTACTTCCCGAAGTCCCGTACACCCGCCGCAGTGGATCCTTTCCTCATTTTTTAAGTGGACGACTCTCATCGGCGCGTAGAGCAACGACGGAAAATTTTCTGGCACCCCTGTACACTCTATCCTATTCAGGTAGAAGGAAGTGCGTTTCCTGGCCGCAACTTCCCCGTCCTTTTTTATTCTACAAGACCGTCTACGTCGGGAGTATTTTTTTCCTCCCCTTTTATAATCTTTCCCACAAGATCACACACTATCTTGAGTCCCCTCGAGAACGTAGTCGATCAATTACTAGCTGTTTTACGCTCATGATGGGTGGTCAATTTTCCCTGCAAGACGAGACTGCGGAGTACCGCATCACTGAGGATTTGGTTGGTTTACCCACATGAAAAACGGAATCACTTTTTTTTGGAACCCCTCTCCTGGGTTCCCAAACGGACCTCCGGTGTGATCATAACTTCCCAACGTTTAAATCCCTTCAACGATTCTGTAAAATCCCTCTCGGAATTTGTAGCTCGACGCAGGTTTGCGTTGCGTCTCGGAAGCTTCCCGTGGGAATCCGTGAAGTTAGCTTAAAACTCAGAGTTTCTAATTCTTTCGGTCAAGCGACTGGCCGTGCACCTCTATTTTGGTCTTTTTTTTTTACAAATCACTTTCCGATTACAGCATTTATGTTTTTTTTCCCCCCCCAACCCCCCCCCCCCCCCCCCCAACAAATGGAGCTGATTCGACGAAGGCCTCTTTCAAGCCTTCGAAGAGGCCCCCAGGGTTAGTACTACCAATGACCCCCAGTACACTGCACGAAAGGGAATATAAGCTGGCTTGGCTTCTGTCCCCCAGAATAGAGCAGTTCGTTGCTTCCATTAACGTTGGGTGGCTCACACTTGAAAACTTTTGTATGACGAGTACAACCCCCCAGCTCTCTTGAAGGTTTTCCGGGTTTTGTCAGATGCGGGCAATGCTCCCCTGCTCTCCCAGATTTTGAGGTCTTTTTATTTGTCGTTCAAAAACCAGCCGGAATCGTTACCCGGGCGACTTGCCGTTTTTACGTTTTTTTGATTGCCGGCTGGTAGAACCCTTTGAGATTTACTCCCGCGGGTACGAACAAGAGCGGTAGCAGCCCCACTTTGTCCGGCGGACACAAACGGTCTGTATGTCGCCGACTCTTAGTATCGCGTTTTCTATCCTCCCACCAGTGATCGCTGAAGACAGGTGATTCCGCTAAAAGCCCGTGACTTATAACTTCCGACAGCTGAATCCCTTTTTTTGGCCGCGACACCCCTGGTGTGTTCCCGGACGGCAACCATTCCGTTCTTTTTCTCCAATCCCTTTTTGTTTTTGCGCCTGTCTCCGACTCCGCTGCAGCAGATTTACCGCTTCGAAGGGGTTTCTGCCTCTCGGAAAGTCTTCCTTGCAGCACCCAGGGAAAAAAATTCCTCGTCCAACGCGGTCCCGAGTTTTTTTTTTCCCCTCTTTCTCTCGATGATAGACCCCGTTACTCGCGTTCTGTCGTCACGTTTTTCGTTCTTGATTACAGACCCCTTTTTGATCTTTCTTTTACATCCGCCTTTTTTTTGATCCCCTCCCTGTTTTTCTGCTTCCCCTTAAGCGTAAAAAACTTCGCTCTTTTGAGCGCTAGATAGAACCTTCATTCTCTCGTGCCCGTCCTTGGACGCCCTTGATTTCTCCCCGGCCTCTTCTCCTCGTTAGGTCGCGAAAAAAACTCTTCAGCTCTGCCCCCCCGTAAGTCTATCTCCCAGGGTTTTCTCAAAAACTAAGGTGGATTGTCCTTTCGCGCTTCCACACATGAATCGGAATCTGTCATTTCCCCCCCACTCTTGGCATGTAAGTTTCGGCTTCAGTCCTCCGCCAGAAGACCGTGCTCTTCCTCGGGTCTTCTGCATTCAGATTATCGGGCACCCCTCCCTGTCGTCCGCCTTGCTCTACCATCGGTTTTGGGTCAGAGACGGCTTTACAAGCACATGCAATTCTTTCTGTTGCACCCTTTTTCCCTACTCACGCTCGATAATCCTACACTTCTTGCCACGTGGGCACTGTTTTCCCGCTCGTACTGTCTGGGAGTCCCGTCTCCCTTCAGTTTTGTTTATTCCTGTGGCCTCCTGCTTGACTAGCCAATCTTCTTTCCCAGCGTATTTGTTATTGTCCGCGTATTACCTGGCACGATCGCATAAATCCTATACTCTCCTTTTTTCCGCGTATGGCGAATTACGAGTTAATACTGATTCATGTAGTTCATGTGCACTGCGTCCCCCCGCAGCTTCCTGTTTCCCAGATCAAGACCGTGTAACAATCTCTTTCGGCAAGTCTGGTTCGCACTTGATGTAGTTATCCCCTCGCCCCCCCCCCTTACTTCGTAACCGTCTGCTCGGGGTCTCGTGATGTGTTCGAGTCCCCCGGGTCCTGTTCACCCTTACCCCCACGGCCATGGTCCCCGAACTTTGTAGTTGGACAACTTTTTTTCATTATGTCCCCTTGCCAATTCGGGAGGGAGTGTCCCCACTCCCTGTTATTACCCCCTCAACATACACAAGGATCTCGTCACGGCATTGCTATACACGCAAGGTTTCATCTTTGATGTCGCAGATTCTCCCGCCCATTCACGTTCACATCGCATAAGGAAAATTATAATCTTTTTTTCGGATTCCTAGCCCTGGCGCCGCTGCTGTGCCTGCCCGCACGTCTATTTCCGTGCAGTCCAACAATTTTCCAGCTGGTTCGCTTGTGTCTCCCAGAAACACCAGCCGTTTTGTCCGGTTTCGTTTTTGTGTATCTAGTCGCACACGCACCATTAGAAGGCGCTACCTGTCTTCTTTTGCGACTTGGATCATTATCCCATCACTTTTTCCTCCTTTTCCCGGTCTCTACTGTTTCGCCTGGCGAAAGCCTAAGCACCCGTGTATGCCCCGACCCGTTACGCATTGTTACATGCTTTTCTGGTTTCTTTTCCCTGCAAGTCGAGCTCACGAAACACGTTATCCGCCACCGATTTGGTAACGTTGCTCTCCTCCCTCTTCTTCCGATGTTTTGTAGCTTTGCCTTGGTTATCTTCCTCCGCTCGCAGTAGATGGCGCTCGGCGCGGCGATCCGAGCCATTGCTTCAGTGACTTTCCTTCCTTCCCTCTGATAACCCACGCCGGTCAAGACAAATTCTTTATTCTTATGTGTTATTCTTTGTGGTCTGGTATATCACAGAACCCCTCCGGCAGCTTCATCTGGACTCCTTTCAGCACTTTTTTTTCACACTTCGTTCTATGAGGTTTCTTCCATGCCCAAGTCTACATTACTATTTCTAATCTTCGGTCTTTCCCCTCACTCCCTTTTGCCCGACGAGTTTGTAGGCGCTGCTACTTTACATCATCATTTGTTCGCGCATCAGAGTATCAGACACCCTGACACCCCGCTCCCTTTTTCCTTTTTGTCCTATCGGAAGACCACCGAGAGGATTTTTCGCCTATGCTTTTTTTCCCCTCCGACCTACTTTCCCCGGTGCTTGGTTGGGGTGGTCAATGTGATGAGACACCTCCGCCAGATTCTCCGTGATTCCGCGTAGCGTGGTTTGCCCACACCCTTCGGTGGTGTCCTTGCTAATGCCCCTTGTGTGTTTGTTTCATGCTCCGGGCGGTGAACAAGACCCCTGTTGCCTTTTGCTTTAGAGGCGAGAGGCGACCACGCCGGGGTTGCTGCCTCTGTACTAATTTGAGTGGATCCGTTTCGTGCGTGCCAATCCCCGCATCGCATTGTTCACCTGACCCATGGCGTTATCGTCTTTTTCCCCTCTTGATGAGAGGTACTTCATCCCCCCCGTCTCTTCCGCAGTGTTTACTGCGGAACGTGACTCACTGTTCCGGAGTTCCGAACCCCGTTTTATCCTGTTCTGTGGAGGCCTGACGGCCTAATTCCTCCACACTTTTTTTTATTCATATTATACTTCTTGGGAGACTGCAGCCGAAATAACTAAGACATGTAGTAGTACTTGTAGACTCTAGGCCTCCGTTTCTTCCCCCCCTTATTGGATGAGTACGCGCCCTTTTGATCGATGTGCCTCGCTCTTGACTTATTGACGTGGGTCTACGATCTTTTCGGTTTATGTTTCCCTCAGATTTCGAAAATAGTCGGCCGAGAATCTATCTGGGCAAAGTTCTCCCTCCCCGAGGTCCTCGTTCTTTCTGCTAGTCCCCTCGCTTCGGCCGCAACCTTTGTTCCAGTATCCTTCCAATTTGGTTTTCGTAAATGACCCCGTTTTCTGTTTCCCCTGCCGCGTCTCAATCCCCCCTACCTTGTTCTTTTGCAGTAAACATTTTTCTTTCCTCTCGGTGACGAGGCGGGCTCCCGAGCGTCCGCGCCCACTTTCGTCGTTTTCCTTACCCCCGCCCTTCCCATATCCCCCCGAGGGCCCTCGCGGCCCGCCCCCCTGTCTATATCTGTTCATTTCAGATAGAGCACACACCGCACGGCTACTCCCCTTTTTAGCGGTGTATTAAAGACTCTTGCAAAAAAGTCTCCTTTTGAGGCCGAGACGCCCCGCTTGCGCGGATATCGATGCGCTGTCGCCTTTTTCGACGTTGTACGGACCAAGGACTCTTTTCTCATCTTCCCCCTCCCGGCCCTCCCCCCCGCTTAGTTTCGTCAAGGCACTGTCTTAACTCCAGGGGCTCGTTGCTCGTGGCACTGTCTGTCTTCCCACATGAATAGATTATTTCAGTTTGTTCTTGACGTATCCTTTTCCTTTGCAACTGTTTAGTCCTCTTCTTCTTCTGTTTTTTCTTTCCGAACTTCCTTTCCGTGCTGTTTTCTTGCTGACCCCCTCCCTATTTGGACACCCACGCCGTGCCAAAACTTCGACCATTGTACTCCCTCGTTTGCTGCTTTAGTGTCTTTTACGTTTCTTGTCACAACCATTCCGCGCCCCCTTTACACCAGGTTTTAGTTCGTATGTCCTTTTATCTGCAATCCAGACCGATCCCTGATGCCACCTGGATACCTTCCGGTTTTCCAACATGTGGTCCCCCGCATCGTCGTGCATGTTTGTGATCTCCCACCTTTCTTTTCCTTCCTGATCATAAAGAAAACCAGACAGGGCGCCACCCAAGGTTTCCCCTTGCAGCTGCAATCTTCGATTGATCCCTCGCCCACCTTTTTTTTTTTCTTTTCCCGCGTTTAGTTACCCTTCGACCTTCCCTTTACCAACCCCTTTTTCCTCCCCCGCCCCGCCATTGGTCGCTGAGGAGAGAGGTCCTTTCCTTTGGTTGGTTTTGACCCTCTAAATTTTACTAACTGAGATAAGACCGACTCTTTTCCTGACCCTCTTTTTCCTGGGATCTCCCTTTTTCTAGCAGACGCCCGAGACTACCATTGCGATTGGAATAATTTGACCAGTTCCCTCTAAATCTAAGTCGTTCTCCGGTTCTTGTTTTCTTTTCGACTACTATAAGTCGCCTCCCTCCCTAGCACTCTCTTCCCAGTCCCCTTGGTCAACGCTAAGTGCGAGTGAGCGGGAACTCTCGTTTCGTCCTCCCCCTCGGAATGTAGAGGGAAGCGACTGGGCATGTACTTCTACCCCCGGCCTCTAACCCCCTCTCTGATGGTGTAGAGTTTCTCGCTGATGTTTACGTCGCCCTGATTCTACGGGGTTTTCTTTGGCAAGTTTCTCGTGACCGATGCCACTGCGACCTTTCCATTGTCATTTAAGTTCTTTTGCAATGGTCCCGCAGATCCTTTTTTGGTTTCCCCCTCCTGGTTTACTTTCTATCCGTCGCCTAGACCTTCACACCGTTTTTCCTTTCCAGGAACTCCATATTAACTTGTCCCTCTCATCAGTGTCTGGGTGTTGGCCACCCAATGTTCTTTTCGCTTGTCCTTCGGATCCCAAGACTGCTGTCCCTCACTTGCTGGTTCTCCCTTCTCCTCTATACATGAGTGGGGCAGAGAGTCTCATAACGTTTTATTCTTTCTCCTCCGCCCCTTTTTTCTTCTTCTCCATCCCCTCCCCCAGCAAGTTACAGCTGAATAGGGTCGCGCCTCTTTTCCTTATCGCCTCCTTCGCGAGCCGATCATACAGGCACGAAGTGATATGTCTTCACAACTAAGACTCGGACGCTCCACCCCCAAATATTTTTTCCCTCCGCTTTTTTTTTTCGGGCCGATAATTAACAAGGGATTGCGATTGCGTCAGACCGCTCCCTTCGAGATTAAGGGATATTCAAAGAATGAATGACAGGCATCTCCGGCATGATTTTACACCCGAGCCAAACTTCCTCTTTTTGAATTTTTGTAGGATGTTGGTTTCTTCTCGCGAATTTTGGTTAGGCCTAGTGGGTTGATCGTACCGAAGGTCTCAGATTCTGTTTTGGAATGAAGAACGATTTTCCCCTGCCGGCCCCCCCTAGCTCTCTTATCCACGTCCCCTTCTTTGATTGTTCCTCTCTATGAGACCCTGACCAATTTATATTGACTTGATTCGCGTTGCATTTTTTTTTTTTTTTTAGGGTCCCCGACACGATTGAGCTGCCCCATGAATGTCGGTCCCTACGAGGGATTTTTTTTCTCTTCCCGTGGATTTCTAAAGCTCGACGTGGACCCACCTTCGATTGATGCCCCTGCTTTTTTTTTCTCCCCCTTTTTCCGCGGTCGTCCCTCGTGCCCCAGTCCCGAGCTCCTGTTTTTCTTCTTGCGAAGTCCCCCCCCGCTTGTTTTTGATGAGAGATACGGCGCACTTGCTTCTATACCCCCTAGAGTGACTTTCGTTTCTTTCCCTGTCAATTTTGCCGCTTAGCCCCTCTCTGAATTTTTATTGAAATCGACCTCTAGGTGGTTTCCCTGTCTCCCCTGTCAAATTTTTCTTTTCTCTTTTTTCCGCCCAGCGGGTCGAGAGCGTACATGAAGAAGGGCCGCATTCCGTTCCTTTGAATCCCGGTCGCCCGCTTCGTGAATCTTCCTTTTTTCTCTAAGCCGGGTCGCCCAGTCCCTGTCCTCAACATCCTTCTCCGCCTTTTGTGAGATATGTCTTTGTCGCCCAAACAGTGCTCGTCATGTCATTTCACCACTCCCTCTGCTCAAGCGGTACCGAGTCCCCCCCAACATTCGTCTCTTTTTTCCCCCTGGTCCAAATCACCGATCGACATCGTAGCTTCCCATGGTTCTCTTTCCCTTTAGGCATATTCCCTTTTTGCCCGGCGCGCGGCAATATGCAGGTCGGTTATTCCGACCCTCTGTTGTTCTCTCCCCGGCCACCGCAGATCGCGAAAAACGTATCTTGTGGTCTTGCGGTCTATCGATGCCAGCTTCTTTGATGCCTTTCTTTTCGAGACTTCCTCTCGAACTTCCTCCCTCTATAGCGGTACCGGGACTCTTTGCCTGAGAGTTTCTTCCCGTGGCTTCCTTTTTTTCTCTACGTATACCGACGGAAGTGATGATCCCTCTCGCTAAACAACTTTTCCTTCCCGCAGTGAGCGTCTGGGGATATGCTAAACTGTCGAACCAGTCTCGCCCTGTCTCTCGGCAGGATTCCCTGTGCCTCCCCCCCGCGTTGAAGAAGGGATGTCTTTTCTCGGATTTGACACCGGTACGACGTGTTCGTTGTGACCCTCTTCAGGAGTTGCCCTTCCAAAACGAAAAACTCTGTTTTTTAACGCGCCCTCCCCCTCTTAACATCGCCGGGTAGGGGAATCCTTCTTCACCTTTTCCCCTCACCTCAGTGCTCGCTGTTAGCCCCACTGATGCTTTTTCCCCTTTTAACCCCCCTCTATCCTTTCTTGGCTGCCGGTCCTTCGTACTCCCCCGGCCACATTAAGCGTAATAGACGCAAAGTCTATGCGCGCCGTGGCAGTTTTTTTTTTGGACTTCTATCTTTCTTTGACCCACTGGTTGACTCTTGCTCCATCGCTGCGACCGATGATTCTTTTTTTCAGGCTAAAACCACTGCCCGAGACACAGCATCTGCTTATCTCTATTCTCCGGTACTTTTTTCAATGTCTCACCCTCTTGCAATGGTAGCTGTGTCTTCTTGCTTCTTTTCCCCCAAAGTGACGATCTCATGGAACGGTCTGCTCTTGTTTTTAGTATCCCCTTTCTTTGAACCCCTTTTCCCTGAGCCACTCTTTGCCCTTTTATCTCATGTCGAACGCCGATGCGGTGCCCTATGGTAATGGATTTTTCCTTTTCCTTTCGGTTTAGCGAATGTCACTTTAACCATTCGACCTGAAACTGTGTTTCTTTCTCTCTCCTTATTTCTGCTTTTTTGAAACCCCTCCTTGCTGTCTTTCGCCCGCGTTTCTGCCCTTCGTTTCGCTTTCGGCGTCCAAGCCAAGAGCTTTCTTCCCCCAGCTGTTACGGGCACTCGTAGCGATAGTGACTCCAGTACTTTTTCCCCTGTTTTTGATAGTCGGGATTGCCTGATTTTTCGATCGCCCCTGATCCCGAACCGTATATCGTTTCTTTTTTTCACTATGAAACGTCCACTGGATCCTCCGCCCCTCTACGGGGTCAATGTCTGACCTTGTACTTTTCGGAGGTTCCAATCTTTTCTTGCCCTTTTTCGACGGGTTGGGGGTGGCATAATTTCTCCCTCACCTTTTTCAGCCATGAGGATCACTTTTTTGCCCCTGCGGAGAAAATAGGTTTTTTTCGGGCCCCTCTTTCCCCCCTTTAGACGTGGGGTGCGGCACAATTCACGTACCACTTGAACCCCCCTCCTGCAAACTCGAAAGCTCAGTACCCGATCCCCCGACTCCTCCGCTTGCCCTTTATTCCCGTTTTTATTTTGCGTTTTACTGGACGTTTGAACCCAAATGAGTGACCCAGTCTTCGCAGGCAAGGTTTCCTTGGAGGTACTGTCTTAGTCCCCCCCCCCCAAGCTACCCCCCCGATGTTCAGGCGCTTTTAAGTCCGTCTTGTTTTTTTTTCTCGCTGTGGAACACGTTCCTATTACATACGCTATCCTTTCCGTTTCTTCGGCGCGTCTATTTGTATCTAGTTCTGTAGGATACCCAACACTTCGGCGCGCACTCGCTAGTGCGTCGCCCGTCTATGGCCCTCACGTTTTCCCCTTCTGCCCTTTTCCCTGCCCGCCCGGATAATGACTCTTATGTCGGTCCTTAAAATATTTTTCTCGGCAAATGTCCAAAGAACGGCATTTTCTCTCTCCCCGTGGCTAAACTTTCCCCTCCCGTCGAGTTTGCCGTGATGCTCACC
>Ga0179593_1460342_pt1 | contig 13279 bp, 13 predicted proteins | sample CZODoug2_1_08_16_FD_185931 | JGI IMG/M metagenome (GOLD analysis project Ga0179593, IMG submission 185931) | Vadose zone soil fungal communities from Angelo Coast Range Reserve, California, USA - CZODoug2_1_08_16fungal (PacBio error correction) | ecosystem: Environmental > Terrestrial > Soil >... | reverse complement strand
CACATCATGTCCGGCTAAGTACTTTCTTTAAACCCCCCACCAGGGTCCAACCGAGGAGGTTTTTACTTTGAGCTTTCCCCATATTGAAAACTATAATGAACTCGTTTTTTCAAACGGCCAACCCATCGCTCTTCATCCGCTAATCACTACTACCGTGTTGTTTGGGTATCTTTCTGCCTAGCGTTTGGGGTTATATGTTTCTTTTTGAATGATTTATGACCCGCTTTCTCACTTGCTCCTTAGGCGGGCTTGTTTTCCCCAGGTCCAAACCCCCTATTTCCCTTTTTTCGTCGCCCAAGTATTTACCTTACCCCTTCTCTACCGTCGCCTCTCCCTTATTAATATTTCTGCTTACCCCTTTCGTTCTGACACTTCTTCCGTAACATGCTTCGCTTTTCCTTCTCGTTGAGGTGTTTTCGCCCGGAAGTGAACATACACCCTGACTACCAAGTCTCCAGAACGACTACTTTGCGCCGGCTCCCTACCAACTTTTTTCGCCATCCCCCTCGTGCTTTTGTATTGTTTTTTTTCGAAGGTTATGTTTTCCGCCCGGTCTGCCGCGCCTTTAGTCTTACCTTCTCTTTTTCGGCGGAAGGTTCGCCCCCTTCCGGGTCCTTTGATTCAGGTTTGGCTGTGGCGTTTTTATGTCACTCCCCACAACATAGCTAGCGCGCCTATTTTTTCTTTACTCTTCGTGTTCCCCCCCCTGCATGCGACACATTCACCCGATCACCGTCACCCTAAATCTGATTTTTGTCATGCGGAATCCTTGCCCCCCCTCCCCCCCGTCCCCCCCCACTTTCTTTTTTCATCTAGTTTTGCTTTTCCGCCTGTCAATCCATTTTGTTACGCCAAGGACTTTGACCCCTCCTCCTCTTATTCTTTCCTGAACATGATGTAATTGGTCGGCTTTGTCTGCTCCCTCTAAAAAATTCTGGTGCAGCACGATATGGTCCTTCCCCTTCCCTCCCCAGTCCCCAAGAACCCCCCCCCCCCCCAATAGGGCCCATTGGTTCATCAACCACCGCGTTTTCTGGCCCCCCTTTTTTTTGCCCCCCTCCTGACCCCGCGTCGGAACTCTGGCCACCCTTCCCCTCTTACTTTTTAAAACTCCCCTCCCGTTTTGGTGCTAAAGAAGTTTTTGTCTTTTTTATCGCAGTGAATGGCACCTAATTTTTTTCTTGCCTTTCTCGTACTTTCGCACCTTTTTTTCTCTTTTTTTCTCCTTTCCTGGTCTCAAGACACGAAAGCAGAGACTTCCCTCTGGTGAATAATCCTCACTATATCTATTTTTTTTTCGGCCCTGTCCTCTTCAGTATGCTCCCGATTTCTTTGCTCAGCTTTTTCTTCGATGTGAGATTTATGAAAACTTGACTTTTAGCCACTCCCTCTGCGTCAGTTTAGCACCTTCCTTGCTTTCCGAGAAGCTTTTTCTGATAGACCCCATTTCTCCTCCTGTACCCCTTAAGCGTAAATTTCGATCACGTGCCCTGACGTTTATTTCCTGAGTCCCCGCTGAAGATGGAGTCCCTCTTTACCTTGAGATCGCAACCCGCTTTTTTCACCCTCTTTTCTCCTTCCGTGATTCTGTTTCCGTCATGCGCATATTTATCCGAAGCAATTCTAACGTTCGACCGGTCTGAGGTGATTAACGAACGTCCCCATACTTACGACTTCCCTTCGGCAGTCGCTCCCTTTCAGACCGTCCCAGTCATTCCCTCTCTCCTTTTTTTCTTCCCCGCCGCCTTCCTCGACGGAGCCGACCCCTCCCTCCAACCGAATACGGATAACGATGATGTCCTTTGCGCCAGATCCCTTGAGTCCACAACCTTTTCCCTTTGGCCATATTGAAGATGCTTGTGCGCGAGCTCACTTCCTCTTCCATTTTTCTTCTTGCTGACATTACACGAATGTGACCTAATAGAAACCGATCACCACCCCCCCATCTAGATATAAATGTGCCCCTTCCAGTTTTCCCCCAGTTTTTAGACCGTTTTTTTCCTTCGTCAGGTTCGTTAATACGATTTCCTGCTAGCCCCCCCATAGCAATTCCTCTAAAGTTGCTTTGCTGCTTGACTCCACCCGAAACGTCTTCCGCTCGCTGTTTTGATTGACCTCCCAATGCATGATATGCACGTTTCCCCCAGTTTCCCCCAATTTTTCTTCTATATAGGTTAATTTTAATTTCTCTGTCTTTTAAGACGTAACTGTTTTTCCCCTTTTTTCCCGATTGAATTTTCCTACGACTAAACAGACCATTTTTTGCATTGGCATTGTGTTCACTCCGTACGTCCCTTCCTTATTCGTACTTTTTATGACCTTTTTCCCCGAGTCCTCCTTTCGATCAATTCACACTTATCCACTGTTGGATTCCCCCCTTCCCCGGATTACGCAGGTTTTTGCCAGGGGGTTTTTTGTTGGTTTGGGGTTTTCTACCCCCTTTTTTAGTTCACTTCTTATGCGAAGTATTTTGTGATTTCCTTTTTCTCCCCTATTATCTTTTGAATAGACTCTCGAGCTGCTTACCCACGTCACAAGCGAAAATCTTTGTTAGCCCCCCCCCCCCCCACCCCCCCCCCCCCCCCCACACCCCACCCCCCCCACCCAAACCAAACAGCCAATCAGACCCAACCTCCCCCCCCACCACCCCATAGCCCCCCCCCTCCCCCCCCACAAAACACCCCCCCCCACCCACCAACCCCCCCCACCACCGCCACAAACCCCCCCCACGCACCCACACAAAGGAGCCCCCCACACAAATCACCAGACAGAAACCCCAAACACAAACAGCCCCCACCCCCCCCCCCAACACCCCCCCCCCCCCCAACACCCCCCCACCCCCCTACCAAACCCCCCCCCCCAGACACACCCCCCCCCCCCCCCCCACCCCCCACCTCCCCCCCCCCCCCCCCCCCCCCCCCCCCTCCCCTCCCCCCCCCCCCCCAACCCCCCACCCCCAACAAAACCCCCCCACCCGTTGACCCCCCCCCCCCCCCCCCCCCCCCCCCCCCCCCCCCCTGTCACCCCCCCACCCCCCCCCCCCGCCCCTTGCCCAAAACGATCTTTTTCGCGGATGCTGTGCTTGCTGTCCTACACGCGATAGCACCAACTCATATTCCAGAGACCTCCTCCCCCCCTCCGTCCTGAAGTATTACTCCGCTTTTTCACCCCCCGCGCGACGGCTGACCACATTCATTTCTTCCTTCAGCCCCGCTGGCAAGCGCCTTCCATCCGATCCATTTTGGCGAGTTAATGGTTATGAGTCCTGCCCCCTCTCTGATGAAAACTGGATCACTTTCCCGTGTTCGTTCCTGTAAACGACCGTTTTCCTCCCCCTCGCCTTTCAACCCAAACTTATATATGCCTTTCATCGTGCACGCGAAGTAACTGACCGCCCCCACCTCATTCACCATGTTTTTTTTTTTTCCTCCACTTCCTCCTTCCAGGTTGTTAATTCTTTACTACTTTTTTTAGAGACTGATCCCTCAATCATTTACAGTCCCGGTGAATTATGTTTTTTTCTTTCCCCCGTTGCGCCCTCTGCTTCCCCTCACTACTTTCTAGGCTTTTGTCTCCGTTCTCAAGCGCGTGTCATTCAACTTCCCCATACCTAGAACCCTTCCCCCTTCGATGGGCACTCCCCTGGCCCGAGTTCACAACAGCCCCATTGTTTTCATAACAAGGACGTCCTCCCCTCTTGCTTAACATTCCACCCGAATACTTATTCGGTTTCAACTTCCCCCATACTCTTGATCCATCATCTGCCATGGTTGCTTTTTGCGTACCCCCCTTCCCTTTTTCCTTTCGTCACTCCATTTTACTCAGTTTTTTTCTCTCGTCTCTCGAAAGACGTCCAACCCATAGATACCGTCTCCGCTAAGCTTCTGTTCCTTTCTCTTTTCACCCAGAGGGGTAACCGGAACAGTGCTTTCCTCCCTTTTCCCCTTTGACCGTCCTTTTCCGCCTCTTTAATGGTTTTGCTAGAAAGAGCCGAGCGCCTCCCCCTTTAGGCTGTGGTGCACTTTGCTTGCTTTATAAATTTTCTTGCCTTCCCCCCGCCCTTTTTCTCGTTCTTCGTAATAGAAGGATTCAATATGACCCCCCCGCGATACATGTTCACTCACACCACCTTCCTTCATTTCGCCCAACACTCTTGCCTGCCCAGCGCGCTCCTCCTTGTTCTTTTTTTCCCCCTCCCCTGCCTAAATTTCCTTCGATGAGAACATCTAGTCACGCGTCCCTCCCCTGGTGGGGTACCCTTCACCTTAGCCTTCCCCTGCAGGGAGAACGTTGATCAATACTTCCAGCCATTTTTTCTTTTTTTCCCTCCCCCTTTTTGTGATACCCTTTCAGTCAAACTGGGCTCCCCCGGCCCTTTTCGCCGTTTGGCCAGCACTTGGCTTCAGTAACTTTTCCACCTATTCCTGACCCGTGCAACGCTTATAACTCTTTTCTTTCCCCCTTTCAAGTTCTCTTCATGAGTTCTCTGCATTGACCAGCTTGAGATCAACTAACGATTCGTCTTCATTGGTCTATAGATCTTCGGTTTTTTTTATGACGAACAGCACCTTACTCACCTCCCCCCGAACTTTTTTGGAATCCTGCATCACAAGACTACTAATCGTTTTCCTTCATTCTTCGAATAATTCCCTTCACTGCAACCTGGTTGGGGCAGACCACCCCATATGACCTCTCCCGTTTCCCCCCATGCGGCTTCCCTTTTCGCTTTTGGTGATAGGGGTTCGAGGACTGTTTGCCCCCCCTTTCTAACCCCCCGCTTTTTCCTAGCTATAACACCCCTTGCAACCGCTTTTCCCTATTATGAATTCAGTGCTCTTTTTTCCACCTTGAGCATTTCGTTTTAATCAATTGTGACTAGCTTCCCGTTCTCACACACAAGCAATTCCCCCTTTCGGTTACTCGTGCTTTACCCACTGCTATCGTTAAATCACCAACGGTTTACGATGTTTATAGATTTCACAACACGTCTCCCCCATAAGGCCGAATTTTTCCATTTCTGTTTTTCCCAATCGCGTGCATGTTATCCATAGGATGAAAACCTTTTACTTCGAGTATGGTTAACGGAACTTCGTTCCCGTCGCTGTGCAGCAGCACTCGGAAACACCCTTTTCTCGCTTCACCCCTTAACTTTTCCCACTTTGAAATCTTCGAACCTTTGAGATAGCTGACCCAGTTAGAATCTACTCTTCCATTTCTTGCTTTATGTTGACGAAAGCTATTCACCTTCTTCTTTTCTACGAAGCTCCTTTCCGACTTTTTTTTTTTTAGATATTGCACTTGAGCTGGGAAACCCCCCCTTACTTCAGCTTCCTTCCATCTGGCCGAATTTTTCTTTCTCATTGTCTTTTCTCACCCGTAAGTTTTTCACCTTGTTTCTGATCCTTTTTTTTTTCGACTAGTCGTTTGCACATTGCTTTCGTGTGCCAGTCTTTAGAGAGCGGGAAGCAACTTCCTTGACAATGCTTCTGCCTACGTCCTTCTCGGATCCTTTTTTTGAATGGCTCGGGTTTCCCTTCCTCCTTTTCCCGGTCGCCCCTCCTCCTACTGATTCCTTTAGGAACCAAGAAATTGCTTCTTAACCACGTGTCCCGTCTGGTTGTGATGCCTTTTTCTCTCCCCTGACATTCTGCGAATGGCCCCCTTTCCCCCTTTTTCCTGTTTCTTCCCCTGAAGCCAAAAAGTCCACAGAGCATCGCCCCTACTATTTGAAATTTTCCAACCTTTCACTTTCTTGAAGGCCCCTATTTTACCTTTTTTTCCGCCCGGAACCCTTTCAAGAAAAGAGACCTGGGCGAACTCGCGCTTTCAACAAACGGACGATTGTACACCTTCCCCCCTCCTCCTACCACGCAAGACAGTCTCCTAGAGTATCCGACCTCCTCCTCAATTTTCTTTTTTTGCTCCACCCCGTTCATAATGGCACGGATTTATTCCCCCCCTATTTGCTTCGCGACGCTATCTTTCTGTATCCGAACTAATGACCGTTGATTTTTTCTTTTCCTCCCCTTTTTTTTTTTTTCCTTCCTTTTTACTTGCGCACACGCCGCTTGGTTGATGCTTTACAGAGCCTGTTCCCTTCGGAACCAAAATCTCCCCTTACTCACTTAACTTCTTCCCCTGATGTTTACCCCTTCCTGACTTTCTCTTTTACCAAGGGCTTTTTTCGCTGATCCCGAAAGCGATGGATTTTGCTTGAAGATCCCCCCGTTTCTTCAACCAGGCCCTCTTTCCGAGATGTGAAGCCAATCTCTTCGCCGTCCCTTTATTCTCTACTTGACTCAGCAGGCCGAATAAGACCCTCCTTTTCTCCCTTTCTTAGCCCCAAGATTATTTATAGGGACAATTTACCATCCGTTTGAGAATCGTCCCGCCGTCCCCTCTTGCGCTCGGAGGAGAGTAATGGGAAGAATCATTCCAACCTCGATTTTTCTTACTTTGAGGAGCTTGTTCTTTAAGTGGCCAATCAATGAAACGAAAGATTCTACCTGCGCCTACCCTAATTTGCGCCTTATGATGTTTACTTGCTTTCTCCGCGACCCTCCGCGGCCCACAAAAGTGCATCTGCTGCCACAGTCTTTCTAAGCGTTTTTTTCTAAATTCCTTGGTTTTTGTCCCCGAGACCCCTGCTCGGCGCCGGCGCCTCACCCACCAGCTCTGTTTCTGCATGTTTTTTCAAACTTAGGAAGAGCTTTGACGCCCTCGTTCTCGTCTTCTTCTTTCCCATCTTTACTGCGAGCCTACTTTTACTCGAAGAGCGCAAGCTTGCTGTCCTTTTGACTTTACATGATGCCCAAACTCCTCCCGTAGCGAGATGCCTGTCCGGTTCTCTCGCATCCTCCCTGGCTTCAAGCTTTGAATGCCCCACTGTCTCTTCTGTATTATTTTAAAAGTCGACCCCAAACCCCATGGCCCCCGAGAACGGATTCATCTCTTCTTTTTGAGCTCTCATCTTCAGAAAGATAAGTGTCCGCATTAACTTCCTTTTTTTTGTTTTTTTTTCAGGAGCCTTTTCGCGTAACCCCACTCTTCTTTCCTGTTTTGACCCCCCCCTTTGCATATGCTTGCTGCGCTTTCTACTAACGATGTACTTCTTTCATTGCAGCTTTCCCTTTTTTCCTCTTCTGACGCGGTCTTGCGTATCGCGGATCGAAATTTTCCCTATTCGTTTTATCCCTCCAGGTACTTCACTTGTGCGCACTGCTAACCATTTTTTCCTCCACCCCCAATAACAAGGTTTTCTTTCCTTTCTTTTCGTTGAGTTTCTAAGCCGTTTTGAATTTTTTTAGACAGCCCCCCCCCAACACACACTCTTTTTCTTTTCCTCAGGCCCCTAGGCCGCCTTGACGCTGTTTCCTCCTTTTGCAGGCCGTTTTTCGTCCCGTCTAACAAAGTCCCTAATAGACTGCGGTCCCCTATAGAGATCTTACTTCCGCTTACTTCCTACTTTTAACGTTTTTTTTTTTTGGCTGTTGAAATTTCGCATAAGTCCCATTCCCACCTTCGCGCCAACCTAGGAACTGCAACTGCCCTAGATACCAACACCTCCCCCCCCAAATTCTCTCTTTCCTCTTGGGCGATGCCCCCTCCTCTAACTTACTGATGTACTCATGAGGTCTTTTTCCCGAATCCCTTACTCCCAAATTTTCAATGATTGTGAGACGGTCCCCCTCAACATTGAGTTCTAATACGATAAGGCTTCAATTCTCCTCCCCCTTCGACTTTAAGCATTCTGGTTTCTTTCCCTTTGGAGCCCCATACCCCCTTCCTGCCCCTTCTTCTAGCGCCTTTCAGGGATTTGAACCCCAGAGCTACCTGTGCCTCCATTCGCAGTCAAGTTTCCATGAGGAGACTTATTTTTCTCCCCGTACCTTCACTGTCACCCCATTCCAACCGATTTTCCTCCCGTCCTTCCCCAGGCGCACTTTCGACCCCCGTGCTCTTTCACTCAACTCGTCTTTTGAGAAAGAACTTCCCCGCTTTTCAGACGCATTCACTGTACTTTTATCATCCCCATTCTCCTTAGTTCCCCCGGTGGTCTTTCCTTGTTTATAAATTTTTAGGTCTTTCAGGTTGTGAAGACTTGCCGTTCATATACTTCGCTTGCAGATGGAGATCTTTTGCCGTTTTTTCCCCTTTCGCCGCTGCGTCGGAGGCGTGATGTGTACCGGGTCATTCCTGTTGTTTTCCCTTTTAGGTACTTCTTCAAATTGTAGTCACTCGAGTAGATAGATCTGATTTGCCAGGTTCTAGTGCCGATTGCCAGACTAGTTTATCAGCAATCGCCCCACTTCCGCTTATGAAAGTCTTACATGCTTCCTTCCTCTCCTTCTTAGCTCCCTTTCCTCGAAGAGAGTAGGACCTGCACCCGTCTTCCTCGACCTTCCAGATATGCATTCTCCTTGGTTGTTACCTTAAAGATCAGTCCAGTTTCCCACTTTTGCCCTGACAGAGGGAGGCTAAGACCCCCTTCCCCCCTCCTCTTCCCTTTCTTTTTGCCCATCTCCCTGTCCCCCTTCTTCCCCCGGCTAGACCTCATGAACTTGATGCAGGATGGAAAAAGGTGAGCCCCTTCAATGCGTGCCCCTCTCTGGCCGTCTCTCCCCTAATATCAGTTTTTTTTTCAGCTCTTGTCCCGTTTCTTCCCAAGAGCACCTCACACAGACTAGATTTTGACCCGTCCTTACCTTTTACCAGTTTGTAGTCTCCCCCATAAATGGTAAAGCTCAATTCTTTTTCTTTTCTGTTGCTCCCTTCCCTTTTCCTCAACAGACTCGGATGTTGACGTTTGTCTCCCCCGTCCCTCTTCATCCCGCTCCCCCCTTTTTTTCATGTATTTGCGACTTTGAGATCACTTAGACACCTTTCCGTTGTTTATTGTAGTGGCTGTCGTAGTTCGCGTACCTGTTTCGTGATGCGCGTTTCTCCTTTACGATCGTGAATCTGCCCCGACGATCCCCTTCTTATGGCATTGTGTCCCCTATTCCCCCCCGCCCTTTTCCCCCCCTGCGTTTTTTTAATCTCCAGGGTGATTCACAGCTTACATTAAAAGAATTACCTTTCCCAATGCTGCCGCTCTCTTTTTCACCAGCCGCGTTAACGTCTTTGGTCGTCCGCTTCCCCCTCGCAGCCTTTCGCAGCTCGCAAAAGACCCCCTTTTCGTTGCTTTACTTCTGTAGATGTATATTAATACCTTCTTAGATCCGGTGAGTCCCCCCCCTTCACATCTGACCTCTGGAGAGGACTCAACTCTATTTGCTCTTGAATTGAGTTTTTTCCCTGATCCGCTTTCCCCCGCTAATTTTTCCATAACAGTCTAGCAGATCTCCATTTTCTTCGTCAGCTAGAGTGCGTTTCCTTCCGATGGTAAACCACCTATGCTTCCTTCCACTAAGATAAGCACTTAGTCCTCCCCTTTGATGAGTCCTTTCCCTCCCATTCATTTTCAGGAGGAGTACGGTCGTCCCCTTCAGAGTGTTTCCCCCTTCCTCCCCATTTCCAGTTTATTCCGTTTGATTCACCCTTTTACCCCCAGCGCACAAATCCACCGGAGCATTTGACATAGGATTTTTCCAACGTTTCCCAATCGTGACCTGATTCCCTTCTCGCCACCGCCCAAGTCATTGCTGCACTTTCTGCCTGGGGGTATCTCATATGTTATCTTCAGGTTGCATTCTATGTAAATAAAGTCCCGCGGATTCCCTCTTATCCCACAGATCGGAGTCCCTTTTCATTTTTTTATAGGTGTTTTAGATTGAGAATCGCAGAACCTTTTGTTGACCTTGCCTGTCTAGCTTTTCATTACCTCCATCATAATCCCTCCCCTTCCCACACACTTTACATGAATCGTCTTCCCCATTTCCCCTCCCCACACTTTTTCATTTTTAGCTCTCCTTGTTCCCCCCCTCATTCGATCCCCGTACCTAATGATCACACCGAAAAAAATTTAAGTCCAATGTGAAATCAGCTGACGACTCTATTCTTCCCCTGGTTTTCTCTCCGGCGGGGTGAGCTTTGAAGTTGTTCCCTCTGAATCTCTTTAATATCGTTGATCGTGTAATATTTTCAGTAGCAACGGTGCGCTCCCCCACCCCCTGAACATATAGATTGTTACGTCCTCCTTAGTTCGATTTAATTTCCCCAGCCCTCCTTGTCCCCCATGGACCGATGTGACCGATACGCAGTTTCTGACTTTGAACTCTTCCTCTTGGCTCCACTTGATTTCAAATGTCGTTTCCTTGCCCTGGGGCGAATATTAAGCCCAAGCTTTGTGGGGAAGATTGTTGTTTTTTTTTTTTCTTTAATTTCGTCTTAGGTCCCCTCCTTTCTAACTTTTTTTTCTCAACTGGCCCGGCACTACCCTTGACGCGGACGCCTACCCCATCCCCCTCTTCACGTTGTGTGGATGTAAACCTTGTCTGTCCACCGTCTTACCGCGGGTTCCTAACTTACCCTGCCGCGTATTAACCTTTCCTGTTGAGATTTGACATAAGTCGTCACCTGTCTTTCGGTGTAGTTTATCTTTCCCCAAGCTTAGCCCCAAAAGATTCGTTTCCCCTTCCTTCTTTTTTTCCCAGCCAATATTGTCTTTCTCCGATGACTTTTTTCTTCCAATGTACCCTTCACACAGGACCAAAGGCCTGTTCTTTTCCCAGAGGTTCCCATTTTATGGAATTACCTCCCCTTTACCCTCCCAATTCCAGATTGACTCTTTAGACGAGGGACCTGCTTCTTCGGAGTTCCTTGAGCGTTCATCCCTTTGGTGCGGATTTAATATAGTATCTAGGAGGACCCAAGATTCCGTTAGAGCCCTAAGTCATACCTTTCTTTTTTCGAATAGCGCGCGATTTTCAGTGCTCCCAGGCACATCCACGATCTTTTTGGAGTTGTTTCCCTCTATTCTTGAATTATGTATCTCGTCCCTAATCAAGTTCCCCCTCTCCACATTGCACCGGACCCCTTTCCTCCCCCCAATGGCTTTTTCCCTTTAGCCAGAGGTTCGTTAAATAGCCCCCCCCCGGGCGCACGCCTTTTTTTCTCTCCTCCAGCATTTGCCCCCCTTGGCAATTCTACTTTTGCCTTAGCTTGCCTTCCCCCCCAACCGTTTTTAGCCGCTTCTCCTCCGCCGCGGGTTTGTATCGACCTTGAACAATGCACCGCATCATATGGCGCCTGCCAGATCCCCCTATCGCAGTCACTCCCGTCCAATTTCCGGTCCTTCCTCCTTTCCCTACTGTTAACAAGCCCTCCTACCCCCCCACAAACCACGGTATGTGGGACGTTCATTATTTCCTCAGTGGCTTCCTGGCAATCAACTTACGATCTGCTCTCCCCTCTTCTTTTTGGAATACGGATCACCCCTTTTCGAATCACTCTCTTGCAGCGCCAACACCCCCAACTCTGAGTAGAAGAGCAGACCCTCTTGGCCCCCCCCCTTCCTCCAGACGTGACACTACTGTCCTTTCTGCCCCCCCCCCCATGCAGTAGTGATTTTTTGTACTCTCTTCTTTTTAGGTTTTTTTCCCGGACCAAATTAAAATTTTTTCGGGTTCCGGTACCCATTGGTCCGCGTCTTTCCCTCTTCGACGAGTTCGCGTTTTTTCCCCTTCCCTTAGCATGAACTTCAGGTTGCTGGGCCTAAATCCTGTTTCCTATGTTAGCGAAAAATGCTTACGCCAAGAGCCTGAGAATCGTTTTCAGGTAGTCTAGAAGGCGCCCTCTTTTCTCTTTCTGCCGCCTTCTTCTTCGTGCAGCTCGGAAGGGACTTTAGTCTTCGACCACTGCTCATCCTTCTGGACTAAGAGCCCCTGTCCCTCGGTTGGAGGATCCCTCGCACGGGTTCCAGAGTTATTCCATTAAATTCTGCCCTCCATACGATTCAAGCTTCCTTAATCATTCTCGTCCTTCCCGTGTAAGTTCCCCCCATAGTAGTTTTCACCCTCTTTTCCCGAAGATGTTTTGCACCCAGCTCATACGGCCCCCCTGAGACCTACCCTCCCTTCCTCTGCCTCACCTATGAGGACCTTCCCCGTATCTCCCTTTTTTTGAAGAGAGATACACTCGGATCGCGAATTGACTCACGTCCCCCCTCCCTGTTGTATTCACAGGAGATGTTTCCTCTTCCATTTCTAAGTCCCTTGGCCCAGTCTACCTGCTCTCATCTCCTTTCAAATTTCTGAGCCGTTAAAACGTATATTCTGTTGAACCTACGTGATTGCGTGACCTTTATTTTTTCCTCTGAGTTTTACCTTCCTTCCTTTGCATGATCGCTGATACGCCGTTTCTCCTTTTTCCGTCTTGACTGGTTTTTTTGCCTGTGGTATCTCTCATTTTTCCACTATGTGCCAAACTACCTATAAGAGTCACTTTCCCATTGTCCTTTACGTTTGCAGCATCTTCCCTGTCCCTCTTCGAAAGACGTCCCCTTTTCCGATTTTTTCCCCTCACAAACCAACATGGTTTGGACGAAATTCAACCATTTCGATAGTTTGAGTATCGATTCGCATTTCAAATTTTTTTTATATGGACGAAGATTTTAGGCCTCCCTCCTCCCTTTTTTATTTATCAGGAAGAGAACCAGAGGAGTACGTGGACACTATCCCTCTTTTTACCCCTCCCCCTTCTTTTAGTCTTCCCCCCCTCGAAGTTTATGTGGTGGTAATTTTTTCCACCCTGATAGCCGAATTCCCAATATAGAGTATGCCCTTTGGCTGCGCCAGAAAGAGCGAACCGTATTGACCACTTCTTTCCCCTGCGGAAATCCACATTTTTTTCTTTCTCTTATTGGAATAGGTGCTTGAACGGAATTTTTTCTAATGACACAAGTCCCCAACGATCCTAATCCTGTCCCCTTGCTGCGACCCTCAAAGCCTCCAGTCTTCGACCTTCTGGTTTCCAGGGCTCGCTTCTCCCTCTCCCGCCCCCAAGACGAAAACCAAGATAGCTCTCTTGGTCCTGCCTTTTCAATTTTTTCCCTCTTGCTCGCAGCAGTTCCACCTTCTTTCCCCGTCCTGAATGGCCTAGCCCCCGCGGTTTCTTGACTTCCCTGGCGAAACGGTCTGACCTCTGCAGGAAGAGTGCTCCTCTTTTTTTTCCTCCGTGCGACTATGATCTGAAAAGCGAGACTTGTCGGCTCCGGCTCCTTGAATGAAGAACGATTTTCCCCTCTTTCTCTTTGAGAAGAGACCAAGTTGAGTTTTCCGCTGCCAGAGCCTCCCTAATGTGAAATGCGGGCCGCGACCCCCCCCATCTCGGACGATCT
>Ga0179593_1399616_pt1 | contig 13279 bp, 11 predicted proteins | sample CZODoug2_1_08_16_FD_185931 | JGI IMG/M metagenome (GOLD analysis project Ga0179593, IMG submission 185931) | Vadose zone soil fungal communities from Angelo Coast Range Reserve, California, USA - CZODoug2_1_08_16fungal (PacBio error correction) | ecosystem: Environmental > Terrestrial > Soil >... | reverse complement strand
GTCTTTGCCCTTTCCAACCCAGTTCTTATTATCCTTTTTGGTTCCGTACCGAGACAGAAAGACCCCCCCCCCCTCCATCAATTTGCTTCTATTCTGGCCTGGAGAAAAGTCTTTTCTTCCCACGGGTGGGTTCTGGCACCTCCCCTTGTTCCCCCCCCGGTTTCACCGTCTTCCTTCAGCTTCTTCTCTTATACAAGCCCTGATGATTTCCCCCCCCCTGTTAAAATTGCTTTCCCGTGAAATTCAACTTTTTCTGATAGGAATAAAGTCTGGATGTGCGATAGCGGCTGCCCCGGTTTTTTTCGAAGTTTCTTTCGAGGTTGAGGAGTTTTGATCTCTTATAAATAAAGTGTCCAACTCCAGAGTACTTTGCGAGATCTTATGCTTACTTTAAGATGTTTCATTCGACAACACACGGCCTTCTTGTCTTGTGTTCTGAGTGTCTTTAGGATCCGAAGACTTAACCCCGTTTCCTTCTCTACAAGATGCACCTTATTTTGTGTAATGACTGGTACGGCCGCTTTCTTCTTCCCTCTCCCTCCCTTTAGTTTCTCTGATTCTGGACTTGGCCCTTCGCTGCTTTGTTCCCCCAGAAACCTCTTTTTATTTTTGGCTTAGTTCAATCTTCAAAATCTTTTGCTCGTTGAGAGAAGAAGTCCCTCGTTTTTTTTGGAATTGTTCTCTACCCCTCCGTTCGTCCTCTACACGAGCGATCATTTCTTCCCTTCGATCGTTTCGACCCTCTTAGTAAGAGCTGTCGTCTACTTCTCTTTATATGAGGCGGCCGCGACACTGCTCCTTTGAAACCTTGAGCTTGTCATCAACCCAGAGCTTTTCCCCTGCTCAGCGAGGCAGAGCTGTGGAGGAGTCGGTTCTCCCCTTCTCGTTTTTAGTTCCCACATTCCGAGGTCCTCTCTTCAGTCTGGTCGGTACCCATGCAACACTGCTGTGATACGCAGATTTATGGCTTTCGAGCTCGCTTTGTTGAGTCCCTTGCAGCAGGCCACGAGCCTGATCTTGGAGCCCCTGAAAACCCCAATTTTTTTTTCAGTTTACCTTTTCCAAGAATCAAAGCACGCGGGCTTGCGCGGGTTCTGAGAATTTCGGCTTCTCCTTGTTAGTTTTTGACGTTCTGCTGCACTGGCATAAGTTTCCATGCTTGTGCACGCATCAACCCGCATGGGTTTACCTCGATTTGTGGAATTTTTTCCCCCTTTTTCTATTTTTCTCTGGATTTGCCCCTCCGTTGCTTTTTTCTTCCAGTTCCTCCCTCTTTTCCTTCCTTGGCCTGATCTTTCTTGATGCTTCACACGCATGTTCAATGTTCCCTTTCAACAGGTTCTTGGACTTTCGGTTGACAGGAAAGTTTTTCCCCCCCCCCATTGTTGACCCCCCTCCTTCGTAAAGACCACCCCCAACGCTTTTATCCTTGAATAGAGCATGGTTTATTGAGCCCCCGGTGTTGCGCCTTATTTTTTCGACCTAACCAACTTTTCCTTCCGGTCTGCCTCGCATTCCAAATATTCGCAGTTTACTGGCTTCACGAATAAGATTTATCGTTCTCGGTGCGAACTGCCGTCTCTCCGTTGAAAGGCCAAACTCCTGTTACTATCTTTTAAAGTCTTCTTTCTAAAGTGTTTTGAAGTTTCCTTTCGGTTTTCCCGGTTGACTGACCTCGAATTGTGCGAAGGTCAGTTTGTCCCTTCGTTGTTTTTTTCCTCTCTCTTTTTTATTTGCCTGCGATACAGCAGGAAGGGCTATTGACTAATTGGCAAGGATCTCTTCTTTTTAACGGACGCTACTTACCTCAAACGCACTGCCAGATCGATACACCTTTCCTTGAGTTTTCTTGACCTTTTTTTAGATATATGGTTCCCTTGGTAAGTATCTGTCTTTTTGTTCTAAAGGTGATTAGGCTGTTTGATCGTCTGTCGATCTTTCTATTTGTTCCGGGCAACTTTCCACACTTCATACTCTCGTGACCGCTTCTCTATCTTTCAGCTCTACCAGAGTTGATCCAATGGGAAATATTTACCACTCTCCCAAATGAGCACACCCTTTTCCAGTTTTTTCCCCCCCCCTTCCTCTAGTTCCTTGTGTGAACGCCTCCATTGAGGACTCCTTCCCCAATTATAACCGCACATATCCACCGAAGATCCCCCGTCATACTTTTGACGGAACTTAAATCCACTCTGGCTTCTTATGTGAGACCATGGATACCATACTTCCCCCTTTTGGGTTTTGGGCTTCATCTTTAATTGTGTCATATTGGGCCTTCAGCAAAAATCATTGGGGACTTGGTAACCCATTCGAGTAGCCTAATTGTCCCTTTGTGTCAGTCTTTTTTCCTCCACCCTTGCCCACGCCGAGCTCTTTTTAAAGATGCGTACTGATTTCTTTCGATCTTTTTCCTCCTTATGGTTGTTTCCATTTTATACGAAGAGAAGCCTGTGGTTTGTAGTCCCGTCTTCTTTGTCTCCCCCTGTGTCGAAGGTTGTCCTTTTTTTTTTCCTAAGGTCGGCATCGCTCATCCCACTATCAACAACAGGAGAGTTTTTTCTAGTTAAGTTTGTCGGTCATTTCACTTCCGCATCCATTGAATGCGGGCTGCTTTCTTTTTTTTGTCGTTTTTCCCAGAAGGCCGAGGAATCCACTGGTCCGGTGGCTTCGTTCTTTGGGTCTTCGGCGTCTACAGCTTGGCTGGTCGATTGTGATCGATGACTTGTTTTGTGGTTTTTAAGCAGTTTTGTGGACCTCTGGCTGGATGTCTTCCCTCGTGGTTGTTTTTGAGGAGCCTACCGCTCCTAGATCCACCCCCTCTTTTTTTCCCCCCCTAGCTGCCAGAAAAATCCCAGATAAGATCTACAGTCTGTTCTCGCCGCCTCGCCCCCACCTCGTTCTCGTCGGACTCCCAAAACCTGTTTGACTCCTCCGGCACTTGCATTTTCTCTTGACCAGCCTTCCTTGCCTTCCCGGCAACCACCTCTGCTGCGGTCGTTATGTTCGTGCCTCCCCTCTACCAGATACAACCGCCTTTGCTTCTTCTTGTCAACTTTTCCCCCACGGGGCCGGCGACCACCCCCGCGGATATCACCCTCGGAGCTCTTTCCTCTTCCCCCCTATATTTCAAAATTTCCCTTGCCCTTAAAATCGTCTGCCTGTTTTCCAGTCCTTCTCTTGGGGACGGTGTTTTCGCTTTCAATTCTTTTTTACACCCCTCTCCTTCAGGTGGCTTAGGCACCATGCCCCGAGGTTTTTTTGTCCCCCCTCTAAAAAGTTTTCCCTAAACCCAAGATATTTTTTAATGGCATGTGTTCATCTTGACCTTTTGTAGTGGATTTCACCCCCCCGGCCTCGTTTCCTGTCGGGGAGTTTTCTAATTTGTTTCCTTCTGTCCTCTCTTTTCTGCTTTAACCCCCAGAGTGGAAAAATATGAAGAAATTTTGTTCGTCGATTGTCTTTTTTTGTGCTCTGCAAACTCATCTCAGATTGTTTCCGATTTCAAAGCCTTGGATTCGGTCTTTAGAGCTTCTCTTCGATCCAACTCTCCCCCTTGTCCGAGGCGTGCCCTTTTTTCTGCTGCGCCGGGTGTTCCTCCGATATTCCCTACCGCTCGATGCAGACTTCTAATAATTCTTTGCCCCGATGCTACAGCGACCTACCTTTCCCCCTTCTTTTCGCCAAACCGAGCTGGCTCTCATTAATTTTTAATAATTTGACACCGATTGATTCGGTTTTTTCTCGCGTTCCCTCCGATATCCCTAAATTGCATGCCTGGTTTTGACCCTGTCCCATCATTCGAATTCTTAACATACGACATTTTCCATTGCTCTCATTGCAGTTGATAAAGTTTCCCCCCCCCCCCCTTGTCCCCTCAATTTTTCACCGGTTATACAATCCTGTCGTCCATCGTGACTTTTTAAGCCTGCTTTCCAAAATCTTTACACGTTCAGCTCAACCTCTCTTTCAAGCTGTGAGGTCTTTCCTCCCGTACACGAGCCCGTGGTTCGGTGAGTCGATACGTTCCCTGGCATTCCTGCCCAAAGGTTGAGAGATCTTCTTTCATCCATTTTTTTCAGCACGGTCCCCCAACAGGCAGATAGGCTTTTGTAAGCGCGGTATGTAATAGATTTTCTCATTACTTTTTTTTCAAGCTTTTCTCCCGAGTACATTTTTTTACGAGACTGTATCACTTTCCTTCTATTCTCAGGACGTCTATATTTTTTTTGAGAGTTTGTACTTGGTTGAGTTTTTCTGCCCAATATGGACGAATCCAGAGGTCCCTTTTTCGAGGCCTCCTCCCTTTTCTTTTTCTCATCGTCCCCCCCGGACTCATTTGGGTCCTGCCTTTTTATTAGTGAAACCTGACGGCCACGATGCCTTGCCTCAGACTTCATTTCTCTGAAGCCATAGCATCTTCCGCAGAAACCTCTCTGGCATGCGGTTTGATCCTCTTCCCCTTCCTTTTTGGATTTTTTTCTTGTGATAACCTCCAGGCGATGGCGTCGGCATTGCCCTCGCCCTGCATCCTCGGGCCTTGTGTTTGACCAATGTCCCCGCTCTATCGCCCCCCCAGCTTCCTCAGCCACAGTCCGCCTTCTCACTGCAAACAATTTTGCATCGACTGGGATTTAATGTAACCAGACTGCCCTTTTCTCTGCGCTCTTTGCAGTTTTTGTCTGACTTTAATCCTTCTCCGACAGTGTGAGTATGCTCTGATCGTTCTCCCCTCTACCTGTGCCAGACAGTTCATTACGCTTGCGTTTAGCACCGTCATTCAGGCTTTCTTCTCTTCATTTCGCCTGCTCCTCACTGCGGGTAGGCTCCAACTTCAATGCCACCCCACTATTACCTCTAATAGGATTTGCTTTGAAGCTGCAATTTGTTTTGATTGACGCCGTCCTTTTTCCCCCGATTCAACTTTCTTCTCGCACCTCAGCTAAGGGTAGCCATCATATGAGTTAGTAGAAGGGAACGTTGAGGGTCCCTCCCTCCTTAGGTCCCACTGCCTTCCACGTTTTTGAGCGCGTCACTTTTTGTTGATTTCTTGCCCCGACTTGTTTCCAACTCGCAAAATCGTTTCGCTGTTTTGCCTTCGTTTACTCGAATGTACAACTTGACAGTATCTCAATTACTACTCTGCGTGTATCATCTTTTTACCCCCAGCTACAAACCGTAGAGCTTGTTCCCGGAATATATCTCACGTTCTCTTCTTTTGACAAACCCATTTTGTTTATTCACGCCCACTCTCCACTACCTCTCCAATGCTTTACTTAGTCCAGATTGCCCCCGTCCGGACTGTGACAGAGTTTTCCTAGGACTTTTTTTTGCCATTAGCCACTGAAGTGCCCCCTCCTTTTAGCCAGTTCAAACTTCTTTGCACTTTTGAGTCTTCTTTCCCAACCGCTTGGGGCACGTGGATCAAGAGTAAAGTTACAGGGATAGATCCCCTCTTTTTATAAATCCTTTTTGTTTCGATCTTGTCTTTTATCTGGAGTTTTCAGGCAACAGTTTCGTTCCTCTTGATTCCATTTCTTTTCCCTACTCTTTGTCCGGAAAGAATCTTTTGCCTAGCTCTAGTCGCGCTTCTGCAAGTTGGCGCTCCTTTTCAAGACAGTCCCGGATTTAATTATTCACAAGGCGCTCCTCCAGCGTGAACGACTTTCCCAGCCTTGTGAGAGTAAACAAACGTCACCGTGTGCAGGAATTTTCCCCCAATCTTTTACTGATAGTACTCGCAATGCTCTTTTCAGTGCGATAGTTGGCGGTTTGCCCGCCGAAGTTGCGCGGTTTTTTTTGATTATGCTCTCAAATCCATGAGGCACTCAATCATTGAGTCATCGATTGTGAATTCGAGCTGTTGCCCCCTTCCAACCCCGTGCTTTCTGTTTTTTTTTTATTTGTGTTTAGCGTTCTGAAATTAGTCCCGCCGTCAACCGGTTCCTGCTCACTCCCGCCGTTTCCCTAACCTTCCCCTTCTCGTTTCACGGCTTGTGTCCTGCCTTCAGGCTCTCACTGCGCCTTTCCCTTAGAAGTGCTTTCTTGTGCCTGAGCTGTTCCACAGTCCATTTGTGCCAACTCTCTTTTTCAAGCTGGAACGGTCAACAAAAAATATTTACTTCTTGCTTTCTCTATCCCGTCCGTCTCTTAATGTCCAGCTTTTTAGAACTCCCCCCCTCTCTCGCCTTCTCTTACAGAGCAGATTTCCCCTGGCGCTCGTTTTTACACTCGGGAGTAAGAGATTGGTCGTATATCTTCACGGTAGCTCTGCGGGCGTTTCCGACCTCTCCCTAAAACCGTGATCTGACCTCAATAAATACTTCCGCTCGGTCCGCTAGCTTCTTTTTGAAGGAGATACTGGCTTTATCCCCCTTTTTTGGGCTTTTGCCTTTGGGCGAGTACCGAAGGATTACCATTTTTGCAAACCCCCACGGCGGCCAAGCCATCTACTTTCGTCATTGAGCTTGTCGATGTTTTAGAAGCCCATCTCCCCTTTTAGCCCTAACCCCCAAACTTGGCAAGTAACGTTCAAACCGCATGCGTGGTGGTCTTGCTTTTTTCCTCTTCTAGGCATTTTGGCTTGCATTCTTCTCCGCTCTGCTGCTCACTCTAATAGATGTTGTGAACGCCATTCCCCCCTTCAAACTTCGCGTGGGACTGGATTCTGGACACGGAGCGGTCTCACTGAGCCTTGATTTCGGCGGGATTGTTCTTCATAAAATTCCTAGGCCTCGATTGTTTTGGAATCGTATCTCCAAGATTTTAAGGTTTCCCATTTTTTTAGTAAACCGGCGTGTTGATCTCTTTTCAGGACATTGCTTTATACCATCTAGTACTTCAGATCCGACTGTCTTATTGATTTGGCCGGTTAGCCATATGATTTTTTCCTCCTCGTATTCCCCCGTCTTCTCGTCGTACAACTTCTCTTAGGCCTCAACCCTCTGCGCAGTTTACTTAGCGCACGTTTATCTTTTTCCAGTCGGTTGATCTTTCCCCCCCTCTGTTGACTTTCCATCCGCTTCCACCGTCCTAGGTCCGCCGAACGGCTGATTTCTCGGGTGGCTTACTTTAGTGGGCCACTTTGGTGGACTTGATCCCCTCGTCCCTTTTCGGAGTCAGGTTCTTTCTGTATGTGTGTTCAGGCAGCGAGATTTGATAACAGGGCTCTTCATTGTAGAAATTGAAGTTATCGTTTGGAGGGTCTTAACGATTATTGAACGAAAAGAATCATTCTGGCATCTCTCAAACCTTCTGAGTTCCTAGTTTGCCTTTGAGGGAATTAGTCTGTTAGCGTCGTTGGCGTCCTCCTGGATGTGTAGCCGCTGTCGGTGAATGACGTCGCTTTTGGTACAGCTTTCTCCCTTTTCCCACCCGTGCGTCCGTCACACGGTTCCCCGCCGATATTGACAGCTTGTTCTTTACGCATTCTCCCACCTTTTGTCTTACCGTGAGGCCAATCTCCAAGATCGTTGCCGTCCTTCATTTTGAATATGACCCCTTTTCTAATAGTTTTCTCCCTGTGTCCACTCCCTCCCAGGTATTCTACTTAAATAAAAGCCCCCTCCAGACCCACAAGGCACCCCATATTCCTCCCTTTTAAATAACCTCCAACTCTGAGGACATGGGAAAGGAAAAACTTTTTTGGCTGGTTCTTCCTTCTTCCTTGTATCGTGGCGGACCCAAACCTTTTTGGGCCCCCCGCCAAATCTGCGAGTCTGTTTTCTTTAACCTTCTTGTCTTAGCCCTCTCCGCCCCCCCACTTGCCCACTTGCACATGAGAAGCTTTTAGCTCTCGTTTTTCCCATCTATTTCTTCCATATTCTTAGGAATCAGTGGTGTCGTACGGTGTTTCGACGGTTTGTGTTGTCTGGAAGACAAAGTTAGGCGGAATTCATCCGCCGGAGCTATTTGTATCGTTTTCCTTCGATTTTCACCGACATAACGCATTTTGCCTGGACGCATTCCCTCGGGCTTGTCGTCTGACCATGCGTTTCGCTTTTTTGCGGTTTGAAGACTGATCAGCATTGGTTTTTTGGTTTTTCTTTTCTGGATTCTGTCTGCTTTGATATGATATGCGGGAGCTAGGTTTTTCTTAAAAGATGTGTGATCTCCGGTTTGCTTGACTCTCTTCTTTCCCTCCCTAGTTTTTTTAGCCGCCAGACTAGTTCAAAAAATCTTGCCTGACCCCTCCTCCCTCCCTTCCAATCCGTGATTCGACCCCGGGCCTAAACGTAGGGAAACCCCCTCTTTATCGCGTCACAATTTCCCCCTGTGAGCTTCCTCGGCCCGTGCTTGTAGCCGAACAGTCCCGATTCATTTGAGACAGCTTTCAAGATGGCTCGAGGAGTGATTGTAGTTCGCGTCTCCTCTTCCTACAACCACCGATCCGGGTGCGTTCCGAAGCCCTTGTATTTCGCAAGACACAACGCGCTTTCTAAACAACAGCGGCTCGACCCACCGAGGATTTTTCTGAAGCGTCCCCCTCTCTTCAACAAGATATTCAACCTATTCAAGTAAAATACAAGTTTTTTAGCATTTTGCATCTCCCTCTCTTTGGGTGATTTTTTTTTCTACGATTAGTTTTTACCCATCGTTAATGATTGGCTTAGGAACTAGGTCTGTGGTCTGTCTTCCCCCTTTGCCAAGTCCCAGGCCACCCAACGTGTTTTTTTTCCCGTTCCATTTTTCCCGCTAATGTCTTGTATTTTATCTTTCGTCTGCTGTATTGCACTTTGCCGGTAGGTTGCTTTTTTTATGAATTGGTAAGTCTTCCTCCTTGATTCTTCCACACCTTTAAATGAGGACTGTTCAGTCGCGTTTTTTTTTCTTTTCTCTGCGTCTCTCTTGCGATGGGACCTGATTACTGGCCGCCACGCGGTCTAGCAATGAGTGATCAAGCTTTTCAGGATGTTGTGCCCTTTTTCCGGCCTCGGGTGGGAAGACTCTCTTACCTACAAGAGCCGCATCTCACGTATAACTTTTCCTGTCGATCGTTCCTAATTAACGTCCCACAGCTTAAAATAGGGTCTAACTCCTTATAGACCTCCCCCTAAGTCTCCTGCCTAGTTCTTCGTTCTTTAAACTTCTTTCCCTTGCCAGTACCTCTTTATGCCTGGGGGGGATGAATGTCAACCCTCGCTTCCGAATTCTCAAACTCCGACACTGCCTCATGCGAGTGATAAGTAACACCTTTTTTCCCCTCCATTCCCTTCCCCCCACTCCCCATCATCCTAAAATGACTTTCAGATTGTGGACTGTCCCAAGCGCGATTTATCCCTAGCTTCCCATTTTGGATGGTTCTGTTCGTCGACCCCCGTTTACCCTTCGCGGACTGACTAGTGACTTCCCGGGTTTAAGTCCTCTCCCACCTTTTTCTTTCTGCGGAACTGTGAGCTTAAAAGATCCTCTGAAGCTTTACGGTTTGACTCTCTTACAATGGAATTTCTGACGATATCCCCTTGCCTTGTTGATTGCTGAATCCACCTTTTATGACCTCGGCTGAGAGATAATTTCTAGTGCGGGTTGTAGGTTTCTCCTCTAACACTCGTCATGGCCGCTAGAACTTTTGAGAAGATAAGGTCCTCCCTTTCACAACCCCGCTAATTTGTTCTGAAGGATTTACCCGCATGACATGAAGGCTACGTCCCCCCCCCTGTCCTAGTGCTCATTTCCTCCACAAGGAATCCTGCAGAAGACAACCGCCCTCGATCACTTCTGTTTAACACGGTGACCCCCTTTACCCATTGCTTTTCGTGCTCACTCCTAGTCCGCGCAATTGCCGAAGCATAAGCACTTCCCTCTAGTGATCTTCCCTCTTCTTTTTTCCCACTGGTCCCTCCTCGGAAGATACGCCATGTCCTTAAGTCCAACGCCAAAGATAACTTTTCTTGACGCTTCCGTCCCCCAAACAGCTCGGCAGCCTGACAATCTTTGGAGTTCCTCCCTTCCCATTGCTGCTCCGTTGACAGGGGCCGGCTCATCGTTGACGAATGCTTACGCCGCGTGGGTAGGAAAAGATATCCCCTCTCAAGTTTCTCTCTCCTTTCTGGACTCCTACCTTTTTACTTTCTATACGACCCAGATTCCACGCGACTCGGTAATTGACTCCTGCGCTAGTGTTTGATTGAATAATTCAGTCTGTTTCCACTCTCATTCCCCCTTTTCCACTTTGCCATTATCAATCCTCCTTCGTGAGTTCTACGTTACGGCGTTTGACCCACTCACGGCACCCCAGGAATGACCCTTTTCTATTCTTGCGCTCCCAGGGGTTGCCCGGGGTAGCGACGAATTGACCCCTCTCACTTCCGAGGAGACGCGCGGGGTTTCCTCGTTCCTCTCTCCAAACCTCATCGCTTTCGTCCCCCTCCTTCCCTTCTTGTCCTCTTTGAGTTTTATTCTCTCTTTGATCAACTACCGGGATCGTTTGACGCATCTCTTTTTCTCATGTCCGGCGTTTCGTCTATACTCAAAACATCTTCCCTTGCGACACTTGACATTCCCAATTTCTTCTTCCGTCCGCCCGCGGCTGGCCACTCTTCAATCCGCATTTTTCGCCCACCTTTTAGTTTATCTTTTCGCCCTCGCCTAAAGGCTGACTTGCTTAGTGGATCCTTTACACCCCTCGGTCTGAACTTTTTCCCTTTTTAAACTTTCCGGCTTCCCGATCTCTATCTTTTTTTTCCTCTCACCTTTTGTTTTGCCTTAGGGCAGTGAGAAATGAAAAAAGCCCCTACCCTCTTCTTATTGTCCCCCTAGCCAACGATAGACCAGCCTTTGGAGTTCCCTCGTCCCCTCCACCAGTTCTGCCCTGCAAACGTTGTGAGAGTGGCAAGGGAAACAGTCCCGTTCTTTGTCGCACAAGGGCCTCTGCAAACGTGTACGAGGCGACCCCTTTTTCTCCCCCTCCCCCAAGTTGCGTGCCCAGGAAATCAACATTTTCGCCTTGAATAGAAGGAAGTGCTCTTAGATCAGTACTCTTCAGTTTTCTGGGCTTTTTTGATAGGATACATCAGTTCAGGCCACGAAAGCTTCCTTAACAAGATGATGTTTATCGAGATTTTTCCTCTTTTTCCCCCCTCTCGTCTCTTAGGATTTTATGTTTTCTCCGTGTAAATCTTATAAGTCTTCCCCCCCGGTCTCTTTCAGATACTGAAAAAGGTTGTTACTGCCTTTTTCCCCTATTTCGTGGATTCCTTCGTACCTAGAAGCACCTAGTTGATTCTGTCTCCTTTGAGTGATGGATCCCGCATTTGGCACTTCCGGATTTTCCCTATTTCCCTTCAATCCCCCCATCCCGTGCTCGGATCGTTTTATTCTGTTTGTGGCATGGATTTAGCCGAAAAAATTCTCGTCTCCTCAGTCACCCTCCAAGATCGGCGATAGTTGAAGACATCCTCTTTTTCTTCCTGCTGTGTATATAACGGAGTCTGGTTCAGGAAAGACTAAGCTCCCGAAAAAACTATCTTTTGAACTCAATACCCAAAGATCGCAGGTCGGTCGGAAGAGCTTTCCTTTACTTCGATCTCGATTATTAGTTGGTGCCGGTATTTCAGTTCCGCGGTGACTAGTGCTCGTTCAAAAACTTAGGGCCGGGTACTCCTAGTCTCTTCGTGAGAATCTGCGGATACCCTCCACCCAGACAAGTTATCGTAGCAACTAAACCTAAAAACTTGTCCAGTTATAAGTTCAAGCATACTGAATTTTTTCTCTTGTAGTCTTTTTTACTCTTCGGCTTTTGGCCGGCCTCGGAGCAGCTAACTCTTTTCTCTCCCTTCCTATTATGCGTGGTCCAAATCAACTGCCTTTTCGGGAAAAATGTCCTCTTTTTTACTGTATGGCCTTTTAGAGGACCTCTTCTTTCGGAAGGCTTGAATTTTGATACTCCCCAACCCTCTCGGTCGATCGGGATCCTCAGATAACTATGCAAGTTGCTCCGTACCCCACCTGGATATTTCTATCGTGTCATGAAGGTTTTATCTACATCTCTCCACAGAACACCGCTCTTCACCTCCTGCCCTCGCTGATTGATTGAGCAGTGTTCCTCCCCCTTCTATTTTCCTTTGACCCCTGTTTATTGAATGAAGTAACGTCTGCCGACCGATTTTTCTGTCGCCTACGACATCCTCTTTGTCGCCGTCCGAGACACTGCAGTCGGCGCTTTGACCCTGGTCCCACACTCCCTTTTTCCGTCTCGGTGCGTGACGAACGGTGTGTTAGAAGGTTTGCCCATGGTGGCACTTTTTCCTTCTTTCCCTCTCAATCGGCGTAGCCTGGTTCAGTGTTCTTTCTTGTGTTTCGCGATTGTATTCGATCCCCGACAGGCCGTTTGTGCCCTCTTTTCTTCTCATTGCAGTTCATTAGGATTGTATTTTATCCAGAAAAACGAACATGACTCTGTATTAATTCGTTCTGACCCTTTTTTTTCTGATTCCTTTCTGTGATTAGCTGTAGCTTTGTTGGATTTTCCCTATTTGTATGCCGCGGCGTTTGATCGCGTTCGTGTGAGTAATCGCTTCTTCACCCCCCCGTGCAGCACATTTAACTTTAATTGACAGATGTTTACGGTCTCCGCTTCTACCCCGCGTTGAGATTAAACTGCGGTTTGAAATTCTTTCCTCGCAAATCCGTGCGCGTCTCTTTCAACGTGATTGCCCACGGTTCATAGTTTGTTCTTTTCAGCCCTTCCATTCTTCCCCTTACTGTACCCTCAAAACACCAGCAATACCTACCAACCCATCCCAGGACGAACTTCAATTTCCCACTCCCCCCTGTTCACGAGACAGGCCCTTTTGCGACAAATACTGGTTTCTTAACTTGTGAAAGAGGCCCCCTCCTTTTTTCATTTTCCTCCCACTCTGCGGTAGCGTTGAATTGGTCTCTGGAGATTATTATTCTCCCACCACCCTTTTCCCCCTCTCTCTGGAGCTGCTATTTTGATTTCAGTCATGTTTTAGATATATGGTTAATATAGTTGCTCTGATTATCCTTTTTTGTTTAGTCCTCCCCGCTTTGGTGTGTTTTGTCGGGCGCTTTCGGCGTAATACGTGACGTGCCCCCACCTTGAGTTGTTCTCTCCTGATCTGGTTTTACTGCATCGGGCGTCTTCACGACCGCCCTAAGCATCTGTTATGGTCAAAGGCTTCGCTCTTTAGGCTTCCCCCTTCTCTTGGAATACCATGTTGTTCCTGTGTTGACGACTCGCTATTGTTTTTAGAGAGTTCTTGGTGATCGTCTCTCGATTGGGTTTTTTAGCTAGGGTTCTGCGATCTGAAAGGCTGCG
>Ga0179593_1294714_pt1 | contig 13279 bp, 14 predicted proteins | sample CZODoug2_1_08_16_FD_185931 | JGI IMG/M metagenome (GOLD analysis project Ga0179593, IMG submission 185931) | Vadose zone soil fungal communities from Angelo Coast Range Reserve, California, USA - CZODoug2_1_08_16fungal (PacBio error correction) | ecosystem: Environmental > Terrestrial > Soil >... | reverse complement strand
TCCTCCTTTGGGAAGAGACGTGTCTTCCACCCGCTTAGACGATAAGGCGTGTCTCCCCAGCCTCGCCGTGGGTCATGGACTTTCTCTCCTCCGGACCGGAGTTTTGGTATATTTGGTTTTAAACCTCCGGTCTCAAGGAGGCGAGTCGCTTTGCTTTCTCAGAGTTTCTTTTCTCACTAACCAGGCCTCTCACGAGGTTCCCGGGACTATACGCAGATCAATTTTCTTATTTTCCCTCCTCCCCTCTCTTTATGGCCTCTTCCCTTCTCCCCAAAGGGGTTCACGGGCCGGGAAGTCAGGAGTTTTATTCCTTCCGAGTGAGTGTCTCTGGTCCTCTCGGCAGGCGAGTGTCCTCGTTCCTGCGTTGATGATTCCCCCTCTAGTTACCTCCCCCTTCTTTCCGCGCATCCCGTTCAGTGTCTTCCCTCTGACCCGAAACCCTTCCCTTAATCATCCTCCTCCCTCTTGAACCACGATATGAAACGGAGGGAATGGAACCTTGTTTGCGAGGTTCTCCCTCTCTCTCCCTTCTTTTCTTCGGGTTCGCCAGCCTCCGTGGCGGACCTTGCCATCGACCGACATTCTCCCCCCCTCTGGAAATGTCGTGGCCAAGAAGAAGGGCGTGCGAGTCCGTCCCATCTGCGGTGTCGTTTTTTCAGGTCGCCTGTCTTTTTTTAACCCTGCAGTCAGTATGACTCCGCTCGAGGTGTCCGCGCGTATCCTCTTGGGCTTGTAGGAAATGTATGATGAAGCAGTCATTGCGGACGAGCTGAGCTGAACGCCGCTCACCCCCCTTTCTTTTCCAGTCAGGCCGTGCTCGTGTGCGTGTTCGAGCCATTCGACCACCATTCTTTCGACCCTTCTCCTTGGTACAGTTCAGAGGAAGTTTGTTGCCCTTGATTGTAGTTGGCGCTGAGCATACCCCTGGATCTGAGCCGGCCAGCTTTTCCTTTTTCCTCTATTTTTATTGAAATGAACATCTCTTCCCTTGCGGTGCACCAGGACTTGCCCCACTGTATGAAGACTCCCTTTTTCCTCCCCCCCCCCCCCTTTTCCGTCCTTGATAGAGAAGGTTCTACTCTTTTGACCACCTCTTGTCCCTCAGAGACACGACTTCGCCCTTCAGAAGAACGGCCGCAACATTGATACGGGACGATTGAGGCTTTCGCAGGCTTCCATGTACCTGTTATGGTAAAGGAAAGGAGCGCAAGTAGTCATTCTTCGTAAAGTTTTTTTTCCCCCCTCCCTTTTGTAATGCCCGACTCCCTTTCCGACCCATGCGTATAACACGATCACGGGCCATTGATATATGTCTTAGAGGTACCCGCACGAAATACGACATTTTTTTTTTTCCTTGACCATCATCTCCCTCCACCGCCATATAGGGCAGCGACTCTCTTTTCTTTGCCCCCAAACCAAGAAGAAACGTATTCTTCAAGCCGAGGCCAGCGGCCGCTTTTCCGAGTTTAGGCGCCTTCTTCTCATTTTTCCACCCTTGCGGCGATCCTCTTTTTTCCATGAGATCGTCCCGGTTCATGTGTTAATCCCCCTTGGAAATGTTTCCCTTTCGCAGGCGACTAGTTTGGTTCAAATGAGGTTATTTCAGTTTTTTTTCCCCTTCTCTTCTACTTTGTCTTCCATTGACAGACTCCACGGTGGGGGTTTGTTGTTCCCCTTTTTCTTGTGATAAAGTGGACAAGTGCTGCTATCGTTTTCTTTCTTTCTTCTACGATGGAATTACTCCCTCCTGTTAACAGATAGCTGTTCTCTTGTCGGCGCGTCCACGCTCGAGCTTGGCCTTCTTATTCTCTTGAATAAAGCCCTCCTTGTGCAGAGGGAATGTGTGGGGACATTACGCCACTATTTCACCTTTACTTCGGGGCCCTTTCCTCCTTTTCCCAATTCCTTCTTTTATTCAGCCTGACCAGCCATTTCCCTCCCAACGGGGACCAGTGGAGCTTGTAGGTCCCCCACGATGGAACCCGACCCCTCTTGTCTTTTCCTGTTCCCCAAAAACCTTTGCCAAACGGTTTTTCTCTCTCCTTCCCCCGACCAGCATGATCCTTTCTCTTTGTTCGCCAGCTCCCTTTGTGCCAGCCAGATTGAGTGCTATACTCCGAACGAATCTCATCTTTCCCTTCTCCTCCCAGTTACCACTTAAAGGAGGTGCCAAAGTGACCCGGTAACGGCGCGGCTAACCATAATGGCCTTCGCAATGTTTTCCACCCCCCTTTCCTCTGGCTCTATCTGATGTGTTCAATATCCAAGTTCCTCTTTTATTGATCCCCTGTAACGGATCCCCTTCTTCAGTCCTATGGAAATGTCACCGGACCCGTACTTTTCTTAGCGAACCCCCAGATAGCCCTTCCCCTTCGTGAGGGGATTCTTTGCTAACCAACTTCGAACGAGCGCGTTTGATCCTCGTTTCCCTAATCCCGTCCGGTATATCTTCATTCGGCCCCGCCAATGACGGCCGTGGAGCCCCACGTGCGCAACGTCCTCTTTGCGAAGACCACGCCACTGTTCCCCAGTTACATCCTGAACACCGCACTGGGAGTCCGTCATGCGTGAATTCCTCTCTTCTCCCTCCTGGAACTTTTCCGGATCGCGGTGAAAAGGGCCTCGCCCCCTCTTTCCCCTACCCCACTCCCTGTACCTGTTCCCCAGCCACGAGGGCCTGCGCCGCAGCGCTTGTCTTCCCTTCCTTTTTTTCTATTATTAAAATTAATCTGAGGTTGGTCCTCCTCCTCCGTTGTTGTGGTGTTTGCCCTTTCATGAGCCCTTCTCTTCCCGATAAGATAGCATTCGTTTCGAGAGGCCCTCGTTGAGCCCGTGCCATTCATTTTTCCCCTCCCTGATTTTGGGACGCAAGTCTTTCAGCGCTCCCCTTTCCCCCTTTAAATTGAATTCTTCTTTTTTTAAGCGCGGCCCATTCATGACTTTCTGCTACCAGTGCGGGAACTTCCCCTCCTTTCAATTGTCAAAGGTTGGGCGTGGCGGCGCCTTCCCTCGTGAGCCCGTTTCATGTCGGGGCTCACGGCCGTCATTTTTTGTCTTCCTGTCCTGCTCGCCTTCGATGCCGATTTTCCCTCTTCCTCTCCCCAAAGAGCTTGAGTTGTTTTTTTTAGAACTCGCCCGCCACGGCGTGGTTTCGAATCTGTTCTCCTTTCCAGCCTCTTATCAACGTACCGGATAAATTAAGGTTTTGTTTTTTGGTTGTGGTGACCCATGGTCCCTGCTTTTCGAGTTCTCCGGTCCGGTCCTTAAACGCTCTTCACCGAACGCCTTGATGAAACCACAGCAGATAGACCGGCGAACCGAAATTGGATCTTCCCTTTTCCCGACTTTTTGATTCTTATCAAGAGCTGTGCCAGCGCAGGGCGTGCCCTTTTCTTCTACCCCCCTCCGAACCTGTAAGGGAAGATCTCGTGGCTGGAGGGATCGCACGAATGGTTCCTCGACGGGGAAGCCTCTTCCTTTAGGAAGTCGAATCTTCTTTTCCAGGTACAGCCCATCAGTTTGCGTGCCCCTTTTGGGATAACCTTTTAAGTTAGCACTTTTTCCCCTTTGGTTAGGTTAATGGAATTTCGGTTGCTGCACGAGAGACTTTCCCCTTTTTTTTTCTTTCCCCCTCACGAACGTGAGAGAAAGCCCTTTCTTTTCTCCCCTTTGCCCACACATTCCCAGAGCTGTCGGCGTTTCTTTTTTTTTTTCAGTTTTGGGTAGTACAGAGTGGATCGATCAATTTTTAAGCGCGAGCGTGTACTAGTTTTTTTTTTTTTCTCCCTCTCCTCCCTTGAAAGGCTGTTCTAAGTCCAGCGAGCTAATACGCCCCTGATGTCGGCTTCCTTCCTCCCTGGAACCCCCGTTAGTGAAAAAGCCAACCATGTGTCTTAGGTATTCCTCCCCCCCCTTTGACCATCTCTTCCTGATGAAACCCCTCCGTGAACGTAGATCTTGGTCACCCCCCCAACATTATCGATCTTTTGCAGCCCCCTTTTTTCCTTGTCCTTTCCAAATGACCCCGGGGGAATCCTATGGTTACCAAGCTATCGCTCCTTTTTCACACGTCTTACTCCTCTTTGCCGAGACAGGCCGCTGGCCCTCGGCTGGTCGCCTTTGCGGGTGTTTTTTTATCTGACTTTTTCCCCCCGCTGCCTTCTGCTATCTGATTTTGAGCCTCTCTTCACGTGAACGAAAGACTGCATTGCCGGCTGGCCTCGACCGCCGCTCAGGCCCCGATTACGTCTCTCCTTTCGAGGTTCGGGCAGGCCCGTCTGTTGACATCCTTTGCCGAAGTTAATTTTTAAGTCTTGAGTCCACTCGACTTGACCCTAGCTTTTGAGACTTCTGCACCTCCTTCCCTTTTATTATCATTTTTCTCCGTTTTTTTCCCTCCCTCCCCGAGATGTTGAGGATAGCACCCCCCCTTGACCTCTCTGGACGGCACCTGCAGCTTCTTCTCGCAACGTTTCCGGTACCCAAGTTGTTGTAAGACCGGGGCGTTGACATCATTGGGTTTACCCCTTCCGGGTGAGAGATTTTTAATTTCAAGAATCCTCGAAATGCGGCGTTCCCAACTTTCCCCTCCTCTGAGTCACCCCGGGATGGCTAACGCGCCAACTACCGGCTGCTTCTAAAGTTCCTCTCCCTTTTGTCTTTTGACGCTACCTCCTGTGCGCTGGGCGCGCGAATGCTCCCACGCGAAATGCTCCCACTCAAACCCCATACACCCGTTGGGGTTCATGGCAGCAGGTTCCGGCTAAGTCCTCTCCTCCTTACTGCATTCACGTCTCCCACATTCTACAGCCAGCTTCGAGACGAGCGGACATTTTCTCCTGATCATCTCCCCTTCCTTTTTTTCCTTTCCCCAGACACCCTGTTCAGGCTCCCAGTCTCCCGCGACCGCTTGCCTACCCTTTTTTTTCCCTTCGTCCACATTTTTTTCGTGGCGCCTTTTTCCGTTGAAAGCGTGTTCCCTCGGCGGCTATTCTTTGTTTCTGCCACGAGTGGAGGCGGGCTCATCTCCATCTATTCTTCCCCCCCTATGGAAGCCATTTCCTGCCCCGGAGGTCACAGCCTCCGTTTTTCGAAATTCTTTTTTCCCTCGGGGATCCCCCGGCAAGGCTTACACTGCCTGGTGCCGGTGGGAGCTGTGAGCTGTACTTCCTGCGGTCCGGGATTCTCCCTTTGACGTAAATTTCTTCCCCTTCTTGTGCCTCCTGCTTTCTGAAACGCTTCCCTCCCTAAGTCCATCCTTTTTCACTGTCGAAATAAGCGGAGTAAATTTTTCCTGTTCCCTTCCACCGTTTCCAATGGATGGTAGGCTGGTAGTCCCATAATCCCTTCCCTCAGTGATGCTTAACCCCGAAAAAAGAGATCGGTTGAATTCTCCTGCCCCCAGTTGCTAGGCTCATTGCCCGTTGTTGAAGGAGTCTCTGCAGCCCTCTTTCCCCAGCGACATGATTCATCGCCGACTTGAGAACGAGGATTCTGAAGTACCCTTCTCCCCTCTTCCACCTAGCATTCTGTCTCATGTGGGCATTACTCGCGACTGTAGACATCTATCGTCCTTCGTGTGGTCCTGAAACGGCTATGCCTTTTACTGTTGGTTTTTTCCGAATGGAGAGATGTTCGTCTTTTCCTGCCAACACTCTTTGATCCGGGCAGGCACTTTTTTTTTGCCGTCTCAATAGTAAGGTATGCTCCGGAGCAGCGGGTCACAGTCTGACTCCCCCGCCCCTCTTTCTCAGGAGTTTAGATCTCTCCCTTCCTTCGTCGGCGACGCACCCCAGGTGAGGTTTTTCGGTTGCCCGGACCCCTTCTGCCTTCACGTATGGAAGATTCCCCTCCAACACCTATAGAACATCGTCCAGCTAGTACCGTGACTTTTTCTCTCTTTCTTTCTTTAGGGTCTTCGGCCAGCTGTCTTGTATAGGCGAATTTGGAGCACGAACACCCCCTCTCCCTTTCCGCTCCGGAAAAAATTTCCCCGGCAATCTCTTGCGCGTTAGCGCCTACGATGAGTAGAGGTCCATGGTAAAACACCCCCTCCTTTTTTTCTCCCGTAGAGGGAGAGACCCTACTACCCCCCCTTGACTATCTCCTTTCTGCGCGATAATCTTTTCGCCCCTCCTTTCTTTCATTTGCTCCTTGGTTAGTGCTAAGCTTCGACAGATCGGGGCATGCCAGTCGTCCAGGTTCATTTCGACCCTCCCGTCCGCACTGAACTCTACAAACCACTCCCTTCTTTTTACCCTTACTTGGTTTGTTTCGCGAGACCCCTCCCTTTAAGGGAGTGTCAGGGTGGATCGACTTGGATTCTTCCTTTCCCTATCTTCTAATCTGATGCTCGCAACTTAGTCCCGGCATGACGGCGGAGCGGTTTGGCTTCCCTCCCGCCCTATAAGTTCAAGATTCCGTGTAGTCTGTAGGAAGACTCGACTTTCCACCAACTTTGGTGGTTCTCCCCTTTTCCCCTTCTAATGAATAGAGTCTCCCCCGTCAGAATGCCGTTGAGTTGTCACTGCACGGCGTAGAGGTTTTTTCTTTTCCCTTTAAGAAGGAGCACGCCGGCTCCCCAGATGCCGACCTCAGCTCCCGCTCTGGGCGGCCTTGGCTTGCTTGATATTTTTTTTCCTCTTTCGAGATGCTGGGGGTTTCTTTGCTTCCGCCGGGCGGCGCGATTCTTTCCCATTCCTTTCCCCTCCAAACTTTTGGTTGAGATAGATACCTTTAGCGTCCAGGCGAGAGCTGAACGTCCCTCCGGCGGTTTTTCTTTTTCCCCCCCCCTGACCCCTCTCGCCTCTTTCTACTGCCGTCGAGGTTTTCTCTAAAAAAGTGTCCCCTTCCTGCTCGTGGTGAGGGACGGAAAGGAGCCCCATGTAGGTACCCGCCGCCCCCCCATTTCCATACGGCGGGCATGACCTCCTGTCTGCCACCCAGCCGACGTAGGCGTTGTCTAAGCTCCCGTGGTCCTTCCCAGTTCATTAGGAACTAATTCGCTTAGGTATATGGTGGCTTCTAACTTTTCTCCATTTTTCCTCTCTCCTCTATTGACCTGATTTGCTTGCTCCTCTGGCCACGGGGCATGATCCGCGCCGGAATCTCCGCCGATATCTTGTCTTTTCCTCCTCCCCCTCCTGACGAGTTTTTTTATGGACTCGGTCACGCCTCAATAAAGGGGTAACAGTGGCCTTGGTCGTTTGACTACGATTTTTCTTCTCTTTCCTCTATCTGCCCTCCTTACTCGTTCACGGTCATTGATGCACCGCCCTTCCTCCTATTACATACAAGCGGACTAGCCGGCATCCCGCAGGAGGGCCAGAGCGACAGCAAAAAGGTCCTTTCTCCCTTAGACTAATAGAAACCCTCCCCCAGAAACGGAGGGAAGAATCGCAACTTTTTTTCTAAGTTTAGGTCCTGAAGACAGGATTGTTTCCGGAGTCTGACCAGTGAAGCCTCTTGTCCCCGTCAAAGCTTTCCATCTTCCCTCTGCCAGCAACGGTCTTTTCTCCGTGCCGCAAATGACTCCTTTCTTCCTCTTTTCCCCCCCACACCCCCCCCCCCTTTTTTTCCAGGTAGGAACAGAGGTGTAGTCGGCGCATGTTGCTCCCAGGTTGAGTGTAGTAACCCCTGCAGGCAGATGGACCGTCTTTTCCGCGCCACGTCCCCTTTTTCGTTAGTGGCTTTCGTTATGAGTGATCCTTCCTTTCAGGTCTCTTGAGCCCCGTTTGAGTACTTTCCAGGTCAAAAAATTTGGGCTGGTTTCGGAGCCTGCGTGATAGTGTTCCATTTCTTAAATTCTTCTCGTCGATCCCTTATCGGGGAACTTTCTCCGTGCATCCGGTAGTTGGCGGACCTCCCCCCTCCCTTTCCGTCCCTGTAAGGATTGTTTTTCCGCTCAGAGATTATTCTTGCCCATGAACCGTGAAGCGTGCCACCCTTCTTTTCCCGAACCTTTCTTACCCCATGCCTAACTGTCCTCCCCCCCGTGTGCTGTAACGATCCCTCTCATTTTTTTTCCAGGAAATAGATTCCCATATTGATGTTGGTATAGCTCGAAATCGCGGAGTATCCCTTTTTCTCCCCTTCCAGGGACTGTCTCTTTTAGGCTCGCTACCACTAGGGTTCAATGGCCCCAGTCCAGAGAAAGTACCGCGACAGTATAGTAAAGTGCCTGGTCACCTTGCAGGTGCTCCCTCGCAATCCCTTCTCCCTTGCCCGTCCCTTTTCCTCGACCCGGCTGCGAGGCCAAGGTCTCGTCTTCCCTTCTTTCACAATTTTCAGAGTAGACCAAGGCAGATATTTAAGCAGCATGTACTGTAGCTGACCACACCTTGCAACAGATAGATCTCCCCCTCTCGTTACCAAGAGGCTTGAGCGGCTGCGCGGCTGGAAAGACTAATGCTGAGTCTTCCTTTTTTTCCCAAATGAGATCAGTCCCGTTTTAGGTGGCCAGTCCGGAAACAAACCCCCACCCCCCCCCCCACACAAATAAACTAGTTTTCTCAGGTCTCATTTCTTCCGTTGCGTTCAGTTCACTTAGTAGTTATTCCCTTTTTCCCTCCCTCTTGCCCGTGGAGGAATTTTTTAAAGAAAGTAAAAGGCACTGTCTTCGGTGTTTCCCTTTCCTTTCATATGATTTATGCTCCTTTTGACAACGGGGAGGTTTCCTTTCTCCGCTGGCCCTTTTCCTTTCTCCGTAACCCAGCTCCCCCCTGTTCAGCACTCATGGAGGCGTCACGTTCCTTTTGATTGAACCTTTTCTCCCTCCAACCAGCGGACTCCCTCCTAGAAACCACGCGATGTGTGGGCAAATTCCCTCCCCGGCCCTGGATGATATCCCATTTCATTACTTGCACTTAGAACGACTGGTCAAATGTCCCTACCTGACCCCCCTTCCTGGCCCTCCCCCTTTTACACCTTGGCGATGAGGGTCCCACGATTTGACCCGCCCCCCTTATGAGTCTTTCCTTTTTACCGACGAGTTAGGTCCGATTATGACATTGTTTCTTTTCTTTCCATCGATCAAGGGGTTCCCGCCCCTTCGTGAGATCCTCCGACGCCCCCGCGACATAGGCCGTCTCTAGTCCTCCTCAAAGTCTTCTTCCCAGAACTAGTCTAAAGAGCGCGTGCTAAGATCAGGTTTTTCTTCTCAAATGAAGTACATCCATCGGTCGCCGGGCTCTCTGTTTTTGTATACGTGACTTCTTCTCCTAGAGTGATTGTCTACAAGACAGGAGCTTTTCTCCGACATCTTTCCCTTTTCAACGGAATTTCTCTGTCTCGCCTCGAGGCCTCTCCCGCTTAGAACTCCCCTCCTTGACTTGGTTCTTTTTCCCTCTACCCAAAAATAGAAGTAGCGCCTTTGAATTCTATCTAATAGTCTTTCTTCTCCTTCCTTCAGTCCTCCCTGACGGAAGTGGAGACCCTCTGGCCGTCGGGTCTGAAATGATTCCTGAGCTAAAGCAACCGGGACAAGACATCCCGTGAAACGCCCTTTTCTCCCCTTCCCTCTTCAAATGGCCGCGCTTTCCTCCTTTTCAATTTCATTGCCTTTTACGTCTTTCACTTGGTCCCAGAGACTTTTCTTCCTCCACCTTTAAAGGGCCATGGAAACAATTTTGGCATGAGAGAACATTGCAGCGAGTTTCGACTTGAGACTTCTTTTTCATCCCCCCAGTGAACCTCTCCTTTTCTTTCACCTTCCCTTTTTTTTTTTATCTGATGGGCATGAAGGATCCTAACCCTAGCTAGATAGATGCGGGAGAGCAGCCGTTGCTGGTTGCCAGTTAACTTCTTTCCCCGCCTTGCGTAGATGGGACGCCTTCGCAGCTTATCCTGTGACACTTTCCTTGAGAAAGCGCTTTCTTTCCCTTCAAGTTATACTCCAAAGTGATTTGTTCAAGGCGATGTCAATTTTTGCGTGTCCCTTCTCCCGGTGAAATAGGGCGCCCTCCGTGGCCACTTGACTTTGTCCCACGGCCGTAATTCTTCCCCTCCTTTCCTCTCCCCCCCCCCAGTCTTATGAAGATCCCTATATTATCTAAAGAGCTAGAGAAGTTTTGTCTTTTTTATCTCCCCTGCGTGTTCTTTTTCTAAGCGGTAGTATGGGCCATAGGGCGAATAGCTCCTTCTCACTTACTGTTCCCAGGTACAGGTCGGTCTTCCTTTCTTCACGTTCTTGTTACCTCCGCCCCCCTAGACTCCGTTCACTATCGAATGCCAAATCCCCTTCCTAACTCCTTTTGATTGACGGGAGAATGCCGCCGGCTTAGACCCCTTTTTTTTCTTCCCTTCTTGGTCTTACGACTCCTTTCTGGACTGACAGATAGACTCCGGGTTTTTTTTTTTTTTCTTGTCGCGTTTTCTTTTTTATCCGGATCGCACGCCATTATCGGGCCACCCCAATGCGATTGGAACTTCCCTTTTTTTCTGTCCAGGGATTAAGGAGGAGGGACGTAGAAATATGCGGTTCCCCCTTTCCCGACCCACCCTTTGCGGGTTTTTTGCAACTATTTTTGATCAAACCCTCCCCTCCCTCCCCATGGTCCCCGTTTTGTCGGGTCCTGCCTAGGTCAGGCGGATGAAATCGCGCATGTTCCTTTCTTCTGTCCCCTTCATACCTTGAGAGAAGCCAGGGTAGTGGTTTGGTTTCCCCCCCCCATTCACCTCTTTTTCAGTGTCAGGGAGTCGCTTCTGAGATAAGAACTGTTTCTCTCCTAAGAGTGTACTTGAGCTAAGGATGGCGAGTATTTACGGTGCCCACTTTGTCTTTTCTTCCCTCGAGAGACCTTCCATTCCCCGGTTTCGCTGTTTAACTCCTCCCAGTTTTTTCCCCAATTTTTCCCCCCGTCCCCCAGCCAAACCCGTTCCGGGGACGTCGGTACTTAAACGATGCCATCGCGTCCCTCTTCAAAGTTAACTCTTTCCAAGTAGCCTCTGCCAAACCGAGTCGGCCCACTATGAAAAACGGCCAGTTTTTTTTTTCCCTTTCCCATTGTGAAAACCGGTTCCCATCTCATGGTTGTTTTCGATCGCAGACTTTTTCCCCCTTGCTTGACCTACCGAGACGTCCAGCTCGGCCGCTTGGAACCTACGAGTTTCTCCCTTTCTGCTTGTTTGGTCAGCGAGGCTGCATTATTGCTTTTCCTTCTATTTTTTTAGCATGAGGATGGTTTTTTCGCCTTCCCCAGCGAGAACTTTCGGTGCCTCAGATATTTTCAGCCATCCGGCTGTGTGCTTCCTTCTGGATGCGTGGAAGGCCCAGTGTTGAAGTCACGGACGAAGGACCTGGGTTTCCCTGTTCGCCTCTGTCCCTCTATCTGTCGCGAGCCGCGCAGCCGCCTACCCTTGTCCGTATTTTCCTGTTCGCGCCCGTTCTTATACCCCTGCGAAGAGATTGTTTGCGCTACGCAAAACCCTCTGTGCCTCTCTTCCCCGTAATCCTGCTCGATCTTACCTTTACCCTGTCCCGTTGTCCAGGATGTTTCAGCCCGGGGGGACACTTTTCCCATTCAAGGGGTCTCCCCTATGTTCATGTGCCCTGAAGAATCCGAAGAGCGTTACCCTTGTCCCTTCTTCTAACTCCTTGGTTGTGCATCAGCGCCAACTCCTTTGCCGCGCCAATCCCCCTCTCCCTCTCCTACGCTAGAATTTTCTTCCCTTGCGCCAACCTCCCCACGCCGTCGCCCGCACTCCCAATGGGGTTCACTGGCAGCAGTTCTACGGGGCTCTCTCCTCTTTCTTCCCGCATAAGAAATTTCTCCCCCTGCAAGCTTCGAGCGCTCGCAACCTCGAGTCAAGCCGCCGTTTCCTCTGCCCCTCCCTTGTTGTACCGAACCGACGGCGACCAGTGCCCCGCGCACCTCTTGAATCCAGTGGCCCTGTCCCGCGCGCCTTCTTTCGTGGCGCAGGCGACAGGTGACAGCGTGCTTCTTCCCGGGAGGAAGGCGTTCGGGCTGCGGGCTACTCCTCCCACTCCTTCTTCTGAGGACACTACCCCCTTCTTTGACATCCCTGGTTGACCCATTCCTCCGTTTTCGATCCTTTTCTTTGCGGATAAGGTTTCTGCATGGGTGGTGCGTGCTGTTGGACTTCTTTCTTTGATCTTTTTCCTCCTTTTTGTAACTTTCGTCTGCGTTTGCCCTGCGGAGAACGAGGAATCCCCTCTTCCTCTTTTTCGAGGCAAGAGGACTCGCTGCAGTAAAAGAGGCCTTGGCTCCACTTTTCCACCTGGATGTTCGGCTTGGCCGTTCCAACTGTCGCAGGTTAGGCACCTCTAAAGATGATCGGCGGCTGCACTGCAAGTTTTTTATTCCCCTTGTGTGGCCGGCTTTTTTGAATAGTCTCCCGCAGAGAATTTCATCGCCGCCTGTCCCCTTAGTCCCTACTGAACTCAAAAAGGTCGACCCCAAGACTTCTGCCAGTTGGGTCCTGGACAATTCTCTCTTAGACACGCCCTACTTCGGCGGAGGGTTCCTCCCTTTCTTTTTGACAGCCTAGGAAAGTTTCGGCGGGTTCCGACATGGAGACGCTGGTCGCCCCCTCACCTTTCCCTTTGCAGATCACATGTCTTCTGAGCCATTCGCCTTCCTTCGGCGTCGCGAGGTCTTCCCAAAATCTTGAAGCGCGTCTGATTAGAGGGCTGTTATCTCTTTGATCTGTCGGCGATTTTTTCCCTTTTTTTTTACTCTTCCCCTTCCATCTGATCTTTCCCGTCGTGAATCTGACACCGCCGCGGAGTCTCCCGCTGCAGACATAAAAACGGGCTGTTAGCAGTCAGAGGATGTAGCTGAGTCATAGGTTTCCCTTTTCCTTGTTCGAAGGACCCCTACAAATTTTGACGCACTCCACACCACCTCCCGCCAGCTGCGGCAACTCACCTGCCCTTTTTTCGCTAGGCAAGGAAAGGCAGCAGGCAGGTTTTTTCCTGTGGCGCAAATTCTTTTTTCTAGCCTCCGGACCCCTTTTCGATCGTGCTTGGAGCTCTTTCGAGTCTCGCCGACTTAATTTCCTTTGACCCCCCTTCAGTTTTTTATAGCTAACGCTTCGCTGCGTTCTTACGTAGTACATCTCTCCTCTGCCAAGCCTGTTTTTTTCCTTTCTTTTTTTTTTTTCTTTTAAACTGCGTACTTCCTTTCTACCTCCAGTGTTTTGTTGAGTCTTTACGGTTCATGGTAGCGTGCCGCTGGTCGAGATTTACTTGACGACCTTTCCCCTCTCTCCTATCTTCTCTACTCCCCCTTTCGGACCGGACTGCTGTCGCTGTCGTTTG
>Ga0179593_1516225_pt1 | contig 13280 bp, 25 predicted proteins | sample CZODoug2_1_08_16_FD_185931 | JGI IMG/M metagenome (GOLD analysis project Ga0179593, IMG submission 185931) | Vadose zone soil fungal communities from Angelo Coast Range Reserve, California, USA - CZODoug2_1_08_16fungal (PacBio error correction) | ecosystem: Environmental > Terrestrial > Soil >... | reverse complement strand
ACCCTCTCGACATAGATTAGGGTCCTTCTTGTAGGTTCCCAACTTTCGGACGTTTTGCCTGGCGCAACTGAATTGTTTCCTTTTTTCTTTTTTTTTTTTTTCTGCGACCTCGACTGACCCACCTCTTTTCGAAGAGCTAAACCCCCGCCCTTGTTGAATTTTTTTAATCCCGTTAAAGTCATGATTCTTTTTAATCCTCCCCTTGGTCTCTCCCTGGCTTTTGGAAAGAGGAAACACCCTTTGTCCTTTGCCTGGCAGTTGAGTGCCTTTTTTCCCCTAGGTTTTCTCCCCATTTTTTTTTTCGTTCCGCACGTTCATACTCCCCTTTTGCAGCAGTTAAATGATGTTTCGTCGTTTACTTTTTCTTACTAGTAAATGTGAGTGGTTTGCTCTTTTTTCCCCGAGGCTTACCCCGCCTTGCTCGATGAAAAAGGCCTCCCCTTTCAAAAATGAGTACGGATCCTTCTAGTCTCTTCTCTGAGTTGAAGAAGGTTTCTCCCCGAGGAGAAGCTTTTTGCGAGAGCTGCTTCTTTCTTTCTGTTTTTCTTCGGCAGCGCATACAATTCCCTTTTCTGAAAAATTTAAGGAGGACTGGGTCTATAATTTCTAACCTGAGGCCATTCATTTCTTTCGAGCGGGACGTTTTCTTTTTACCTGTTCGAGTGCAGCTTCCCCTTCAAATAGCATGACCAACTCCCAATTCGGCGATCTTCTTATGACGAGCAGCTTCTACCTCTCCCCTTTGGAAGAACAGACTTTTTTCCGACCCTTCCTGCCCCAGCAGCCCGGTGAACCCTCTCAGAAGTCCCCCGGAGCCGGATTGATGTCATGGAAGGAATTTCCCTTTCTTTTCAGGTCACCTCGTTTCGCGTCCCTTCTAAGGGGAAAGAGCCCCTTTTCCTCCCCAACTTTCCTCTTCCCACGAACCCCAATTTTTTCCCTTTTTTTTTTCCTCTTTTTTAACCCACCTGACCGATAAACCCTTCTGGACAGAAGTCCCCTTTTTCCCATTTTTTCTTTTTTCGGGATTTATGGTTCCGTTTTCTTCTCCTTGTATCCGTCCAAGATCATTTTTTTTCCTCCCATGGACAATATAGTTTGGTCACCCCTTTTCCCTATGCCATTGATTGGCCGTTTTTGTGGCAGCGTCCGCCCCGCATCCTTTTCTTTTCAAGTTTCTTGGGGGAGGTCCCGGGATTTCCTAGAAGGTTCTTTTTTTTTCTTTTGTCTTTTTCGCCGGTCCCCCCTCTCCTTCCCGTCCGACTTTTTAGGTCCTCTTCCTTCCCGAGGAAGTTTCTTACCCTCACGTAGACACACTTTTCCAACTCCTTGCAAACCTTGGAGCTGCCCCCTTTTCTTCCGCCGACTGTTTTTCGGATTCCCTGGAAAAGACAAAGACGCCGTATTCCCTAAGGCGCCCGTTTCCTTTCTGTTTCTTTTTTTTTCATTCCGAACGATTTTCTTTTTTTTCCTTGATTAGAATGACAATTTCGCGGGGGGCCTTTTCTCTCTTTTTGGATTCCATCTGGCCCCAAGAAGTTGTTTTTTCTTTTTCATAGGTGAGAATTCTCCCTTTCTTTTCGGATGAATTTTTTTTGAGGGACTTTTTCAAATTTTTTTTATCCCACCCAACTCTGGACCGTTTTCCCTTCCTCCCAGGTGATGTTTCTTTGGGGCTTCTTCCTTTCTTTGGCAGATTCCAGGTATTTCCTTTTTGGCCCCGCCTGCGATTAAGTTTTTCTTTTTCGCAAGGGGGACTTTTTTGGTCCCTCTTTTTCGAGCAGACCCACCTTTCCTTTCCCTCAACCTCCCTGCCTTTTTTTTTTTTTCTCGCCTAGACTTTTTCCCCAGGGCGTGCCCCAATATTCCCTCACCTCTTTGCTGGTTCTGGCGGTCACAGAATGAGGCCTGGTTTACTGAGTAGTCACTAAGGGGATGTGAGAAGCTGGCCGGAGAGTATTGATTTCCCTAGTATTCCATGTCTAACTTTTGGCGGCGCTCTTTTTCAGGGGCACTTCTTCACCAGGAGGGAATTCTGAAGAGGAGAGGTAATGACTTTTCCCGTTAGGACCTTTTTATCCGTCGCCAGGAGTGGATGGAACTTTCGTCTTTTTTTTTTCTTTCGGCGGGGATTTTTCCCGGATTTTTTTCTCTTTGTCTCTTTTGCTTTCGCGCGACTCCGGTCCTTTTTCTTTTCATGTTTCCACTTCCCCCCCCCCCCCCACGAAACCTTTTTCCTCTTAAAACGAGGTAGGCTTTTTCACTTCTTTGAGTCGAGCTGTTCCTTTCTTTTTTTTTCCGGCCACTTCCATCCTTTTTCCTTTTTCTTGCGAAATCCAATTAATAAGGTTGTTGTTGTTTCCCCTTCGTCCCCCCGTCTTCATGCTTTCTTGGCCTGTTTTTCCCTCTGTTGGCCAATGACGAATTTTTCCCTTCCCGGTGGAAGCTTCCCGTCCCCCCTTTTTGTACAGACCGGAAAACTTTTTTTCTTCCCCCCCCTCTCCTTTTGAACTCTTTTTTGAGCAAGGAAAGTTTTTTTTTTTGGATAGAGATGATTCCCTCCGGTTTCCCCCTTTTTCCCCCCCTTGTCCATATTAAAATCCTGTTCCCCCTCCTATCACGCCTGCCCCCCAGGTGAGGACCTTTTCTTTTTGCCATTCCCCCCCCCCCCATCCTTTGTTTATCGGTCAGCATGGTCTTTTGTTCCAAAAGCTTGTTAGGAGGCCCCCCTTCCCTACGCCCACGTCTCGCGCTTTTTTCCCCTTGCAAGTCCATTTTTTTGCCGGGTTCTTCCCGAGGGGAAAAAAGTTTTCTCCATTTTCCTCGTCGATCAATACTGCTCTTTATCTTTTTTGGGGCTTTCCACATACCTGTTTTTTTTTTTTTTATAAGAAAGTGACCTTTCTTTTCGGAGTATTTTTCACGTCCTTTCTCCCCTTCGATTTTAGTGCGCCCCTTTCCCTTGCGGCGAAGGCGAGGAGTCTTCCTTTTTTTTTTCCCACCAGGGGAAAGACGTTTTTTTCTCTTCCCTTTTTTTTTGCTCCAAGAAACCCTTTTTCGCGTAGCTCTCCTTTCACTCTTTTTCCCCATGACAACTGATTTTTTCCCAAGCCGCCTCCATTCAGAAGACCTTTTTTTTTCCTTCACCAAAACCGCCCTCAGATAAACAGCCTTCTTTTTTCCCCTTTTACAACGGTTTCCCTCGTTGGTTTTTCTTCAAGAGAAGTGTTTTTAGGCTTTAAAAATTCACCTTTCCCCCCCCCACACCATCCTGTTCTTTTTCTTTCCGCAGGTTCTTTTTTTCCAAAATCCCCCCCCCTTTTAACACCCAAGTCGTTTTTTCCCCCTAATGTGGTCTCCTCGCACCCTTCAAAATGAACCGTCCTTGCCGTGGTCCTAATAATCACCGGTTTTTTTTTCGGGGCAAAATCTTTTTTTTTTTCTTCCCAAATTACCCCGTCCAAACAGCCTTTCTGTCCCCCCCTTTTGGAGTTTTCATTAGGAACAGTAACTTGGTTCTTCTATTGGGAGGAGTTCCTTTACTTTCTATCACCATTACTTTTTTGAAGAGACTGTTTCTGCCTACAACCGACCTGATTTTCCTGGTCCTCTCCTCGGGGTATTTTGCCCCCCCCGTGAGAGTCGTCCCCCCTTTTTCTGTCGGCGTTTTTTCTCCTTCCCCGGCGTAAATGACTTTCCCCTTGGAGGGAAAGGAGATTTCCCTCGACCCGCCCAGACTCCCTTGCCCCCCGTCGACACGGTGCGTTCCCCTTCCGCTGGCCCCCCCAATTTTCTCCATTCAATGGAATTCGTTTTACACCCCTCTGCACGGAGGCCCCATCTCCAAATGCTTTCTCTGAATACAAGGGGCGACCTTCCTTCAACCCCCCTTCCCAAACTAAACAGCCTTTTTTTTTTCCCCCCCCCCCCCCTGGGACGTTTGAAGGCTTTTTTTTCTTGTTGTTGGGGTTAATAGTTCCTTTTTTTTCTGCCCCATCGAACGGATTTTTTTTTTTGTTCGGGGCGAAAACTTAACTTCCCTTTCTCTTTTGAAATTTCCCCCCCCAGCGACCCCCCTCTTGTTCACTTGATCCTTTTTTTTTTTATTCCATTAAAGTTTATCCCTCTTTGTGCAAACCCGCTTTCGGACTCTTTTTTCCCCTCCTTTTTCGCTGGAGGTTCCTTCCCCTTTCTTTTGAAGAGGGAAATCTCTCCCGTCTGCTGTTTGCTCGGCAATGAACCTCTTTTTTTTCTTCTCATACCCTTCGAATTGGAATCTTCCTGCTTTCTATGCGGGCCCACCATGACTACCCTTTCCGAAAACCCCTTTCCGTCCAGTTCCTTTCTCTTTGGCCGAGAGGTTTATAGAAGGAGCCCCTCCTCTATAATGTAACCGCGTCGGCCTCGGGAGATTCTTTTTTTCTTTATGGGATGAGCCCGCCTACCTCCATTCAGAGAGAGACTTTCCCCCCTCATGATTCCCTTCCATGGTTCGGGGAAGAAGCTTGTCTTTTCTCCCCTCTTCTGCCGAAGATTTCCCCTTCTTCAAGTTTTACTTCCTCCTGTGAGGAGGCTGCTCCCCCCCTCCTCGCTCAACCCTTTTGTATACGCAGGTCCTTCCCAGACATTAAAGATGATGGTCCCGCCCTTCCTTGTTGCGGTGTTGAATAAGGGACGGTCCTAGTAGGAACCGGCGTCCTCCCCCCCCTCCTTTTTCGAAACTCCCTCTGAGGAAGCAACTTCCTTCTCTCACCACCATTGTGAAGATTGTTTCTCCCCCCACATACGGATTTTCCCCGTTGACGAGATTTTCTTTCAGAAGTCTCTTTTTGCCATGTTCTCCCGATAAAAAACGGGCCCCCTTTTCTCTTTTCTCTTTGAGGCGCGTTTTCTGTTGGCAAGTCGGATCGACAGAGCGAAATCCCTTCCTCCTTGCGGCCCGAGACCTTTTCCCTCTCCTCGAAGCAGCATCCCTCCGTTTTCTTGGGTCGGAGCCCCGGGCTCTCTCTCATATTTCCTTCCTTCCCCCCTTTTTTCTGTGTTTTGTTGAGTTTTTATCTTCTCCACGGCTGACGAAAAGAAACATCCCTCCGTCTTTCTCCTGATGCACGGCCCGGCCGCCTTCTCCTGGTGATTTCTTTTCCCCGTTTTCCTACTGCCAAATACCTCTTTCCCCCAAAAAAGAAACGGTTGCCCTGACCTTTTTTTCCTATAGCGACCGGACGGCGACCAGCTCATTTTTTCCCCTTCCTCAGAGGCCCGTCTCCTTCCTTCCTGGACATTGTTGGCCCCTTTTCTTCCGGCCAGTTGAGGGTTTTTTCCCCCGAATTTTCCCCCCTCAAGACTTGGGAGATGTTCGTCGCCTGTTTTTCTTGGAAGCCTGCTCCCCTTTTTTCCCGCAGTCAAAATTTCCTTTCGTAGTAATGGTCCTTGTTTAGTGCCTTTGATGATGACCTCGGGCTTTCCCTCCTTTTCTTGTCGATAGGCTCCTCAGGCAGAAGAAGCCTCTTTTTCCCCCCTCTTCGTATGATTTAGCAGAAGGCTTGCGCCGAGATCACCCGCCCCCGCGATAGAGGCCTACTCCTTTTGAGTGATCAGGCGGCAAGGACCCCTTCCCGGCTCGCCGGCTTCCCGACCAATTTCATTCTCGATGACTATTCTTTTTTCTTCCTCGTCTTGTTTTCCCCCTTGCGGTAACTCCCCCCCCCCGGCCGAGAAGTTTCCTTTGGTAGAGCAGCCGGAAATTCCCCCCCCTTTTCTGTCGGCAAAATCTTCTTTCTTCCGAAGCCGTCTGATACCACGTCTTTCCCTCCACCTGATTGGACTCTTTCGGACGGAAGAGAACCCCCTCCCCTTCCGATGGTTTGCCGGCTCCCCCTTTTCCCTTTGAGAAACTGGGAATTTTTCTTTCGCCGGGATAAGTACACCCTTGGTCGAGACAGAAATTCCGGGCCGAGCCCTTAACCCACCGACATTTTTCTTCCCCCCCCCGACCCCCCCCCTTCTTTTTTCGATGGAAGTCCCCCGCCCTTTTTCGGCATGCGCACCGGAAACACCTTTTTTTTTTCGGGAGGTTATGTGTTCCTTTTTTTCCCCTTCACTTTTTTTCTCCTTGTCTCTCCCCCAGATCATTGGAGCTTTTTCCCCCTTGTACAAACATCCCTTTTTTTTTTTTCCCCTTTTCTTGGCTACCTTTTTTCTTCCCTGGGCCGAACCCCTTCCTTTTTTTTTTGGCAAATGTATTCTGTTTTTTTTTTTGCAGGCCGGAGGGGATTCTTTCCGCCATTGGTTTTTTTCCCGTTTTCAGTTCTTCCCTTTGAGAAAAAAACTCCTCTTGGTTTTTTTTTTTTTTTCCTTGCGTTGGATCGACAGCTTTTTTTTTTCCCTTTTGGCACCCAGGTGGCCCCCAGTCCCCATAACCCTTCTCCCCCTTATATTTAGGAAGACTGTTTCTTCCAAATGAGGACGACTCCTCTTTTCAATTCGGGGTTTTTCCCCCATTGACCTGAAACCCCCTCCCCCCCGTTAGAGTATCCCTCCTTCTTTCCTAAACGTGTATGTGCGGGTGCTTCTCTCCCCCCCCCGACAGATTTCCTTTCCACCTGTGATTCTCCCCGGGCATGCAAGCGTTCCCCCTCCTTTTTCTTCGGTTTGATAATTATGGCACCCCCCCCCCTTTTTTCGGCTTGCGCCTCCTTGGTTCCCTTTTTTCTCCCGGGGATTTTTTTTTTTCTTTGGGGGAGAGGACTGTTCTTTTGTTTTTTTTTTTTTTCCCCCTCACACAAGAGAACTTCCTTTCCAGGTGCTGGTTGATCCTCTTGCGTGATTAAGTCTTGCCTTTCCCCCATTCTTATTCTCGAAGCCCACTTTCCCCCTCTTCAGTGTTCTTTTCCCTCGGGAAGGTTTTTCTTTAGGATAAGGCCTCCTTTCCCCCCCTTTGCGGGTTAGCAGACTTTCTTTAAGCCGGCGACCCTTCCTCCTGTTTCAAGTTTTTTTTTTCCTGCCTAGAAGACCCCCCTTTTCTTTTTCTTGAATCCTTTCTTGACGCTTCTTCCCCTCCCCAGCGGTCTCGCGGGGAACCCCCCCTTTTTGGATTCAGTTTTCTTTTTTCCCCAGGGGACGTTCTTCGTCTATGCAAAGCTTTTCCTTCGATGTTTTTTCCCTTCGTACCCGTTGGCGCCGCCCCCCTTCCCCATGTACGTGGTTTTCCCTGTGACCTTAAACTTTCTCTTTCGAGGAGTTCTCCTTACGGCGAACCTTTGCCGCTCTCCCCCCCCCCCCTTTTTTTTTAACGAGATCCCTTTTTTTCTTTTAGTCATCGCTTTCTCTTCGCGGCCTCGTGATTCCCCCCCTTCATTATTTCCCCCTGGTTTCTTTTTTTAAATCAGGGAGCTTTTTTTTTTCCGAGACGCCTCCCGGGTCTCCACCCCTCCCATTAATTTCCCCCTAGTGGTGACGTCCTCCGTTGCAGGATATCCCCGGCGGTTTCTTTTTCTCGTTTTTTTCCGCACGGAAATTCCCCCCTTGTGCTGGTTTGCTGAACGGCAAATTCCACTTTTTACTCTTGCGAAAAAGATTTACTCTTTTTTTTTCCTTCCTCCCCTCCCGTTGTTGGGTTTGAGTTTCTCCCCTCTAGTCTCGAAAGAACTTTTTCTTCTTGAGGATTGCCGGGTCCAACAAAAATGTCCTCTTTCCTTTCTAGCTATCAGACAATCCTGCATCCGGATCCCCCCTTTTTGGGAGGATATCGTTCCCCCCCCCCCCTCCCCCGTTTTTTTTTTCCACGTCTATCTCTCTTTGTGACGTTTGGCACAGGTCGCTCCCGCCTTCCTTTTTTCCCCTTCCAAAAATCCCCTCTTTCAAAAGGAATCTTCACCCCCTTTTTTGTACTTCCTCAGCAAAGACGCCCCCCCCCCCCCCCTCAGCTTCTATTCTTCTTTCCAACGGAAATCATTTTTCTGGCTTGAGGGAACTCCTTCCTTTTTAGAGGTCCTCCTTTTCAAGTCTCCTCTTTCCGTTAATCTTCTCACGTTGGCCCGTTCCAGGGCAGACGCTTCCAACCAATTCTTCTTGTTCTTTCCCTCCTTATTCAATCATTCTTCTTTCTTCCGTGGGCGGGACATTTTCCTTGCGCCCTACGTTCAGGCTTCATGCTTGTACTTTCTCTCTCACGATTGCTTGACTCCTTTTTCTCTTTTCCCCTTTTGCCCTTCAGGGTCTTCTTTTTTCTTGATCCTGAACCAGGCGCTTCACTTTTTTTTTTTTACCCCAAGACACCCGCGTTCTTCCTTTCTTCAGCGCCCTGCTCCTCCCCTTCCCTTCCGGCAGAATCGCAATTCGAAGACATTTCCTCTTTTCTGCCACTGTAAAAAGAACCCCCTTCCATCAAAACGTTTTTTGTGATTTCTTTCCTTGTCCCCCCAGTAGCTTTCCTTTCAACCTTCCTGTAGGAAGGCCGCCCCTTTCTCAGCCGCACACGTCTTGTGCCCTCTTTCCCCCTCCCCTCAGCGACAATGACCCCTTTTTTTTTTTTCCCTTTGGCCCCAGGCGGGATAAATCCCTTTTTGAAATTTTCGGGGCTCCCCCAAATTTTCCCCCAAGCAGAAAACAGCCTTTCCCCCTTTCCCCCGGTTTAAGGTACTTCGAGGTTCCTTTGGACAGTCCCCTTTTTTCCCTCTTTTTTCTTTTTAACGCGTAAAGTAAGGGTCCGGAAGGTATTTCCCCTTTGCTTTTGACCTTGTTCAGAACAGTCGTCCGGCTCGTGAGACCTTTTAGGTTTGGTCCCTTTTTTCCCTTTCAATCTCTTTGCGTTTCTTGACCCAAATTTTGAGGAGTTTCCTTTCTTCCTGCGAAAACTCTCCCGCAAGACCTTGTCTTTTTGACCGGAAGCTCTTTCTGACCCCGAGCACATTCCCTCTTCCCCCCTCCCCCGGTTTTTCCCTCCGCAACGTTGGAGGCCCCCCCCCCAAAGTAGGGCAAAAATTTCCTTTCCCCAAATAGGCTTCCCCATGTGGCCCCCCCCACCCTCTATTCCTTTTCCCCTTGGATGGCTAACAACCCTCAAACCGGAACAACCCCCCCCCTCAGCCACAACCACAATTTTCCCTTTCCCTTTGAGGAGTTTGTTTTGTGGGAGTTATTCAGAGTCTTTTTACGGAGGGCTGAGCTTTTTTCTTCCCCCAATGAGGTTTGCTGCCTTTTTCTCGTCCCGGAGATTTCCCCCTTTCTAGTTCATTGATATTAATTAAAAGTTTTTTCTCATTCCCACCCCTTCCAGGCGGAAGGCCCCCCCCCCCTCTCGTCTTTGTTAAGTAGATAGGGCTTCCCTTTAGGTAAATATGTTTAGGTTCTCTTTTTCCCCCTCGCCAGGCAAGGAACATCCGTATTTTGAGACCCCCCTTTTTTTTATTCCCATTGGCATCTTTTTTTTTTGCAGGGGGATTTCTTTTTTTCCATTTCCCGAGAAAAAAAGTCACGCTCCCCTGCGTTTTTTCTGGCAGAGAGTCCCCCTCGTAAATCGCGCATTTCATTCGATCTCCTCACCCTTCTCGGCGGCTTATGGACTTTTTTCCCTTTTATCATTGCGGCGAAATCCCTCGTTCTTAAGCAGCGCTCCTTGATCCTGGCCCCTTTTTTTTTTTTTTTCCTCCTGATCTTCGACCCCCCGATGTCTCCGTCCCTTGAAAAGCCTAATTTTGTCGCCTTTTTACGACGCTTTTTCTTTTTTTTTGCGTCAGTTAGCTTTTCAAAAACAAGTCGGGTAAACCGCTTCCATTTCCGACAAAACCCCCTGACCCCTCTGATGGGAAAGCTCCTCCTTCCTCTTTATGCATCCCAGGGGAACGGTTTTTTTTTGGAAACGGCAACGGACCCCCCCCTTTTCTTTTGTCGACCTCGGCAAGTCCCGCAACGCAAACTGAACGGCTCCCTTTCCCCCCGATCCCGAATTGTTGCCGCGTCTCATTGTCCGGCCTTTTTTTTTCTGCTGTTTTTCGCAGTCGTCCCCCTCCCCCCTTCCTTTTTTGATCCCCCACCAACGGGCACTTGAGGGCGCTTTCTGCGGGTTTTTCCACTAAGGTCTTTGGAGGTCGCGTGAAATTCACCATCAGTTTTGAAGGGGTGAACTTTTTCCAGCGTACTCCCCTGCCCTCGATAGGTTTCAAGTATCTCTCTCTTTCTTTCAGAGCAAAGATACTTTTCCCCCCCTCTCCCTGTGTTTTCGCCCCGCATCGCTTCCCTTCCCCTTTCAACCGTCGATTTTTTTTAGTACAAGCCCTTCCCTTTCTTTGGCGCACCCTTCCTCTTATCAGATCCGAGACTGCCACTCCGGACTCTCCCCAAAAGGAACAAGTGGGCCCTTTTAAGAAGCCAGGAACTTCCCCCTCCTTCCCTTCAGGGACTTCTCCCCCCCTTTTTTTTGATAGAGGAAGAGGACAAAAACTCCCTGAGAGAATTAGGCCCCCCCCTTTCTTTCAGATCCATTGCCTCTTCCTACCGGAGGGATCTTTCTTTCTTTAACCATAGATGTGATTTTGCCCAGCCCTTTTTTCCTCTCTTCTGCGCGTCTTTTTTTCCCTTTTCAGCTTCTTCCGTTTCTGTGGTATTGAACGCTTTTTGTTGAGCTCGGATGGACCCCCAGCCGCCTTTTCCCCCCCCCTCTGTCTCGGATCGGTCCTGTTCTTTTTCCCTCTTGCCGTGTCAGCAGCTTGCGTGTTGAGATTAACCTTTCAGAGATCCCCCTTCGGCTCTCTTTCTAGACAGTGAGAGGATTAGGCGTTTCTCCTTCCAAAGTCCCTTCCCCCCCCCCCCATTTCAGGGAGTACTCCTCTTCCCTTCTCTGTGCTTATCTTTTTTTCGCTTGCCCTCCACGCGGAACGGCTTTTGACGGTTTAGTCCGTTCCCTGCAGCCGGAACTCCCCCCTCCTCCCCACGATGCCCCTCCAAATCCTGCGATCTGTTCCTTGTTTTTTTCCGAGAAAGTAGTGGCCTCTTTTTGACGAGGTCGTCGTTTCCCCTTTCTGCAGAGACCTTTCCACAGCCGGGCAGCAAGATTTTCTCGGCGGCACGGATTTTTCGGACCCCTTTTTTTTTTCCCCTTAGGATGCGCCTTGATGTCACTGGGAAAAGATCAGGTTTGATTCCTCCCTCCCGGGGAAGAGCCCGTATCTCTTTCGAAAATACCCAAAAGCCAGCTCTTTTTCCCCAGGGACATCCCCCCCCCAAGACAGTGGCTTTTTTCCCCTCAGGCAGGAAACTGGTGGTCTACCGCGCTGGTTATGGTTTCAGTACCGGTAGGAAGTCTCCTCCAGGAAAGATAATTGGAGATGTTTCCCTTTCCCCCTTCCTTCGTTTGTCCCCATTCCCCCCTAAATTCTCCTTTGGTTTTTTACCTTGGGCAGAAGGGACCCTCCTGTTACCGTTGACCATTCTTTTTTTCTCGGTCCTTATTTCTTTTCAAGAATTTTCGGAGAAGTTCTTTGGTTCACTAGAAGAATGGGAGGCTCCTCGCGGGGACGCCCTTTTTTCCCAACCTTGGACCCCTCACGTCGACAGCCCCCCCCCCTCCTCTGACGGACAAAAGGCGTTTAGGGACGACTTTTGACCGGCTTTGGTGGTCGCCCCCCATGGTACCTCTTCACAATGGGACTTCTTTTTCTCCCCCTTTTTTAAAAATTTCCGTGCTTTCCCCGGAAATGTTGAGATTCGGAAGATTTAATTCCCCCTTTGTGATTCTCTTTTTGGACATTTCGTGCGGAGATTTTTTTCCCTTTTCTGGGCGCTGGGATTCCCCCTTTTTCCTGGAAGTGTTTCCCCCTGCAGGACGTCTTTTCCCAGTGTTCTGTTTTGCTGATGTGACTTTTAACTGGGGTTTCAAGTTCCCCCCAAAAGAGGACCGTTGCCTTTTTTTTCTGTGATTCGATTATTTGTGTGTTCTTTCCCCTGCAGGGTAGTCTTCATGATGAGATTTCTTCCTCCTTCTTCCAGGGAGGCTGTATCTGGAAGCGGTGCTGGATCCCGCCCACCTTTTTCTTCAACTTCTGTTCCCCCCTTTTCTTCGCATCGCCTTCCCTCTCCCTTTTTTTTCCTGGCAAATTATCGACGTACGCTTTTTCTAGTAGGAGGTTCAAGGCCTCTCTCAGAACCGCGCATTGATGCCGTCCTTTTTTTTTTCTCTCCGATTGTACTCCTCCAACTTGTGAGAGAGACGCCCTAAAGGGAAAGGACCCCCCCTTTTAAAGGAGCCTAGGAGTCCTTTTTCCCCCCCTTAACCTAACCCTTGAATCGTTTTTTTACTTTTTTTATATACAGATGAGGTGGATTGATGGACGTCTGGCTTCCCTTTTCCTCTTCCGTTTTTTCATTCCCTTTTCCTTTTTTTTTATTTTGACAAGGGCTTTTTTCCTCTCCATCGATCTCTGGGATACTTCCTTGGGGGGGGACGTGGTTGACTTCCCTTTTGGTGGGCCCGATCCCCCTCCCCCCCTCGGTAATCCTTTCCCTTCTTTTCCTTTCAACGGAATCGTAATTTTCTTTGCCGGATTGACCCTTCCCCCCCCTAATCTAATATTTTCATCTTTATTTCTATTCTCTTTTCTCCCCCCCCCTTTTTTTTGATCCGGATGATAAATTTCTTTCCCCCATCTTTTCTTCATGAGAGGTGCTCATGGTCCTTTGTAAAATCCTTCAAAACCCTTTTTTCCAGGGACAGGATATTCCCCAAAGAGCCCCCGCTCCCCCCTCGGTGCGTATACTATCTTCCACCCTCTGGAAAACCTCTTTCGTAATGAACGATGTTTTTCATGGAGAAGATCGTTTTATCCGGTTTCACTCCATTGTAATACAAAAATCTCCATTTTCAGTTTTTCTTTTCTTCCCCCCGAGAGGAAGTTCCAACCCACCCACCCCTTTTGTCCCAAGGGACTTTTGGATATCGTTCTCCCCGTCAGTTCCCAGGCCTTTAACGCGGCTTTTTCAGAGGTTCTTATGTTACATGCTGGAGGACGGTCCTCCTTTTTTTTTCCAGTGCACAGGTAATTTACGGGCTTTCGCGGCAACCCCAATCTTTCATATTATAAATAGGGCTTTTTTCTTTCCCTACGAGCCCTTCCCCCCTTGCTCACATCAACGGCCTTCCGGACAAAGACGGGCTCCCGGGCTTGACGCCTTATTTTCCCTCTGAAGAAGGGAGTAAGTCGATATTTTTGTCCTCCTGGGTTGGGCCTCCTCCATTTTCCCCCGGAGAGACTTGCCATTGATCCCTCTCTGTGAGCCCGCATAAA
>Ga0179593_1331473_pt1 | contig 13280 bp, 21 predicted proteins | sample CZODoug2_1_08_16_FD_185931 | JGI IMG/M metagenome (GOLD analysis project Ga0179593, IMG submission 185931) | Vadose zone soil fungal communities from Angelo Coast Range Reserve, California, USA - CZODoug2_1_08_16fungal (PacBio error correction) | ecosystem: Environmental > Terrestrial > Soil >... | reverse complement strand
TTTCTGTTTGCCCACTTTGTTTTACGTGCCGAACAGTTGCCATATCACAACTTTTGTTGACTCCAATTTAGCGGCCTGAGTGTCCACTCTGTGCCTTTCGCTGGTTTCCTTTTTTTCTGTTTCCCCCCTAACTTCCAATCGGGTTATCCTTTCCTCCACCCGGTTTGTAAACCAAGCAACCCGTGACATTCGTCCTTCGGTGCCCTCCCTGTGGTTCCCCCCCCCTTAACATTCCCCGCGAAACCTGAACGTTGAGGCCGGCCGTATTCTCTTTCCTACCTCTCTTAATGCGAACTCTTGCCAATTTAGTTCCCAGTACCCAATTGGGTGACTGGAAGGTGGGTTGCTTTCCTGCCTGTGACTGCTCTCCTTTTTTTGGATCAGCGTTACCCCTATTGAATTTCCACCCCCTCGATTTTGAACGTTCCCCCAAATTCTGTTGCCCCCGAAGTAGATTAACTTCTCTTTTCCTCCTTCCTTCCCCGTTTGTTTTGTTTGTTTGCTTCGATTTTATGACCGCTTTGCGTGTTTTGGAAGGTCCTTTGTTTACGTTACCTTTCGGTGTTTAACATTCACATTTGGGTTTTTCACCTCCGTTTATTGCACTTTTCTTCTCCTTATATCAGGACACCCTTTCTTCTCCTTTGGAAACCATGGGGTTACCCTCCTTTCCAGTATTTCTCTTCAAAGCTTTTTCCCGGCATGTTTTTCTTTTCAGTTATTGGTATTTATTTTCGCTGTTGAAACAGGTTGCCAGCCCCCCGGACCCCCGCATTCCGTGACTTCCACGTTTCTTTTTTTTTCCGGAGGTACCCTGTTTTTGGTTCCTTACAGGCCTCCCGTCCATCATCCCCCCCTTCTTTTAAAGTCTGTTGGCCGAAACAACACGTTCCTGGGTGCTTCCCCTTGCCCGGCTAAAGGCCCCGTTTTTCCTTCTGGTCCTCTTCCCATTTCCGGCCCATTTGTTTTTTTTACCACCACCGTGTGGCATTTTATTCACTGTGTTCGCGCATTCCACCTGTTGTCTGACCCGTGTCTTGTTCAATCAACATCCCCCGTGTGTTCCTTACCCCTTTTTACGCCCGCAGGATTTTTTTTTTTCTTTCGTTTTCCTTTTTCCCCAAACAGGGTCCCCTGCGATTGAAAATCCGACTTTGCTTTTTTGATTTTTGTCTCTCCCTCTCCCTCTTTTTGACGCTTTTGGTTTCGGAGGGTCCGGCGAATTTTTTTACCCAAGGGCTGTGTTTTTTTTTTTCCTTTGCCCAAAGGCGCTTATTGTCCTTGTTTTTTCCATTCATCCCAACGTATTACTCTCTTGTCCAATCCCTCTTGGCCCCCATTTTCCCCCCCCACGCCGGTCCGTCATATTCCTTTGTTTTTTTTTACCGGTTGTTCCCCTTTTCTTTTTTCCATCTGCCTCTTTTTTTCCTTGCCGTTTACTGAGGCCCCCATGTTTGTTGCACCCCCCACCTTGCCCTTTTTCTAATCTGGGTAAAAGCCTTCTTTTTTTATTTGCACCCTTTAGTCTCTTTGTCCCCACTCCCTACTGTTGTCTCCGTCTGGACATCAGTGTAAACCAATTTCTTTGAATTTTCCGTCGTCGCAACTCCCCAAGGAACTCGTCCCCACAGCCCTGTAATTCCCGTTTTTTCTCTTTTTGTTTTTTCCCATCCCCCCTCCCGCTTTTGTTTTGAGTTTTTCATTTCCAACCATTGTTCTGGTTGCAACCCCCTTTGACCTTTCAAGGGTGCCTTGGGTTTGGCTTCCTTCTTATTCTTTTTTGTTGAATCTCCTCGTCCCAGACTGCACACCAAACGTCTGAGTTCATTTGACGACACTTTTTTTTTTGTACCCTTTCCTTTCCCTGAAACCTCTTTCCTCACTTTGGGTGACTAATCCCCTGTTCGATTTGAACATATGGAAGTTGTGATGTTGGTAACAACCCCCTTAGGAACAACAACCCCCCAATGGCGCTATGTTTCTCTTTTCGCATCCCCCCCACCTTTCCGTTTTGGGTCACCCCCAGGAACGTTTTTTGTATTCTGCCTTGTTACCCTCTTTGTCCCGCCCTTCAAGTCTGTTTAACCTGCTTTTTCTTGACCGCGTTGATTATTCCTTGTGGGGCCAAACCGTTTTTCACCGTTATATCCTTTCTTGGTTTTTAACTCTTCCTGTTTTTTGGGTTTTCCATTTCTCCTTTCCTGTATGTCAGTCAAAGCAGTTACGTCTTTTAACCCTTTGTTTGTTGCTTTCTTTCGTCTTTACAGTTCGTGGGGCATAGATTTGACCCCCGCTCCCCGGGGATGTTCCCTCTTTCCTTTTCTTGCGGTCTCCGTCCCCTTTTTTCTATGTTCCCCCCCTGTATTTGGTAGTATTTACCTTCCTTTCCCTTTTCCGTGGGAACCATTACTTATTCGATTCCAACACTACCCTACTTTCTCCCCTTAAGGTGGACCCCAACCCCTTTTGTGGTTCTTTTTATTTTCCTTTAGTGTTTTTTTCGCGTCAGGGGGTGCCCATGCCCTTTAGTGTAGAGCGCCGTCCAGGGACACATCCACGGGTTTTCCCCAAACTTCAGATTTACGTTTTTCACTCCTGATGGCGATCTGCAGATTGTTAGCGACTGTCAATGCTCTCGTTTTTTTCTTCTTTTTGTTTTGTCACCACAGGCTTCCCTTTGAGGGCCTTGCCGGCGTCTGGGTCCTGCGGATTCCTTTCTGGCTCCAGGTCCCCGGTTGGTTCCCCCCCTTCGGGCATGTCGTTGTTGGTGCACTTGAACAACGGGTGAGGTCCTTCCGGTTTTCGTTTTCCTGCCTCCCTCCCGGTTCCCCTCGGCCAACACACTTTCCTGCCCCTCTCCCGCCCATTTGAGGTGCGATTTTTGGTTCCCCTTGGAGCCGGCGGCCAATCCCCTAGAGATTGGCGTTCGTTTTACCCCGTTTTCCTGAGGTCTAGGGCTTTTTTGGTTTTGGGGTTTTTAAATTCTTTTTATTTCCTTTTTACTAATTTTGCCCCGTTTTTCCTGAGCATTGTTTCGTCACAGTTTCCCTCCTCTTCTTTGGGGCCGCGGCCCCTCCCATTTTTTTTTCCCGTTCCCCCTCTCGCCTAGTTCGTTTTTTTTTGTGCGCACGTCGTTTTCTCCAAGCCCCCCACCCCTTTTTCTGCGTTCCGGCGCTCGTGTGTTACACCCCCCGCGGGTTGCTGTCGTTATCTTCTGGTTTGCCAGGGTCCCTAGGCTGTTTGTTACAGAACTCGTTTCCAATTCCTGGTCTTCGTTAACACATCTATTGTGGTTTATTCCTGAAAATGCCTCCCCCCCCCTTTCCCGGTTGATCCATTCAATTCAAGTATGACCCCACCGCCGGCACTGAAGTCGCCACCTTCCCCCAACGACGAAACATTCCTTGGCGTTTGGCCTTTTCCCCCCAAGCCTTTTTTCACGCTTGTTTTGATTTTCTTCCTTTTCCCTAAGTTTCCGGACAAAAGGGATCCCCCCTTTCCACACCCACCTCTTTTCGTGAATCCTACTACCTTTCCTGTCCGAACCTCGATTGGGATGCCATCGTACCCAGGGCATCTTCCGGCTTGCTTCGTTTTTTCGAACTTTTTTCGACAGTCGAGTTGCAGTCTTCCAACTAGTACGCGGCAGGTGGCGCGAGAAGGGTCTTTACCCCCACGGGCACCAGCCGGGCCAACAAAAATTTTATCTGGCGTGCCTCTTTGCTCTCCCCCATTTGATCTGCCTTCTCTTCGTTCCGTTGTGCCTGGAATTCGTCCTGGTGCTCGGTTCCTTGTAGTTGACGCGACAGTAGGTCACCTTTCGTTCTGTCATAGCTTTCTTTTTTCTGGTTGATTCCAACGGCTCCCTCCCTCCCAGGTGGCGTTTTCTCCCTCCTTTGGAGATTTTGTCGCTGTTCATTTTCCTTTTTCCCATGGGGTGAAGACTCCCCCCAAGAGCGGCGATTTCCCTTCACCTTTCCGTTTGGTTCCCTACGTTCGAGGGACCAGCAGAAACTTTCGGGTGGATGTTTTTTCCCCCCAATGGGAATCAATAGACGGTTTTATTTTATGTGGACTACGGTCCCACCCCTGGTTGTGTTTCGCTTTGTGGTTCAGATCAAGTCGGCTAGAACCGCCAAACTGTCTTGCCTGGGCATGGCCTGGGTGGCTTGCCTGTTGGCCGTTCTGCCTTTTTGTTGCGAGAGGCTGTGTGTTTTTTTATCCTCTCTATTCTTTCGGTCCTTGCTGCTCAACCCCGGATTTTTGTACTTGGCTTTAGGCCGGAACCCCCGTATTGACCCCTTCCCAGAGGGACCTCCGGTGCCTTTGCTTTTCCTTAGCTTCAACACCAGAAATGGAAACCGAAGTTCGGGCTGTGGGCTTTCCTTGCTGCCAAGTCGACTTTGTTGTCCTTTTTGATTTTCTTATGGGGCCTTTATTATGGTTCAGTTCTTTGACGTGCCAGTAACTGTTTCTTCGTCCCATGTTCTTTCTTTTAAAACGTTTATTCCCCGCCATGTTTGTCCCAGTTGATGAGAGGGGTTTGTTCCAGGTGAGTTTTAGCTAAAGGCCTGGTACGACGTGGGCTCCCTTCTGGTCCTTCTCTTTTGGAGTGGAGTCCCGCGTTTCCTTGGATCTGGGGGTAGTTGGGCCTGGCAATGTTTTAAACCAAGTTCCTCACAATAGTCGACTGGCGGTGGTTGGTTTTTTTTTCCTTGTGTGGGCGTCCTTTCACTCCCCTGGGGCCGCTTCTCTCTCTCTTTCCCCCCCCCTCCGTTTGTTTCGTTTTTTTCTCTCAGGATTCTCTTCCGTGCGTCTTGCGCCCCCCCCCTTCCCCCTTCAGTCCCTTCTTATTGGAAGGAAAAGGGTGACTCTTGCCCAGGCGGTCCCCTTCTCTCCTTCACGTTTCCTCGCCCCACACACCGGCGGTCGGTGGAACTCCCGGTAGTCGGTAACAACATTCGGTTCCTCTTCCTCTCTTCCAGATTTTTCTCCTGCCATTTCGTGGAATTGACCTGCCTAGAAAGATGAAGAATGGATTTTGGACGGAACCCAGTCTCCCCTGGCTCGTCTTCTCTCAGTTTTGAAAGATTGTGAACCTGCAGCGGGTTCTTTTTCTTTCTCCCTGCCTGGCGTCCCCCCCCCCCCGGGGGGGATGGATTTGGCTATTCGGCAGCCACCAGGGCCTTGGGCATTTTGCTGTTTCCTCGCTTGATTAGTGGTTTCGCCCCTCCTAGGTGTTCAATGTCTCAGTTGAAGGCCCGTTAACCTTGCCGACTCGCCCGCGGTCTCCCCCCGTACACGTTCTGATCACCAGGTGCGGCGGAATGGCGTTTTCGCGCGCGTCCTTTCTCCGGGGGGCATTAACGGTTTTTGTTTGGCTGCTTTCATCCTTTCTTTCGGATCACCCCTTTCCCCCTACACATTTTTTTGTCAACGTTTGTTTGGCTTCCCCTCCTTAGTCGTCTTTTGGCGTGACGTGAAATTCCAGTTTTGTTGTCTTTTGTAAGGTGGGTCGACTTTTTAAAGTTTTACCTTCCTCCCTTCCTTCTCTTTTTCCGGGCGACCTTTCCAGGGCCTTCACTAGGTTCCCTCGTCGTTGAAACGGTTGTTCGTCAATCCCTGCGCGTTGTGTCTTTGATTTTGTTATTTTTTTGAGCGTTGACAGATGGCTTCGGCGAGGGAATTTCCTCATGACTCTGCCTTAGGCTCCATTAACTTCTCTTATCACGCGGATTCCCTTTCGGCGTGCAGCTCTGAATAGGGGGGCAGAACCCCATGTTACATTTTTTTTTTTTTTCCTCTTTTTTTTCCTGGGTGGTCCCGGGGTTTTCTCACTTGCCTCTAGAAGAGTTGGAGTTACTGCGCTCACATAGGGAGTCGATTTGTGTCCACTTCTTCTCTAATAGTTTTTCCCTATTGCGTTTTGTAAGCGTTTCCCACTTGCTTCTAACTTTTAGTCAGCTTGGAAGATTGGCTGGTGTCCAGTTAGGGGCATCCCTTGATTTCTTCTTCCCAGACCTTCCTTTTTTCTTCCTTTTCTCTTAGAAGCTTCCCGTGCTTGGGAGTAAGGCTTGAGTTTTCCGGAGTGGCCGGCTTTGTGGGACTGGTCATCCCTTTTTTTTCTTTTCCCTTGATGAATTATCCCCCACCCGTTGGCTGGGAGGCTTTCAGTCACAACCCCACCTGTTTCGGGGCTGGCTTGGCGTACCACTGTTTTCGCATTTCCCTCTTTATTGGTTGCTCTCCCCCACCGTTGCGTGGTCGTAGCGCCTCCTCGGATTTTCCACCCGGTGTTTGGTGCTGTGGGCCTTCCCTTGGCTGTCTGCTCTTCAACTGGTTTTCTTCGGACCTCCCAGTGCGCTCTGGCAGGTGATCCCATTTCGGGTCCCAAAACAGTCGTCATCTTTCCCTGTTCTGGGGCGTTCCCCTCGGCGGTCGGGCTTGCCGATGGATTCCGACTTTTACAACAAACCCCCAGAAATCACGGGTTTTCTCCCCTTTCCCTTGTCCTTCCATTGGATTTTTTTTTTTCCCTTGGTGTTTTTTCCCGCCGGGGTGACCATTTTCATTTCACTTCCTTACAGTGTTCTTTGCTTTTTTTGGCTGACTCGGGGGACGTGGCCCCCTCCCCCTTTTCTGGTTTTCAAGCACTGTGCTCGTACTCGTTTGGTTGCTCCTCTGGTTTTATTCTGTGTATTGCAATTCCCCCTCGCCGACAGTTCCGCCTCTTTTCCGTTGCCCTTGTTCCCACTCCCTTGTTTCATCCCAAAATCGTCTTTCCCACCCCACTTCGGCCGATGCTTTCTCGAGTTGTGTACTTCTTTGTCCTGTTGTGATTTACCCGGTGCTTTGTTTCTCTTCCCCCTTCGCACCCTGGGCCCGGTCGCACTTTTTCCACAACTTTCCTTGATTCCCCCGCCCACTTTTGTTTGGTGTTCCTAACGGCATTACCAGAGACTGAGGGTTGTCAGCGGAACTCTCACTCCTGGTTCTTGCCTTTTGGGGTTTTTCCCATTTCGACTGCCTCGGGGACGTCCTCCCCCATTCACCCTTTTGTGGGATTTTTCACCTGTTGTTTCCTTCTCCCGCTAATTCCTTCCTTCCAGGCCGCGCTTGGGCGACTATTTGCGTGTTTAAAGGTTCAGTCCAACTCTCCATAGGACAGATTACCCCCATGTACCCTCCCGAAACCGCTTTTCCCCCTCCCCTCCTTTCCCCTTCCGGTTACTTCTTCCTGATTGTCACGGATACCCAGGACATGTTGACTCCGACGGTCCCTAAAGCTATCTTCCTTTGGGCAACAAGCCTTTGTCACGCGGCCTGTTTCGTCCCTCAGGTTAATCTTTCCCCAAAAAAACTCTCCTTCAGTCTTAGGAAAATGGTTTACCCAGAGAGGGCTCTTTTGTTTGTCCCTTCTCGTTCCCCCAACCTTCCCCCCCCACTTTTCTCTCAGTTTCTTTTCTGTCCCCGGGTCTTTTAGAGCATTCTTTTATCCGTCAACTTTTTAATCAAACTTCTCCTTTTTCTTCATTTCTCTGGTGGTTCTTGATCAACGGACTACCATGCCTTCACATATTGAGTATTCTTTTTGATCCTCTGGGTTTTCGGCAGCTTCTTTCAATGTCGCTTGGATTTTCCCCCCCAAATTTTTCACCCGTATCTGTGGGCTGTTATTTTCTTTTTTTTTCTCGACTACTTCCCCCCCCAGACACTTTTTGACTTCTTCCTTACTCGCTTCCCGTTCCCACCCTCTAAGGCTTTCCCACTTTTTCTTCCTGCCATGTTTTTCAACTTCACATTGGCTCAAGTTCCAAAACTTGGAGCTTCTTTGACCCCCACCCCTACCCTCCAGGGACCTTGAAAACTTCCCATTTTTGTTGCAGGTCCAACCTGGTTTTTTTTCCCCCCTCTCTTTTTGAACCTCCCAATTTTCGTTTACCTGTTTCCAAAGGCGGCATCGCTTTTTCCACCCGTCAAACTCGCCCCATTTCCCTTTGCCAGATCGCCTGCCTCGAAGATCGCTTCCCCAGTGGTATGACGGGTCCCCTTTCCATCCCCCCCGTTAAATGACCTATTACCCTTTTCGCTTTTTTTTTCCTTCCCCGACTCACCCCCTTTTCTTTCGGCGTCATTTTTTTTCCCTTCCGTGTCCCCCTTGCTTTTTTTCACTTTTTTCCTGCGAAATTTTCCTTTGAACTCCGTTTTGTTCCAAATTTGGTAGATTACGATTGAAAATCTTCATTTCCTTTCCGCTTCCTCTGTTCTTTTCTTCCCGACCTTTTTTTTTTTTCCTTTTCATTCCCCCAACCGTTTCTCTTTTCAACCCCCCTCAATGTTATTTCATTTAGTGCACTGGCGGGGGCCACCCCTTTCCTGGCAGCTTCCCCCCCTAATATGTTGTTTTTTCTTTTCGTTTCAGCTTATGGGACATTGCTTTTCTTGACAAACTCTTTCCCCTTCCCTGGTTACTATCCTTCAGGGTTTCCCGCTTGAATTCTGAGACCCTGTCTCCCCCTAAGCAATTGATTTCCCACACCTTTTCCGATTTACCTCAAAGAGCTTTTTATCCATTCACACAAACTTCCTGGCCACACGCCTTTCTCTCCCTCTTCTTTAAATACTTTCATAGGTCTTTTTGTGATTTCAGATGATTTCGCCTTATGTTGCGCGTTTGCTTTTCCTTGTTTGAACCCCTTCCTCTCACCAAATTCGGTGTGGCAAATTCCACCTCTTTTTTGTGCTCAAAGGTTGTCCGTTCGCGGGAGCCCAATTATTAGCATTCCCCAGGCTTTTTTTGACCCCCCCCCATGCTCCCTTGGGACCCATTTGGGTTACTCTTGCTTTTTTTTTAGATACCTTTAGTCGATTCCTCGCTTCCTCCCCTTCTCTTGTCCCTTTTCTTTGCTGGGGGACAACCCCTTTGTGGCCACGAAAGTGTATCGTTATTTCTGGCCTCTCCCCTATTTCCAGTTTCGTTGGAACGGATTCCTCGGGAACCGTTTGGTGTTTACCGGTCCGTCCTCATTTGAAGTCGTGACCCCTTGTACAACCACCCCCCGGACCATTGTAAATATTGCACCACGGCTGTCCTTCCCCCTGGTCAAGATGTTCTTTTCGTAATCGACATTTTTGGCGTCCACCCCCCCTTTTAATTCTTCATTTTTCCCTCCAAATTCCGTAACAACTAACTCCGGCTTTTTTCACCCCCCTTTCCTTTTCCCCCCGAAGGTTTCCCACTTTTGTTGTGAGGTCCTTGCAGGAACCAACCCCTTGGTTGGGAACCAATTGTTTGGCCTGTTTTAAATTGTACAGCAGTTTGATTCTGATTTCCTATCCCGTTCCCCTTAAAAGACATTTTTCTCCCTCCTCGGCTATTTGCCCAGTGTCCTCACTTGGCCACAAAGTTGATTGGGTCTCAATTTCACTGACACACCAAGGGCTTTTTTTCTTGGGTCCGTTGTTGAGAATTTCCATTTTCTCCAGCAAATCTCTTTTTTTTACGACCCCCCACTCTGCCTTTCCCTTCTGTTTTCTTGGGTCCAAACTGGGCTTTTTGTCCAATCGCTCTTTTTGATGGACGGCGCGTTTAAATGGTTGCGTTTTTTTCATTGCCCTCAATGCCTGTTTTTTAAAAGGGGCCTTGTGTTTTAGGGAGTTGTGGGCACCGCCCTCTTTTTGTCCATCTCGGTGGCTGAGAACGCAAGTGGCATTTTCATTCAAATGGTCTTTTTTACGTCGTCTGTTGTCTCCCCCCAATCCCTGTCCAGGCCCGTTGGAATACGTTTTGTTTCGTTTGGTTGGGTCCAAGCGTGCAGGGGACCTCTTCCTTCCCCCACTTCCCCCCTTCTCGTGCCCCCCCCACGGTCTTTTTTTTTTTTCCCCGTTTCGCCTTTTTCTGGTCTTTCGCTTTTTTTTCCCCAGATCACACCCTGCTTCCCGGTGTCCTCCTTTTTCTTACCATTTGGTCGCGATAAACCCCCTTTCTTTGCTCCCTCCCCCGGACCAAGGACGTCGGGCACCTTTCTTCGGTTGGATATGTGCGCGTTTGTTATTTTTAAATTTTGCGTCGGTACTGCGAGCGTGGAGAGAACGGTGTTTGGTTCTGCCCCAGGGGAAAACTGAGGTTCATCAGTCCAATACCCTCAATGGGGAAAGTGCAGAGCGTACTTCGGCGTGGACCGAGGTTACCAGCGTTCTCCCAATTCCGCTTTGATTAGCTTGTCCTTTTTTGGACCAGGTCTCGAATTGGTTCCCTGGGAATATCGTTCCTTGATTTTGTCCTTTCTTTCTAGTGATTAAGTTTTTCATTTCCAATTTTCGAACAACGCGGTGGTTGCCTTTTGAGTTTTTTGAATCTTTTCCCAACTCCTTCCTGAGTTTAGTTACCGGTAATTTTTTCTCGGTTGTTGTTTGATTGGTGTTTTGGTCACCGCCGCAACGCAATCTTATAATTTTTCCTGCGTTGGGTTTCTTTTTCCCCCCGGATTTTTATTGGGCTCCCGGCCCTTCCTGTTTCCCACCACCATTGGCGTTTCGAATTGGGTTCGCGTTGATTTTGAGGTTTCTCCGGTCCCAGCCCTTTTTTTAGGGAGAAATAGTGATTTGCCAACTTACGTCCATTTGTCTTTGCCTTCAGTTCCAACCCTTTTCCGGGGATGTCAAGTCGTTTGTGGCCTGGGGTCCCCTATGAGTTCGCACTAGAAGTCCAACCCTTCCAGGTATTTCCACCCCCCTTGACTCTTTACGCCATCCCTTCGAACTATAATGTTGTGTGTAATTTCCCTTATGGCTCCCCGAGTCAAAGCTTGGGGCGCCCTGTGGGATTGATGTTGGCCTCTGCGGCCGGAGCGGCGGATGCCTGCCCTATCCCTCTATGGATAAAACCGTTTTTCTTTTCTTTCTGGTTTTGGGAGGGCAATATTTTGTGTGACACTTCCTTCGGTTTCGCCTTTTGCTTCTCCTTCGCATAGTTTTCCCTTCCCCCCTGGGAAGGTGTCGCATTGATGGGTTCACCCAGCGGCGTTTTTTTGGTCCCCAGGCAAACCATTCTATTCCCCCTCCCTTCTACCTTTTCTTAGGTTAATTTTTTTTTTTTTTTTGTTGGATGGAGTTTGTTGAAATTCTTCGTGGCGCCTTTTAACAGGGGCGCTCCTGAAGGAGACACAAACTTGTCGTTTGGCGATGAAAAGTCGGTGTCGTGGCCTCCCCCAGTTTTGCTCTCTTTTAGCTAGTCAGGCCAGGACTGCCGGTTAAGCTTGTTTCTCATCAGTAGTAAGGTTTCCCGTCCCACCATGGTTTGAGTCGTCTTCCTTCTTTTTTCCGGCGTCCCCCCGGCGTGCTGTGCTGCTTCGAGCATCCAATGCAACTCCTTGGACTGTCGAAAACCTGTACTCCCCCTTGCCCCAACGGGTTCCCCCCTTCTTCCTTTTTTTTAGGTTTTTTTCAAGCCCTCCCAGGCCGTTGGTTTTGCTACAACCATTTTCCTCAATTTTTTAAGACCCAAAAGTTCCCAGGCAATGTCCAGTTACCCTCCCCCCCCCCCCCCATTTGCTTCCCCGGGGCATGCCAGTTGTGAGGAAGTTCAAAATGCACAACGTGACGTTTTTGCCGAATTGTTCGTTTTCCGTGGTCAGATCGAAGTTCAACCCCCCCGGTCTACTCTATGGACAACCCACAGGCCTTTCCTTGGGCAATTCCCTTACGGGTTTAAAATCTATCACGTCTTTTTCTTTCCTTCATCCTTCTTTCACCCCCCTCTCATCCCCCATCCTTTTCCCTTTCCTGAACGAAGTCTATCCCTTCTCCTGTTCAGTCTTTCAGAAGTTCCACCAAATTTTTCTTGTTTTTCTATTACCGTCAGGCCGTGTCCCTGAGTGGAGCACTAGAAGCTGGGTGGGCTTGTTTTGGGATCTTTTTGAAATTTCCAGCCTTGTTTTTCATTTAGTATTATCTTTTCCCATAGTTTCTCCTACCCCCAAAACAATTTTGCCCCCCCTGAAACTTGTTTTCAGGCGATTGAATCGTCGAAGTCTTTCCGTCACCCCTTATTGATGGCATTGGGGCTGCGCTGCGTTCTGCATTCCTCCCCTTGGTGTTTCGGGTTTGCTTACCCTACTTGATTGTTCCCTTTTCCCTTTTTTATGGCTGAAGGGCGCTTTAGGACTCTCTAGAGATTGGTCCCCATCTTTGACCTCTGGAGACACGAGACGGTTGTTGTTCGATGCTGTGGCCCCGATGCTTTCTGACTCGCTTTCTGTCCCGTTATGCACGATGTCCCCCTGATGCCTTGTCCGCGGGCTCAACCTTCATTTTTGAATCGTCCCCAGTAGACAGACTCCTGGTCCATCGTTGGGCATGTTCCACTTCCGTCAAACTGCATGCCTTTCTTGGAGGCGATTTCCCCCCCTTGGGTGTTCGCTTTGGAGGTATTGTCTCAAATTATTTGGGAGATGGTCCCCCTCCCCCCCCTAGACCCTGTTTCATTGTCCCTTTTTCCCTTTCCAGCTCTTTGGCACGGAATTTTCTTTCTTGTGTTTTTCTCGAGGATGTTTTTTTTATTTCCCTTCCGTACGGTTTTTATTTAGCTTTCCGGTTTTTTAAAGGGATCTTTTCCCTTGATTCTCGGCGTCAAAAAAGCACTACCCTTCCCCCCGATACGACTCGGATGGGATTGGTTTTCAACCTTGGTCTTGAAGGGTCGTGGGATCCACCGGTAATCCTGCCGTTTCCTTTGGTCATTTCCCCGCTTTCTCTTCCTCTTCTCTCCCCCTCCTCCCCTTGCCCTTTCTTCTCCCCCTTTCTCCCCCTATCTCTTCCCCTCACCTTTTCGAATATTCTATTTTTCTTTCTTCTCCTTTTCTCTATTCTTTGGGGGGTTTCCCCCTTGCCTGGTTGAAGGAGCCCCCCCCGGAGCTTTCTCCTCAGTACTTCTGTCCCCAAAATCTTGATTATGGACTCCTGGTGGGAGCCCTGTTATTTATTTAGTTCCCTTACACTATGTTTTCTTATGGGCCATCAGGTTGTTCCCCCTTCTTATCTCCGTCCACTTCCCACGAAATTTTTTTGACCCTCGGAGATCTTTCCAATAGCATCCTCTCCCCTTCCTGTTCACGAACTGGTGTTTCGGCCTATATTTCTCCCCCTGCGGGCGCTTTTTTGCGGGTGGTTTTTTTTCGCGCTGTGCGTTTTGTTGCTGTCCACCCCCCCTTCCTGGTTCTCCAAGTCTCTGCGGTTGCTTTGCACGTGAGTCCCTTTTTCTCCCCCCCCCCGGTTTTGGC
>Ga0179593_1696840_pt1 | contig 13281 bp, 14 predicted proteins | sample CZODoug2_1_08_16_FD_185931 | JGI IMG/M metagenome (GOLD analysis project Ga0179593, IMG submission 185931) | Vadose zone soil fungal communities from Angelo Coast Range Reserve, California, USA - CZODoug2_1_08_16fungal (PacBio error correction) | ecosystem: Environmental > Terrestrial > Soil >... | reverse complement strand
GAATCTGATCGCGGATCCCCCTCTCCCTTTCTAGATGCTTCCTTATTACCTCCTCTTGCAATGTTGATCCAGCCTGATTTAAGTACGGCTGACGTACCCTAAGACCGTTCGCAACTTCATCATTAGTTCTTTGTGTTTTGGGGGGTTTCCGTTCTCAAGTAGTTCTCGGGGGCCGTCGCGAGGTATTTTTCCCCCCCAGTGCTGCTTCGGTCCTCCCAAATTCCCGATGGGCCTCAACGCTTTTTTTTGGGTTGGATTCCTCACATCGGCTTCTCCGAGACAAGACACCATTCTTCTCCACCTCTGGGTCTACCTTCTCCGGGGCTCCCGCCAAACTCTAGTGATCTTCCCACCGCGAGCGCATGCATTCCTCGTGGCGCTGCTAAAAGATTCTCCCTGGGATGACTTAAAGGGAAGTTTTTCGAAATCGCCTATACCCCTGCCCTTCCTTGAGTCTTCCCGCGAATCCCAGCGACCTTCATATTCTTCCCGGGCGGCCCCCCCCCCATTTTGTCCTCCCAGATTTTTCAGGCCTTCACTGGCCTCCCCCACCTCTCCCCGCGCGCGCCATGACAAAGGCGACTCCAGTTTTCTCCTTCAAGTAAACCTTTCCTTCTTTCGTCTCCTCTTCGCTCTTCATTCTCTCTTTGGAGACCCCCCGATAGAAGGTCGTCTTCCACGAAGTTCCTTCTTGATCTCGGGCAGATTCTTCTCGCCGCGGGGCTTCTACCTATCATTTCCCAGTTCCCCTTTTCGAAAGCGGTAATGGGACCGATAACGGTGATTCTACCTTTCCTTATATATTCCTTGAGACCCTGACGTCATTTCATTGACGGAGAACCACCCTAGGAATTTAGAGGCGGAGTTTCCCTTGAAAACAAAACGTACTTTGCGACGTTGATCTCTTCCTACTCCCTAGTCTAAGTCTATGGTGACCCGAAGGTATGCTTTGGGCTTCGGTTTTGCAATTCTTTTCGCTGAGCCCCTTTCCCCCCAATGCCTAAGCGACTGTTCCGTGACGGAAGGCGCGGTTTTCTCTCAAAAGAATCCCTTTTCCTTCCCTCGCGGCGGAGGCGAACTTTTTATGTCCTCTTCTTCTAGGTTGGCCTTCTAGCGCGTTTTCCTCATTCGCTAGAATTGTCTGTTCCACCTCTTCGTTTCCAACGGCTCCTGGGGAAGTCCCTTTTTTGCACTGGTCTCGCTGCCCGGATCTTGAACGGCTTCTTCTCTTCAGCAACTTTTGTTCTGCTATTGTGAAGCCGAGTTGATTTTTTATGATGTTCCGCATTTCCGTGCACATCGTCCTTTATGGCGGGCGAGGGGCCTTTTCGGTCCTGATTAGGCCGTTTTTCTATAAGGTCGTATTCCTGCGCAGCAGCGATGATTTCATCGATGCCGGTCCCTTTTTTGGTGCCTCTTGTGTAGTTTTTCCAGGAGCCCTTCTAAAACTAGAGTTTTTTTTAAGGAGTGCGCCGCGATTGTTCTCCGATGTGCGCTCTCCGTGCCGCGCGCTTTTATTACTTCTTATGGTGCGCATCAGCCTTAACGCCATTTAACTTTTCAATGACACCCTGGCAGCTAGCCATTAAACAGCGCATCCCTTTTACGTACCCGCAGCCCCTTCCCCCCATCTCGGTCTCCGGCTGCACATCTCAACGAGACCACCACCCCTATTTGGCAAAATCGGCCTTCACCTTTTGTGAAGAAACACTCGGTGCCTCAACGAACTGCATTCGGTGCTTGAAGCTTAGCCTTTTTTTTTTCGTTACACCCTAACAAGGCCCCCGGAAGCGGCCCCATTCGGCTCACACGGACTTACTTATCGCATTTTTTCCATGCGCTGCCTTAGCTTCTTTTTTCTAAGTTATTTATTTCTTCGCCTCTTCCCTTTTGTCTTTTTAAACGGAGAAACTGGTTTCTTCAAACAGGCCCGCCAGGTAATCCTCCGTGCTCTTTTCTGAATTTACTCTTCAGTTGATCTACTGCCGTGAATACTGATCCTCGCGGCGTAGGACAAGACTGTTTTTCCGCGCTGGATTTCCTCCCTTCTCAGAAACTTCGATGCAATTCGCTTCCTTCCGGTTCGCTTTCAAGGAGAATACTCCACTTTGGCCTTTCGAAAGAACGTCACCGACGTCATCCCCCCGATTCTTTTAGCTCCTCTTTTTCCTAGGACTGGGATTTTTAGGTACTGTCTCTCGAAAGACATTCCTACAAAGATACCGCACGTTTCGGACTCTGTGAATTTCCTCATCCGCCCTATTCGAACTCTTTTTTTGGTTTTTTTTTCGATCTCCCGGGAGCTGCGTTAAATTACCTTTTTTTGCCGATTCGGCTTTTCTCTTTACGTAATGTCTTTCTTTCCCGTCCACGCCCCACCCCTTCCTCTTTATTGCCACCGCGCGTTTCCGCCACTCGCTTTATCTTTTTCTGGTGCCGTCGGTTACTTCTTTTCCCCCTTTGGAAAGACTTTTTTGGAACGCAGATCGACCTGGCCCGAACGTCCCCTTAATCGTGCCCCCAGACCCTTGGTTTCTTATTTTTTCTGACGGTTTCAGTTAGGAGAGTTTAAACCCCCTTTCGTTGTACGACGCTCTGCGAGGATTTTCCGTCGTTCCCCACGATCCTTGTCTGATCGTATGCTTGAGACCGGGCGTACGCCTGGTTTTTACCAGTTCGCCGTTTAGCATGCGTCAGTCTCCCTCCATCCAGTCTACGAATCTGCTCTCTCTACCTGCCTGCGATACTTCTTCGGTCGTGAGACGAATGGAGATGCCGCGTTGTTTTCCTGTTTATTTCTTGGTCACACCGGCACACAGTCACTTTCTGCCTTTCGTTATGACACCAGTTTTTGGAAAAAACCCCTGTTTTTTTTTTTAGTCAGAGTGTCGCCCCCATATATGTTGGTATCTTCTTTTTTTTTCTCGTACCGCGCCTGGGTGAGTGCGGTTTGGGACTTCTTTTTAGCTTTTGTTTCTTTTCCTTTTTTCCACAAGAGTCTTTTTTTTTTCCTAGGCGCAGGCCAGGGGATGCAGTTCTTCTGGCGCTCGCACCCCTCCCCTCATTAGACTGTCCCAGCGGTCCTGCTGATTACCATCGCGCTTCCTCCCCCACCCACCTTTGTAAGGACTCGGGCGGTTTTGGCCTTGGCAGCCCGAACAGACATCTCATCCCAGTTTCCCACAGCTCTCCTACTCTTTTTTTTAGTACGGTACTAGTATTCGCCTTGATCACGGCCAGCGCTTTGTCTGCCTCGTTTCCCCCTTCCTCTCCTATTCGGACTTGCGATTTCCTTGCCCCGCAGGTAATTTTCGTCTTTCCTTCCCCCAAAAAACCTTGCTGCCGATAGGAGTTTCTTTCTTCCAAAGTCCGGGCCCCGTCCTCAATGCATTTTCCTCCTCACGCATGCCCCCTCTCACCAAGCTTCCCCTCTTTTTCCCAACTCGGTCTTCCCCCGGGAAAACCCTAGTAGAGGGACGTTCCACATATCTCTAAGATTAAGATTGCTCTCGCCTCCCTCCGGACTGCCGGGTATTATTTTTTTCGCTGGAACAGCCGCCGTCCCCGCAGTCGAGTATCCGGTGCACTTTCTCAACCGGAGCTTACCTCCAGAGCTTCTGAACCGCACGGATGGCACCTTCAACACTTCGTCCTATGGACGAGACTCCCTTTTCTTCGCCACGATTCACGCCGCTTTTGTCCTTGTCGTCGTACGGTCCTCCCCAGGGAGGCCTGTATAATCGCTCTTTTCCTCGGCCTTTTTAGTCGTTTAGTGATCCTACTACCGGAGTGGCGGATCTAGTCAATTGATGACCCGATTGGTGAGGTCCCTTTCTCTAGCGACACGCCCGAGCCCGGACTTTAGCCGTCCAACATGTGTTAGCTCCTGAGAACGCGCTGCGTCCTTTGGTGACGACCTTTCATTGCGCGCTCCCCCCCTGAAGTTTTCTTACCATTCAGAGTAGTTCTTTTTTCCATTTTGGTTTTCAGCCTCCTGAATAGGACGGTCGTTATCCGACCGCCTTCCCTTCCTCATGGCAGTTTTTTCTTTTTTCCCCTCATGACGTTACTTGGCGGTTCCCGATCTTTCCTAGCTCCCCCCCTCTAAGGAATTCTGCTCTGGTGTGTCCCACGACGATATTGGAGTTTGTCTCTTAGACTCGATTCCTTTCCCTAATGTGCTTTCATTTTCCCTATCATTTCTTTCCACCTCTGTCTCGGGAATGTTATTGGAGCTGAGACAGCCCTCGCATGGGGTTTTCAAATACCGCGACGGACTCCTCTCCCCATATGATCTGTAATACTTTTTTTCCAGGTTTGCTCTGTGAGTTCAGCCGATACAAGGAAGTGGAGGCGCATGGATCACATGCAAGGCCGGTTCTGGGACTGCCGCATTATCTTTCTTTCAACCTAGTCCCTCTCTCTTGGTTACAAAATCCCCCTACATCCTACGGGTTGTTTGAGAGATGTTGTGGCCTTTCTGATAGAGCTCGATTTCATTTAAGTATTCCCGTTTTTTTTAAGAAGGAAGTTCTGTCAGCGCCGGCATTTAAGTGATGCCTGGACGCGAAAGAAGGGGCTTTCCCCCCCTTCATTATTCGTGGGTGCAGTTTCTTTTCCCTTTCATTCTTCCGGGGTCTCTTTTGAAAACCAGTGCTTAGAGGTGCCGACTTTTTTTCCAATCACATTCCTGGTGAGTCCCCATCCGGTGATCTTTTTCTTTTTCTCTACTTCCGTCCCAATGTTAGCAAACCTTTCTGCGCTTCATACGAGTCGCCCTTCGCAAACGCAATTTATCCGTGATTCCACCCGCGCTCTGCATTGACTGTAGTTCTTTAAAAGACCTGCTTCTGCTTTTTTTTCCCAAGAAAAGACTGTTTTCGGAAATGCCTCTCCTCCAGATTTTTTCTTTTCTTCGTCGAGGATCCTGTTAATGCCCCTTCCATATTCTTCACTGGCGGGTCAACCAATTGCTCCACTCTGCTCGGCGTCCTCCGTTTGGCGAAACTTCACCTTTCAATGCCCCTGTCCCCGTCGGGACCAGCGCTTTCGCGAGCATATTGATATCCATTCTTCGCGTTCTTTCCCCTCCTTTCCTAGGGATCGGGCCGCTTGGAACGGGACTAAACCCTCTTAAAAGACACTTCTCAGAGATGAAGCCTTTCCCGTCTTATCACGCTCTTCCCCCCTTGTTTGCCGTGCCTCTTGTTACTTCCCCAATTCCCTCCTTTCCTTTAAAGAGTGAATCGAAGTCTCTGAGGAGGCCCCTTCTTTTGCGGCCTCTCCCTTTGAGCTTATAGTCCCAGCGACGCGACGTCTTTTCGGTCTCCCTTTTTTCTTCGGTTGAAAAATTCTTTGGTTCCGTGGCGAATTTCCCTGCCCCCTCCGACTGGGTTCCGCCGGTTTCCCAAAAGTCCTCAACCTTACGCGCGGTTTGAGCAAGGACCCTTTGAGCATGTGAACGTTCCTATATTTGGCTCCCCTACGCTCTTTTTTTAATTCGCCCTCTCTGGATCTGGGACCTCGGAAGATCCCAACGCCGTTTTTGGCATTCGTCTCTCTGGGTCCAAGCTGCACGGGATGTTCTTGTAGCAATGCTCCTATCGGCATCCCTTTTTTTTTCGGCGTCTTCTAATTCCTGTGTTAAGTGAGAGCACGTTCTAACTTAAGAATGTCGGGGCGTTTTTCCTTTACCTTCTTCAAGAGCCATTGAGCCCCTTTTCTGATAAGGTTTTTTCCTATGGCCGTTTGAGGGAATCGCTGCTGACACTTGGGCTGCTTTTTTCCTTTTGCTGCGCCCCTATTCTTCCCTGCCCCCTTCTTTTCTTACTTTCCCGATGAGTTCATCCGCCTCTCTCCAGCGCCTCCTAGGGACAGTATAATTCTTTTTTTTTGCTGCGGTCCCCGAAGTCCCTGCCCCCCCGATGGTGAATTCCGGAACTGCCCCCCAACACAGAGTCGGCTGACGAGTTAACACTTTTTCCCACATTCAGGTCGAGTTGCCAGTTTCCCCAGAACCTTCAAGATATTGTCGCCCCTTCTTTAACGGTCCCCGAACCCTCCCTGGTGCATAACGAACTGGTGGAGTGACGCTCATCCTCAGTGGGTTTCCCGTCGGACCACTCCTTGCAACACTGCCGCTTTCCTACACTTTTTTCCTTGACGAATCTCTTTCCAGGATTTCCCTTCGCGCGAGACTTCTCATTGTGATGTTTCGAGACTTTTTCTTGGATGTATGACGCTCATTCGAACTTTCACGGCTCCCTTTTTCTTTTCCGTAACCCTTTTCAAGGTCATGTCGACTCTTTGATTTCTCCCTTTCTCTAGCAGTTTTACCCTCACCCTCCCATTTTCCTTTCTTTCCCGCTGCCTTGTCAAACGAAAAGGTGTTGCCGCTTGAGCTACGAAGACCCCTGTCGCCTACAATGCGCCTCCCCTTTTCTTTTGGACATTCCGTTCCCGTCTTGCCATGGGCCCGGCGAATCTTTCCCTTTTTTGCGTTGTACGGAGACCGACCTGTCACAGAACTATCCCCCAACCCCTTCCTTCTCGGAGCGCGTCGTTATAGTCCTTTCTTGGGGGGCGTGGACTTTCTCTGTCACATCCTTACGGAAAGATACGTCCACTTCGGAGGAATTCTTCCCTCAGCGCACGATCCCGCCTCCTTATAGTCGTGTTGTTGTTGAGAGTACCTCCGGGAGCTGAGTTAACCTTCACCCCCTGAGATAGTGAGGTAGTATCTTTCAGAGAGTCGTCCACGCCCCACACGTCCAGTTCTTCTTTTCTCCCGCGCGCTATCCATTTTTTTTAATTTCTTTTTGTTTCTTCTTTTGTGACTTCTTTTCTTTCACGAACGTGGAATTCGCCGCCCCGCATGATAGACGAACTTTTCCCTCCTCTCCCTGAAACGGCCCCCCTCGTGGATTCTATTTTCCTTTTCCCTTTCCAGAGCGTAAAAACCTTTCCTAAGCAGCGGGAGGTTTCCTTCTGATTAAAGCTTTCCAACTGTTTTTCTCCTAAGAATTGACCCTAAGGGTTGCGGCATTTTTTGAAACCCTAAGTCCCCCTCTAGTATACCATCCCACTACGGTCTCGACGACTCCCTGGCGAATGATAGAGAGGACCTTTGATTCCATTATTTTTCCTTTTTTCCCTATCCGATCTTCCCTAGGACTTTTTGTTTGTATGGCTGGTTTTGACGGGAAAAACCCCACCCCCCTTAGCGGAACGCCCTCCCTCTTTTCTTTAACAGGCCTTTATTCCTGAGTTTCCCCTGGTTTATATTTTGTTTCCTTAGCTCGACAGCGATTTGTGAAGTGAGGATGTAACGTTGCCGTCCTCCTTCCTTTTTCTTGACGTTGACGAGCTGCCCCCCTGCGATTCCATTGAGGCGAAGTTCCCTTTCCTTTCGTTATGAAGCATCAAAATGCAGACGTATTTCTTCAAGACGAGCTCTGAGCAATCGGCCTTCTCGCGCGTCTATGCCCCCATTATTTTGGGTACGTTCCAAATGTTTGGGATACAGGTTTTGTGGGGGAAACTTTTGAGAAGTTCTGTTGCCCCCCTCTTGGGTTCCTGTTTTACAATCCCTTGTTTTTGGAAGGATTTCCGGGCACTTTCCCAGAGAGCAGAAAGTCCCCAGTCCCTACCGTTATTCATAGACGACCTTATAGACCCTTGAGCATCGGCTCGTGTACTGCTAATTTCACTTACCCGCCCTCCCTATTTCCCCCTGTTGAACTTCCTCCGAGCAATTTCCTTCTTTTTCCACGCAAACCGACCCCCCAACCCAAGGGGATGACTTCTCGCGCGCTCCTTCCAGTCGGGCCTCGCGGAGCCCCCTTCCTCCGCAATTCCACCCATTTTTCGGTGGGAAACTCTTCTGTTTGCCCAGATACCAATTCGTCCGCATGGAAGGGAAAAAGATGTAGCGTTTTGTCCACCATAGCACGGCCTATAGACCTCTCCATGCCTTCTCGCGATGATAGGCTTCTTTTTTATTCTTTTGCTTGACCGGCTCCCCCTGCTGAACGACTCTCGTATGCATTCTGACTTAACCTTCCCCAGTCATTCACAGACAGAAGACCTTGGAATTAACCCCAATTAGTCTTTCGAGAAGCGTCGGATGCCCTTAAACTTCCCCGCCTTCTTCCCTCCTTTTAGAGGGTCTTCTGGCCGATGAAGCTTTTCGTCTAATCGAGTCATGCCTAAGGTCAATTTTTTTAGGACCCCCCAGGCGCCCGGATCTTCCTGTCCTGGAGGAATATGGTCAATATTAACCTTGGTGATAACCTCCCCCTGAAGAGAAGAATTGAACCCCCTACTCTTCCCGTAGACAGACTCTCATGTGTTAGCTCCCCCTTCTAGAGAAAGAAGATTCCGAAGACCCCTTTCTCTTGGCAATTTCGTGCGATCCCCTTTTTCTCCCCTCGTGAAGAATCTTAGTCGTCGTCAAGACATTGGTTTTGACAGTTGAAGAATCTTCCCTTCGCATTCTCGATCCAGCTCCTATGTCTTTTTCGGCGATTAGAAATCAATGACTTTTCGGCCCAGTTTTCCCCTTTTCGCTCGTCTCCGCATGATCGCGGTGGGAATAAAGCTGATAATTTTTTGCGCCCCGCGGAGAATTTATGAAGTTCTCAGAATTTTTCCTATTCTCTCTCCCTGCCTTCTTTCCCCCGATTTTCAACGAGGTTACCATAGGGAATTTTAATTATTAGCGGGAGCCTCTCCCTGGGGTTTCAAGTCCTTCTTTTTCCTAGACTTTTTTTCTTCCAAAACTCTAATTCGGTTTGCGCCCCGTCTGCCCCTTCGTCGCAAGTCTCTCCGCGAAAGCAGGCTTATAACAGGCAAGGCCGGTTGTATGCTCGCATGCCATTAAAGCGTCCAGTGTGAGACTGCCATCCCTCTATTTTCCTTTTCTTTTTTTTGTGAGATTAGATTCCCCGCCCACCCCGAGGTCTTTATTTCTAGATGCTGGAAGTAAGTTCCTCGCCGGCTCGAAATTTACCCTCACCTACGATTTAGTGACGGTTTTCAGGACCCTACTGTGAGTCCCACCTTCTATAGAGTTGTAATTGAGCAGTAGTTTTTTTTTGCTTTCCCCCTTCGTCGCGTTCAAAACAGTGCTAGAGTGTGCTACGCTACAAATTCCCTTTTACCACTCTTCCCCAGGTGAGGAGACTCTTTTTCTCTTCATGGCTGAGCCAGAGAATCCTTTTTTCAAATGATTTCTCCCCTTCTTGACGCTCTTCCTACGGCGGCCCTCACCCAACTTTCGTGATCCCCCCTCTGCAGCATCTCTTGCCGCGATACGATCTTTCTCAAGACCTTGGTTGCCCCCCCACTTCCACTTCATGGCTGACAAGTTTTTTTCCGCATGAGGCTTCGAGGACTTCCGGCCTCAAGCGACCGGCATATCAAGGTTTCACCCAATGGAGGCCCTCCTACTGCTCAGGAGGCCACGCCGGTGTCGTACCGCGCTCTCACTTCAAAGGAGGTAACCTTTCGGGACAAGAGCCTTTCGAGAGCTTTATCTAACAAATTTGCTTCTGGTCCTCCTCAGTTGTGGTAATCTTTAGCGCCGTTGGGATGGGAACATCTCTTTTTCTATGACACTCCCCTGTCCAAGAGTGCGAATGGGAAGTCTCCCCTTCTCTGGCCTCCCCCTTTTTGAACCTTACTGTTCATTAGACACTCATTAATAGTAGTCGAATACCATCGACGTCGAGGTGTTCGTCGGCACTATCAGTCCTCCTTACGCATCTATTCTTCGTCCCCATCTTCCGAAGGGTGAGCAACTTTTATGATTTCTGTCTCTCTTTTGAACCCTTTTCCTCACGGTGCAGACATTTCCCCCCTATACGCTCCTGGCGGCAGCAGGTTCTTTCTGGTCTCGCCACAGATTGCAGCGCCGAGGCGTTTTTTTTTCTGTTGAATCATGCGAATGTAGTTAGTCTATGTTTTTCTCTACCGACGCGTTTTCCGTACCTCCCCTTGTCTATGTTCCCAAGAGTGGAACTGGAACGCCTTTTCAGGCGGTTCGCGCACCTTGCTGTTTTCCCGGACTGTCGGGGCTTATCCTTGCCCTTTTTTTTTAGGCGTTATGCGTGTCCACGACGGGACCTGGTTCTTTCCCCCATGTGATCCTTTCCCTCTAATTACTGGGAATATTTTCTTTTCCCTTTCAGTTGGTCCCCTTCTTCTAGAGTTGACTGATCTTCTTTGTCTATACGTGTTTCTAATGAATATTTAGCGCATGAGTTCCTTCTGTGCGGGGTCCTTGGTCTTATTCTGCCCTTTTTGCCAAGGACATTTTGGCCCAGTTCCCAGGACAACTATGCTGATCTTGTCAGGAGGCTCGAGAGGCCTTTTCGCCGCCGCTCTGGAACCTACTTCTGCATTGGTTTTAGCGGCAGAAAGGAATTTTCTTTCGCCAATGTACCCCCTTCGATTGCATTTTCTTTCCCCCAACATCTCATTAGAACGGTCACCCACAACCCCTCTGTCGAGCTCGCCAGCTCCCCCAAAATTGAAACAACATCTTCGGACTCCGGTGCACCCAAGAAATTTTGATAACCCTCTGGGCGGGCTGCGCGCACAGTTTCCTTTTTCCCCCTAAAACTTCCCCTTTAGCTCTACATAGGATCAATACCGCATCCTTTCTCGCAAGGCTTTCGCAGAGATTCGCTTACTTTTTTTTCTGACGTGATTGTCTTTCTACCCGATGATGGTGTCCCCGGACGAAACTTTCTTCCGCAAACAGGAGTAGCCAGGTCTTTTTTATGGGCAGGCATACGAATGTAGCCCAGAGTTAATACGCGCGCCCTTCCACGAAAAGTTTTTCCGCGCCTTGTCCTCTCCCCCCTGTCCGAGCAAATGTCTCCCAAGACCTTTTTCCCTTCCTTTGTCAGTCCTCTCTTCCTCGGCGAAAAATTATTTAAACGGGACCTTTTTTCCCCCGATCCCCGACTCCTCACCCGCTCTCTTTCTGATCCGCGCGGTGCGAGCCTCGACCTTTAGTGGGTGGTCGTTGGACTCTCCGTCAAGATTTCCCTCACGATTAGTCGGTCATCTGTTCCTTTCACTCCAGGATCGCTCTCTCTCTTTACCTCCTCCGGTGTTGTTTTATCTCTTCCTTCTAAATCTTGCGCTGCGTTTCACAGTTCTCTGGTGAGTTTCCTACTTTCCTGAATTCCAATCCCGTCCAGCCGATGGCTTCCCTTCTAGAAATACTAGGGGTTTGGATGTAAGTAGTTTCTTTCTGGTAGCAGTACAGCCCGTTTTGCGATTTCCCTTTTTTTTTCCCCCCCATCAAAGACCTTTCCTCGGTAAAGTCCTCCCACCAGACCCTTTCCTCCGAGAATTTTCTGATCTTTGCAGTCCTCGCTCCACGCTCCCCCCTTTTAGTGTTTCCTAAGAACGATTTTTACAGATTCCACTATCCAACACTTCGAGCTTATGCTCCTAGAAGGATCATGACAGGCTCCTCTTTTGCCTGCTGACACATTCGAGTTCCCCGTAGTCTCCTTATCCTCCCAGAAGTATACGACTACAGAAGCGAATTCCCGACGCGCCACTCCCTTTCCGTCGATACCTTCGGCCGTCTGATGCCGCTCTCGCGCCTGTTCAGTTTATTTTTCAAGGGAAACCCCACTTTCTGCGCGGACGCACTTCTTCCTTTCGTCTTCAACCTTTTTTTTCCCCGGTAGTCAGTAGTGTCGCCATATCTTTTTTTTTGTCCTTCCCGCTGCTTTTGACTGTGAACCGTCGCCTCTGCGCTGTTGGTATTTGAGTCGTTTTGTGCACCGCGTTTATAGGAGCATCCAAGGTTTTTTCTGCCCCCTTTTTTTCGGTTTCCCTTTCGCACCCCCCCAATGAAGTCCGTAGACGGTCCCCTGAGCGCGGTACGAGCCCTTTTAATTCTTCCTCCCTCAAATATAGGGTTATTTTGGAGGCCGGATGTCCTTGTTCGCGAACAGAGCAGCCTTTCCGTTAAACTCTCCCCTGCCATCAGAGCGCCTTCTCCTTTTTTAGAACCTTTCTCTCCTGTTTTGTCTGACTAGTCCCTTCCTAGCCTCCTTTCTGAAGTTTAGGTTGCCCCTTCTCGATCACATGTCCGATTCCCTTTCCCTTCTTTCTCCGCACCGAAACACCCCAAGGCCCCTCGTGTCGACAGTTTGCACTCGGCCTTTTTTCGACGAACGCTTCCAAGGAGGAAGGGGGCCCCTCTTCGAGGGGCCTCCCTTCGGAGGCGACTCTTTTTTTTTGCAGTTTATGATACGGTCCCCAAACCTAGAAGGCCCCCCCGATCCCCCCAGGGTGCTGGACCTTGTTTCCCTTTTTACGCTCGTTCTATTTTCGGACCAGCCCGCCTTCTTGACAGTCGTTCTTGCCGTGACTCTCCCGGCCTCCAGCTTGACACCCTCCAAAAGAACAGACCGGCTGGCCTTCCAACTTCGCCGAGACGAGCCCCTGTCTGAGTTACCCGTATAGTCCCTCCATATCGTCTTTTTCTAAGAGGCCTTTAAGGATTCCTTGGTTTTTCCTCTAGAAGAGCCAACGTATCCCGGTTTTATTCATCGTTAAGACGGCCCGAGTTTCACTTTCTGAATTTTCTGCCCCTCGACTGTTACCCATTGGTTCTCAAGCAAACGCAGAGCCGCACTTCCTCTTTTTTCTGATCCACCGAGGACCCTGTCTTCCCTTCATGTAGCTAAATCTGATAGAGCCAGCCTAGGGTCCCGCCCGATTTGACGCAGTTCCTTTTCGCGCTTTTCTTCGCAACCGGCTTTCCCTTCTTAGAAAGAGTAGTTATGCCCTCCGGTGCCTCCGTGAAGGACATGCCGTCTTTTCCGACCGCAGCCACTGAATTCCCCGTTCTATCTCTGCCCCCAATGAACTGTTCCTTGTTTTTAGCACAGGCGAAGATCTCTAGTAGCGAGTGCCCCTTCCTTCGGCTCGAGGTTTATTCCATCGATTTATCTTTCCGCCGGAAGTGCCTTTTATCTAGAATGTGGCGATCATTCAGAGCCGCCGATCTTTCCCCCCCCTCCCAAAAAGCGGGCTCACCTGGAATTTTACTTTCATTGAGCGTTTCCTATCCCTGTTGTTTAAAAGGTCGCCGTCGTACGTCCCCTCCCCGCCCCGACTCGCCTCTAGAAGATGAAGTTTTCCTCTGTCAGCGTCAAGAACAGTACGACGGAAAGCAGGAGGCTCCCTTTCAAGGACGCGGATAGGAATGCCGCCTCATGCAATCTCTCTTTTTCAGTTGTGAGATTC
>Ga0179593_1377304_pt1 | contig 13281 bp, 14 predicted proteins | sample CZODoug2_1_08_16_FD_185931 | JGI IMG/M metagenome (GOLD analysis project Ga0179593, IMG submission 185931) | Vadose zone soil fungal communities from Angelo Coast Range Reserve, California, USA - CZODoug2_1_08_16fungal (PacBio error correction) | ecosystem: Environmental > Terrestrial > Soil >... | reverse complement strand
ATTTCACCGGTTCCGTTATCTGTGCCCTTTAGTACTTTCCCCCTTCCCCAGTTTGCACTCAATTGGTCCGGTCTTTTAATCTCTCTCTATCCTTTGTTGTTAGATAGACCAATGCCTTCTTTTGTTCCATCCGTCTCTGCTACCCAGATCATGATCGCACCGTGACTGTTACTATTCCTCCTTTTCTCGGTCCACACTTTTGCACGCGTTCGATGACGTCTTTCCCCGACTTGTCGTGGATATAGCGAATGTCCCGCAAACTTGACACCATGAGGATTCTGAGCGACTCTCCCGACGTCACTCCTTTCACCCTCGCGCGCCCGCTTTTCCAGGTGGTGGATTGCTCCTTTGGATTCGATTTTCCTCATAACCTCTTTCCGACCCCCGCCCAATATCACACTCACTCCGTCTGCGGCCAAACCTGCGCCTTGGCGACCTTCCCTTGATAAGGTCAATGTTTTGACGGGTAATCATTGCCTCTGTCCCAGTTTTCAGGGTTGTTTTTATTCGCAATCAATGCGCACACCTGTCAGGTCCGTGGTTTAGCCCTTCCCATGTGCCCGTTGCCCCCCGGGTGTCTTAAGAAGCTGGCTCGAGCCTCGGGAGCCTAGTGTTTGCAATCAGCCGAGGGAGCTTTTTCCCCGAGACCACTCCCCTTTACTTCCGGGCCGCGAACTCGAACCTCATTCCAAGCAAAGGGGACAGGCCCCCTTAGGCGTGATCAAACCCCCGTTTTGGCGCACCTCTTTCCCCCACGCCGATCCGAACCCCTCGGATCCACCCGTATCCCCTTGACCACCCTGCTGGGTTTTATCTTGTCCCTCTTGACTCACAGCTTTCCCTTTCCTGTCAACGTGCTTTTCCTCTCTCCCCAGGGTCGCCGGGGTAAGCCTGGGAGCGAATATTAATCACAACCCCCCCCCCCCCGTTCCTGGGGGTTCACAACCTGCCCTTTTGGGTTCACTTGCTTGCGCCATTTTCGTTTCTTCATCCATATGTGATGTTTCTTTTGTTTTACCCCACGAGACCGATCAATCGGATTCTTTTTCCTTGGATTAACGGGTCCTTTTTCCTTGGTTGATTTTTTAGGACCAAGCATGAGATTTGGGTTGGGTAATGATGAGGACTCAGAGTTCTTTCCATTATTCGAGGGTCTGAGACTTTTTCCCTTCGGGTGCGACGAATTCCTCTTTGCGCTGCAGTGTTTGTTCTTACGTTTTTGATGTCCGTGAATTCTTTGCTCAACTGTGTCCTCCCCCTGGAACATGCCCTGTCGCCTCTCCGACTATTTGGATCGTTTATCATGCATTGACTCTGCAAGGAGTGCTTCTCCGGTCGAATCCCCTTGTTTCCTTTCATGTTGTTAGATCCCGAATGAGTTCCTCGGCCCCCTACACAGTTTCTCCCTGGAATCAGGCAGACTACTTACTTCTTCTACAGAGCTCTTATCATTGACGTGTAGTTATTGCTCGACTACTCCTTCGATCGGCACCGCCTTTCTTCTTTCTTGATCTTTTTATGGGTTTGAAGGGAGATTGGAATCTCTTTCTGGGCCCGCACGCTAGATTAGACAAATCCTTCTGTTGATTCCGGTTTTTCCCCCTGGTCGATCAACCCGCCAGTGGTTTGAGTCCGGTTCGGAAGTGATCCCCTCCCGAAACTTTGTGGACCTGCCCCTGAAGTCGTTGGTTCCTCAAATTGCCATAACTGTCATCCCTGTCGATATTGGCGGCAATCGAGTTCAGTTTGGACACCCGTCGCCACAGATTGACAACCGTGCGGCTGGCGGTCAATGCGGCTTTTTAAATAACCCTGATGACGGACCCCGCGAGCTATTGGGCTTATAGTTACGCCCTCAACCGGCGTCGGGAATTATCTTCTTCCCCCCTTTTCTTCGTGAGGGGGGAGTTATCTTCCCTTCGCCGGGGGACTTGACTCCCCTCTTTTTGGTGTATTACCCTTCGCCCCCCTAAGCTCACTCCGCCACTTTCATTTTTTTCTTCTTTTTGTCCACCCGGTTTTGCTCGGAGGGGCGCGTTACGTTTGTCCCTTTTCTTCCCATCTCTGAGGTACTTTGCCCTTCTTTTTTCCTGGCGCTCTTTAGATTCGTGCAATTAACTTTGGCATGCTTTCGAGCACGCATTTTTTCCTTTGCGTTGAATCTTTTACGGCCCGCTTCCGTTATTGAGCAGCGGTCGATTCTTTCGCCCCCCTTGAGTCTTTCGTTCTCTGGGTCGGTGGAACGTCGTTTCAACCGCCCCCACGTCAGAACCACGGACCTTCCCTCTCTCTTTCCTCTCTTTTTCTGCAGGAGGCCCCCTTCGATCTGTTTACCCTTCCGCAACCAAGCGGAAAGGACGTCACAGGGACAGATTTTCCCAGGAGAAACCGCGGACAGCGGGACTCAATACCTGGCATCGTTCTTCATTGACCCCGTCCACACTTTCTGACTCTCACCAGCAAAAGGGGCGGAACCTACTTTCTTCTCCCCTCGCAAGGCTATGAAGCGTAAGTTACCAGCAGCCCAGGAGACCATCCTTCTTTGACGCCTGAAAATTACGATATTCCCTCCTCCAGTCTACCCTGTTGTCCCATCAGAACAATTCTTCATGGGGAGTAAAAGGTGTGCTAGTGCTAAACTGTCCTCCCAAGCAACCCCCCTCCCCAGGCGTTAAACCTCCACCTCCTTCTTACTTTTCCCACTCAAGGAGGAGCCCCTGGTGATCGACGCGTCTTTTTCCCCCCCTACGCCTGTTGGGGATGGAGGATCCCGACGTTTTCGTTTCGTGCATCGGAATTGCCTCCTCATACTACATCCGAACCTCTTTGGTCAATTAAGTTTACTCCCCGGTTTCCCCAAGCTGGTGCCTCTATTGTATCGCAATGACAGTTTGTGCATTGCTCGACTATGGCTACCTTTCCTGGGTTTTTCCTCCTTTCCCGTTCAGCGGGGATTCAAGAGGTAGTCGAAGCGGTCCATGACCGGCTCCCCTGGAGTGGATTAGAAAGTTTTCCGCTTTTGACGCCATTTTCCGATAGTCGCCTCTTTCATCTCTCTGAACGAAAAGAACGGGGCAACACTCCCAAGACATCAGGAAGGGCGGTGCTCCCTCATCCTTGAGTTTCCGCGCGACTTAGCATGAGTTCGCCCCATCCTAATTTTTCGAGGCCATGTTTGAAACGTGGGGTTGTCCGGGGTCCCGACCTTGCCAAACTTAGAGCGCCATGTTCCCCTAGTCGCCCCTTCTTACCATAACCCTTTCAATAAACCACGGTAACGAACGGCCTCCTTGCTCTTCAGGATCAGAGTCTCCGGTTCCCTTTGCCGGGCTGGGCCCTCGTCCCATATTCTCGAAATTCCGCCGGACGAAGCAGCAGTTCAACGGGACTCCCAACAACACATCAGCGCCCCAGCAGCGGTAGAGCGTAGATTTATATCCTCCCAGCATTGTTCGGCTCCCCTCCCGTTCCTTTCATGGGCATTTAAGAAGTCCCAGTACCCCCACCCCAATAGCACTTGGGCGGAACTCCTGGGCCAGTGAATCCCTCCCTTTTCCCTCGAAGTCCAGTCCTCTAGGTCCTCAGGTTCGTTCATCGAATTTGCGCCCCATACCCCTGTCACCGATGGTATAGCAAGATGTTCTCTTCCCATTGAACCCAATTTCCCTATTCCCCACCACTTGTTCCCCTTTGTTAAGACTGCAAGCTTACCTTTCCGACGCCGACGGGTTATTTCTCCAGACTGCAGAGAGAGATTTCCTTCGCGCTGCCCTCACCCTAAACCCTCCTCGTTTCGCTTTCTTTATCGGGTTAATCGTTTCTATCTTCTGCCGATCTGCATACGCAGCACGGATTGGCCACTTCACGTTGGCTTTTTTTCCCTTTGAATGATACTATCTCCCCGTTCACCCTGTCTTTGGTGCAGTTCTCCCGATTGCCATGTGCTCAAAGTCGAGAAATTCCCCCACTCCTTCAGGACCCAGGAGTCCCGCTTTCCCTACTACCCCACCTTGGCCTGGGAAAATTTCCAGACTGCCTGGCCACCAAAAGGTTAGGTTTTTGCTTTCTCTAATACCATGGCTTGGCTCCCCTCTGAATTTAGACCGGAAGTTATGTGTCCCCCCCCTTGAAATCTTTTCCGGGACGTGATTCCTCCACCGTCGCCTGATCGGCAACGATCGATGTTCACTTGCGGTTGTAAACCTGTTCGAGTCGCTTATCATCAGGGTAGAGGATCACTTAAGAATTCGACCCGGCCACCACATTGTTCGGCCCGATATACGCTGGATTTTGTAGTTCGACCAGGTAGACTACATACATGTTTCAGGTTGGTCGGACACATTTTTCCGTTGTAAGCAGAAAGCCCTCCATCTTTTCACCGGTGTAAGGACTGGCCTCTTTTGACAGCCCTACTGTAGGGAACAGGTGAGGCACCGCCGCTTTATGTGCGGTCGGATAGTTCAGCGACCCCCTGAAGGGTACGCGCTGTTGCCAACGCCATTCGGCCGTCTTATCTAGTTAGTTGTGTTTTGTTCTTAGATCAATACGGGTCTTGGTTGTGCAGAATTTTGGTCAGTGCCTCTCGGTACCTATTTGTATTAAGGCCCCTAATTGATTGAGTGAAGATCTTCTGTCCTCCCGGAAGAACATGGCGCTCGTTCCAAGGATGCCCTTATGCCTCTGTCCTCTTCGCTTGGTCCAGTCCCACTAGAAGCATTTCGTCCGAACTTGGAGTCTTACTTTGACGAACTCTCAGCTTCAAACACCTTTTTCCAGCGCCGACGGGTGTTGCCCCTTTCTTCCATCTGGAATTCCGAGTGAGTTACTATCTCTGAGAAGCGATATTGACGGTCTTAGCTCCCTCGACCCCTTTTCCTCCCTGACAGGACTGCGACGTTTGGACACCTGTCTCCAATAGTTACGCCGGTTGACCCCAGCCCACCGTCCTGCTTGTTTTCAATTTCCGAGTTTTTTCCAGTTTTAAGTTCTTCGCATAAGAGCACAACTCCGGTTTCCCTTACGGTGGTGTTACAGTCCGCCTACCCTTGGCCCCGTGCCCCTGTTGTTACGGCTTAGAATTCGGGGCCTCTGTCCTGTTCGATATCCTCCCTTTCCCTCTACGGGATTCACATTAGCGTAGATCCAATGCCCAGTGGGCGTTCGAAACCTTACTCTCAAGCCCCCGTGCGTTATCCAAACAGTGTTCTTTTGATGACAGAACTTCTGCAGATCGGCACGCCTTCCCGTTTCAAGCTTTATCCCCTGCTCTACCCTCCCCAACGCGATTTTTGTTTCGTGCTTCTGCGGCGAGTTGCCTCTTCTTAACCAGTTCCTGATTCCTCACGTCTGGGGTCGGACTCCCCTAAACAGCTGCAGATTTCTTACTCACCAGGTGCCCTGGATTTTCCCTTCTTAACTGTCGGTTCCCAATTTCATCTGGCCCCCTCACGTGGTCTTTTTTCCCAAATGTCCATTCAGAACCCCTGGATCCTCGTTATTTTTTCACTGTTTTCTTCTTCACCCCTGTGGATGGCAGGTGTTCGACCAGTCTTTTTTTTGTACGAGTCCATCGCGTCCCGGATCCCCATTATCGGCCCGCCCCCTTTTTTTAAGCATCAGCGGTAACGATACAGGTGCTCTTGCGGGTTCATTTTTTTTTGCTTCCGCGTTCACTGATTCTTTACGGCTTGCATGTCTCTTAAGCGGGCATCCCGACTTCCCCATTGCCAGGAACCCGTTACGGAATGGTAGGTATCATGTCTCCACGAAGGAGTTTGGTTTCTTGTCCCTGCCTTTTTTTTCAGAGTTTTCCTCTGAATGCCGCATGTGCGCTTCTACCTTTTTTTTCTCCCCCACAGCGGAAACACGACACGCGTCGATCACTTCCCTCTGCCATTTTCTGTGCTCTACGAGCTATTCATTGAGGCGATCGAAACTCCATTCTCCTCGCCCACCCTCCCTCGCCTCACTTGGTTATGGTGCTCCCTTCGTTGAAGGTTCTTAAGCTCTGTTTAAGTTTCCGATTCCTCAATTTATGGAGCGCTTTTCGCGCTCGTTCCCCGTGACAACAGGCGAGTCACACGCCGTTGTCTCGGCATGGACGCGAAGAGAGTTGTCGAACTTTTAACCATCACTTCCGCTTTTCATTCGTGTCCTCAATGCCATAAGTCATTGCCTTGGGCGTTATGGCGGCAATCGTTTCCCAGGCTTTGTACCTTCCCTGATTGGTCCCTTACCACTCCGTGGTCGTTCTTAAGGCAAATGGACTCGACTGAAAAAACTGAATCTGCCCCCCCGACGAGTTTTATTCGATTTCTCCACCGCCCTCGTGCTCCAAAGGAGTTCTTCTCCCCCCTGAGGTCGAGCCCCCGGTGAGTGGGCGTCTCTGCATGCTTATCTGGATTTTCCTGTTAGCCTAGATAATTCACCCTTGACCGCCCACATGTTTCCCTTTGCATTTTTCTTTTCTTATGATGTAAACTTTATTCCCGTTAGTGCTTCCTCTACGTTTTATGTACCTTTCTGGAGGCTTTGCCGGTGGGGGTTTCTGTTATTGGAATGGCTAGATCTCCCTAGTTCCTTTTGCATACCCGCAGTTGAAACCTTTTTCGGCTTTTTTCATTCGTATGAGGTCCCACACTGCGTTTTCCACTTTTCTACTGGCCCTCCCCTTTCCATTTACGATTACCTTTCGTGTACCATAGAGACACCTCCTTAAAGAATTCCTCTCTTTTCCTCCCCCGTTTTTGTTCTGGTCTCCTCCCTCCAGTGCGGTTGTTAATGGAGTTACCCGACGTCCCCGCACAAAACATGGACAGGTCCTTTTCTTTGAAGAGTTGAAAGGAAGCCATTCCTTGGCCTCCTTACCAGCTTGTTTGACCCTCCCTCCCCTTCTTGGAACGGAACAGTTTCCCCTCCCCCGCAACACCAACATGCATTTTCGACCTAAGTTTGCGAGCCTTCTAACCTTTTCTCCAGATAATACCTGCAGCAGGATACATTCCCGCCCGTGCGTAAAACTGGAGCACGTATTTTCGGCCCCCTTCTCTCACCCTGTGGACACTGTAGCATCTAGGTTTACTTTCGAAGGCAAACCAGCGACTCGATAACTTCCCCCACTCCGGCTGCGATTCCCCCGTTGGCGAAGGTCCTGTTCATCTCCCTTCTGTAGGTTTCCTATGAGTAAGCTCTGCGCCGCTTCAATTAGTTTTTCCAATGAATGGTTTTTCCTCCTCCAAGTACTGAGAAAGGAGTATCTGCCTTAGTGGCGCCCCCCTTTTCAGTGTCCCTCTGCGACCCTATCCCTTTGCAGTCCTGGCTTCCCGACTCAACCCCCTTCTCCTGAATTTGCTCGTCCAAGCTGTTCACAAAGTGAGGGGTCAACCGCGCTAGTCGCTCTCCCCCCCCTGACACACGGCGGATCTCAGCTTTTTCAAGTGCCGTCGCTTCGCTCACTTAAATACCTTCCTTTCGTTAACAGCCTCTATCCCTTTACCGAAAAGAACGGGGAGCCCAGTCCCTTCCCATAATATCGCATCCAGTCCTGGGTTCGAGCGACGGCGTGCCAGCGCTGCTCCCCAGACATTCGTAGTGGCCGAGTTTTTTGAATCACGGCGAGGGTCGTTTTTTTCCTTTGCCGAAAAAGCAATTGCGTCCTCATGAGGATCCACTCACAACCCCCCCCTACGTTCCCGTGCCCTCCTTCCTTGACTCAAGGCATGATTCCTCTTAAACTTCCTTCAAGGAGAGCCCTTTTGCACTGGAGCCCCTCGATCTGCAAGACCGCCCCATCAGTTCGGGTTGAATCACCCAACATGCAGCGCAAGAGCGGATTGAGTCCCCTTTTCACCCAATGATCGGACGCCGCCCTTTCCCTACCGCCTAATGGGATCCGTCTCTAGCATTTCTTTCCCCCAACCCATACCGTCATTGAGTCCACCCTCCCTGAACAATGCAATCAGAACTCCTCAGGCGCTAAGAACGGATCCAGTCTTGGCATTTACGTGTTCCCCAAACACCTGCACCATGTCTTCGCACGAGGTGAAAAATTGGAACCCCCCCCCCCGTGCCAGATACTTCCTGGTTCTCCTCTGTGAATGCTGTTCCGTACTTCCTGCCGACTTGTTCCGTGCTAGTCCATCCCGTACGTACTCCTCCCGCTTTCATCTCCCCCCCTGCCGCACAATCTCGGCGGTTTTTCGAGGGATCTGTGTGACCCGTTTCACGGATCCCCCTTCCTTCTCTCTGCGGTAATTTCCCCCAACTGCCAATCCCTCGTCACGTGCTTCCTTTTTTGCATGATTTTTATTCGGGGCAGCCTGACTTCGTTGGCAGTTCTCCTCCCTGCAAACGTCGAGGCCTCTCTATATTCGAAAGTTAACGAGGAGGCTTAATTTTTCGTAATACCCACCAACGCCGTTCATTTCACATTCATAGTCCTTTCCGCGACCGGAAATTCCTTTCTTTCGTTCTAGACATTAAACTTGCCCCCATCGGACTTCACCCTCCTTTAAGTCTCTTGCCCTTTTCGGAACCACGGCTTCCGAAACGTCGCCACCTTTCGCGGTTTTGGCCTTCCCATTCTAGATTTCCGCTCTGCACCCAGCGATCGTAGTCGCTTATAGGGCTTTCGATAAGGCCCCCTTAAATCAAGAGTACAAACGTTTGCCCAGCTCTTCGGTCTTGATTCTAGGATGTTGACGGTTAGGCCTTTTCTTTCATTGGGACGACAATGCCTCGTTGTTCTCATCGTTGGTGTAGGCGTCGGCCTTCATTGCATATGGAAGCGCCAGTCTATTTCATTTCCTTTTGCGGGAATCCCGACGATTACGGTGACTATGATCTTTGTGACCCCGACAACTATGTGATGTTCCTGCGATTTCTCCCACTGCAAGCTCTCTTTTACCTTTGTTGTGTGTTATCTAAGGAATGCGCAGTTGGGCTGTTGGCCATCTCGTGCCTATTTGTATGGTCAGATCAGTTTCCTTGCGAACAGGTATGCCCTCCTTTGCCCATGGGCTTCACCGATTGCGCTTCTCTCTTCCCCCTAGTACAGCCTTTTTCGCTTGTCTTCAAGAATTTTCTCCCCCTGAAACCTTTTCTTAGAAGGACTCTATACGTCCAAAGCATTCTGCCCGTGGTACCGTTTTGGTTTCCGTTCTTCGGGATCTGATGTCAGTTTTTTTTTTTTTTTTTTTTATCAGATTTACCCCGATCGCTGGATTTCGCGTGCAACACTAGACTTCCGTTCCTGCCGTCCCCCCCACCGCGAGCGGAAGTTGGTCTCAAATATTCCCTCGCTTACATCCCTTTTCAATGGGGTCGACCTGTCGATTGAAATTTCCGGGGTCTTCGTAATAATTGGCAAAACCTCGGCTGCTGCTTTGTCGCACCACTTGGCCCCAACAGGCGGTTGTTTAGGTTTATCGAGTGGCTTCGTGCGCGTGTGCCCCTCTGTACTACAGTTCAAGTCACTCGACGTGGAGACTTTACATTCAGGCGGGCGAGTCAAATTCGTCCTTGGCCTTCGTAACTCTACCTTCATTCACCAAAGCGCCCCAGTTCTTCTCAAAAACCCCCTTGGCCGTTTGGTGCCTCGACTTCCCCGAGCGCGATCTTGCCCAACCGATGCGCTCCCTCCATAGCCACACCTCTCCTGGTTTCTCGGTCCCGGGCCCCGCGATGACCCTGCCCCTTTTCCAGTCTCCGTTTGAGTTTTGCACTCGAAGTTCCCTTCGCAGTCATGGACCGATTGAACCTTTAATACAGGTGACCCTGTTATGGTTTCCATCTTTTCACGGTTGGTCTGCACCTTTTCATCAAATGCGGTTTCTTTTGGCCTTAACTTCGGAGAACCCCCCCGCTTCCCTCTTATCTACCTTTCTTTGACTGGGAATGTGATTCAAGGCAGGTGCTGCCGTGCGTATGTTTTTGGCTCCGCGGCTGCGCTCCGTCGGATTCCCCATAGGCCGCGGTAGTGAATTCTTGTTTCCGGCATTCGGCTATCCGCTGCCCGCTGCCTTTTGTTGTCCCTGACCCTCTTCTTGGGATGTGCCTTCGTTAACGTGGTCCCCTGAATGGAACATGCCCTGGCTCTTGTCCCTTCCTATCGGAGTAAGTATATTCTGTTCCCTTCGACAGTAATTTCCCGTATGGGGTTTTGTAACAGACTGTGGGAGTCTTTGCGCATGTGCGCTACACTTTTCTTCCTGTCCCCCACGCCTTCCCCCCCTTCCCGAGAGGCAAACTTGCGCGGAAGTACTTTTTTTTGGTCTAACGCGTTCTTCCCTCGTGCATCCTCCAGGAATGATGCCCCGGCCCTGATGGTCTGTATGTTCTTTTCGGGTGAAGTGATTAAGCTTCTTTTGGAAAGCCCGCTCGCCGTCCTTTCCAATTTGTTGACAAGACCGACGCCCCGTGAGTCAACCTCTTTTTTACGGTCCTTGCTTCCCCTAGCGATTTCCCCGCTCCGTGTAGCGTGCCTCCCCGACTAGGAGAGCTTGTCGTTCCCGCAATGCCCTCCCTTTCCTTCAAGAGGCCTTTGGACACCGATATCCCTCGTGCGGATTTAGGGTCTTGCAGTCCCGTTACCATGGGTCAAAACTTTTTTAATTCTTGCCCTTGAAACCTGTGGTTTCCTATCATAAACCCCGCAAGGGACAGGCGTCGGCACCGACGCTTACTCACAAAAGGAGTCCGCCGTTCTCTTCTTCGAAGATTGGGAATGCTCCCTTGGATTGCGGTTCTAGAATGTCTGAGTCCTCAACCTCTTTTTGTCGAAATGGTCTTGCAAGTTGATTGATCTTTTTGCGTCCCCCCCTCTTTTGTCGATTAGGCTTACTTTACTTCGTCCCCAATGTTCTTTAGTTGTCTGACCTTTATTGGCATGAGCCTTCCTCTCTCAGGTCGCCTTTTTCATTTCAAATTGTTTCTTTCGTCCCGTTTGTTCTTGTTCCTCCTTTCAATGTCCCCTGTGTTTCCAATGATTTTTACTTGCCCCTTTCCGTGTGTACTCCTTTTCTATTTTTTTCTTTCGGTGACGGTACCCGCCATTACGTATCCTGCACCCCTGCTACTCTCCCCCCCTCATCGTGGAGCGGTCCACTTGGTTTTCTCGATAAGCTTTTTTTCCCGCCTTACCACAGCAACAACAGGCCTGCTTACCTCTCCGGACGATTGCTCCCTAAATGTGCCCCAGCTGTTACCTCCAATACGTTTTTAGAACGCCGGCCACCCGCCCCCCTTTTCCCTACAACTCCCAAGCTTAGAAATCAAAAGGTTACCGTGCGCCTTCCCAAATCTCAGGTTCAGGTCCTACTTACAGCAGGAGCCGATTGTCGCCGCAAACCTCCCCGTTTTATCTCCCACTCCGAGCCTCACCCCCTTTTCTTCCCCAGATAAACGCAAGATGGACCTTGTGGCAAGAGTTTCTTTTGAGACCTGCCCCCCAGCACCACAGTCGCTTCCAGTCCCCCGGCGAAGGCGCATCCGTCCCAACTCCCTTCTTCGTAACTGGGTAGAAGGTGTGCCGATTTTTGATGGAAGCTTCTCGCCCAACGTTGACGGTTTCCTCCGAAACGGTTTCCAACAAAGCTGGAATTTGCCTCCGCCTTCTCCCTTTTCCCTGTTGACGTTCAAATAGTGGCGTGTGTCCCCCTGGGCCCCCTAGCTATCTCTGTCAAGTATGTGTCATTCTTTTCTGAACAAAACGCGCGCGCCTCTTGCAGTTGCGTCACCCCACAGTCGGATCAACGAAGCTAGTTTACGCTTTCATTCCCTTCCTAATCCTTTCGCAAGATTAATTGCCCGGCAGGACTGCGTACAGAATTGTCAATACGTCATTGGCTCCCCTTTTCCAGCTTTTCCACACGACAACGGGAGACCAGCCAAGACCATTAAGTGCGGGTGACGATTCATCCCTGAGTTTCGAGCGCCACGCGGGAGCAAAACTCTCTTCTAGCCCCCCCCCTTCCCTCCGTGATGAGTTGCGCCTTGTGGAATCGCGCTTTCGTTTCCGTGCCAAAGCCCGTCTCACAGGGTCGATTGCAGGGGTAAAATCCTCATGTTTCTGAAAACCCCTTTCCTTTCCTACACACCCTTTATCCCCCCACACTGAAGTGACGTCAGGGTATGAACTTTTTTCTCAGATAGTCTCAGGCTCACTTTCCTTTGCTGCCTTTTGAGCGCTTTCAGGAATGAAAGCCGCGTTCAGCCCTTTATCCAACCCCTCCTCTCAAAGCGGTGAGTGGCCTCCCCATCTCGGACGCCGCCTTTACTACAGTCTGGAGGATCTCGCGTATCGCGCACCCAACCCCATCCTCATCTTTGTCGACCCCAACGTCCCAAACTTTTGAAAGCTTCCAGGTAGCCAATACAGGAGCCATTTTTCTATTAGCCCAAAAAACCTGCACCTTTTGAGCCGATGGCTCTGAAATGGGAACCCCCCCAACAGGCCAGTTCTCCTTAAACAACCAGGGTCATGGTTCAGATCGCCCTTTTCCCCGCATAGTGAGCTGATCCGCTCTCAACCCCTGTGAATTTTCCTGAAGCTTTCCTTTCGTTCCTCCGAACAACCAGATAGCGGTTAGTTGTTTATCATCGTCTATCGGAGTGTCCCGCCCACGTTTCGTTTCACACGGACCACTGTGTGGATAGCGCACGTTTTCCTCTTGCTTTTTCTTCTTTTTCGAGAATGGCCGGACGAGTGTTTCCCCTTTTCTCCCGCCTATTCATCCTCCCCCTTAGGTCTATTTCCCAGGCCTAGGAGTGGCCCGGTTCTTGCGCCTCTTTTTTCGTCCTACAACCCCGTTCTTTTTTAAGTTTCATGTTGTTCTGCGAAACGAAATCGATGTTATTTTTTTTGCACGCCGTGCTCTCCCCTGCCTTCGACAGGCCCTCCCCTCTTGCGTGTCACCCTATTGGACCAAAGTCTTTTGGTTTGTCCCGCAGGACCATTTGATCGAGTTGTGCCTCTTTCCCCTCGATTAGTCTTTTCTCGTTTTTTCGGGGTAGTGCCCGTTCGAGCTTCCCTAGCCCCACACCCACACCGTTGCACGCCGTCCCCCTCGCTTGTCAGAGGTTTTCGGGTCTTGGGCCGCTCAAATCCTCCCGGTCCTCCAAATGTTAGTGACTAGATTCCCCAAGCCTTACAAGGTGGTGCACCGGATCTTGCATGCTGCATCTTTGACCCCTTAGTTCCCTGGAATCCGAAGATCTCACCGCGTGTGCAATGCTGCTCTTTTTCCAGCCTATCGGTAAGCTGGCACGCCACCTCGGCCTTTT
>Ga0179593_1324688_pt1 | contig 13281 bp, 10 predicted proteins | sample CZODoug2_1_08_16_FD_185931 | JGI IMG/M metagenome (GOLD analysis project Ga0179593, IMG submission 185931) | Vadose zone soil fungal communities from Angelo Coast Range Reserve, California, USA - CZODoug2_1_08_16fungal (PacBio error correction) | ecosystem: Environmental > Terrestrial > Soil >... | reverse complement strand
AGTTTTAACTTTTTTTCCCTTTGTTCAGAGAGAAGGCGCCTTCTCCTCCGCCGGACTCGAGGTGCTACACAAGGTCCTTTTTGTTCCCTTCTCGTTGACTTTTTCTGCCCTTTTCCCTCCCAAGTTCCTCTTTCCCGACCATTTTCCCCACGGGTCCTCCTAAGAGCTGTCACCGCTCCGGAGGCCGGTTTGCGTGTCGCCCCAAAGTCTCCTCGGTTTTCATCGTCCTACTCCTCCTTTCCTTCCCCCCTTTAGCAGTTCCTTGATCTCGACGACTGCTCGTCTCGCTTCCTTCCTTCGAGCGACCTTCTTCGCGGGAGATGGGAGGGTAGCGTTTCTCCCTAGGATTGCAGTTTGGCAAGGAGAGGTCTTCGCGCGGTCCTTCTCTCCCGGTTCTTCTAATCCCCCTTGTCGATAGGTCCTAAGCAGAACGTCCCTAACCTCTTTCTCCCCCACCATCTGTAGGGAGAGAACCTAATAGTTCCTTCTTTAACCTCTGATACGTTGAGGACCTTTTTTTTTTATGTTACTCGGATCATGACTCTCCTCCTAAGAGAGAGTTACCAAGACTTTCCCCTTTCGAAGGACAGCTCCGGTAGCCCGATGAGAGGATCCCGCTAGGTGGCGCAAGAGTCTCCGGTTCTTCCTGGGAATTGGTGGGCCCGGTTTGGCATTCGACTGGGTTCCCGGTGGGGTCCCTCCCCTCCCAGTTGAAAGGTTCGAAGGTGTATTTTTTCTTAGAGTAGAATACTCCTCTTAAAGGTTTCATTAGTTGAGAGAAACGAGTTTCGGTTCTAAAGGGGGTTGGGAGCGTGACCTTCTCATTCTTTTTTCCCCTTTTTTTTTTTTTCTCTAGTCCTCCCCAGTTTCCCGCCGTTCCGCGTGAGAGGACCGTGACCGGGTGATGGTCTTCCGTTCTTTAGTCGTTTCCCCCCCAAAGAGACGCAGTCTACCTCAACGCCCTTCGGCGTGTGGAAGGTTAACGAGGTAGTAAGTCCACAATTTGAATCACTGCCCAATGCCCTACTCTCTTCCTTTCGACTTCAAGCTCTTCGCTTTTTTTTCGGTTTGTACGTTACGCTTTGATGCACGCTTAATGACACATCCTGCTTCTACGAAAATCCTACCTCCCCTCTGTTGCCAAGCGTTCTTTAACTTTAGGATTTATCTGTCTTTCTTGGTCTCTTTTTCCCTTGTCCGTTACTGTGAGCGGCTTTCCACCCTGAGAGACCTCCCCCTTTTTCCTCCAGCACGCCTGACCACAGACCAGCGGAGCAACCCGCTCGCAGTTCAACTCCCTTTTCCTTTTCCCTAGACGCCTCATCAACCGCGCACTTTCGTACACTGACTTCGGGCATGCGATCCCTCCTCCTAGCTTTTATCAGATAGTACTTTTCCGGGTCAGTACGTCGTGAGGCTCAGTCTCTTCTATTGAGATTCTTTGGGAAGCAGCACCCTCCAGCCTTTTTCCTCTCCTTTGATTGCGTTGTTCACAGGGTGTTTCGTGCTTAGCGTTCTGTTCCTCTTCCCTTCCAGCCCCTCACCCCGAGAAGGTAGCGGACATGGGTTTTCTGTCTTCCTTCCCCTTTGCCTATTCAGAGTTTTTCCTGGAGGCTTCGCTCGATGACGAAAACTTTGCCGTGCTTCCGACGCCAAACGGTCGCTCCCCTTCGCGATTCTTCTTTTCGAGACTTAGCATCCCTCGCGCCACGAGGTTGTCGATCTGCATGCACCCTGAAAGAGCGACCTCTTCCCGGTTTTTCGATTCTTCCCCCCTAAGAGCGGGACGAGTGTTTTCTTTCAAAAACCGCGGCGTGTCCACAGGAAGAAATTCTTTTTAAAGATGGCGCTTTTCCTTTCCCCGGAATTCTCTCGTCGTTCGAAAGTAGTACACCCAAATCCCCCCTCCTCCTCCGCGGAGTATGGTTTTTTTCCTGTTGTCAGAAGGTTTTCCCAGGTTATGGCTGCCACGCGCTTTTTCCCCCCCCCTTCCTTGCCCGAACCCCTCTTCCGAATTATAGAAAGCGGCTTTCGAATCTCTTTCAGAAGGGGGGATAGTCTCACTTTTTCTTCATCCTCTCGATCTAAGACCCGCCCCTTTTGCCGTTGCACCGCATCTTCTTGGGGAGTTCCTCCTAGCTTCCCTCTTTAGTTGGATTCATTTTCTTTGACCGCTTGGAAAGATTTGTTGAGCGAGATATCGTCAATTATCCTTTGCCGTAGCCCACCCATTCTGAATTTTCCCCTTTTCCCTTCCCCTCTCTTCTACGAGCACAGGTTTCCTTCTCCTGCTAGCTCTGCTGAACTCCGGCCCCCAAACTATTCCTCTTGTCGCTCCCCCCTTTTCCCTCCCTGTTCCCCACGCCCGGATGCTACGACGCACAGTATCCTCTTTGAGTCGATTTAGAAAGGAGGAGAGTTCTCTCCGAAGGCGGAGTTTGACGAATGCGATCTGGGCCTTTTTCTCTGACCCTCTGAAGTCGATCCTCTTTTTGGTTGTGAGATGGTATGGTTTTGCGCGCTTACTTGATGTTCTTCAAGAATTAGTTTTCTGTAGAGACTGTTTCAGGTGACTTTAGTGACGTGCCTTCATTCTTTCCCTTCTGTTACCCCACCTCCTTTACGCTGCTACCGACACCAATCTTTTCTGGTGTTCCCTTGAGAGCTCCTCGCCCCCGTAGGGGAAGAGAAGGTTCTGCAGTGTGTCGACCGACAAAGCCGATTCGCGGGATCCTTCCAGTCCGGAAAGGTACTCTACATTGTGCCTCCCCTCTTTCCCATGGATCGTGTCATCCCCCTCTCAGTTATTCCGCCCCAGCGTTACAGCCAGTTCCTAGCAAACGGAGATTGGTTTTTTCTCATCGTCATGCAACGTCATTTTCCGCCCTGAAGCGACTGAGTACATACTCCTTCGTAGGATGAATCCCTATTCCCTTAGGCAGATCGAAGCGTTTTTGCAGCTAGCACCCCCCCCCAAGTCGGAAGAGACCAATTTTTTTCTGTCTCCACTCCCCCTTCTTATATTACCCCGAGGATTGAGCACGTCCGACCGTACATCGCCTTCTTCTTTCAGTGAGTAAGCAACGCGCCTTCTTGTCGTCGTGACTTCCCTAGACGATTGTTCCATTTATCGCGTACGAGACTTCTAAGACGCCCTTACCCCCCCCCGATCGATCTCCCCACTGCTGCTCCATATTTTTTAGCGTTCCGGGGAAGTGTCTCTGAGCCGGTGGCCCCCAGGACCCTTACTCAAATGAACTTCCCCCCTACTGTTAGAGAGGTTGCCATCCATGTCCCTCGACTACGTCGTGGCCATACTTCTTTGGACTCTTCCACGAGACTCAGTCAGTCCTTCCCCATTCATTCTTTTCCGCCTGGATGACACTTCTTCCTCCAATGCTCCTCTCTCGGTTCTGAACCGCCTCTGTTTTTTTCCCTTCTCAAAATTGGTAGGAATGTCGAGGTCGAGGTACGGTTTTTTTTACTGACTCCCCTCTTATATTCCGAAGAGGATATGTGACCTTACTTAACCTGGCCCCCCTCGCATGCAACGAGTGGTGTTCGAGTTCTCTTTTCAATCTACCGGGTCACCCCCCTTCTATCCTGGATCTTATCAAAGTTTTCATACGTAAGTCTTTTTCTAGACAAGCTTTTTCTCTGTGGCCAGCCAGTCGGGAGAAAGGCTGTTTTTTAAACGTGCTGATGTGCTTGCGATGGCTTGACCCCCGAGTTCTTTTCTAAATCCTCTTGACTCTTTCTTACTTCCCGATCTCCTTTCCCAGAAAACCTTTTCTCGTACTACTCAGTAAAAAAGCCCCTCCAGAGTTGAGACCAGTCGACTGAAGATTTTTCACCTCGTCCTCCTTACATGAGTTTTCCCATCAGTTCAGTCTCCTGGCTTTTTCCCGTTCGTTTATCCCTCGCTTTTTTTCCTCCTTATCGTTTTTTTTGATTTGATGACTGAGAAAGTCCATAAATTGGTAGGTGTGTGGCTGGCCGGATCCCTACATGCTGACAATAACCCTTCCTGGGAGGAGTCGCTCGAAGATTCCTCACCCCTGGTTGTCGTCTCCTTCGTTTTGGTTACCCTGCCGGGGTTTTACTAGCAGGACTCCGGCTGTTTTTTTTTTTTTAGGAAGCCTTTTTATTGAGCTGAGTCGTCCCCGTTGAAATTGGCGGTTTTGGTCCCCAAGGTCCGATCTTCTTTCCTCCTTCGTTTTTTCTAGGCGCTGACGCATTTTCTTTGAGGCTAATGAAAATGCGTCGCACCCTCATCCCTTTTCAAGTCGCATCTGGCCGGGTCCCCGTCACCGAGTTCACACCTTATCTTACTTTATTTTCGTCCTTTGCACAGTCTCCCCCTTTATTTTTCCCACCATACGAGACTCGATCCCGGCCCCCCCCTATTAGATTAGTCTCAGTGGGTTACTGAATAGCCGTCCGCCCCTACGTTGACTTCCTCGAGACAAACGTTACATACTTCGAGTTTCCTACTTTTCCCTCTCAAAGACGGTACACCAGGCATCCGTCTTGACTGCCTTTCCCTCTATCCCCGGTTAGACCCTTCTTTCTTCCCCTAGACCTTTTCGGACCATTTCAGCGGTCTTTATACAGCCTATTGCCACGCCCAAGGCTTGTTAGAGGTCCCCTTAGGCAACCTCGTCTTCCCCCACGGGTTGCGCACTGGGCCGTCGACCTTCGCCTAATATTAAAAGAATTTCCCTTTACATATGAAGCGGGCCTCCGTTGGCTTCTCTTGCCCTCGAGATATGTCGATACCCCGCGATGCTTCCGTTCCCGTCGCCTAAACGGTCGAGGCTAAGTCACCGCCCTTCTTATATGGCGCTTTCTTTTGTTCTCGACTCCTGCTCTTTTCGACTCAGGTCTCCCCCTGTTTTCCCATGGATTTGGCCTCCTTTTCCCTCTTTTCTTAGAGCTCCTCGCCCTTCCTGGATAGCCCCATTTTAGGCGGTCCCCGAACCCCCTTAATTCCACGCGTGGGCCTCTTCGCTCATCATTTCTCTCTGGGAACTTCTCCTTCAAATTCTCGGTTTCGGATCCTGTGCTGTCACGGACGCTGGTTTGACTTCAGCCTTCTGATTTATGCCAAGAGCCCTTTCGCTACCAAAAGAGGTACCCGTAAAGGCATTCACATTGCTCACAGCGTACCCGAACCCTCTCTCCATGGAAGAGTGCTGCCTTCTATTCCACCCCCCTAGAGAGTCTTACCTTAGGTACCGAACCGACGCTTTTTTGAGCATCTGTTTTTTTTTCCCTTTGACTAGCCCCTCCCCGAGGGTGCCTCTTAAGAATCGGATTCTCCCCGTTTCACCGGATCGCTGCGTCACTCCGGAGTTCGCACACGACATCAACCTCCTCCTGCCCCCGAAAAGCCCTCCCCCCACTACTAGACATTAATAAGATGATGGTCTCTTCTTCCGGCAGACAGAAAGTGCCACCCCCCCTTCTTCCTGCTTCCTCACCCCTCTTGTTTCCCCCATCTTCCCTTCCTCCCCATACGAGTCCCTTTCATTTGTAGTAGCCCTTCGTGGGGCCAGCCTCTTATTTGTAGATTCTTCCCGTCAGACGTGGGGGCACTGGCTCAAGCAGATGTTCTCTCTACCGCCGACAGAGACCTTTTTCTCGTCGACCCTCCAGTGTCCATTAAGTTTATCGATTTCCCCCCGCCCTTTCCTTCCCTTTACGATCTATTCGCTCTTCTGGGCAACTCTCTGAAACCTCGAGTACCCCTCTTTCCCGACCCGCTATGCACCAAGATCAGCGAAGGCGGCGCCCTACTATGATGCACCTTTTATCTAGCTATAGGTCAAGGGGGCTCTTTTTACCAGTCTGCTCTCCCCATATTGGACTCTTTTTCGTTTCGTCAGTTTCGACCTGCAAGGCGCTCAGATTTCTTTCCCTTCTTGTTGAACCTTTTCCCCCTTACACCTCCACAATGTCCCCCCCCCGATTACTACTTCTTCCATTCGACACAAATAGGGGAGCTTATTTCTCTGGTAGGACTCTTCAATTCCTGCGTTCACGTTTTCCTCCCCTGCCCCCCCGTTTCACCGAACCCTATGAGTCTCGGTTGCCGAGAGATTTTTGGTACCAAGCCAGACTGACTCGCTCCATGACCACCCTGGGGCTTCCTTTTCGAAGCTTCCTGCTCGCCTACAGTCTTCCTTTAGGTCTCCGAGCCGTTGACTTCGCGATGCACGACTTTCTGCTTCATCTCTCCTCTGTTTCTTCAGTTGAGTATCGGAGAAACTTAAGTTCCGAATTCAGTTTTTCCGCTTTTCCCCCCCCAAAAAAAAAAAAAACCACACCCCCCCCCCTGCTTTAGGCAATTTGACTGACCCCTCGGCTACTCAATGTAATAGACTTATGTGTGTTTTTCGCGATCGGTCGTCATCCGCAAACCACCCCCTTTTTTCCCTTAAAGCCTAAGGTGAACCTGGTCTCGTTTCTTAGCGAAAAATCGATATAGGCCGTCATTCCACGAGTAACATTTAGACTCCTTGAGTTTCGCGACCTCACACTCTTTCGTATTTCATTAGGTTCTTTTTTCAGTACGTCTCTCGTTTGTATGGGGGGGTGATTGTTCCCTCCAAGGATCCCTTCCTTAGAGGTTCACTTTAGTCTGATTGTGATTGACCGGAGAGGTCTATCTAGCGTGATGCATAATCCCCTTGGAGACGTCTTAATGCCTGCCCCTTATCACATTCCCCCTGTCCGAGGCGTTCAACAAGACTTCTTCCTTTCTCTTTCCAAGATCTTCCCCCGTCGGTAGTCGCTAAGGGACGGCCCCTCTTTAGGGATCTTTTCGCGACATCCTGCGACAGATTTGGTAGAAGTTCCTTGGCCCCTGTGGACCGAGAGCTGGTCGTTCATGCTTTTGGAGCGAGTGGGTTCATGCTGACCGAGCCCCCCCTCCTTTTTCTTTTTTTTTTGAATTTGGACCTCGGATGCCGCCTTCACCGGAGGGCCCTCTTGCCCCCGGCTGGGCTGCGGAGGTTTATCTTTCTTTAGTCAGCTACTTGCCCCAGCCAAAGTCCCTGTGGTCATTCGCTTTGACGAGACGCGCTGTCCTTTTTGTTTTGATCTTTCCCCCTCCGAATCTCCCTTTTTGTTCTCTCTTCAATCTCCAACTTCGTCGCCGAGTTATCTACTATATGTGGACCGAATTGCAGGTGTCAGTTAGTAGCGACCGAGTTCACGAGGCTCCGGGGGAGTTTTGGATTTCCCCGAGTTAGCCTGAAGCCAAAGGGGAAAGCCCCCACCTATTTCCAGCCCGTCTGCTCGGTCCGAAGGAGGAAAAACTCGTCAGCTTCATATCTGGCCTGAAACCCCCCCCATCCTTTTGGCAAACTTTTTCCCCACGTGCGGAGTCTTATGAAGCGCCCCGCCCCGCTCAGGTGATCCGTTAGCTCGTGACCCTCTCGACGATTATTTCTCTCCAGAGACCCCTCAGGTGGTTAGATCTCTGTGAGCTGAGTTTTTTTCTTTTTGGAAAGTCGCCACCTTTGGGCTTGCACACTACCCCCACTCCTCTCTTCAAGTTTCTCCCACGAGTGGCCCCCTTCCAATGCCGTAGGATGGCAGCTCGGAATCCGCCCATTTTAATTCCCCCCAGAGCCTTTTTTCCTGAGGAGACCGGTCTTCTATTTCAAGCTTAGAGTCCTGGTTACCTTACTTCTCTCTTCCGGCTTCTTGCTTCCCCCTTCCCCCGAGGTGGGCTCCTTCGCCCCCTCCTGCCCGTCTTTTTCCCCTCCTTAGGAGTGCCCGTTTTTTTAAAGGGTGAGTTCGTTCGAACTTAGTCCCTTTTCCCCGACCTGGCCGCTTATTGGGCTTTAGACACTCCGGTCAGCCCCCTCGTTGAGAAGCCAGTTTCCGGTCGGATATGAGAATGGCTCATGTCTACACAACTGCTTCTTCCGTCGGTTCGCTCCCTCGCAGTTAAGACGTCCTCACAGTTCTATTCGGTCGAAGCGAGCGCGTCGCTACTTTCCCCCTGCGCTGCGGAATGAAGGAAGACGAAATGTTTTACCCGGGGTTTGATTCTTCTTTTTTGTGGTGCTGGTTCTGCAAAAAAGTCGAGCGTGCACCTCGAAGAAGTCCGTGGGCCTGTTCCCTAGGTCTCTCTCAGTCACTTAGAATGTGTGATTTACGTTCTTAAACCGCCCCCCGCTCCGCACGAGAGCCCCGAGTTTCTCTTGATTCTCTTCGATCCTCGTTGACCCATGTTGGGAAAGTTCCCTCCCGCTGTTCCAATTCCTTTAATAACTCTTGATAGATCATTCGTACGTCGCGTACCCGAAGTTTCTTTTTTACAGCGCGCCGCTCTTCAGTTCCCCTAGAAGACCGGTTTCCTCCAGATCTCTTGTGCCCCTCTTCAGACCGCGAGGCCGTTCGTTGTCTCTCGGGACCCTTTACCTAGAGTTGTTTGAAACGCTCGATAGATGCGTCCCTTTTTCACCTTTCGTCTTCCTCCCCGAGTGTAATGGCCCGATATTGGTCGCTTCTTAACCGAGCTCCTGTTTCCTACCCCGACCATCGTGAAGCCGGCCCCACGCGGCGTCTAGCGCTCCCAATCCAAGCTAACCCCTTTCTGATAAGAACCAACCTTTGTTTTTCCTTCTTGTTGGAGGCGACCTCTTTGCGACGGAGGATCTCCCTTGAGTAGTTCTTTCTTTCTGGATGGTTTTCCTGCTTTCGAAGTCCCGGTCCCGCAAAGAATCTTCGGAAGCGATCAACGGCGTCCCCTGTGCGCTGGTGGCGGATTAGTCTTGGAAGTCCATATTAGTTCCTATTCTCCCTTTTCGGTGACTCTCTCCGCATCTTTCCTTTTATATGACCGGTGAGCAGCGAAATTAGCTGTCATTGCCTAGATGGAAGGGTCCTTTGGCGGGAGATCTCGATTTGGGCTCTCCGTTCTCCTCTCATCTGATTTCGAGTCCCCAGTTTAGGAGTTCTCCCTTCCCTGCGTTCCAGAGTCCCTCGCTTGCTGCGTTTTTTTTTTTTTCGGGATCCACCTCGAGTTTTTCTCGTTCTTCTGAGTCATTTTTTCCCGTAGCCCAGGAGCGGGAAGAGGCATTTCCCCCTCTCCTTTGCTCTTTGAGCCGCCCGGAAGGGGTAGTTTCGACCCGTATCCCTTTCGAGCTCCTAGTCTCGGTTGGGCTCCCTCTTTTTTCAACCCCCAAACCACGCCCTCACGTCTCTCCCCCGTCAGGGCTCCCCAATTTTCTGACCCCGTTCTGAGTTCAGCGTCCATGATCTTGTCCCTTTCCTGCGTACCTCTCGACTTCCCTTCTGGTGTTTTTCTGCTTGACCTAATGCTGTGTACGAGCCTACGACTTTCGCTGGGCAGTTTCATAAAAACTCGTCGATCTTTCAAGAGATCAAGATTACGCATGGTAAGGTGGCTAGTCGGAAGCAACCCTTTCTGGCCTTCCCATTTGAGATGTTCCCCCCCCTCTGCTAAGCCCTTTCCTTTGCATTCTTCTTCATTCCGTTGGCGATTCTCGAAGAGTCGTGCCTTACCCTTTTATCCCCGCCTCTGTTTTGTTTACCGAGATCCATGATATTTCTTTTTAATGAACGTCCCCAGCGGTTTCCCCCCTCAAAGTTTTAGGACGAGCTTTTCTAGTAAGGGTTGGTATCTATCCAGATTTTCTCCTCGTTTATCTCTTGGCGGTCTCCACCTCAACTGTCTCCTCTCTCCGCCGAGGGTCTTTTTTTCTCTCCATAGAAAGGGTTGAAACCCTATGACGTAGCTCCTTTCAGATATGCCTTTAGGAGTTTAGCCAAATCTAGTTATCTGCTCTATTCTTCCTTTCTGACGAGCTTGATTCAAAAGTGAAATTTTTGCGGCGAAGTGTACCCTCTCGTCCTCCATCCTTTCCTCCCTTCCGCAGCCCTCAAGTCAGAAGTGCTTCCCGCAGCCGATCATTTATTTAAACCAACTTTTTTGATCCGCATACGCTCCACCCCCATGCCGCATAAAGTCTCTCCTACTCAATATGTATCATATAAACAAATACCCAGTTGTGACCGCCGGTAAGCACGCAGGACGTAACGGTCGTCTGTCCTCGCCTTATAGATTAATCCTCTCTTGGATCTTCTAGAGATGCATTTGAAGGAGAACCTTATACACCATTGAGGGAGGTGGACTCCCCGGAGATTCTTCTTCGAATCATCTTGGCCTCTCCGTCTGAGAGGTCTCCTGATCTCCGCGAGTGGGATTTACCCAGGCTTCAGGAATTGGACTTTTGGTCCCCACGGTCCCCCAGTCTTCCACGGCTTCCCAGAAGGCGCGGTTTCTAGGAGTACCCCCTGGACTCCCTTCTTTTGCCGATCTAACCCTGGATGAAGACCAAGCATTTATCTTTTAATCTCGTCCTCGGCCGGGCTGGATGACAGAGTGCTTTCAGGTAACTGAGGAATATTTGATATTCCTTCAAGCTATGAATCTGGTTGCCCCTTTCGATGTCCTTACAAGCTCCCCGGACACAGGCTCCTTTTCGGCCCAAAGTGGCTGCGTGTCTTTCAGGCAAAGAGAACGACTTTCACTCCCCTCTACTTCCTCGATCGCCCCCTTCCTCTAAATTTCGCCTAGGGTCTTCCCCCCTCGGAGTTTCTTTTACTTCCCCAGTTCTACCTCGGATCTTGGAAGATTCCCGTGAAGAACCCGAGCGGGACATTCTTTTTCTTTTCTTTTCCCTAGCTGAAATGCGCCCGTCTCTAACCCCTCCCTTTGATGGCCACTGGAGCGTAGTCTATGTCATTTAGGCCATCCGTCCCCACAGAGTTGTGGTCTCTGGGTTTCCTTTCACTTGGTACCCTTTTCCCCCGACTCTTAAAAGTATTTGCGCATGAGATACGCGCTTTTTTCTGCATTCCGGTCTCCGCGGGATGCGCTTCTACAAGAATCCGGATTCCTTCAGTCACGCACCCTCAGGCTCTCTGAGTCCTGAGACAGTGAAGATCCCCTCCGCTGGACGCGTTTAGGACTCTGCGTCTTTGGGTTTAGAGCTTCCGCTTTCAGTGGGGAGAGTTCCAGTCTGCTGTTTTCCCGACGCTTCGCTACCAGGTCGCTCAGCTCTGCACGCTCCCCCCGTTTTCATATACCGCCTTATTAGCTGCTTTTAGCAGCGTGAGTGGATGGACCCTCCGTCTCCCTGTGGTGGCAGCTTCCTTCTTTCACCCTTCGAAGCCCCTTCCGCGAGTTTTTTTCCCTCCCCGTTGTACTCCCCCCGGCGAAATTTTTCCTGTACCCGTCGGCAGGCACGCTTGCAATTTCGTTTTTGTTAGACATCGGGTCATTTTCCCCCGCCCTAGCGCTACCGTCAATTCCCCCCCGTGAAGCAGACAAGACCTTTTCGCCCGATCCACCTGGTGCAGAGCCCGCATAGTTGAGCACCGTTCACCTTGGCCCCTGTCTCTAAGAGTTCCTCAGTTAAGTATCCTTCAAACGAACACTCCTCTAAACGATCCATTACCATTATCCCCCCGACCAAGCCAACCAGACCGATGACACCTGTTCCTTACTTCAAAGATGTGGCTCCCGGACGCGTTTGTGAAAATCAGGCATGTGATCTTCCCTCTTTCCCTTTCTCTACTTCCTTTCACGTCCCGGCCATCCCATCCTTGAGGACTTCAAGTGGTGTAGTAGCGGAGTGGTTCTATGAGTCATTTTAGTCTGTTTAGAAACTGCCTCTTGTGGTTTGAAAAGGAGCTCCGATTAGTCTCTACGAGTGACCGCTCAAGGTTTACTTTCCCCCCTAAAGCGGAGTTGCTAATTCCTCCCGATGTAGAAGGCCGTCCAATTTTCGGACCTCTATGACTGTCGCTTGTTTTCCCTTATCTTGACCCCCCCGAATCTCCCCGACGTCCGCTGACCGTCCCACCGTTCGCGGCTGCGCTGAAATGGACGATGCTGTTCAACTTCAATTTTTTTTTTTTTTCTTCGTTCTCGCTCCCGACTTCCGTCTCTTATCCCCGTTCGAAGACCCCCCACATTTACTTCCGGACTTGCCGATTCCCGGTCGATCAAGTGTCCTATTTGTTTCCCCCCCTCCCAATTTGTTTCACCGCGGCTGATTGCAAAAACCTTTTCCTCGCAGAACCTCTTTTTTTCTACCCACGTTTTTTTCACCAGGTAGTCGCGGGTTGTTTCTCCCCCTGTAAGTCCAATATTTCGACCCGCTTGCGAAGGCCTTCGGCAACGATCCCATCTCCCCCCCAGTCTTCGCTTATAGGTGGTCACGCTGCTGTATGGTTGGACAGACACCTCCCGTTATACGGATGTTATCCCTCGAATTTGCGGCCAGAGGCCGGTCATGCTGCCAGAGAACCCCCTCGTATCTGAGACCCTCTTCTTGGAGCCCCTTCTCGAAGAAGTTTTCTTCCCTTCTCCTAGGTAGAGCCCCTCTCAGGAAGCACTTGCCATTTGTGATCTAAGGCTGCTATCCTCAGGAACATGCTGCCTCTTCCCGGGTCTGCTTTTTTTTTTTTAACCATGTTCCGAGTGCGTCGCGTCGGGTCTTCCCGGTTTCTGTCCAGTATTAGACCCCCGCCCTATCCCCCTGTTAATGCCACCTGTACCCTTGCCACCTCCGGGCCCACGCTGAGAGTTTTCCCCTTGAGATGAGACACCTCATCATCATTTTTTTTCAGTCAGTATAGTACTCCTCTCCTCAAGTTACTACTCTTCTGGAGTTCCAGATCCCTGACCTTGATGAAAGATTCTCTTCTAAGTAGGATATTTCTTTTATTTCGGCTTATTTCTTTTTTCATATTACGGACCTCTTTCCGCTTTGTCGCCGAGGAGGGAGAGCGCCTGGGTGTTTGATTTTTTAAATGTCTCCGTTTTTTGTAAGTATGAACCAGCTACAGTCACTTTACTCAAGCAGTAAGGTCGTCTTCCCCCGACCTGGATCCTAGGTCATAGATAAGCGGAGGCCCCTCTTGATTTGCGTGGTGACCTTCCTCCCCTCCCCGCACGATTTTTCTCTTAGCGTGGCCCCCCCGAGGAAACGGTCTCATTCATTTTCAGCTGGAGCGATTGTATGCTGGAGAGTTTCCTCCCCACGTCTGCCTAGGCAGAAGGGTCCGGTCGGGCAGTGGCGAATTCTTGAATTATTTTTTTAAGCCGTTGACCCTGACTTCAACGTAAGGTGGCCTCTCCTTTGATTTGTTCGTCACCGACTACTCGGCCCCTCACCACTCCAAAGGAGGTCAGTTAAGAGAACGTTCCGGCTTTGATTTTTTGCGTGGGAG
>Ga0179593_1284774_pt1 | contig 13281 bp, 19 predicted proteins | sample CZODoug2_1_08_16_FD_185931 | JGI IMG/M metagenome (GOLD analysis project Ga0179593, IMG submission 185931) | Vadose zone soil fungal communities from Angelo Coast Range Reserve, California, USA - CZODoug2_1_08_16fungal (PacBio error correction) | ecosystem: Environmental > Terrestrial > Soil >... | reverse complement strand
TGGTCTTTCTTTTTTTTTCCCCCCCCCCTGACACCCTTTCGTCCCCGCTTTTGACCCCCCGGATAAAAACGCAGCTGTCCGTCCTGCCTTTTTTTTGGAGAGTTGACAGCGTCATTCGTCGGAATTTAAATCAGGGTCTCATCCTCGGCGTTTTGCCACTTCTACGTTTTACCTCTTGACATGTTTTCTGCCTTTCTCCTTTCACGAAGGTCCCTGAAGTTACAGTAAAAAATAAGGTTTCCTTGTGACCCCCTTTTTGCAGGGGACCTTATCCGTGCGGGAATTTACGGCTTCCCACCCCATTTTGTCCGCCCCTCCTTGCCCCCCTCTTTTCGATGAACACCGCACTCGATCAATCACTCGTGGGGTCCCACGGCTCTGACCCATCCTCACTCTTCCCTTCATCCCCCCCCCATCCCTTCGGATGTCAAATTTAGAGTTTTTTTTTCTATTTTTCAATGCTCAAGACTGGCGCATCGGCACCAAAACCCCAACCAATCTTCCTCAGGAGGCGCTGTTGTGCCCTTTTTATTCGCCGCACAAGTAGCAAAAGGCCCAGGGGTTGAGTTTGAATGAAGTGTTTCCCCTTTTCCCTGATTCCTGCTTGGACTCAACACACCTGCCCCCCAACAAGACTGGTTCCCGTCTTTCTTTTTCGACACGGGCTTCCCCAATGACTTCATGATATCTTTTTTTTTGTGGAGTGTGTATTTTTGCATTCTCCGAATCGTTTCTTTACCAAACGCTTTTCGCCCACCCGTTTGGTCAGTGTCCTTCCTGTTCCATTTTTTTTTTTCATCCTTTTTTTGAACTTGTCGGTACTCCTTCCCCGGTGGCGTCCCCGGCCCCTTCCCGTGGTCCCCGGGGGCTGTCCCCGCCAACCTTTTTTTGTCTTTCGACTTGGACGGGGCGCGAGGCTTACTCAGTCAAGGGGTGTTTGTTGAAGCAGGCCTTTGTTTCTTTTCCCCGATTCCCTGTTTGACAGTTCCCTCCCTTTTTCTTGTCCACCCTGCCTGGATGCGAAAAATCAACCAGCGGGAGGTCCATACACACGTCCTTTTCTTTGCGCGGAGGTCATCTCACTTTTTTTATGACGCTTTTTGACTGCCCTACCACCCCGTCTGAATTCTTTTTCTCCCCAGCCAGAACTCCCCCAAGTTCACCGATTTTGAAACCTTTTTGGAAAAGTCACACACTTCATCCCTTTTCGTCTCTGTAATTCGGACCCCCATGTTTTCTTCTTCTTCGCTTGATAATGCCAGGGCGCCTTTGAAAGAGGGGGCCAGGCTGAGGTTTTTTCAGCTTTCGGAGGCCCTTCGATCGGTGGGTTGTTCTTACTCATCGCTGGCCCACGCTTTTCCCTTCCCCGCGCCTCGGGAAAAAAATGGTTGGCGCGAATGAGCCGACCGTCCCTTTTATCTTTTTTGTCCTATACTTGTCCCACGGTTTTAGTGGTGTCTTCTATTTCCCCCCTTTTTGGCCTGTTCAAAGTGCGTGCAAGTGATTGAATCTTTTTGCACGGCAATTCCTGGGCCTACGCCATTGCCCCTTTGGTACTGCCCCTCTGTTTTTCCGGCTCGAGAGGGTTTCTTGTTACCCTCTGAGGCATTCACGTTGTGATCGGCGAACCCATTTGAAACTGGCAGCTAAGCCCCTGTCCCTCCCTTTTCGCGTTCCATCGCGTTTCCGATCGACATGATTGTTGGACGTGTTACGATTTTTTACAAGGGACCCAATTTTTTTCCATCTTTTTTCCGTTGCCCGCTCCCCCTCTGCCGGTTTTACCCTTTTTTTATTCTTTTTAGTGCGCGGCCGAAACTTTGTTGGACCCCCAGAAGGCTCCCATTTTGATTTCCTTGGTCCGTGTTCTCTACCTTTTCGCCTTTTCGTTTCGTTCTCCCCCTTCTGTTTTGCGACAACAGAACAAGGAGACGTTCTCCTTAGTCGCCGAAAACGGGTTTTTTCCCCAAGAGTGCTGTTTCCCGCTCATTCTTTTTTTATGGCCCTCCCCCCGTCCGTTTTCTTTGAAACTTCCTTCTTCCGTTTCAGCATTTATCAGTCGAATTTTCGAGAGAAAATTTGGAATTACCCCCCCCTTCACTACCTGTTTCTACTTTTCTTTTTTTTTTTGGGTTTTTTTCAAACCTTTCTGTCCGAAATGTTTTGTGCGGACCTTCTTTATCTTGACTCCATTGTCCTTTTGGGTACTCGCTGGGCATTTTAGCACCAATTCCTTGTCGTGCCCACTTCGTTTTGGTTGCCATGTAGTTAGTGTTCCCCCTGCGTGGCTGTCCAAAATTGGCTTCTTGCTTTTTTACTCGTTTTGGTTTCCAAAGTCGAATCCTAGCCGCGATTGTTGACTTCAACGCGGTTACTCTTTCCTCACGTTCTTGGCATTCTTTTTTTTTTTTTTAATACCCCCCCCCCCCGGCCCGCGTGGTCATCTTTGAGGATTTTTCCAGTACCTAAGTTGCCTTTCGGGGCTTTTCGCGCGCGCCATTTTCCAAACCATCCCGTCTTTTCCCTCTCTTTTTTCCCCGTGCCAGGCGTTGTTTGGTTTCACCAGTTTTACCAGGGGGCGTTGTGGTCGCTCCTTCCCTCCTTAATAAGTTTTTTTGTTGTGGTTGAAGCAGAGATCTCCACGAACGGGTATTTTTTTTATTTTCGCATTCCCTCACTCCCCTCTTTCCCTCCGGTATAGTCCCCGCTTTTTGTTTAATGGGGGATGGCTTCCCTCCCCCGAGGACGTCTGGAGGCTCCTCCCTGGTTTTGCTCGTTTGTTTCTTTGCTTGCATGCAGAGTTTTTAACCTTGTTTTTTCCGATGGCACCTTCCGCGTTCTGGTTTTTTCCCCCCCCCCTTCCACTCCCCAGATCCATTAAAATTTTTACGTTTTTCGACCGCGGCTTTTTTATACAAAAGCATTTGTGCCTTTTGCAACTGCTCTTTTTTCCCCCACGTTTGCTAAAAATTTTATCATTTCGAGTACCCCCACGGTATGTCGCTTGCTTTTCACGTTAGCGGTCCGCGCAACCCACAGTTCTTTTTTTTTTTCCTCCTCCCAACTCCCCCCTCTTTTTTGGACGAGGTGGGTTTTCGAGTTAGGTATCCACTTTAGAGCTTCCCCACCCACCAAAAAAACCCCACCCCACTAATCCCCTCTTCCAATGGTTTCCCCCCCCAATGTGGAGCATTGATGGAGTCTGGGGATTCGTCAAAGGCTCTCTTTTCCAGCAATCTTGATTTTCGCTCCCAAAAAACCCTCTTTTTCTGCTTTTTCTTTCCCTCTTTTGTGTTCTATCAAATTCAGATCCCGCAAGAAAAATGGATAAATTGGGTTCGAGTGGGCCCTTTTTTTGCTTTGATACCAAGGTTTTCTTCCGCTCTTTTTCGGTCAAGCGGTTTGGCCCCCCCCTCCCCCCTTCCTCTGCCAGTCCCTTTGTGCGCGGCCGCTGCTCTCTTCCCTCTTTCCCTTCTTCAAAACTCTTCTGGATAATTGACTCGAGGTCGGCTTTTATGGAACAAATTTTGCCCATGTTCCCGTGGGGCCCCCCCTTCTAGCCTTCCCCCACCCTTGATACTCTTTTCTCCTCTCCGCGACCGTCCAGGCCTTCGTCCAATTTGGGTTTAGTCTTTAACCCGGAATTTGCCTTCTTTTTTTAATTTTCTTCTTCCTCCCCCCTTTACTCACAGATAGAATATTATACTTTTTTGTAAGATTCCAACCAACAAACTCCTTGGTTTCTTGCTCGGTCTTCTTGCTCTTGGTTCCACAAACGAGGGATCGTTTCCTGCACCCGTCGTGTTTACCTATCTTGTTTTCCCCCCCTTTTGCTCGCAGATCTGAAGTCCCCTTTTCCCCGTTCCCTGGCACCTCGTAGAGAAGGGGCTTATCCTGTCCTTTTCTCCCTCATTCCGACTCCCCCCCCTGGTCGTCCTTCAAACCTTTTCCCCCCTCCGTGGTTTGCCTGGGGTCGCGGATTGTTCCTTCGTTTCCCCCCCCGAAGGTTTTTTTGGTCCCACTTGTGTTTTCCTCGGCCCTTCGTTTCTCGTTTTACTTTGTGCCCCCAAAACCCTGTATCGGGTATCGACGCAGTCATTAAGGAAAGGGCTCTCTCCGCCCGGCAGTCCTGGGCCCTTTTTTCTTTAGGCTTTTCTCTTTTTTCATTTTCTGTCCCAAGTGCGTCCTTCCCCTTCTTTTTTTCCCTTATTTCAATCCGCTAAAACGATTTCCCCGCGTCGTCGCCGCATGGGTTGGGCCCCACGGTCCCCCTCAACAAACCCTTGCGTCTCCCCCCCTGCTCTGTATTTCCTCCTTTTTTTGCGATCGTCATTTGAGGTGGGAGGGAAGCCCCCTTGTATGCGTTGTTTTTTTTTGTTTCCGTGTCGCCCGGCTTTGTCCCCTGTCCCCCCAATTTTTTTGCCGTTACCCACTACAGATGCACTTGCCCCCTCAATTTCTGGACACCCGAAGACCCAACGTTCTTTTTTCCTTTAATTTTTCAATACACTCGGTTCTAGAAAAAAGTTTCCAGAACCGTTCCGATAACGAGATTCAGCTCTTTTTTTTTTTCCTCTCTTGCTTCAAATTTTTTTCAGTAGTTTGGGCCGTGGGTGCTTTTTCACAGATTCCCAGTTCCCAGGGCTGTCATCACCTTCGGTACCCCCTTTTTTCTACGCTTTTCTTCCTCCCCCCCTTTCCCCCGCCAGCTTTTTCGGCATGTGCGTTTTCGTTAAAATGGATCCCTCAAAAGCCCTCGAAAGAGTACCCCCCACCCACAGTGCGTTGAATCGCCGATTTATTTTTTCAGGCCGCGTTTTCCTTTCTCTTTGAAGTGCCGTTGATACTCCAAGGAGTTTGCTTTCTTTGCCCCGTTTCTCTTTCTTTTTTTTCTCCCTTCTGCGTCCGCTCTTTCCTGTTTGGCAAAAAGGGTGAGGCGGCCAAAAACTCCGGGCTTGTTTGTTACTGGTCATTAATTTTTCCTCCCATCTTGTTTCGTACATCTGACCCCTTCACTCATTAAATTCCTTCCCCCTTCACGAGTTTAGTATTTTTCCGATTTTAAATTCGCTGAGATTCAAATATGTGTACCAACCCTCCCGGCTTCTTTCCTGGGTACCGATGTTTTGTTTGCCTGCCTTGGCGTGTGAGAATCTGCCCTCTTTTTTTCCTTTCTTTGCCCCTTTCACTCCTAGTTCTTGTTTTTTGCGATCCTGATTGGCCCTTCACCCTTCGGTTCTCAACTCCTTCCCCCCTCCTTTCTCCCCCCCCCAGTTCCAACGAAAGCAGCGGGCGTTTGAGGCTTCTCGTTTCCAGCGTCTTCTCCGGATGTCTTCCCCCTTTCTTCCATACTATAGCTGTTTCCTTCCTTCCCTTGTTTGTTCGTCGTTGCTGGAGTGGCCTCTCTTGGTTCTGAATGCCCACCCCCCCCTCCCCGCCTTTTTGGCCCCTCTGCCTTTTAGAAGTTACTTATGTTTCCCCTGAAGTTCCTCCCGCCAATTCTTCGGGTCCTTCTCCACATTGTGGCACGGAACCACCCCCCTTCGCAAACATTTCGTCCTCCACCTCCCTCCCCCCCCTTTCCTTAATTCACCGTTTTTTTTTTTGCCCTTCACTGCTACATTACCACGCGTGCCTGACTCATCGTTCCCGCACGGTTTTTTCCTTCTCAGGAGCCTTTAGTTTTCTTTCTTGACCAAGAACTGCGATGAAAAACCCAACCGCGCCCGTTTTTTTTCCGCGGTGGCGATCCTTCACAGGCTTCCCGCCTCCCTCCCCCCTTTAGCCATTTCCCCCACAGGGCGGTTTTCTCTTTTGTAAATTCTGTGAAACTGATTAGGAATGTGTTTTGCCCCCATCAACCAACCGCAAAATTTTTTTAAAAAATCCTTGGGACCGTTATTCCCCCTTTTCCTCTCACGCCCAGAAATTTTTTGGGTCTATTCACCCTGTTTCTGGGTTTTCTTTTTTTGCAGTTTTCAGTTCGTGTATTTTAACGCTTCCTGATCCGTTTTTCTTTGGCGGGTCCAATTGGACCCCTTTTACTTTTTTGTTTAGATTGACATTATGCAGGGTCACTAGTTCACCCATTTTTTTTTTTTCCCCCCAGCTCCAACGATCTTTTGCAGTCAGTTTCCCGTGCGAATTTTTTTTTTTTTTTCGACATTTTTTTTTGACAAAAGGTAGCAGATGGGTTCCTTTGTCGTCTTTAACCGCTGCGCGGCGGGTCCCGGCCGTTTTTCTTATTTCCTCTCCGCCCCGAAGGTCTTTTCGTTCCACAGTTGAGTTTTTTAGCCTCATAGGCCTGGAGCGACGGAGTTTTTTCATCCTTTAGCTCTTGTTTTGCGTGTGTGAATCACCCGTCCCCCCTTTGTTCTTCTATCCCTTTTCCCCCCCCTCCCTCCCCGGACGTCAACCCTAGGTTGGGGACCTTTTTTTTGCTTGGAACAAGTCAAAACCCATTCCTTTATTCCCCAACGGGCCCCCGTCGTCTTAATTTACTCCCCCTTTTCCCGTACTGATTTCCTGCTTAGGAGCTGAAGAGCAAGGCCGACTGGAATTGTGAAAAGGATTGCAGTTACAATTGGCTTTCCTTGAGGGACTTCGCTTAGGCTCGGTTACTCCCTCGATTTTGTCCACTCCCTTTTTTCCTACACCTCGAGCTGGTTTGTTTCCTCCGTCCGGTTTTCCAATCGCCCACTCCTTGTTTCACACCCGCACCTTTTGTTTCACCCACCCTCCTTTACCCCATAGCACACCACCTTCTATCCACCACGCTCCCCCCCCCCCCCCCCCCCGCCCCGACCCCCCCCCCCACACAAACCGAGAGTCCCCCCCAGTTTTTTGGTGCGTTCCAGTGATCACCTTTCCGCACTTCCTTTTTCTGCATTGGAGAACCCACTTGTCTGCCGGACACCCTCGTTTCCTGTTCTGGTACCACCTACCACGATCTATTTTGGCGAGAGCGCCACGATCTATCCTTTTTGTTGTACGCCATTGTCATTTTTCCCCCCCCCTTTCCCACCTTTCTGCCCATTATGCTTTGCAAAGAAAGTGCGTTACTCGAGTTCGACCGTCCCTTTTCCGTCTTTCCGGGTTCAGCCTTCAAACCTTTTTGACCCCCCCTGGGGGGCCGACGAGTTCTCCAAAAGTTTTTTTCTGCGAAGTGGCTTTTTTCTCGAACCTCTTTAGAATCCTCTCTCCTTTTTCCCTTTTGTGTAATCACTGTCTTGTCTCTGTGGAAAGTTTAGACTTTTTTTTCGCGACCCAGGAGCCGGTCCTTTTTTGTATTCTTCAACCTTCCCTTCCTTCCGCGACCTAGGGCCAACCACCAAAGAATGAAGAGATTGGCGAAATCCCTTTTTTTTTTTGTTCCTTCTAGTGCCACTCTTTTTGGGTTTTTTCCCCCTCCCCCATTTTTTTCGTTCTGGACCAGTAAGTTTGGGGCACCATTATACTTAACCCCTGGCTCATCTTCGTTTCTGGCCCTGTTGGTTTGCGTGTTCAACTGTTTCTTCCCCTTTCACCCCCAGTTCCCCCGCAAAGCGACCGAACCAGAGAAGTGGCCTGCGCCTGCACTTATTTTTTCTGCCCCCTCCTTTTGCACCTTGATCGGTTGGAACAGTTTGAGTTACCGTGTTGCGGTGGACCCACCCAAACGTTTATTCTTTCTCGTTGAACTTTTTTTCCCCGCCCGTGCTGCCTTGTGAAAATTTAGCTCCCATATCCGCGTTGTTGTCCCGCTTCAACTCTTTAACCCTTTTTCCTCTTCTCGCCTTCATTGAACTCCCCCCTCCGCCAACATAGAAAGGCAGACTTGGGTTTCTTCCCCTGCGTCGCTTTTTCCCCACCCCCATGTCTTGGTTCCCCCCCCCTTTTACGGTCTGCGGACCGTCAACCCCCCAAAAATACCTTCGGGGGTCCCTTTTTTCTTCTATCCTCAGTTTTTTCTTTTTGAGAGCCGTTCCTCCCTTTTGCCACCTGTCTTTTTTTTTTTTTTTTCCTTTTTTCTCCGAACCTCACGTGGCTGGTTAGATGAGACGTGTCCTTGGTTGACGGGTGGCCCAGCTTGAAATCCCCCTCCCCCCGTCCCTTCAGGTTTTCGGCCTTTTGGGATGAGCTCGGGTTTGTTGATTTTCACGAATTTCTTCTTTTTTCCTCCTGTCTGCAGCGTTCCATTAACTTTTTTTTTCTTCGAAACCTGTCTGATTCGTTTGTTTCAACACTGTCATTTCTTTCTTTAAACGCTCCCCGTTTGCCTCCTCCTTTTTTTCCCCCTGTTCCCCTCCCTGGATTTCTTTTTTTGTTCTTCAGAATTTTATTTTTTCCAGCACCCCCACCTTTTTTTTTTTTTTTTTTTTTTGTTTGTCCCCCTTCCCCCCCCCCCGTTCATCTCCGCCCACAAAAGCTTTTGCTCCCCCATGATTCCAGATAGGATTTCCCCCCCCTTTTCTTCGTCTGATCGGTCACGGTTTGTGGTTTTCCCCTTTTCCCCTCCCACAACAGGTCGCCTACGTTCATCCTCCATTCGCAGGTATTGAGGAATGGTAAAGGCTCCCCCGTCTTCACCAAACAAAACCTCGACTATCTCCCCTTGTCTGTATTTGGCGTGCATTTCCCAGCGCTTCTTGTTTGCTTTTCGAATTTGATCCTCCTTTTTTTTTCAGCCCCCTTCTTTTGTTTCTCCCTCCACGGTTTTCGAGCTGACTCGCTTTTTTTTTTCTGCCTCCAAAAAACCTTTTTTCTCCTTTTCCTCACCGAAAATGCTCCTTCTTTCCCTTATTCGCTTTTCTACCACCATGCGGTCCCTGGTTTCGGCCAAAGTCCCCAAAACTTCCCCACCCCTCCTCCTGCCGCTGTTTCACCGTCATTTTCTCGCGGGGTCCTCGTTCCTTTTTTTCCGAAAAGGGATCTGGCGTTGAGGATCGCGTCCCCCCCTCTTCTTCTGACCCCCCCCCTTCTTTCCCCTTGTTTCCCCCTGTGGCACCTTCTCTTCCCCCCAATTGATTTGACTTCGTTGCGCTTACCGAAGCGGGGACGCCCCGGCCCCCCCTCGGTTTCTTCCGGCCCTTTTAGTAGAAGTAACCTTCCTTTGATAGAGAGGAGAAGTCCCCACTTCCGCCAGGTTTCCACGCTGAAAAGGGCCTACTGCTTTCGGTCTTTTTTTTAGTCCCCTTCCCCACCCCAAAACTCCCGGTTGTCTCTTTGGACGGTTCCAACAAAGAGATTTTCTTCTCTGTCTTCTGTGTGAACCCAGTTCGTTGCCCACTGTTAGAGCTATATGTACTGGAAACGTCTCCCTTCAATGGATGCCCTTTGTTGGGTTTTGGTCCCCACCTTTCCCTTTCTTTGGTCTAGTCGTATTCCGCGGGCATGGCGTATAAATCATTCTTGCTTTTTTGTTTTTTTTCCATGCCAATTCGACTTTTCTTGCCCAAACCCGGGTAATCCCAGGGTTTCCCCCAGTTTTTTACTGGCGGCGTCTGGCTTTGTCCACCCTCCGTTAGAAGGGCCCGTTCGGGTTATTCTTCTTCCGCACGCGTAATGTGACTTGATACTCGTCAGTCTGGCGGGGAACTCTTTGGTTGAATTTGTTTCACCTTCTGCGAATCGGTGGTTTCCTGGTTTCCCGTCTTGGTTTTAATTCAACAAACTCTCGGCTCATTCTCTGGTTTTTTTCTCGTCAAGGGACACGGACAGCAACCCAAGGCTGTCCCAACTGCGGGATTTTTCAGCCTTTTTCCCTCGGGTTTCTTCGATTTTTTTCCCTAATCGTAAGGTGCCGGGGGACGTCCTTGCGGAAGGATCTTGGGCCCCTTCCCCTTCCCTCCTTTTCTCGCAGGATTTTGGTCACCAAAGCTTGCATGCCCCCCCCCCCCCCCCCCCCCCCCCCCAACCCCCTTTACCACAGGTATGCCCTTGCCCGCGACGGATTGGACGCGAAAACGGGAATCGAAGTACCCTTTTAACCTCCCCCGATCGGGTCTCCCCCAAAGAAACCCCCCCCTGACCACACCTTTGTTTGGCCCCGCTGCCATACGGAGCAAGTGGGTTATAAAGTCTGTTTCACGGAATCGGCGTTTCCCCCCCCTTGTTCTTTCGTTTTTTTTGGTTTTTTTTTTTCCCATTTCCAGTGCCGATCCCAGTCAGAGTTTTTTCATCACCTTTTTTTTTCCCCCCCTTTTTTTCTCTACGTGCATCGTGGTCCTGGCTTTTCCTTCCGCGCACTGCGCAGTAGGTTTTTTGCGATTGCCAAGTTTTTCTTCAATTGAACTTCTCCCCCCTTCCTCTTACAGAGGGTTTTCCCAAACCCCCCCTTTTTCCCTTCTTTCTCTTTTTTTCCGACGTTTGTCTTATTACGGTAGGAGCGTGGGGGATTGCAACGATTGTCTTGCCTTTCCCCCAAGGCGTTTTTGCGTTTTTTCTTATCCTTTTTTCGCGTGCTTTGCCCCCCCTGTGGCGCGTCTCCGGTCTTTTCTTCAAATGCGCACCCAAAAGGCCTTTCGTTCCAAAAAAACCATTTCGGCGTTTTTCTTTTTTGTTAATTTCATTGCCCATTTTTCGTTTTTCTTTTCCCTTCCCCCCCTTTCTCTTCCCTTTTTTTCTGTGCCCTTCAAACCTCCCTCATTTGATAAAATGGAATGAGCGTCTTCCTTCTCAACTTGCCTTTTTTTCCGTTCAGGGTCGCTGTTTTTTCGTGGCGCTGTATAGACTTTTTCCTCCTCCCCCCTCTCTCTTTTCCCCTTTTGTTGTTTTTTCTTTGTCTTGGAGCGGTTCAAACCTCGCGAATTGCACAGGTTCATGACCCCTTGGAAGAAGCCGCATCCATGTTGACAACTCTTTTTCTGCCTCGTCATTCTCGGTCTTTTTCCATCGTTTCCTTCCCTTCCTTTTTGTTCTGTAACGTTAAAGATTGAATTGTGCCCATTTTCAATGCAAGTTGGAGGAAGATGAACCATGTTAAACCACGCGATGAGTTTTGCAGTTTTTTCTTTCTCAGGGAAAGTTCTCCGGTGCGCGTCCGTCTCCTTTTTTCCTGCATTTAAGTCATTCTCCCTCCACGGCCCAACTGGCCTGAATAACTCGTGCAAACGGCACGCTCCATCCCACCGCAACCTGTTCCCCCAATCAGTTCCCTTCAGGTGTTAACTTTAGATTTTCTTTTCTACTCCTTTTTCATCCTGAGTGCCTCTCCCTGTTTAATTACTATATTAGAGTACAGCAATTTTTTCGTTATCCAAACTTACCCTTGCGGTGATTCTGGCATGGACCGTCTGGGTTTTTCCCACCCCCCCCTATCTCTGCCTTACCCTCCCCATTCAAAGAAAATCACGTGGATCGATACCGTTATGAAATCCCTTATTCTACCCACGCTTGATTCCTTTTGTTATGCTCCCCCCTGGTGTTGTGTTCTTGTCCCAGACTCTTCCTTTTCCTTTCCTTTATCCTTTTTCTGCGGGTGTTTGGGCCCCCCCAACGTGAAGTCCTTTAATTTTTGTTCTGGGTCCCTTTACCTCGCGTCCACTCTTCACGGGCTCCCCCTTTCTTCCCCCTCCGGCACCGTTTTGGCTTTTTTCCCTTTTTCTTTTCTTGGGGCGGGACAATGAAGATGGGTTTGGAAGTACCCCGCGGAGTCTCACGTAATTTATTCTTATGCCCCTCCGCAACGCCCTTTCACACCCGACCATTGCGGGGGACGCACAACCCTTTTTCCCCCCCCCCTAGCGGCCTTACCCTCCGACCCTTTTTTTTTTTTTCTCTTTTTTTTCCTTATTTTTTTCCCTTTGCGTCCTAAGAAGCCCCGAGATCCATTCTCGATTGCGTTTGGGCAAAGCCTCCTTTTACGCCGCTTTTTCCCACAACACCTGTGGCCCCCGTTTTCCCCCCCGTTTTGATGTTGACAGCAGTTCCAACCCCCTTCTGGCAGCCCTGGGAACCCCTGACTCGTACCTTTCGGAGCTTTTTTTTTCCTTTCGGTTTCCGTCACATTTTGCAATCCCAAACTTCTCTTTCCACCCTGATTGGGCCCCCCTTGGCGTCTCCCTTTTTTTACGGGTTTACACCTTTTTTCCTATCGGTCTCTTTAAGCGTCTTTTTTTACCCCCTCCCTTCGAAACAACGCGAGCTCGCTTTTTTTTTTGGCCTATGTTTTTTTCGCCCAGGCGGGGTTTTGTTTGAATCTACACCTTCCACGGACAAGTGGCCTTCCTCCGTTTCTGGTTTGCTTTTTCTCTTTTCCTTTCTCTTGTTCCCTCCGGTGTTCCTACTCCACTTTCGACGACCGGCCCGGCGTCGCGGCGAGCGCAAGATCATTCCCCCCCCACTTGTGACGCCCGACCTGTCCCCTTTTTTTCCCCCTTTTTCTTGTCAAGTCCATTTTTGCGGAATGAGTTCTTTTCCCTAGCTACGATCTCCGCCAGCTAGTTTTTGTACCGGGACTCATTGAATTTTTTTTCATTCCCTTTTGCTCGAGGAATGAGGTGAAATGCGCGGGGGCCGTTGGGCTGTATTTTTTTTGTCCCCCCTTTTTGGCTTGACCTTTTTTTTTGCAGTAGCCAGAGAATTTGGTCTAAAACTCCCCCCTGCGCTTTTGAACTCCTTTCTGTTTTTCTTTTGCGCCCAGCTTTACCTGTGAATTTTTTTTCCTTTCCGCCACCAAAAGGCTCCTCTGCTTTGGTTTGGAAACCCGCGTGGACTTCGAACCAATAATTCTTACGCGATTTTTTCTGGCCGAACCCAGTCCCTTTTTCCACTTCTTTTTTTTTTGCTTTTTCCTCTGGTTTTTTCTCCTTTTCTTTCTTTATTTTCCTGACAGTGCGGGCCTTACCTCATCCCTGATCATCTTTGAGGATGTTCCCCCTTTGCCCAACTTGTGTCCCTTGCCCCCGTCCCCACCCGTGACTTCAACTTTTTTTCGAGAACCGTAAGGGGCCATCGAAGCCGCTGTCATTTTCGTGTTTTCAAGCGTTTTTTGGACCCACGTCTTTTTTTGTTTTTTTTTTGCCAATTGCTATTTTTTCTTGCCAAAACCTTTCTCTTTCGGTGAAGGCGTCCCTCGGCGACTTGTTGTGACCTCCAGAGCCTAATTGACTTTCACCTTTTCCCTTTTTTTTTTTTCGTCCCTCCCCCTCACCCGAGTCCTTCTCCCCCACGTTTTAATATAAGTGACCGGCAGCGAGTTCCTGTTTGCTCCTTTGAAAACAAACGCTGTGTTTTTTTTTTTATAATCTCGTTCGTCCTTTCGGGCTTGTCCCCCTCCCGGACAAAACTCGTGAGGGGGAT